>Ga0210398_10001304_pt1 | contig 26016 bp, 16 predicted proteins | sample IncBWC4OmetaG_FD_161047 | JGI IMG/M metagenome (GOLD analysis project Ga0210398, IMG submission 161047) | Forest soil microbial communities from Barre Woods Harvard Forest LTER site, Petersham, Massachusetts, United States - Inc-BW-C-4-O | ecosystem: Environmental > Terrestrial > Soil >... | reverse complement strand
GCGAAGTTTCTTCATTCAGCGCGACGGTTTGCGTCACGTTGTCCGGCCGCAGAATCGTCAGCTTGGGCGCTTCAATCGATTTCACTTCGCCGAACACGTAGTCTTGGCCGAGGACCCCGGTCGGGCGTCCCCCGCCCGGACCACCACCGGGACCTCCGCCCTGGCCGCCGCCGCGCTCGCTCTGCGGACCACCGCCTCCCGGGCCGGCGCCGAAGCCACCATTGGGACGAGTTCCAATCATTTCCGCGGTCCAGGTGTGATCCGCGTTCTCCGCACCACGGACAATGACCGTATCCCCGACCTTGAAATCGCCGAGCTTCGCGGCCTCCCGCTCTTTTCGAAACTGTGTGTTCGCGCTGATCTTGACGGTAACCACGCTCCCGTCCTGTCTCGTTATCTCCATGGACTGGTCGTGTACCGCCGTCAATTTACCGAACAAGCCCGGACGCCTCTCGCCGCCGCGGCCCGACATTTGCCCACCGCCTGGGCCCTGCGCAGTGCTCGGATTTTGCGCCGGCGGAGCTTCCTGGAGAGCTCGAGCTATCGCCCCCGGCTCCGTCCCTACAGCCAAGAAAGTCAAGAATGAAACCGACAAAACTCTTGTGATTCCGCTCATTTCGGCCTTCCTCATACCGTCCCTGATCAATTTACGCCCGTCCGCCCAGAAAAGTCTTCTATTACCCAGACTTAAAAGCTTAGACGGCTCCTGTGACCTGGGGAGTTTCCTGGAACATCACGTCGCGCACCGATCGCCTATTGTTCGGCGATCGGTGCGGCTATCTCTGGCTTCCTTCAGGTGGCTTAGCCCGTTGTGGCCAGCGTATGGCTTTCCGAGACACGACTCACTTAGCGTTAGCTCCTTGGCGTTCGTTGTAAATTCCTGTCTATGCCCCACTTAGTTCCCGGCATGAAGCAGGATTCTCGACGAGCCGCGGCGCATCATAGAGGCAGGCACACCAGGGGAAAGCGCCCCTGGCCGCTTCGAATGCACGCGATGCGCCGCCCGAGGCCGCGTCTATTTGGCTTTGTACGTGAAGGTGATCTTCGTTTCTTCGTTCAGAACGAGCGGACGCACAAAGTTGTACGAACTGCCTGCTCGCGGCACGTCCACCCGGACAGGAAGCACACCCGCAACGCGCCGCTGAAGATTCAGGACATTACTCGAGGCGGCGCCCGAAGCCTCGGCCTGAACCTGGTTCTTTTTCAAGCCGCGTTCGATTTGCCGCGATTCCTTCTCCTGATCTTTACCGCGAATCTCGACCGATTCCGATACGTTTCCGATCTGCAAAGCAAAACTGACGGACGTGGGATAATTCGCGCTGTAACTGACATCACGCACCGTATTGTTGAACCCGTGCATGCTGGCCATGACTCTCACTCTTCCGGAAGGCATGTTTCCTACGATCCACCGGCCGGAAGAATCCGTCGTCGTGCTCCGCACGGCTCCAGTATCCAATTGCGTGACGCTGATTTGTACGTTTGTCAGGATCGCGCCCGACGGGTCGATGATGTAACCGCCGAGCTGTCCCGGTAGGAGTTGAAGCGGCGCAATTCGGTCGGCCGCGCCACCGGCCACACCCGCATCGTAATACTCCACGGTGGGCGCACCCCCGACTCCCGCGAACGATGCCGGCAAGAGGTTGGCGGCCAAAGCGTCACCGCCAAAATCCTTCACCTTGTACTGCTCCGGGAGAAATACCTCCCATTGCAGGACGGTGATGGGAACATCCATTTTCGGAAGGGAGATTTCCGAGCCGCCCTTTTTCGCGAACGGAGCGCCGGAATGCATGAAGACGAAGGACACTTCATAAGAATCGACTGGGCGGAAGCCGGCGCGGAGGAGAGGCACGCGTTGGCCATCCGCGCCTTCTACGGGCTTGACCCGTTCGCCCGCGACATCCGCGGAGACGATGCTCGTTCCGGCTGGCAACTCCACTTTCAGAAATGGCTGAGCCTGATTTTTGAGCGTCAGTTTTACTTCTGTCAGCGATCTGCCTTCTGTGGTCACGAGCGTTGTTACCACCGCCCGCTCGGCAATCGCCGCGAGCACGCTGCTGTCTGGAAATCGCGTCCATTCCAGAACGAGGCTCGGATTCTCCGTCGGCTGGCGGTGGTAGCGGAACGCGGCCTGCAAGGGGAACCGCGCGAGTGAGCGCAGATAAGGATTTGTTTCCTTGATGTCCATACGCTTCAGGCTTCCCCCCTCCGTCGCCGTCAGTTCCATAGTGCCAACGCCTTCAATGAGCACTTCGCCCGTTTCCCGTTGCGAATTTTTCACGCTTAGCAATGGCAGGTCTGCTTTCGTCACGCCGATGACCTTTTCCATCGAGATCAGGAACTGGTGGGTGCGCTGCGCGGGTGCGTTCACTTTCAGAGTCAAAACGCCTGACTGCACGTCGCTGGAATCGACCGAAGCGCCGGAAGCACCCATCACCTCGTATCCCGCGGGAATTTCTACTTCGAATTGCGCGGGTTCTCCTTGAATCACGTTGATGTCGGCAAGCACGGCCAGGCGAATGTCGGCTTCGCTGACGGAAGCAAGCGTCTTCACGCTAGAGAGAAAACGGACTTCACGCGGGACGACCGGGGCCACCACTTCTCGCGTCGCCCACCAGATGTTTGCAGGTTGCCCCGGCACGAGCGTCGCTTCGATCGTGGTGTTCCCGTTCGCGGACGCACGGCTGGTGATCAAGCCAGGACTCAACTTCACGTTGGTGTGATCGCCAGGAACTTCGAGCGTCAATCGCACGCTGCCCGCGGACGGCACCGGCAAGCTGAACGACGCGCGGCCGGTTTCGATGTTCAAAGGCAAACCGGCATCGAGAACGATAGAAAACTCGGCGGGGCCGGCGAGAATCGCCGTTTGTGTGCCGCCTTCTAGTTCGAGGGGCAAACCCTTCGCTTCCTGGCGGGCATCCAGGATCGTCATTCCCGAAGTGAGAGCGACTTTCGTTTCACCCTTGTTGAAGGTTTCGCCTTCGAACTGAACGGTTCCCATCACCGTTTCATTCGCGACGCGCAACTTTAGGTCGCTTCGTTTGATGGTGTAGGGGAGCGGGGCGGACTCCACTCTCCTGGGCGACTTGTTGGCCAGTTCGAGCAAGCGGTTGTACTCATCGAGGGGCAGTGTCACGTTCCCTGCCGGGGGAACGGGAGGCGCGATCCTATCTTGTGCAACTGCGGGGATGCTCATTAGAAACGCCACCGCCAGTAAACTGTTTCTCATCGACCACCTGCCTTTCGCTCGCGCTGATAATTCAGATCGGTACTGGGAGACTGGTTTTCACCTGTGAGTTCGGAAACTAGATAGAGAGAGGGCCCCATACCGGCAAACGCAACCTTTATGGGGAGAATGCCTGCCGCTTTTCCACCTTCGAGAGTGAGTCGGAAATTGTCGATCAGGGTCTCGGTGGAGACCTGTCGAAACTCCGTTTTGGAGTCGGTCGCGGCGGAGACCGCGGGACCCGGGGGCGGAGGAGGAATTGAGGGCGCGGGAGCACCCGCACTTATGGACCCCACGATTCTGGCTGGAGGAGCAGGACCGAGCGCTCGGGAGGTTGGCTCTTGGTATGCTTCCTGTCGGAATGAGCCCGGTTCCGGTGTCACCTTGAAGAGCGGCGGATGATAAACGAGCAGTCCCGTTCGCGATATCGGCAAGTCCAGCCGAGGCAGTGCCAGCTTGAATTGTCCTCTGTCATTCCACGTTGTTCCGCGGCTGATATAAACGATCTCCACGGCGAACTCCGGCGATTCCTCGCCGGCATGAGATTTTTCTAAAGGCAGCAGCACGCTGCCGTCGGGCGACTGCCCCGGTCGGACGGGATTACCCGCCAAGGAGGCGCTCCAGAGCGTTGCTCCGGGAGGCAAGGTGATCTTCAGAAAGTTGCGCTGGTTATTCCGGACCGCGTATCGCGCCTCGACCAACAGCTTTCCTTCGTTGGTAATCAAAACGTTGTAGCGGGCTTCGGCGACGTTGGCCATCAGCACGGCCTGGGAGGTGTAGCGCGCTACGTTCACGGTGAGCGATCTGGTCGTCTTCGCGTCGCCGGATCGGAAGCGAAAGGCGGAGAGCGAAGTAGATTGCCGGCTCGAGACGATTTCGCCCAGGTCTGTTGCGTCGGCGTTCTCGAGTCCCTCGGTTTTGAACTTATTGATCTCTCCGGCGCCGAGGACTTCCACCGCCACGCCTCCCGTGTCGCGTTCGGTGTTCAGCAGGCGCAGCAGCGGGATTTCGATTTGACCATCGCGTGGGCTTCGCGTTTCTCCGCTAACGATAAACTTGGCGTTTCCCTCGACTGGCTCGAGAAACGTCACCGCCAGCTGTCCGTCTTTCATTTCCCAGTCGGCCACCGTCGCGCCCGCAACTTGGTTGATCGTCACTTTGTCGGGCAGTGCGATGCGCACCTCGCGCGCGGCGCCTTGCGTTACTTCGATGTTGACATCGGCCACGATCGTGGTGGTGTCTTCGCCGAGCCCGGTCAATTCGGTCAGCGAGCCGCGCAGACGCAACGCCTGGCTGCTGCGGTGATCTTCCGTTTTTCTTTTCCAGCTGAAGATGAGCGGCTCATTACCGCGCGCGTATGCTAGCCATTTGCTTTCCGCGCCGGGCTCGGATTTTTCTGTCAAGAGTCCGCCGGTGAGTTTGAGGTCCACGCCTTGCCTCGGAAGGCGAACCGCAGCGCGCGTGACTCCCGATGCGGTGGAAGGCAAAGAGATGCTCTCTTCGCCGGCCGTCGATGCAACCGGCAGTGCGATGTCGAGTAATAAAACTGCGCGTCCGGGCCGCGAGAGTAACGCCGAGAGTTGGTTGGAACCCGTTCCCGCCGCGCCGGGCACAAGGGAAACCAGCTTGCCGTCAAGTTTTGCTTCGCGCACCAGCAATCCAGCAGGAATCGGCACGCGCACCCAGCCATCCTTCAGTACGTCGACGGTGAGACTCGCGCGGCCTGTGGCGAGGTCACCGTCGATGCGCAAGTCGTAATCCACACGCGTTAGCGTCGCGTCCACTGGCGGTGCTTCCGGTTCGCGCTCCGGAGGATACGCTTTCGCATGCAGGGTTTTATAGTCACCGATGGCAATCACTACCCATCCGGGCGCGTGCGATGCCGTTTGCGCGGGGGAATGGCCCGCGCAAAGCAAAAGCGCGGCCATTACGCAAACAAACAAACGCCCGGGCTTCGGATTCGCTTGCGGCAGAGAAACCAATGCGTTTGAGCTGGTCATTTTCGACACCTCTAGCTTCCAGGAATTGCCTCGGCTGTTGCTCTTTTCAACCCGGGGAATGGAGGACCGTCCCGAGAGTAATAGGCGCTGTTCTCTGGCGAACAGCGTTCTTGCTCTGGTTTGTTACCTCATTAGAGTTGGCATTCTGAACGCCGGGTTGCTTGCTGTGACGTCCTTAGAACGAATTTCTCTCTGTAGCTTGCAAGATTTCTATTCTTGTCCCCGCCCCTATGCTTACCCAGGCCCCTAGAACTCCTCGACTCGTCCCACCACTCGGTTCCTCCGCCAGTTTGATCAACCCGCGCTATAATTCCGCTGTTCGTCGAAGGTGCCGGAGGTTGGGTTTCCGCAACCGCGAAGTCTGTAAACGGGAGCATCGGTCTAAAGATAGGGAGGCGCCATGAACACACTCGAATCAGTCGAACCTGTGACCCCTAGGACTATCAGAACTATCGGGCGCCGCTCGTTTTTGCGTGTGAGCGCTATCGCCGGTGGGGGAATTCTCCTCGCGGCTTACATCGAGCCGTTTCAGAAGACGCTCGCTCAAGCGCCACAGGGTCCGCCGCCTGCCGTGCTCACTCCCAACGCGTTCCTTCGAATTTCGCCCGACGGCATCGTGACGATCACGGCGAAAAATCCGGAAATTGGTCAGGGCATACGGACCATGCTGCCCATGCTCATCGCGGAAGAGCTCGACGCCGATTGGAAAGATGTGCGGATTGAACAGGGTGATGTGAACTTCGCAAAATATGGCTCGCAGGTTGCCGGCGGCAGCACGGCAACGCCGACCAACTGGCTCCCGATGCGGCAGGTGGGTGCGGCCGGCCGGCAACTTCTCGTCGCAGCCGCGGCCCAAACATGGTCCGTGCCGGAATCGGAATGCACGACAGCGTCCGGTCGCGTGCAGCATGCGGGGACGAACCGCTCGCTTGGTTACGGCGAACTCGCAGCTAAAGCTGCGGAGTTGCCCCCGCCCGATCTCGCTGCCGTGAAGCTAAAAGATCCCAAAGATTTCAAAATCATCGGAAAGTCGATTCCCAGCGTGGACAACGGAGCCATCGTTCGCGGGAAGCCTCTTTACGGCATCGATTTCAGGCTGCCAGGAATGCTGTGGGGAGTGTTCGCGAAGTGTCCCGTTTTCGCTGGCCGAGTTGTGAGCGCCAATCTTGAGGTCATCCGGGCGATACCCGGTGTGCGTCATGCTTTTATCGTCGAAGGCGGGACGGATTTGACCGGGCTTCTTTGCGGAGTCGCTATCGTTGCAGATAACTGGTGGACGGCCAAGACGGCACGCGAAAAGTTGGATGTGAAATGGGACGAAGGGCCGACCGCCCGGCAGAGCAGCGAAGGATTTGCGAGCACCGCCCTGGAACTTTCCAAGCAAAAACCTGCGCGCTCGCTGCGTACGGACGGCGACGCGGAGGCCACTCTCGAATCCGCTTCGAAGATTGTGGAAGGTGCCTATTTTTATCCCTTTCTCGCTCACGCGCCCCTTGAGCCGCAAAACTGCACCGCACGCTTCGCGGACGGCAAACTCGAGATGTGGGTTCCCAGCCAGACGCCGCAGCGCGGGTTGACGCAGGTCGCGAAAACTCTCGCCATTGCGGAAAGCGACGTCACCATTCACCTTCCGCGGATGGGCGGCGGCTTCGGGAGGCGCCTGACCAACGACTACATGATTGAGGGTGCGTGGATTGCGAAACAGCTCGGCGGCACGCCCGTGAAGCTGCTCTGGTCGCGCGAAGACGATATGCATCACGATTTTTATCGGCCGGCGGGCTTTCACTTTCTGAAGGGCGGCGTCGATTCTTCCGGCAAGCTTGTCGCTTGGCGCAATCATTTCGTGAGCTTTGGTGAAGGAGACCGCTTCGCACCTAGCGCGCAGATTTCTCCGGACGAATTCCCGGCCCGCTTCGTAGGGAATTTCGCAACGCACGCTTCCGTCATGGCGCTGGGCGTGCCCACAGGGGCGATGCGCGCTCCTGGGAGCAACGGGATAGCCTTCGTGATGCAATCTTTTATCGACGAACTCGCTCATGCCGCAGGCGTTGATCCCGTGAAGTTCCGGCTGGCCTTGCTCAACACTCCTGCGCTCGAAGCGGCGGCGCCGGCTGGCGGCCAACCGACTCCGCCTGCTTTTCTTTTTAATGCGCAGCGCATGCGCGGCGTCCTCGAACTTGTCGCGGAAAAATCCAGCTGGGGCTCTCGCACTTTGCCGAAGGACACCGCTATGGGCGTGGCGTTCCACTTCAGCCATCGCGGATATTTTGCCGAGGTTGCCGAAGTTCGCGTGAGTCCTGACAATCGGCTTAAGGTGAACAAAGTTTGGGTGGCTGGCGACGTTGGCAGCCAGATCATCAATCCCACCAGCGCGCTCAACGAGGTTCAGGGCTCGGTGATCGAGGGGCTCAGCCACTTGATGGGCTACGAAATCACTATCGAGCGCGGCCGCGCGATGCAAAATAATTTCCATGAATATCCGCCGCTGCGCATGAATCAGGTCCCGCCAGAAATCGAAGTCCATTTCTTGAAGACCGACAATCCCCCTACCGGACTCGGCGAGCCGGCGCTTCCGCCGATTTTGCCCGCCGTCTCGAATGCCATCTTTGCGGCCACCGGTAAGCGCATCCGCTCTCTTCCGCTTGCCAAGCAAGGCTACAAGTGGGCCTAACCTCCGGCGCACGTCGAGCGCTCGGGCACTTTCGAGATTTTCGTCTTGCGGCCACGCCCTAAAGTTGCGCGCCGGCCTTGGCCATGCAAAAATCCCACCATGCAAAACGCGAAAATCTGGCTCGCTTCTGAAATCTTGCTCCTGGTATTTTTCTGCACTGCTTCGTCCAACGCTCAAACCACTCGTCCCGAGGCCGAAAAACAACTGGCCCACGACATTTACAAACAATTCATCGAAATTCAGTCGGGCTTCACGACCGGCTCCACAACTCCTGTTGCAGAAGCGGCCGCAGCTCGCTTGAAAGCCGCGGGGTTTTCGGATTCCGACATCTTCGTTGGCGGCGCGATTCCAAAGAAGGCCAATCTCGTGGTTCGCTATCGCGGCACGGGCGCGCGCAAACCCATTCTCCTGCTCGCCCACATCGACGTCGTGGAGGCCAAACGTGAAGATTGGAGCACCGACCCCTTTCAATTCCTTGAGAAGGACGGTTTCTTTTACGGCCGCGGGACCGGTGACGACAAGGCCCAAGCCGCTGTCTGGATCGCCAACCTCATCCAGTACAAAACAGAAGGGTTCAAGCCCGATCGCGACATCATTGTCGCTCTCACCGCCGACGAAGAAGGCGGCGGGCCGTACAACGGCGTCGACTGGCTGCTGAAGAATCACCGCGATCTCATCGAAGCGGAGTTGGCTCTCAACGAAGGCGGATGGGGTGAAGAATCCAAAGGCAAGAAAATATCCAACGATCTGCAGGTCAGTGAGAAATACGTGCTGAATTTCCGATTCGAAGTGCGCAACAAGGGCGGCCATAGCTCGATGCCAGTGCACGACAACGCTATCTATCATCTCGCCGGAGCTTTAGAGCGTCTCGGCGACTTCGGCTTTCCCCTGAAGACGAATGAAGTCACCGCGGCGTACTTCGAGCAGATGTCAAAGATCGAAACCGGCCCCCTCAAGGACGATCTTAGAAAGGTCGCCTCCGGCTCCGAGGGGTCCATGGAACGAGTCGCGTCTGCCTCCCCCGCCTGGAATTCCACTCTTCGCACCACGTGCGTCGCCACGATGCTCGAGGGCGGCCACGCCATCAATGCACTGCCGCAACTCGCCGCCGCCACGGTGAATTGCCGCGTCCTGCCGGAAGACGCGCCTGAATACGTCCTCAGCACTCTGCAAAAAGTCGTGGCGGATGATCAGGTCAGCGTCAAACAGTTGAGCGAGTTCAGCAAAGCCGCCGCTTCTCCGATGCGTCCCGACCTGCTCAAGGCGGTAAGTGATATCACCACGCACATGTGGCCAGACGTTCCAACCGTTCCCATCATGGTCATGGGCGCGACCGACGGCAGATATCTCCGCGCCGCCGGCATTCCCACGTATGGCGTCCAGGGGTTTTTCATGGACCGCGATGACATTCGCTTCCACGGGCGCGATGAACGCCTGGGCGTCGAGTCCTTCTACGAAGGGCAGGCCTTCCTCTACGAACTCGTTAAGAGGCTATCGGCATCAGCCAAATGACCATTACGGTAAGTTGTTCTCACAAGAATGCGCTCAAGCATTCTGCTGCAACCGCGCAATCAAATGCTGCACACTCCTTGCCAGTTCCGCTACTTCTCCACGTCCCGCAATCTCAAAATCCACTGCGCCGTTCCCCTGTGCCACGTGATCCACCGCGTCGCGCAGGCTGACCAGCGGCTTCACCACTTGCCGCGGCAAAATAAAACTGACCCACACGCTGAACACAAGGGTGGCCGCGGACACGATGCTCAGCGCCCATTCCGCCGAGCGCATCAAACGCCGTGCCTTCCGATGATCGCTTTCGACACGTTTCCAATTCTCCGTTTCAAGCTCACTCAGCAATCCCAAAACCTCCTGACTGGAAGTCTGCAAATCGGCGGTGACCGGCGCCAGCGCGGGGTTCCCTGCCTGAACAGTCTCCGAGATCTGCGTATCAAACGACCCGACGCGGTTGCGCAGCTCCTCGATCAACTGCGCGCGTCTCTTCAAGTTCGCCACTCGCAGCAAATCGTTCAAATCTTTTTCATAAGCACGCACCACGGCCTGGATACGGTCCGCATCCGCCTGCCCTGGTTGCTCCACCGCGGACACCGCCGCGCTTAGCCTTTGTTCGTAAACCCCAAGCGCCTCCAACGCATTTTGTGTTTCTCCCATGTCTTGTGGCTCGAGCTCTTGTATCTGGCTCACAATCTGTCTGGTTTTCCCCAGTGACTCGCGGTTCGCCGCAAGGTAGCTGGGGTCGTGCAGCAACAAATAATTTCGTTCCGCGCGCCGTGCCTCCAGAATTTCAATCGAAGCCCGCTGCGCCAGGGTCGCGGCCGGGGCGTCCACATTCACGATGCGGTCCACAATCCACCCCATCTCGAACAGGTAATACACGGCGAGGAAAATCACCGGCACCAGAATAAATCTCGCGATCGCCAGGCTGTACGCCACTCTCTTCCGCAGAGAATTTCCCGGCGCAAGAATCTTGAACGTTTTCCTGATTCCGAGTCTCATAAGCCGGCTCCTGCCAAAGAGTCCCCTCTCTGGTCGCCCGATTGTATGCCACGAAACCGTGTGCCGCGCGCCCTTTGAACTCCGCTATTCCCCCGCAGCGCCTTGGTGCCCAACTTTTCGGCGTTGCACAAAACGAACAAGAACAGTAGCATTCCAGCTAACATCGCGGCCTCGAAATTTGGCGTTCGAGGAACCTAATGAAACACACCACTCGGTTGGCGCTGGCTTTCGCTTCACTCTGCTTCTTCAGTTCCGCAGCCTGCGGTCAGGCAACCTCTGCGGTTGGTCAACAACAGCCTGCGCCGTCTGCCAGACACCAGGTTTCTTGCACCATGCGGCTTGCCCCTAACTTCGGTATGGCGGCCTCCGGGCCAACCACGCCCTACTCTGCCGTACAAGAGTCCTCCACGGTTCAAACTCTTGCCGACGGAACGCACATCTCGCACAAGCCGACGTCCGAGAAAATCTACCGCGACTCACAGGGAAGGATCAGGACGGAGCGGCCCTTCTGCCACGGAATTGCTGACACCGGAGACCCAGCGGTCATTGAAATCCACGATCCCGTTTCGGACTATGCATACATCCTCGATGAACAGAATCATGTTGCACACCGGTACGCCCTCGAGGCCAGGCAGCCGACAATTCGACCCGCCATCACAGCGGAAACAGTCCCTCCCCAGCCTCGATTGAAAGCCGTTGTTCCCGGCCAAAACACCGCCGGACCAAACAGTACCACGGAGTCCCTCGGCGCACAGACCATGGAAGGCGTTCTCGCGGAAGGTAGGAAAACGACGTTGATAATCCCGGAAGGATCGCAGGACAATGACCGTCCGATAACCGTGGTGAGCGAGAACTGGATCTCGCCAGACCTATAAACATCACCATCTTCTCGAAGCACGACGATCCCCGCTACGGCGAAACCACAACTCGCCTTACCAACATTGACGGCTCGAATCCCATCCTGCCTTTGTTCCAGCCACCGCCCGACTACAAAATCGTCGACGAAACCGGACCCACAACATTAACGTACACGCGCAACTGAACCCTTGCCTCGCGATAGGTGAAATGGACGGGCGCGGTAAGCCGACGATGCCTCTCACGGGAGTACGGTTAAGCCGCTCCGCCACCAGCGCATTCCCATTCGATACTCTCGTGGCTGACCGTACCGTCTCGTGAGAGCACAAATGGGGGGATTTTGCTTACGGGCGGAACACGGGCTTCTTCGCCTTATGAAGCGGTGGCGACGTAGGCGGGATACGCTGGAGACCATTGGTTGGCCCGGATTCGCGAGCGGAGCGCCGAGGAAGAATCGAGCCCGGGGGCGATGCCGGAACGTGCCGCTTCCTGGGCTACGGCAAAAGCGATTTCCACGGCGAGACTGCGGAGATCTTCTAATGCCGGGAGAAGAGGCGCAGCTGGGTCTTGCAAAGCCGGAGAATGCTCAGCGAGGGTGCGAGCGGCGGCGATCATCATGGCATCGGTAATCCGTTCGGCCCCCGCGGTTCCCGCGGAGTGCCGCAAGGCCACGACAGCGAGTCCGATCGCCGGAAAAATGTAAATGTTGTTGCACTGGGAAATGGGGATGCTGCGGCCCTCGAAATGGACGGGCGGGAAAGGCGAACCGGTGGCCACCAGAGCTCGGCCGTTCGTCCAGTGATACAAGTCCCGAGGACGGGCTTCGGAGTTTTCCGTGGGATTCGAAAGGGGAAAAATGATGGGGCGATCCACCTTGGCGGCCATTTCTCGAACGACGGGCTCGGTGAAAGCAGATCCGCTCGTGGAGAGACCGATGAGGACAGTTGCTCGAATGTTGTGGATGACCTCGGCGAGCCCGATGTTGGCCGAGCCCGTGTGTGGCCAGGATGAAATCCGGCTGAGAGGCTGCGCGTAGATGCGCTGCTCTGGCGTCAGGTCCGTCCGGCCGGAATGGAGAAGACCGTCGCGGTCGACCATCCAGAAGCGGCTGCCGGCTTCTTCTTGGGAAAGGCCTTCGGTGACTAAGGCAGCGCGGAGATAATCGGCGACTCCGGTACTTGCGGAACCAGCGCCGAGAAAAATGATTTCTTGATTGCGGAGCGAAGAGCCGGCAACGCGAACGGCAGAGAGGATCGCTGCTAGGGCAACGGCGGCCGTACCCTGAATGTCGTCGTTGAAGGTAAGCATTTGATCGCGGTAACGATTGAGAATAGGACGCGCGTGCAGGCCGGAAAAGTCTTCCCATTGGAGAAGCGTGGCGGGAAGAACTTGCTGGACGGCTCGCACGAAGGCGTCGATGAAGCTGTCGTAGTCGGCGCCGGCAATGCGCGCGTGACGCCAGCCAAGATATTCCGGGTCGCGGAGACGTTCCTCGTTGTTAGTGCCAACGTCCAGAACGATGGGCAGAGTGCGCGCAGGATGAATTCCGCCGATAAGCGTGTAGAGAGAAAGCTTGCCGATGGGTATGCCGAGTCCGCCGACGCCTTGGTCACCGATCCCGAGAACCCGTTCCCCATCGGTGACGACGATCACATCGACTTCAGGATTCGGGTGATTGCCGAGTAGCGCCGGAATCGAACGGCGGAGCGGATAGGAAATGAACAGGCCGCGTGGACGCCGATAGATGTGGCTGAACTCCTGGCAGCCGAGCGCGACGACCGGGGTGTATACGATAGGCAGCATCTCATCGATATGAGCGAGGAGGAGCCGATAGAAGAGAACTTCATTGGCGTCTTGAAGCTGGCGGAGATAGATGTGGCGTTCGAGGTCGTTCGATTTGAGAGAAAAAGCTTGATAGGCTCGGACGTATTGGTCATCAAGGGATTCGACAACTGGCGGAAGAAGTCCGTTGAGGCCGAAACTCTCGCGCTCGTCTTCGGTGAAGGCGGTGCCTTTGTTCAGGCCCGGATTGTTGAGGAGATCCATGCCGCGAAGGCGAACGGTGCGGATGACGTTGGGCTGCGGGATGTCAGTCGGAGGCATTGCCTGAAAATTGTATCACTCAGCTGCCAAAGACATATGCCGTGGTTGCCATCGGTAGAAAAAGCTAGAAGCGCTTGAACTGGACAAAGATGGTAGTTCATTGTTGAATGCGGTGGAGTCGCTGCAGCGCAGAGAAAGCGAGATTTCCCATGGCCGAGCCGGAACTAGACCTGAGCAAGAAATATGATGCGGTGATTATTGGATCGGGCGCCGCCGGAGGAATGGCGGCGCATGTTTTGACGAGCCACGGCTTGCAAGTTTTGCTGCTCGAGGCGGGGAAGAAACTCGACATCGAGCAGGAACTGCGTTCGATGGAATGGCCTTATGACAACGCGCACCGGGGAGGGCTGCCGCCCGGCTCGCACGCGCTGAACCATAATGAGTACACCATTCGAAGGCCGCCTTACGGTCCGGGTTTTGAAAAATCAAAGAATCTTTACAGCTATATCGGTAGCAGCGACTACGCAAAAAACATCGTGGTCAACGAGCGGGACAATCCCTACACGGGAACGAATTACGCATGGGTCCGTGCGCGGTGTCTGGGAGGCAAGACAAATATCTGGGGCAGGCTGGCGCTGCGGCTCTCCGACTACGATTTCAAGGCCAAAGACCGCGACGGTTACGGAGAAAACTGGCCGATCAGCTACAGCGACATCGCGCCTTATTACGATAAGGTGGATTTGTATCTCGGCATCACCGGAGTGAAAGAGAATCTGCCGTATCTGCCGGACAGCTTGTTTCAGCGGCCCACGAAATTGAACTGCGCGGAAGTGAGCCTCAAGCAAGGCATCCAGAAAATGGGGCGCGTGCTTACCCAGTACCGAGCGGGTGTAACCACGGACGGCTTGAAGCACAATAAATATCGCAGCCGGTGCTATGGACGCGGTGCTTGTTCGCGCAAAGGAGGCTGCGACATTCACGCCGCGTTTGATTCGCCTACTGGGCTGATCTACCCCGCAATGGATACCGGTAATCTGACTTTGCGCACGAACTCGGTGGCGCGAGAGATCAACGTCGATCCACAAACGGGCAAAGCGTCCGGTGTGCACTTCACGGATTCAGAGACCATGAAGGACTACACGGTGCGGGGGAAAGCGGTGATTGTGGCGGCGTCCACGCTTGAATCGGCGCGGCTTCTTTTACTTTCGAAATCGCGCCTCTATCCGAATGGGCTCGCCAACTCCAGCGGCCACGTCGGGCACAATTTTTGCGAACACATCATGGGACCGTACGTTGCCGGACAGGCGACGGACCTCGTCGGGAAACCGCCGACGCTAGACGACGGGCGGCCGGGCAGTTTTTACCTGACGCGTTTTCGCAATCTAGCGGAGAAGCATCCGAAATTCATTCGGGGTTATGGATTCGAAGGCGGGAGCGGAAGCGGGATGTTTCCGCCGGGCACGGACAGTCCCGGGTTTGGCGCTTCGTTCAAGGAAGAGATTCGACGGAATCAGGGTTCCCACATCGCTATGGGTGCTTTTGGCGAAGTGCTATCGCGCTACGAGAATTTCGTCGATCTCGATCCGCTGGTGAAGGACAAATGGGGCATTCCGGCGCTGCGTTTTCACTATAAGTTCGGCGATAACGAGCACCACATGGCGGCTGACATGAAGGAGACGGCGCAGGAGATGTTCGAGGCCGCAGGCTTCAAGATTATTTTTGTGAGCGACCGAGTGCTTACCGAAGGATGGTCGATCCACGAGCTGGGCACGGCGCGCATGGGAGCTGATCCGAAGACTTCGGTGCTGAACCAATTTCAGCAGTCGCATGACGTAAAGAATCTGTTTGTGGTGGACGGCAGCGGGTTTGTGAGTGCCAGTTGTCAGAACCCCACGTGGACGATCATGGCGCTGTGCTGGCGGTCGTGCGACTACCTGGCGGATCAATTGGCCAAGAACGATTTGTAGAAGTTTTTGCGCCCAGACAAACCTTGGGCTGGGAATGCGAGGAGGGACCATGTCTCGAAAAGATCCCATCGATTTGAAGCAGGACCGGCGGCAGTGGCTAAAGACTTCGGCGACGGTTCTGGGGGCAGCCGTTTTGCCGTTGTCGGGGGTGTCGACAGATGAATTGTCGGGGGAATCCGAGAGTGCCGAAGGGTCCCCTGGCAGTGCGCTTCAGGGCGCGCCAGCGAAATCCGGTGCGCGGTTTTTCACGCCGGCGCAGCACACGCTGATCGAAGAGTTATCCGAGACAATCATTCCCGCTGATAGCCATTCCGGTGGAGCAAAAGCCGCAAAAGTGGCCGATTTTATCGAACAGACTGTCCGGGAGAGCACGGATGACCAACAGAAGGCCCTTTGGCGGGAAGGGCTGCGGCTGATGGAGTCGATGAGCCAACACTACAATGGAAAACCGTTCGTTGCTGCGAGCGCAGAAGAAAAGTTTCGGGTTCTCAAAGTGCTTTCCGACAACGAGCAGATGACCGAACTCCCGGAAGTGCAACTTTTCCGCGAACTGAAGCGTTTGACCGTACGTGGCTACTACACCAGCAAGGTTGGGATTCACGATGAACTCGAGTACAAAGGAAATCGCGTGCTGATGGAGTTCGTCGGGTGCGGCGATCCCACGCCACCGACTACGTAATCAATCGGCGAGAATCTATTTTTGCGGCGACTGGGCTTCGATCTTATCGATCACGATGGCCTTGGAGCCTCCGCGCTGGTAGACCTTGCCGGTCACGATGACTTTGTCGGCGGCAAAGGGAAGAAGCCTGGGATTTTGTCCGCTGGAAGGCGTGGTGGCGGCGATGGGCCAGTAGATGGCGCCGTCTTCGGCGAGGATGACGAGTTGCGAGCCTGCATTGGCGCAAGAAGTCGCGCATTGTTTGCTGATCGGCTTGCTCAGGTCTTTGGTAAAGGCACAAGCGGAATCGAGGACATAACCCTTTACGGTGACCGAAGGTGAGTCAGCGGCGGCTATGTAAACCGCGGCCATCAACAGAAAGCACGGGATCGCTGCTTTGGCACAGATTGCGATGAATTTCATTTGTGTTGCCTCCGATGGTGAGCTTGTCGGACGAGATTCCATCTTTGTTCGCGGAGGGGAAACGCATTAGGGAGTCTCCGCCGCTCCAGGCGGACGGAAGCGTACACTACTGCGGAAAAATTGCTCTAGTGATTTTGTGGTATCGCCGCTCGCGATGACCTCACACCTGACTCGGGAGCGGCCAATCTCGCGAAGCAGCGAAGTGGCGGCTGGAGAATATCGCTTAGTCGAGCGGCTTCTGCGGCGCCTCGAGTTCCCGGGCGCGCGCAACTAGTTTTTTTAGTTTGCCTTCGATCGAGGCATCGCCGATGTGTTCATCCTGGAGGACGCCGTCGGCGTCGATGGTGAAGGTGTGGGGAATGGCTGTTACGCCGAATAAGTTTGCGATGGATCCGGCGGAGCGGGCGTCGCGGTAGTGGAGCCAGGTCATGTCGTTTTTGGAAATGAACTCTTTCCACTTTTGTTCGTCGGAGTCGAGGCTGACGCTGAGCACGACCAAGGGCTGGCCCTCGAATTTTTTCGCGATTTCACGAATATGCGGCATCGCTTCTCGGCATGGCCCGCACCAGGTGGCCCAGAAGTCGAGTAAGACAACTTTTCCAGTCAGATCATCCATGGAGATGTGCTGCCCGTCGAGCGTGTCGATGGCAAACGGCGGGGCCATTCTGGCGCGCGCCAGTTCGGGTTCCGCGATGTAGCGGAGGGCGCGTTGGCGCTCTGGCTCGCCGACGGGTTTCAGTTGCACATATTTCTCAAACTGGGCTTTGGCGGCGGCGTCTTGCTTCAATTGTGCGAGGGCTTTGCCATCGGCGAGCAAAGCTTCCGGGAAATCTCGAAATACAGCAAGAGACTTGGTGAATTCGTCGTGGGCACGAGTCGAGAGTTCGTCCTTGTGCTTGTCGCGGCCCTCATTTAGCAGGACTATGCCGACTTCGAAATGCGCCAGCGCGACGCTTTTCTCGCCTTGCGCCTCGGCAACCATTTCGTCGGCGGCGGCGAGTGCGGTTTTCCATTCGTGAAGTTCTAGGCCGTACTGGATCATTTTCTTTTGGCAGGCCAGGCAGCGGCCTTCGTCCTGTTTGTCGGCTTTCTTGAATTCATCGAGGGCGAAGTCTCGCCTGTGCTTCCTAACTTCCTCCAGGGCTTGTTTATAGGACTTCTGGGCTTTTTCACTTGCGGGGCCTTCTGGCGTGACCTGCGCGAGCGATGGCGCGGCGGAAAGAAAGAACAAAACCAGGAGCCGGGAATAGCGCATGGCTAGCCTCCTGCTGGTGTGAGTCTTGAACGGGAGGCTATCACGCTTGGGCGGAGTTTCGCGAGGAGACACATGAGAGAGAACAAAAGACGCGAATTGGAGGTATCATTATATGGAGCGTCCCAAGAGCTAGCGCGGTGCTGCGGGAGGCGCGGGAGTGTCCGGTCGTGGGACGGGGATTCCCATATTCGGCCAAGCAGGCCACCTTGGCCCGTGCACGAGGCTCCGTAAGCCGTTGACAAAGCGAGGCTTTAGACGAATTCTCTTGGGCAAGGGATTTGCGCCTAGGAAAGGCGATAACTACTATGGACATCCAAAGACCATCAAACGCAAGAGCTAAGAAAATCCGCAGGATTGCCTACGGCACCGTCGCCCTGATATTAATCGGCGGCGTAACCTATGGGCTTTCCAAGCTAAAACCTGCCGCGCCGTATGTCGATCCGGGGACGGTCTGGTCCGACACCGTAAAGCGCGGGCCCATGCTGCGCGAAGTGCGCGGGCTGGGGACCCTTGTTCCCGAAGACATTCGGTGGGTCGCGGCGCAGACCGATGCGCACGTGGATAAATGGGTTTTGCGGCCGCCTGCCATCGTCAAGCCGAATTCCATCATCATGGAATTGAGCGATCCGACAGTACAAAAGGACGCGGTCGACGCGCAATACCAGCTCAAGGGAGCGGAGGCGGACTACCAGAACCTGAAAGTACAAGTCAACAGCGACTTAATGAGCCAGAAGTCCAACGAAGCATCCGTGCGGAGCGATTACGAGCAGGCGAAAATTCAGCACGACGTGGACGAAAAGCAGGTGAAGCTGGGGCTCACGTCACAGCTGATTGAGCAGCAGTCGAGAGTGAAGACGGAGCAGCTGGCGATTCGTTTGCAGTTGGAAACCGAGCGGACGAAAATCGCGACAGATTCCGGAACCGCGAAACTTGCGGCGCAGCAGGCAAAAGTTGAACAAATGAAGGCGCTTTACGGATTAAAGATGGGCCAGTTGGAGGCGCTCCATGTGCGCGCAGGCATCGATGGAGTGCTACAGCTTCTGCCGGTGGATGTTGGGCAGCACGTGACGCCAGGAATGAATCTTGCGCGCGTGGCGGATCCGAAGAAGCTCAGAGCGGAAGTGAAGATCGCCGAGACGCAAGCGAAAGATGTCATCCCAGGGCAAACGGCGACGATCGACACGCGCAATGGAATTGTGAGTGGGCACGTTTCGCGAGTCGATCCCTCGGTGATAAACGGCACCGTGACTGTTGACGTGACGATCGATGATCCTCTTCCGCCAGGCGCGAGGCCCGATTTGAGTGTCGATGGAACCATCACACTCGAGAATTTGAAGAATGTGCTGTTTGTCGGCAGGCCGGTGCACGGGCAGTCCGACAGCACGATTGGAATCTTCAAGCTCACCGAGGACGGCTCTGAGGCGATGCGCGTAAACGTAAAGCTGGGGCGGAGTTCCGTCAACACCATCGAAATCGTGGATGGGTTGAAAGTGGGCGACAAGGTGATTTTGTCCGACATGTCGGCCTGGGATAATTTCGACCGCGTCCGGCTGAAGTAGCGGCGCGTCCGCTGCTGGCGGGTGGGTCGCCAGCAAGTTCTGGTTTCGGCTGCTCCTTTTCCATCGATGGAAGTGGTGCGTTTCTTGCGGGGGCCCAGGTGCAGACTCTCTGGCAAGACATTCGCTTCGGGTTGCGAATGCTCGGAAAAAATCCTGGCTCGACCGCACTAGCCGTTGCCACGCTGGTCCTAGGCATCGGCGCTAATACCGCAATATTTAGTCTTGTGCATGCCGTGATGCTCGAGACCATTCCGGTTCGAAATCCTCGACAACTAGTGGTACTGCGCTGGTCGGCGCACGGGCATCCTCAAAACGGGGGCTCCAGCAGCTATGGTGATTGCCAGTGGACGAAGTGGACCGACAAGGCTTCCGGCAGTTGCTCATTCGCCTATCCGATGCTCAAGGAAATCCGTGAGCACGCGGGAGTGTTCTCGAGCGTTGGGGCATTCGCCGGACCTGCTCAGCTCGACCTGACTGGAAATGGAACAGCGAGTATAGCGCGCGGAGAAATTGTCTCGGGCGATTATTTCCAAACGCTCGGAGTCCAGGCCGCCGCGGGCCGTGGCATTGGGTTATGAGTAGGAGGAGCTGATGCAAATCCTATGGCAGGACATCCGCTACGGATTGCGGATGCTCGGGAGAAATCCCGGGTTCACAGCCGTTGCCATGCTGGCGATTGCGCTGGGAATCGGCGTAAATGCGGGAATTTTCTCCGTGCTCAACGGCGCGGCGCTGCGCATGCTGCCGGTGCCTGGCGCCAGGCAAGTCGTCAGCGTGGATCAGATTTTCCACGGAAGAAGCGTGCGAAATGTCCACGGTGAGGCGACGCTCTTTTCTTATTCCGAATACCAAGACTATCGCCGGAGTAACCATGTTTTTTCGGGATTGTTGGCCTATGAGCCCTTTCTGAACGCGACGCTCGCGGGTGGACGGGCGCGGCAGCTCTATGGACAGCTCACGTCGTGCAACTATTTTGATGTGTTGAGCGAACGGCCCGCCGTTGGACGCGGCTTTGTGGACGCAGATTGCGCGGCGCCAGGTGCGGGAACCGTGGTGGTGCTGAGCGATGAATTGTGGCAGAGCGCGTTTGGAGCAGATCCCTCCCTTGTCGGCAAACGAGTGGTTCTAAATCGCACGGCGTTTACGGTAATCGGCATTGCACCACGGGGATTCGGGGGTACAGAGCCGGTCCCGAGCGCGTTCTGGGCGCCGATCACGATGCAGCCAGCGATGGAGCCCGACCGCGATTTTCTCGGGGACGCCAATGTGAGTTGGCTCTCGCTGCTTGGACGGGTGCGGCCGGGCGTTTCGATCGGGCAAGTCCGCGCAGACCTTACCCTCATCGCCAGCCGAATTGATACCCAACATCCAGGCCGCCAAACATCCTTGGCGATTAGAACGGCAACATTTCTTGGCCGGCCGGAAGAACATAATGTGGTGATGGGGGCTGCGGCCGTCATTCTGATTGGCTTTGGACTAGTGCTGCTGATCGCTTGCGCCAACGTAGCGAACTTGATGTTAGCGCGGGCAAGCGCGCGTCAAAAAGAGATTTGCGTGAGACTGTCGGTCGGGGCGAGCCGTTGGAGATTGATCCGACAATTGCTGACAGAAAGCGCGATGCTGGCTTTGATGGGCGGCGCGCTTGGATCCGTTTTCGCCTTTTGGTCCTTTGAAGCACTTTCGCGCTTTGTAGTTTCGCATTTGCCGCATGGTTTCCCTCCAGTGGCTTTGAATCTGACACCCGATATTCGCGTGCTGGGATATGCGTTGCTGCTCACACTGATCACCGGCGTAGCTTTTGGACTGGCGCCTGCGCTCGAGGCGTCGCGGACTGATTTGAACACGGCACTGAAAGTCGGAGACGGCAGACTGGGCGGGCGCGCAGGCGGTGGGATTTTGCGGCATTCGTTGGTCGCGGCGCAAGTGGCCGTTTGCATGATTTTGCTGATCGCGGCAGGTCTGTTGCTGCGTGGACTTTACTTTGCCCAAACGGTTGATCCTGGATTTGCGATGAATGGAATCACCGTGGTGTCCTTAGACCTTCGGACGCAAGGATACAAGGAAGAACCTGCGGCCCAGTTCGAGCGCCGGTTAAAGGAAAAAGTGGCGGCCTTGCCTAGCGTGGACGGGGTGGTGGAAGCCCGAGAGACGCCCCTCAGCGATGATCATAGTTTCACGGGTTTCTCCGTTCCCGGCAAGCCCGATGAGTACGAAGTTGAAGACGACGCGATCTCGGACGGATATTTTTCCATGCTGGGAATTCCCATCGTCCGTGGCCGGGACTTTACCGAGGAAGAGGTGCGGGTGGGCGCAAGGGTGGCCATCGTAACGGAAGCCACGGCGCGAAAATTCTGGCCGGGAGAAGATCCGATCGGAAAGACTTTGCGCGAAGGCCGCAATACCGATCTCGAAATCGTAGGCATAGCCCGCGATGCGCAAGTGTCGCATCTCGACGACAAGGAGAAGCTTTATGTCTATCTGCCCGCGGGGCCGAAGGAGCAATCGGAGCTCCATCTGATGATTCATGGTGGCGGCGGCTTGGCGGCGGTCGCTACCGGCATCCGCCGTGCGGCAAGTGAAATAGACCCGGACGTTCTAGTGGATGTCACCAGACTCGAAGACAATTTGGAAGTCTGGCGGACGCCGGCGCGGATCGTGGCAGCACTTGCAGGTTCACTCGGCGCGCTGGCGCTGCTGCTGGCTGGCCTGGGAGTGTATGGTGTTGTGTCCTACGCGGTGAGCCGACGAACTCGCGAGATCGGCATACGTATGACACTGGGAGCCGACGGAAGAGACGTGATGGGCATGATGCTGCGCCAAAGCATGCGACCGGTCCTGATCGGAGGCGCGATTGGGATTGCAGGGTGCGCGGGAGTCTCCTGGGTTCTCTCGAGCATGCTCTTCGGAATCAGCGCGCGTGATCCGATTGCCTTTGTGTTCGTACCGGTGTTCTTGCTGGGAATCGCGCTCGTGGCGAGTTATGTCCCGGCACGGCGGGCGACGAAAGTAAATCCGGTGGTGGCACTGAGATACGAATAGCTCGAGAAGTTTGCTGCCATCGGATAGCGCGTGGGTCGACAGTGATGTCTTCGCTGTGGCAGGACGTCCGCTACGGGTTGCGAATGCTGGCGAACAAGCCGGCGTTTACGCTTGTTGCCGTGCTGACGCTCGCGCTCGGAATTGGCGCAACTTCGGCGGTTTTCAGCGTGGTTGATCGGATTCTGTTCCGCAGCCTTCCCTACCCTCACGACGAACAGCTTGTGGCATTTGGTTTGTTTGCGCCGATTGAGCCGCGGGAGTTCATGCTGGCGAAAGATTACCTCGAATGGCGCTCGGAGCAGACGCCGTTCGAGTCGATGACCACGTTCATGCCGGGCGGAGCGGATTGCGATTTGACCGAGCAGAATCCTGTGAGGCTGAGCTGCGCCTTGGTGGAGTCGACGTTCCTTCCAACGTTTGGGATTCAGCCAATTCTGGGGCGGAATTTCACGAAGCAAGAAGACCGGCCGCACGCGGCGCGCGTGGCGCTAATCACCTACGGTTTATGGCGCTCGCGCTTTGCTGGCGACGCCGGGGTTGTAGGCAAATCCATTTCCGTAGATGGCCAACCGACGCTCGTCGTTGGGGTGCTTCCCAGTGATTTTGAAATGCCCACGCTTGGCAAGACGGACCTGGTGATACCGCAGGCGCTGGATGAAGTGGCGTTCGAGGGAAACGGCCCGGAGCCGGTGTTACGGGCGTTTGCGAGGTTGAAACCTGGGGTCACGATTGCGCAGTCTTTTGCTGCGCTCGAACCGCTGTACGAGAAATCACTCGAAAATGTGCCGCAGCAATTCCGGAAAGAGGTGCACTTGAGCGTGCGGTCGCTGCGAGAGCGCCAAGTCGCTGATTCCAAGGCAGCTTCCTGGATATTGCTCGGTTCCGTGTTGGCTGTGCTGCTGGTGGCATGTACGAACGTGGCGAACCTGCTGCTCGCCCGGACCAGTAGCCGGCAGCGAGAGCTAGCGGTTCGCGCGGCACTCGGGGCAAGTCCAGCCAGGCTGATTCGCCAAAATCTGACCGAAAGCGTGCTTCTCGGAATAATTGGGGGAACCATCGGATGTTGGGTTGCGTATTCCCTGTTACAACTGTTTGAATCTATTGCTCCGGAAGGGATTCCGCGCTTGCAACAGGCCAGGCTCGATACGCGGGTGGTGTTGTTTACTCTGGGAGTCTCGCTGGTGTCGGGAGTCCTGTTTGGGCTGGCACCAGCCACGCGAAACCCTGCCGCGGAGCTTCTGGTCGGGAAAGAAGCGCGCCAGACATCTCGAGGGTTGCTACGTCAAATACTTGTCGCGTCGCAGGTGGCCGTGTCCTTGATTCTATTGACGGGCGCTGGATTGCTGCTCCATAGCCTATTGAAATTGCAAATTGTGCCGCTGGGGATGGACGCGCAGAGCGTTGTGACCGCGCAAATTCCCCTGGCGGAGTACCAGTACCCGGACGCGAAGCACCAATTAGCCTTCTTTGATGAATTAGAGAGGCGCTTGAACCACATGCCCGGGATCACGGCGATGGGGATCAGCGACACGCTTCCTCCTTCCGGAGGGACGCAGGCAACCATCTATTCGCGGATCGAAGTTGCCGGGAGGCCTCCTTCGGCGGAAGGCACGGGAGGGATGGTCGGCTGGCGCTCGGTGACGCCCGGATACTTCCTGGCACTAGGTGTGCGGATTATCGAGGGGCGGGGATTCCAGGATGCGGATCTGGGGCAAAACCAAAATCCCATCATTTTGAGCGAAACGTTCGGGCAGAAGCTTTTCCCGAGGGAAGACCCGCTTGGCAAGAGCTTGCGGATTGGGCCGGGAGCGCCGTGGCGGGAGGTTGTTGGAATTGCGGCGGATGTGAGAAACAATGGGCTGGCTCGACCGTCTGATCCTGAGTACTACATTCCATGGAAGTTCGCGACGGAGGGGTATTTTCGAGTGGCTCATGTGACCTTGCGGACGCCTATGAATCCGGAAACCGTGGCCCAGTGGCTGCGCCAGGAAACGGCTAGCTTGGATCCGAGTGTTCCAGTCACGACGGAAACGATGACGCAACGAGTTGGGAAACTATCAGAACGGCCAAGATTTAATGCCGTCTTGCTAACACTATTCGCCGGAATGGGCGTGCTGCTGGCGGCGATTGGCGTGTACGGGGTAGTGGGCTTCCTGGTCTCCGAGCGGACGCGGGAGATTGGCGTACGCATGGCGCTGGGGGCTTCTCCGCAATCGATCTTGAAGATGATCCTGGGGAACGTGGCGCGGTGGGCGATAGCCGGCGCGCTACTCGGACTGGTAGGAAGCTGGTACGCCGTGAAGCTGCTCAAGTCACTGCTGTTTCAGGTGTCTGTGCGGGATCCCTGGCCGGTGTTGGCGGCGCTGGGACTTTTACTCGTTGCGGCTTTCTTGGCTGCGTGGATGCCTGCGCGGCGGGCCATGCGGGTCGATCCGATGGAGGCGCTGCGTTATGAATAGCTTTCATTTGGTTCGAGGGATTACGGGGAACGGGTAATGCAGAATTTGTGGAAGGACATTACGTTTGGATTGCGCATGCTGGCAAAGAGCCCAGGATTTACGGCCATTGCCGTGATTACTTTGGCTTTGGGCATCGGAGCGAATACGGCCATCTTCTCACTGATGAACCAGATTTTGCTGCGGCAACTGCCGGTGAAGAATCCGAACGAGTTGGTTATTCTGCGGGCGCCTGGGCCGGTCACTGGGCATGTTTCCGACGACGGCGATTCCACGGAGTCTTTTTCCTATCCGATGTACAAGGGGCTCAGGGACAACAACTCGGTTTTCACCGGGATCCTGGCGCGATACAACTTCTCGGCAAGTGTTGCCAGCAAGGGGCAAACGGATCGCGCGACGGGCGAGCTGGTTTCCGGGAACTACTTCGAGGTGCTTGGTGTTCAGCCAGCCGTCGGGCGTGTGTTTACCCAGGACGACGACCGCGTGCCTCTAGCACAGCCGGTTGTCGTGTTGAGCTATCCGTACTGGACTCGGCACTTCGGAGGCGATCCGAGCGTGCTGAACAAAGTTTTGCTGATCAATAACGTCGAGATGACGGTCGTGGGCGTGTCGCAGTCGGGATTTTTCGGAGTCCAGGTGGGCACGACGCCGGATATTTTCGTGCCGCTGATGATGACCCAGCCGATGACGAGCTTCGGAGAGACGCTCAATGGATGGAACGACTATTGGATGAAGGTCCTGGCGCGGCGCAAGCCTGGAATTTCCGAGCAACAGGCAGAGGCGGGGATCAACGCCGTATACCGGCCGCTGCTTGAGGAGCAACTGCCGCAAATCAAATCCGCCTGGAATGAGGATAAGCGCCAGAAATTTCTGAACAAGAAGATCACTCTGTCATCGGGGGCCCACGGACGAACGATCGTGCAGCGGGACTCCAGAGGACAGATCGTCACACTTTTTGTGATGGTGGCACTGGTGCTGCTGATTGCGTGCACGAATGTGGCGAATTTGCTGCTGGCTCGGGGAGCCTCGCGGCAGCGCGAGTTTGCGATACGCACGGCGTTGGGCGCAACCCGCGGCAGAATGATTCGTCAACTGCTGGCAGAGAGCCTTCTATGCGCGTTTGGCGGCGGCGTGCTGGGCATCCTGCTGGGCACATGGCTGATGAGAATCCTCACTCCTATCGTGGTCGCGAGCGCGGGAGTCCAAGGGTTGACAGAAAAGCTCGATCCAAACGTTTTGACCTTTGCGATCGGCGTGACCGTGCTCTGCGGGATATTCTTCGGTTTGATTCCCGCCTGGCGTGTCACGCGCTTGGGTGTCTCGGATGTGATTAAGGACCAGGGTTCTACTTCTTCT
>Ga0210398_10001302_pt1 | contig 26025 bp, 22 predicted proteins | sample IncBWC4OmetaG_FD_161047 | JGI IMG/M metagenome (GOLD analysis project Ga0210398, IMG submission 161047) | Forest soil microbial communities from Barre Woods Harvard Forest LTER site, Petersham, Massachusetts, United States - Inc-BW-C-4-O | ecosystem: Environmental > Terrestrial > Soil >... | reverse complement strand
CTCTATGCCTCCCATTATAAGAGAGATAACCACAATGATACCAACCATACCAGACAATAGGTCTACAACTGGTTGTATATAGGTAGAGACTAAGTCACAACTAGAGACACTACAGTTGGAGGGGGGTGCAGGGGGTGGTGGCGTTGTAGCAGCCGCCGCCGCAGGGAAGGTACTGCCTAATGTTAACGTCGCGTTCGGAGCGCTGCCACAATTTATATGATCAGTTGTTGTAGCCGGAACAGTGGGAATTTGCGAGGTATCAGGGTAGCAATCCGCCTCAACTATAGTCACAAAATGTGCTCCCATAGGGTTTGTGGTTAAAGAAGCTACCTTTGTCTCAAATAACGGCGCTTTACCATCTTGATGGCAAGTCAGGATATTATCATGAGCATAGCTGGTCGATAAACCGCCACCGGCCGTGCAGTAAACAGCGAAGTAGCCTACGTTAGTCGGAGCGGCGTTCGCTATAAGGGGTAAGCCTAAACTCAGTGAAACTATAAACAGTATGAGGCTGAAGAGTTTCGTCTTATTGTGGCGGGGGAGTCTCATAAATAATTGCTTTGTTTTGAAATTGAAGCCATAAGCTCCATAAAATAATAATACATTACACGAATGCCGATTACCTCCAACCTTTTTAAAAGGCGACACATCTATCGTCATAAACTCTCTGTTATCATTGATCTATGAATAAATTATTAGCGGTTGATGTTGTGCTACTACCTCCTATTCAGGCTATGCAAGACATGAGTCGTTTAGCGTTATGTCATCTCGGGACGTATTGTAGTTGCAGAAAGATTCTTAATGAGGTGCCGTTACCTTGAATCAAATTAAAGCAATTATTGCTGATGTCGATGGGGTTATGGTTGGCAAGCAAGAAGGAGTGAATTTTCCGCTGCCACCGCAGAAAATTATTCATTCGCTACAGCTACTTTCAGCTAAAAATATTCCAGTTATCCTATGTACGGCAAAATTTGGCTACGCTATCAAAGATATTGCCATCCAGGCAAAGCTCAAGAATCCCCACATTACCGATGGCGGAGCGCTCATTATCGATTGGCTTAGCAACGACGTTGTGGCGCAGTATCCCCTTGATCAGACCGTAGTACTTGATTACCTGCGTAGTTGTCTTAAGGAGAATATCTATACCGAAATTTATACGACACAGGGTTATTACGTACAGGAATCACAACGCAGTGCGCTGACACCGAAGCGCGCAAAATTGCTCCAAATGGAGCCCCAACTAGTTACGTATATCCTAGAGGCGGCCCAGCATAACGTCGTTCTTAAAATTATTAGCTCTTCAGAAGGTGATGATGATATGTCTAAACTGGAAAATAACGCACGTCAGTTTGGGGATAAACTGACCTATATATGGACACAGCATCCTTACATAACGCCGCATAAGCTCTTAGTTGTCACTGCGCCCGGTGTTTCTAAGCAACATGCGGCTCGCGAAGTAATGGACTATTTACAGATTCCATTTGAAGCTGTTTTAGGTGTTGGTGACAGCGAATCCGACTGGAACTTTATGCAATTATGTAGCTATGTAGCCACCATAGGTTCAGATGGCGGTAAGCTACAAAATCTGGCTCGGTCGAAAGGTGGGGGTAAGTATTTCTTTGCCGCTTCCGTTGAGGACAATGGCATGCTAGAAGTACTGGATCATTTTAAGCTGCTTGAGCTCAGGTAACTCATAAAATTTTCAAGCTTATATTCTACCTAGGAATGGTACAATGAATGTTAACGCTATGGCCACTCCAAAGAAGTATTTTCATGATCATTTTGTGCTTTTATTGCTTGGCATTAATATATTTTTAGCCTTTGCAGACAGTATTTATATACTCGTTAGACTGAGTACCAGCCATGGGAATAGCTATATTGTTCAATATCGGCCAAGTCTCGGCATCAGTGCTTACCAGGCAGGCAGCGTTTTAGAATTACTTAGTTTTGTAGGTTTTGCACTGATCGTACTCGTTACTCACATAGGTCTCAGCTTGCGGGCCTATAAAATTCATCGTCAACTGGCTATTGCTATCCTTTGTCTTGGTATTTTGCTACTGTTGCTTACTATTATTATCAGTAACGCCCTCCTTGTGTTGCATTAGGATGCAGCTATGACTGATCTAGAGATTCCGTTTGAAAAAGACCGACATGGCCACTACCGTTTTTTTGAGGTGTTACCGGGAGCGTTGAGCTACACGTTATTGTTCTTACCATTCCTCTTGGCTTTAATTAACGTCACGTTTGCCGTTTTCTTCATCCTATTTTACCTGCTGGTCATCTTCGTACAGGCGTTGGCGTATTCTACCCGGGCTATTGCTGGCTATATAACAATGAAACGTCACATGAAGCTTAATTGGAATGGACTAGCGGCAGATATTGATGCTGGCAAAGTCACTGGACATAGCATCGTGCGACCGAAGTGGCATCTCAAGAACCTACGGCTACTCGGCAATCGCACTATGGATGTTAAGCCCTCAGAGCTCCTGCACGCTGTTATTATTGCTACTGTTAACGAGAGTAGAGAAGTTCTTGAGCCGACCATTCAAGCTGTACTTGATGCGGATTATGACTCACAGCGAATAATTCTAGTCATTGCCTATGAAGGCCGTACGGGTAAGCCTACTGCAGATCGAGTACAGCAGTTACTGGATTTGTATGGGGATAAATTCAAGCATGCTATGGCAGTGAAGCACCCGGCTAATATGCCCGGTGAAATTATTGGTAAGGGAGGAAATATTACCTATGCGGGCCGGGCATTACAAAAGTATGTCCGCAAAGAGAAGCTCGACCCCACCCGGATACTCGTAACGACACTTGATTCAGATAATCGCCCTGATAAGCGATACTTTGCCGCACTTAGCTACCTCTATTGTGTTGTGCCGAATCCTTTACGTGCTTCATATCAACCAATTGCTATGTATACCAATAATATTTGGGATGCGCCGACCATGATGCGCGTCATCGCTACCGGTAATAACTTGTTCTATATCGTCAATACTCAGCGCCCCCACCTAAGTCGTAACTTCTCGGCGCATGCACAACCGTTGCAATCGCTGATTGATACAGATTTTTGGAGTACCCGTACGATAGTCGAAGATGGGCATCAGTTTTGGCGCTCCTATTTTTGCTATGACGGTGATTACCGCGTCTATCCCTTCAGTATTCCAATTTATCAGGATGCTGTACTGGTAGAAGGTTATTGGCGCACTTTAAAAGCACAATTTACCCAACTGCGCCGTTGGACCTATGGTGCCTCTGATATCGCCTATATTGCCGACAAGGGTTTCTGGCATAAGAATAAAGCACCGAAGGTCGATGTGTTTGCTAAGCTGTGCCGTACCGTAACAACCCATGTCACCTGGGCCTCCAGCATACTGTTAGTGTACTTTGCCGCTTTCATCCCTCCATTACTGCATCCTCAAAACCTTGCTGCGAATGAACTACCCCTTATAGTAAGCCGGGTACAACGCATCGGCCTCGCCGGTTTAATTGTTTCTTTATACGTGTGCTTAATTACTTTACCGCCTCGGCCAGCTCGTCATAAGCGGTATCGATCGCTTTTGATGTTAGTACAGTGGGCATTTCTACCGGTAACTGGCGTATTGTATGGCTCAATGGCGGCATTTAACTCTCAGACTCGGCTGATGTTTAAGTGGTATCCCAGTCGCTTTGATGTCACAGAGAAAGCAACCGTTACAAGTAGCGGTAAAACTGTTACTACCCAGGCTGACCCCAGTCGATCATCCTAAGTACTCGCTTTAACGATGATGCGCTGCGTAGTGTACGCTTGCAGCTTGATCGAAGCGGTTAAGGGCTACTTGCGATACCTGAGCGATAGTCTGGCTATTAATGAGCCCGTCTTTGAATTTAGGCTGCAGTTTCTGAATAACAGTTTCAGTTAAGCTTGTAGCATCGTTTAGAGCTGTCTGACGGTGCTGGCAGCTTCGATAGAGGCTCAGGAGGAGTCTATTCGATGAAAAGGGGCTATACCTACCGTGTGCATCCATAACTAACCAGACATTCTCATGTTGTACGACTTCCTCAGTACTAAATACTAGGCCGCACATAAGACACTTACGCCGCCGCCACACGTGATTATTGCGTTTCTGCAGCCGGGAATTAATTACCTGGGTTTTACCAGCACAATGTACGCAAACCATGACAACATATTGTCATATCGCTATTAAAAAAGCCAGTGGATAAGCACGTAAATACGTGGAAAACAAAAAAAGCCGCTCCTGGAGCGGATGACGATTACCTAGCTCTTATCGCTGTTGACTACTTTGAAACAGGAGTCGAGCGTAAGCGACGGATACGGTTATTGATTGATTTTGAGGATATAAGTTCCTCGTAGAACAACTGAAAGGCGTCTAAAGCGCTGGATTTACGAATACCTCAAGTGCCTCGTTTAAAGGTCCAGAATAGCAAAAAAAGACATACTAGTCAATATTATGACTAAGAGCGCTAATGCTTATATATGAGTGATGAACTAAATGATAACAGGGTAAGTAGTGGTGGGCGATATAGGATTCGAACCTATCACCTCCGCAACGTCAATGCGGCGCTCTAGCCAAATGAGCTAATCGCCCTCTCGTGGTCTAACAGAGTATAACTTACAGCATAATAAGAAAGAGCGCAACCAAAGCCTGAAGCAACGCAGGTGAATTTAGTCCTAACATCATATACGGTATCAGCGGAGGTTTATTGTCCACAGTAGGAATGTAGGAATTACAGCATAAATAGGCTAGCCTTATAGTACTAACCTTGCTATGATAATCATCACAGGTGAAGTTTTGTCGAGATTGTTTTGATCTCGCAGAGCGAGCTAAAGGGTATGGAGTGAAGTGCGAGATCATTCAATCCTTTTTTGTTGCATAAGCTAGCTGCTATACTAAAAATGAGCTGTGATAGGATCTCACCAATCAAGGAGCTTCGTGGGTGTGGTGACGACGTACGTAACGTTTGTCGCAAGAGTAAATGTCGAGGTGGAACCTCCCTTATATGGGACCGAGACATCGATTTTATATATTTTCAGTAAATATGTATGTCGGTGTCATTTTTTATTAGATTAACCCCTATAGTCAAGGAGCGAGAACCATGGCAAACGAAGCACAAGAGCAAGCCGAACAGTTATATGCTATGCGTCATTCGTTAGCCCATATTATGGCAGCGGCTATTCAGCAGCTCTGGCCAGATGCCCGTTTTGGCGTAGGACCAGTAGTAGACAATGGATTTTATTACGATGTTGATCTGGGTGAAACTAAGCTTTCAAAGGATGACTTTAAGAAGATAGAGACCGGCATGAGAGCAATTATTGAGCGTAATGAGCCTTTTGAACGGTTTGAGAAACCCATTGATGAAGCTCTAATGTGGGCCGAGCAGACGCACCAGCCATATAAGCAAGAATTGCTGAACGATTTAAAACGATCAGGTACCACGGAGGCCAGCAAACTGAGACCTGAAGAGCTGGGTACTATCGCTGAAGGTGATGCGCAGGTAGCTAATGTTTTGTTTTACCGCAATGGCGATTTTGTCGATCTATGTCGAGGGCCCCATGTTGCGTCAACCGGTCAGGTCGGTGCCTTTAAGCTGAACCGCGTCTCTGGAGTGTATTGGCGTGGTAATGAGAAAAATGCTCAGCTACAACGTATTCACGGAGTAGCCTTTATGACTGACGAGCAATTGCAGGACTACTTGGATATGGTTGAAGAAGCAAAAAAACGCGATCACCGAAAACTCGGTCAAGAACTTGATCTGTTTGTTTTCTCAGATATGGTCGGCTCAGGCCTACCAATGTTCACTCCTCGAGGTACAATCTTGCGTGAGGAGTTAATTGGCTTTTCGAATCAGTTGCGTCAGCGTTATGGTTTTGAAAAAGTGCATATTCCGCACGTTACTAAAAAGGAGCTCTATCAAGCTTCAGGCCATTGGGATAAATTTGGTGACGAGCTTTTCTTAGTAAAAAGCCAAGAAACTAGTGATGAGTTAGTCTTAAAACCAATGAATTGTCCGCATCACACCAGGATTTACGCTAGTAAACAGCGGAGTTATCGTGATTTGCCCATCCGTTATCTAGAAACAACGACTGTATACCGTGATGAAAAAACCGGCGAATTAGCTGGTTTAAGCCGCGTACGTGCCATTACTCAAGATGACAGCCATGTATTCTGTCGCCCAGATCAGATTGAAGCGGAAATTAACAACTTGTTGCAAGCTGCGCATGAACTATATACCACTGTCGGCATGGCTCTTCGAGTTCGTCTCAGTTATCGAGATAATAGTGATGCATATCTTGGTACACCCGAGCTGTGGCAAAGTGCTCAGGAACAGCTTAAGAATGCTGTAATCGCAAACAAGCTTGAATATTTCGAGCAAGAGGGTGAAGCAGCCTTTTATGGACCGAAGATTGACTTTATGGCTACTGATGCAATTGGCCGTGAGCATCAAGTAGCTACCGTGCAGCTTGATTTTGTACAACCGGAACGTTTTGGGCTTGAATATAGTGCGGAAGATGGCAGTTCACAGCGGCCAGTGATGATACACTGTGTGCTCTTGGGCTCGGTGGAACGCTTTTTGGCGGTTTATATTGAGCATACCGCTGGTAAATTTCCAGTATGGTTGGCTCCGGAACAGATCCGTTGCATCACTGTTAACCAAGAGGAAGCGACAGTAGCATTTGCGCAGAAGATTCTGGTTGAAGCCCGAGAACTAGGCTTGCGCCTCACGGTAGATAATTCTAATGAATCAGTTGGTAAAAAAATCCGCATGGCCGAAATAGCAAAAGTCCCCTACACTATCGTGATTGGCGAAAAAGAAATTGCAAGCGGAGAGGTGGTACCCCGTATTCGTAAGGATATGGCAGTGATGGAAATACCGATGACAGTTGGGGCAGGGGAGTTCTTGAAAACAGTCGCCAATGAAGCGAAGTCTCGTGTACTAAAGACTTCTTTATAGGAGTGCTGTGATGTCAGATACTGAGGCAGACTTTCGCCAGCGTGTTGAAGAGCTGGTCCGTCAAATACCAAAAGGTAGAGTTATGACATATGGACAGCTGGCCGCACTCTGTGGCAATGCGCGAGCAGCACGAATTGTTGGAGGTATTGCGCATTTTGGTGACCCATCGTTACCTTGGCAACGCGTGGTAAACAAACAAGGCGGTTTGGCAAGCGGTTACCCAGGCGGCCGGGCAGGGCATAAACAGGTCTTGGAGGCCGAGGGAATAGCGGTAACAGATGACTATTACGTTAACATTGCATCTCTTCTCTGGCGTCCAGATGACAGACAAGAGAAGTCTTCTCCACAGATAACTCTTCTATAGACATAGCACGCTTACGACAGGTGTGGTATATGTTTAAGGAATGAAAGAGCAACCGCGGTTAATTTGTGTCGTCGGACAAACGGCTACAGGTAAATCCTCACTGGCTTTGCGTATAGCCCAGGAATGGAACGGTGAGATAATTTGTGCTGATAGTTGGACTATACGTCGAGAAGTGAACATCGGTAGCGCTAAACCGTCTATTGAGGAGCAAAAACTCGTTCCCTATCATCTACTCGATGTTGTAGGCGCTGAAGAGGATTTCAACGCAGCGCTATTTAAAGACTTGGCAAACGACGCTATTACCGATATAGCTGCCAGAGGTAAGATACCTATCATGGTTGGGGGTACTGGTTTATATATCGACAGCGTTATATATGACTATAGTTTTGCAAGCGTCGGTAATCGACATGAACGTGAGCAGCTCGATGCATTAAGTTTACCCCAGTTACTGCAAAAAATTAACGACTTAGCTATAGATCTCGGGGACGTCGATACGCGGAATAAGCGGCGTTTAGTACGCCTCATTGAGACGAATGGCGCGCAGCCAACTAAGCGAAAGCTTCGGGATCAAACATTGCTGATCGGCCTTCATACTGATAGTGAAGTTTTAAAGCAACATATTGCTGATCGCTTTGATGCCATGCTTGCCGCCGGTCTAGAAGGTGAGGTACAACGTTTATCTGAGCGCTATGGCTGGAACTGCGAAGCCTTAAAAGGTATAGGCTATGCCCAGTGGAAAGAATACTTTTTAGGGTCTGAAAATCGCGAACAAGTAAGGCAAAAAATCATTCAAGCAACAAATAATCTCGCCAAACGTCAACGTACCTGGTTTCAGCGGAACAAAAGTATTCAGTGGTTAGATACCCCTGTTGAATGGTCTAAAGTTGTAGATTTAGTAACAACATTCTTGAGTAACGATATTTCCTAACCTGCCAATCTTTGCTACACTTAGACATATGATTGAGCAACTCTTTGGGTCAAAAACACGAGTTAAGTTATTACAGCTTTTTTATAGCAATCCTAATCGGTCATTCTATGTTCGTGAGATTACGCGCAAGATTGATGAGCAGATTAATTCAGTTCGTCGTGAATTAAGTAATCTGCTTAGTATCGGTATCATTACTTCAGATAATACGAACAATAAGCTGTATTACGAGGTTAACCAAAAATATAAGTACTACGAACCATTACACCAAATTTTTGGCGGCGGCGTTCGCAAAGTTGCCAGCAAAAAGACCGGTGCTGTAGATGAGCAACAGACAGATACGGAATCAGACCTTAAGGCTGTCGGGCACATTGACCTGGCGGTTTACACCGGTCAATTTACTCGTGACGAGACTTCTGGTATCGATTTCTTGGTAGTTGGCGACGTCAATCCAAATGCTCTACAAAAATATGTCGATGAGCTTGAAGCTAAAGAGAATAAGACTATTCGTTACACTATCATGAGTCTCCCTGATTTTCTTTATCGCCAACAGATTAGAGATCGTTTTGCTACTGCTATCGCCCAGTCAAAAAAACAAATACTTGTCGATTTGCATAACCTGCTCACTGAACTTGAAACAGAAGAAAGTCAGGAGTAGTTAAATATGGATCTACAATTTTATGGAGCAAACTGCCTCAGTATCAGTCATAAAGGTGCGCGAATTGTTATAGATGATAACCTAGCTGAGCTGGGTGCTAAGAGTATTACAAAACCTGATGATGTAGTGCTCTTTACCTCTCACGCCCACGAGGAGCTTAACGCTCGACTGATCTTTGACAGCCCCGGTGAATACGAGGTCTCAGACGTTTCAATTGTCGGTATAGCTGCTCAGGCACATATGGATGGGCCAGATAAACTGACTGCCACCATGTTCAAGCTCATTATTGGCGAGCAAAGTCTGCTTATAACCGGGCATATCTCTCCCAAATTAAATGATAAACAACTTGAAGCTATTGGCCACGTCGATATTTTGGTTGTCCCTGTTGGTGGTAATGGGTATACTACCGACCCTACTGGAGCTCTTCAGATTATTAAGGCTATTGAGCCCAAGTTGATCATCCCCACACACTATGCTGACAAAGCCCTAAAATTTCCTGTTCCTCAGCAAGATTTAGCCCAGGCCCTTAAAGAGTTAGCAATGGAGCCGAAAGAAACTGTAGCTAAGTTACGCCTTAAGCCAAACGAGCTAACTGATGTTACGCAACTCGTTATTCTAGAAAAATCCTAAGATACCAATTTAATAATGTCGTTCAATAGGAGTCTACAGATTACTTAGAAACAGGACTGAGAAGACCTTTTTTCTTGAGTGTACGAATCGCTTGCGTACTAAGTTTCATCTGTATTTTTTTGCCATCAACAATGAGTGTCTTCGTTTGAAGATTTGGCTTCCAAACTTTCTTAGTATGGCGCTGCGAAAAACTGACATTGCTGCCGTACTGTTTGCCTTTACCGGTAAGTTCACACTTCTGCATAAGGTGTTATTGTAGCGAATTTCTGCCCAGAGGTCAACTCAGTAATTACTTGCCAACTACCTTAATGAGCGAAATATGGTCTTCCGGAAGTTCATCTATTAGCTGACGCATTGTTTTACCACTTAATGGATCTACTAATGATGCGTTCAGGTCGGCTAACGGTTGCAAAACGAAATCACGTTCCTGGAAATGCGGATGAGGAATGCTCAGTTGATCCGTGTTTCGGATTAAATCGCCATAAAATATGAGATCTATATCGATCTCACGTGGCCCCCAGTGAAAACGTTCTACACGGCCAACTTCTTGTTCGATATCTTTTATTGTTGCTAATAATTCCTCTGGCGATACATCAGTCTGACCACTGATAGCGGTATTGAGAAAGTCGGCTTGCTCGGTATAGCCCATTGGCTTTGCTGCATATACAGGAGCCTGCTGCATGTTACTTAGGGTTGAACCAAGCAATTGAATAGCTTTCTGGATATAAGCAGCCGAATCCCCCACATTTGAACCAAGCGCTAGGTATATAGTGGCCATTTACCTTATTATATAGACAGATGGTCCAACTTGTCGGAATTTTAAACATTACCCCAGATAGCTTTAGTGATGGTAATCAGTTTTTGGAAGCTAATAAAGCAGTAGCACAGGCTAAGAAGTTATTTCATGACGGTGCCGCCTTTATTGATCTTGGTGCTGAAAGTACTCGACCGGGCGCTAGCCCGCTTACGAGTGAGCAAGAATGGGAACGGCTTGAGCCTGTACTCAAGCAGCTACTGGTACTTTCCACAGGTAAATTATCCGTTGACACTTATCATCCAGAAACAGCGGAACGAGCGCTAGCACTTGGTGACGTCATTGTTAATGATGTAACCGGTATGAATAATCCGGATATGGTAGCTACTGTCGTTAGGCATCATGCCCGATGTATTGTGAGCCAATTGCCTGCTACCGATCCCCAGGCAGCACATCAGGGGGAACTGTTGACGAACATAGGCGAGGTACGTGATGACCTGCTGAGAAAAGCTGAGCTTCTTGAGACGCAGGGTCTAAAACGACAGCAAATTATTCTGGATCCTGGTATTGGCTTTGGTAAGACACCAGAGTTAAATCGTGCATTATTAAAGTTTGCAGAGGAAGTTCCAGATTATCAGGTGATGATTGGCTACTCCCGGAAGCGTTTTCTTGGCGAACAACGTATGGAGCTAGAGCCAAATTTGGAAGCGGGTAGGATTGCCATTAAAGCTGGTGCAGCTTTTCTGCGCGTGCATGATGTCGCTGGACATCAAGCATTACTGAAGTGAGCAGCCCTAAAGTTATGTCCAGGCGACGAGGCCATATATACTAAGTTCTATGTTTTCTAGTCTGTCTCCTAGTGAGTTAGTTCTATTCATACTATCGCTTATTATTGGTATGGCGGTTCATGAAGCGATGCATGGATATGTTGCTCACTGGTTGGGTGACACTACAGCGGCTGACGCTGGTCGCCTCACCTTAAATCCGCTTAAGCACATAGACTTATTTACAACTATATTATTGCCAACAGTCATGATTTTGAGTGGCTTACCGCCGCTCATGATAGCTAAGCCGGTACCGTTTAACCCACATCGTCTTAAATATGATGAATTCGGCGCTGCCTTAGTGGGTGTTGCTGGACCACTCACAAATCTTGCACTTGCGTGTCTAGCCGCTATAGTCTTTCGAGTATGGGGTGCTCATCTAAATTCGCTGACTTTTGATGGAGTAGTGATTTTTGCTGAAGTGAATATTGCTTTGTTTATCTTTAATATGATTCCTTTCCCGCCACTTGATGGTTCGCGTTTACTCTATGCCTTCGCTCCAGAGCCGTTGCAGGAACTCATGCAGCGCATAGAAGCGTTTGGTTTCCTCGGCATTCTAGCTTTCTTCTTCCTTATCTTTCAATTTGTATCCGGCCCGATTGTTAATATCGAAACAAGTCTTCTCAAATTCTTACTTGGTTAGCTGTACGGTATAATATTACGAGTCGGGTAGAGCCTAAAAAACTTCTCGCTGGGTGAATGATTATCTGATACTAATCATTAGGGAGTTCAATATTTTTGGTAGCTGTGGCTGCCAAGTGCGAGCACCCACCTGGGATCCCTCAGGTGATCAAACCCAGTGCCCGGCACTTTGTATATTCGGGGTGTAGCGCAGTTGGTAGCGCGTACGGCTGGGGGCCGTGAGGTCGCAGGTTCAAGTCCTGTCACCCCGACCAAGCATTTTATTGACTTATTATCAATCTTATGATATTATTAGAGATAGTGATCAAAAAACAAAAAATATAAAAACAAAAAAAGTTAGGAAAAGATTATGAGTAGCCCTGAAACCCCACAAGGACCTGAAGCACCTTGGGTTCCAATACATGGCATTGTTGATCAAGCTGGCGTTTCAATTGTAGAAACCGCGCAAGCCCAAGTAGCAGAGAGACAGAAGCTTGATCTGCAAAAGCATAGAGCTGTACTAGAAGAAACGGCCTTGAATGTAGCAGTTCAAAGTAAGCTACAAGAAGCACAAGAGTTGCCTGAGCCTGTTGGCGAAAGAGGCCGTCAACATTCTGAGTATCATCAGAAGAGAGGGGAATTACATCAGGACGCAAATCTGTTGGCGACAAGTCGTACGGATGCCAACGAACGCGGGTGGGATGCCCATATTCAACTGGAAAAGAATGCTCAAGACGACGTAGCTCATCTCGATGAAAATCTACCGGCATATGTAGAGACAGCAGCTAGATTAGCAAACAAGAGCCTTGAGGAGAGGGCTAGGAAAGGCGATATAGTCAGAGTTCATGATTCAACTGACCACGCAATTGCATTTCCTAAAGTTGAACCTGTTGATCCAGCTACCAAGAATGAGGATGTTGCTCTCCCAGAGGCTGCTGGGCCTAAAGCTAGCTAGCGACCCCAGCGAGCCACTTGCCACTCCGGCGAAGCACAATATTGACATCTTCTACATGAGTTTAGCCAATAGTTGAAAATTTAATACTACGAATCTCTTTCTAGCAGTATAATTATGCAATTAATGAGGAGGGTATTTTGACTGACGTAGTATTGTTAGGAAATCAAATAGGGAAGCTTCGAGTTGGCGATAAGCTTATTAACCGACTAGGACTAGGCACAAACCGCATTACTGATACTGATGAGGCCCGTAGCTTACTGAAAAAAGCTGTAGAGCTGGGCGTGAATTTTATAGATACGGCACACACGTATCGGGATGGTGCCAGTGAAACCACCATTGGAAAGACCCTTGCTCCTTATCCTGAGAACCTCGTGATAGCCACAAAAGGTGGTATGCAGGGAGCTTCCCCGGAACAGCTCCGAGCTGACCTAGAAGACAGCTTACAACGTCTAAAAACCAGCTGCATTGATCTTTATCAGCTACATCGGGTTGACCCCTCAGTACCTCTGGAAACGACGATAAGCACCATGAAGCAGTTTAAAGACGAGGGGAAGATTCGCTATATTGGTTTGTCTGAAGTTACTGTTGCACAGATTGAGCAGGCTCAACGGATTGTGCCAATCGTGAGTGTTCAGAATGAGTATAATCTGGTTAAGCGCCAATATGAGGCTGTACTAGATTACTGTACAGAACAGGGTATTGTTTTTATCCCCTGGTTCCCACTCGGTGGTCTGCGAGGAGATACGGCACAAGTTAATGCTTTGACTGAAAAGTTAGCACAGAAATATAATGCAATACCCCAGCAAATTGCTTTAAGCTGGCTGCTTGCTCGTTCACCGATGATGCTTCCTATTCCAGGGACGCTATCTATAGAGCATCTGCAGTCTAATTTAGAGGCAGCTTCTATTGAGCTAAGTGAAGAGGATTATCAGAGCTTATACCAGGCGTAGAGCTTTCCTATACGATACGTTATAACTACTGCGCCATGATAAGATAATAGGCATGTGGCAAGAAACAAAGCATGGCTTATATAAGCAGTTTAACTTTGAAAATTTTAAACAAGCGTGGGCCTTTATGAGTAAAGTGGCGGAATTGGCCGAAGAATTACAGCATCACCCTCGTTGGGAAAACGAATGGAGCGTTGTACAAATTTGGCTTATTACCCACGAGGGAAATAAAAGTATCACCGATAAAGACCATCAAATGGCTGCGGCAATCGATGCAATAGTAAATCCTCAAAAAGGGCCTGCTTCATTACCGAAAAATCAATTGGTTCCAGAAGAAGTCAAAGTGTTTACCGATGGAGGGTCGCGCGGCAATCCTGGGCCGAGCGCAAGCGGCTTTGTAATCTTAGACATGGAAGATAATATCCTGGTAGATAAAGGGATGTATCTAGGTGTTACCACTAATAACCAGGCTGAGTACACGGCTTTGAAACTCGCTCTTGAAGAATGCCAAAAAATGGGCGTTCTCGAGGTAGAAGTCTATATGGATAGCCTCTTAGTTATTAACCAGATGAAGGGTATCTTTAAGGTTAAGAACCGTGATTTATGGCCAATTCATGATGCCATTAAACGGCTTGCCCGACAGTTTAAAAAGATCAGTTTCAGTCACGTGCCGCGTGAATTCAATAAGCTTGCTGACGCTGCAGTTAATCGAGCACTTGATGAGCAACTTGGTATTTTGCCAGAATCAACAGAGATAGTACAATAGACAAGCCAGATTATTGGCTGATCGCGTGGTGAAATATACACGAGGAAAGTCCGGGCAGCATAGGGAAGGGCAGTCGCTAACGGTGACCGGGGGTGACCCTAGGGAAAGTGCCACAGAAACGAAACCGCCGAACCTAGTTTGGTAAGGGTGAAACGAGCGGGGTAAGAGCCCGTAATTTATAGCGGTGACGCTGTAAAATGGTAAACCCTGCCCGCTGCAAGGAGATGGACCCTTTAGGCCTAAAGCCCAAAGTATCCCGCTAAGGATCCACCATAAAAACCGCTTGAGTCTGCGAGTAATCGTAGACCTAGATAGATGATCAGTCGCGACAGAACCCGGCTTATAGATAATCTGGCACTAAAAAACTCTCTTATCTCAAGAGAGTTTTTTATGATTATCCTGAGTTTATAGTTACTTCTGAGCAGCTTTGACTACAGCGGTGAAGGCTTTTGGTTCATTCACGGCTAGCTCAGCGAGTATTTTACGATCCAAGGTAATATTGCTAGCTTTGAGGTCAGCAATTAACTTACTGTAAGTTGTTCCATTCAGGCGTGCTCCAGCATTGATGCGGGCATTCCAGAGTTCTCGAAAGGTACGCTTACGATTCTTACGGTCTCGTGTGGCGTACTGTAGCGATTTAGTAAGAGCTTGTCGGCCACGCTTAATACTGACCCGATTCGGGTGGCTGAAGCCTTTTGTAGCTTTACGGATCTTATTGTGTCGTTTATGGCTGGTAACGCCGCGTTTTACTCGCATGATAACTCCTTCTCAACGCCTCTTTATTAGGCACCCAGATTCTTCTTAATATTCTTGGCCATTTTACCGGTGCGGGTTGTAAGACCTCGTAAAGCACGCTTACGGCTGCCGCTTTTTTTACCAAGAAAGTGGTTCTGATTGGCACTTCCTACACGAACCTTGCCATTCTTAGTCAGTTTTACACGGTCTTTAGTACCGCTGTGAGTTTTCAGTTTTGGCATATCTATGATTCTCCTTCTTCTGGTAAGTCACTTGGTGCCACAGGTGTAAGGGCTGGTTTCTTACCGCTACTTCTTATAACGAAGCTCAATTGTTTACCGCTCAATTGCGGCTGTTGGTCGACTATAATTGTATCACCGAAATCTTCAATCACCTCTTGGGCAATTTTGAAACCGATTTCTTTGTGAGCTTGCTCTCGACCCCTATAGAACAAAGTGATCTTAACCTTATGACCGGCCTCAAGGAATTTCGTGACCTTGCTCATCTTAATCGCCAGATCATGAGCGCCAATCTTTAGTCCAAACCGCATCTGTTTCATATCTAATGTTTTGGCAGATTTACGGTTCTTCTGTAACTGTTTGGTCCGTTGGTAATTGTATTTACCCCAATCAACAACCTTACAAACTGGCGGATCAGCATCTGGTGAAATTTCAACCAGATCAAGTTCGCGTTCTTGAGCAATGGCTAGGGCTTCCTGCCTGCTCAAGATGCCGAGCTGCTTGCCATCGCTATCAATGACTCGCAGTCGAGGTGCCCGAATTTGCTCATTCAGGCGGGTGTATTTGGCTATGACCTGTTCTCCCACTTAAACATTAAATAAAAGTTAATGTAGAAGCATTCTAACAGATAGACTTTCAGAGGTCAACATAACTGTTTTAGAGGAATAATGACTACTGTTGTCAGAACCTAGCACTATACGGCTAGTTATAGAGGCTATAGTTATATATGAATCAAGCCCACTAACGTTATGGACGGTAAACTACTAGGTTTTAAAAGTATTGTGAGAAAGGGTTAGAAAACTAAAACGTATAGTGCATGTCTAGCCAATGAAGTGGAACATAGAAATCTAGAATGTAGGGTCACTTTGTTTCAAAAGCCCAGAAAATAAAAATACCTCGTCTTTGGAACGAGGTATTTATTTAGTATGAAGGTTTTTGTTTGGCTTTTGGGTATTTCAGTTTTGGTCTTGCTTAGTGGGACAACGACTTGCGAGAAATCGTCGTCCCCTGGTTCGTTTTTGTTTTTGAGCACTTAATTTACTCAAGTGCTATACGTATCTTATAGAATAGGGTTCTGGCCGTCAATAATAATTATGTTTATTATGCAGAAAGCTGTGTATAACTTTTTTATTACTAGGTCGTGTTTCAATGCTGAGTAGTTTATTTTATGCTCTACGTATACATTAAAAATAGCCGGCAAGAAGCATAAGAGGATTGACAATTAAGCTTGTTCGTGCTAGATTGGAAGATGTAAGTCACAAAAACAAAAACGTTCAATTGGTTACATTTAGAGCAACGTTGTCCTCGCGGGGACAGGCTTACATCACGGAGGTATCCGTACGACGCTCTGTTTGGCTCTCAAGGCCACCAGAGCGGTCAGTCTCGCCGTAGGGCGACAAGCGCTTCAATAGTCTATTTATATAAGCGGATTTGTCGCCCCGGCACTATATTCTCTTCATTATCAATTTCTTATTATGAACGGCTTTAAAGTAACCCATCATACACATTTCTGGTACGCTCTGGCCGTGCTTATAGCAGATGTTATTTTCTTTAGCAGTATTAATGCGAGCCAAATCGCTCCATTTGTACTTATTATTGGCTTTGCTCTGTTGGTGCTCACTTGTTACATATTAATATACGTTTTATTAAGTATTGCTCGGCTCTATGGTCTGCCAGTCCGCTATAAACAGCGACTTGCACTCTACCTGAGCGGGGTTATAGGTTTAGTGGTGGCACTACAATCAATAGGTGAATTAACCCCCCGTGATGTTTTGGTGCTTCTGCCACTCGCTACTCTCGGCTATATATACGCCGTCTATACAACCGCTCGCAAGCGCAATTTAGATAGCTAGGCTGTATAATAGAAGGTATGAGTCCGTCGAATAACCAAAGCGCCGGAACCCAACCTCCACCCCCAATTGATGGGTCGGCGGCTGTGCCCCCATTGCCACAATTAAGCCCATCGGTTCCTGCCGGCTCTACATCACCCATTGCGACCATCCCGTTACCATTACCTGTTACACCTACAGCTGCGGTAGCACCCACTTCTCCTCAGCCCAGCCCAGCTGTCCCCGTTACAGGGTTGCCAATAGCCGATGATAAAGATGTCATTGAACCAGAGTGGGTGCACAAAGCGAAGGCAATTGTGTTGACTAACAGTGATGATCCATATAAACAAAGCGAAGAACTAACGGCTTTCAAGGCCGATTATATCCAAAAACGCTACAACAAAACTGTAAAATTGAAGTAGACTCCTATGATCATCCTCCTTATCCTACTAGTCATAATTTTTGCAGTGGCTTTAATCGCCGCTCCGGTAATATTTGTCCAAGTACGCAAAACGCATCGGGAACAGAAAAATTATGAGCGGGGCCTTAAAATGGTGCCTCTATTTATTCATCTTCCACCACCGAGTGATGATACCGAGGTAGGGAGCCGGGATGCTCGTGATGTAACCGATGAGACTATTAGTAGAGCCACAATTATTTACGATATTATAGCGAGTACATTTGAAAAGAGTTTTAAAAGAGACTTTTACGGCCAACGGCACTTAGCTTTTGAGATTATTGGCACCCAGGGTTTCGTTTACTACTATGCGGCGGTACCTATAACACTGGTGGAAGTTGTAAAACAGGCAATTAATAGTGCATATCCAACTGCGCGCCTGGAAGAAGTTGCCGAACATAATATCTTCAGTCCGGTTGGCAAGATTAGTGGCACTGTTGGGGGCGAACTTGCCCTAAAGGAGCACTTTGCCTATCCGATCGCTACCTATCAGGATCTGAAACGTGATACTATGCAGTCTTTACTCAATGCACTTTCAACCTTGGGTAAAGAGGATGGTGTCGCTGTTCAGATACTTATTAGACCCACGCATCCTTCTTGGACTAAGGTTTCTACCGATCTTGCAGCGAAGAAGCGTAAAGGCCATCATGGTTTTTCATTTTCACTAGCCCCGGGCAATCTTGGTAATCTTATTCATAATTTAGTCATGGCTCTCGGGAAAGTACCAGAGTGGGACGAGAAGAAAGAATCAAAGGGCTCAGATCTGTCACGTATGGAAGAATCCACACTTGATGCTATTGATGAGAAGACGCGCCATGCCGGCTTTGAAACGGGTATTCGTGTCGTAGTATCATCTAATATCAACCAGCGTGCTGTGGCGATACTTAATAATATTGTGGCCAGCTTTAATCTGTATGATTCGCCGAGCAGAAACGGCTTTAAATATACGCCCGCCAAAGATATTGAATCATTGGTGACTTCCTATATCATGCGATTTTTCCCGCAGCACCAAAATAAAGATATTCTTAATTCAGTCGAACTTGCTTCACTCTTTCATTTCCCAGATGAACGAGATATCCCTACGTCTCAGCTCACACGTCAGGCGTCTAAACAGGTTGATGGGCCTCGCAATATTCCTGATGAGGGCTTGCTACTCGGCTATAACCTGTTTCGCGGCACTAAGAAGCCGATACGTTTAGCCTTAACTGATCGTCAGCGACATATGTATGTTGTCGGACAGACGGGTACCGGTAAATCAACTTTCCTAGAAAACCTGGCTTTACAGGATATGCTCAACGGTAATGGATTTGCTTTTGTGGATCCCCATGGTGATGTCGTGGAGCGATTAATGGCTATGGTGCCAAAAGAACGCACTGAGGATATCCTCTACTTTAGTCCAGCAGATATGGAATATCCTATGGGCCTTAATTTGTTCGAATTTCAGCATGCCGATCAGAAAGATTTTTTGATCCAAGAGGCATTAAATATGCTCCAAAAATTGTATGATCCACAACACCAGGGCATCATGGGACCGCGATATGAACATATTTTCCGGAATGCCGCACAGGTGATTATGGCGGATCCGGAAGGTGGTACCTTCGTTGATATACCGAAGTTATTTCGTGATCCAGCATTTTTGAAGCAGAAGTTACAACACGTTAAGGACGTTAATGTTCTGGATTTTTGGCAGAAGGAATATCCGGCAAGTCAACGGTCGAATGATGCAGGGGAAATTAATAGTTGGTTTGTCAGTAAATTCGGTGCCTTCTTAAGTAATGAGATGATGCGCAATGTTATCGGTCAAACAAAAAGTGCGTTTGATTTGCGCACAATTATGGATAATAAAAAGATTTTGCTGGTTAATTTGAGTAAAGGCCGAACTGGTGATTTAAATTCTAAGCTACTCGGTATGGTGTTTGTTATGAAATTTCAGGCTGCTGCTATGAGCCGCTCCGATGTTCCTGAAGATGATCGTGTAGATTTTAGTCTGTATGTTGACGAGTTCCAAAACTTCTCAACAGATAGTTTTGCCACAATCATGTCCGAAGCCCGAAAGTATCACCTTAACTTGATTGTTGCCAACCAATTTACTACGCAATTGACTCAAGAAATTCGCGATGCAGTATTCGGTAATATGGGTACGATCGTGTCATTCCGTATTGGTCAGAATGACGTTGAATCACTTGGTAAGTACTTCCACCCAACGTTTGATAGCGATGATCTGTTACGTGTGCCAAATCACAACACGATTGTTCGTACTCTCATCGGTGGTATACCAACACAACCTTTTAGTATGGCTACACTACCGCCACTGGGTACCCCACGTCCACGTCTAGCGGTAGCACTGAAGCAGTTATCGTCTGCCAAGTATGGCCGGCCAAGGGCAGTTGTTGAGGCTGAGATTACTGAGAGGATGACCACCAAAGCCTTACCAGCAGGATCTGGAGTAGGTACCCGCAGTGGAGCAGCTCTCGCATCAGGACCGGGCGCTAATCTAGGCGCTGGGCCAGCAGCACCGGCAAGACCGAAGCCCTCGAGTGGCTCGTCGTTCCTTGATGACTGGCTGAGTAAGCGACAAGGTTTCCAGGCGCCTGCTAGTCCTGCTTCAATTCCCTCCGCTTCCACTCCGCCACCGACTACACCAGCGCCACCTCCACCACCACTAACGCCGTCAACACCCCCAGCTGCTGCTCAGCCCGTTCCAGCGGCTAAGCCACTACCAAAGCAGCCTGAGCCAGCTAAGGCAGTCCACAATCCACCAGCACCAGCTAAAAAGGCTCAACCTGCATTGACTTCTCCAAAAAATATTTCTAGTAACGAGCTAGTACAGCATGAGGTTGATGAAATAGCAGCCGAACTGAAACAGGAGCTTACTACATCAACCCCTAAGCTTAAACATGGCTCTGAAGTCCATCCTAATGAAGGCGATACTATTTTTATTGATCATGATGGTGCATTCCATCTCGCAACCGATTTAGAAAAAGCCGATAATCAAGCAGCCGAGAGTGCTTGAACAACCCTGAAAGAATCTACGACCGTAAGCCCCTGTAGCGTGCAAAGCAATAGAGTATCGGTAACGTTGCCCGACCAAGAGTATTGCGGTATAATAGAAGGTAGTGGGAAAAACATGCAAGATTGTTATAACTGAATAATTGAGGTGTATTGGTAGTGGCTGAGGGTAAGGGAAAGAAGACCGGTTACTCCTCTGAGCAAATTACTGTGCTCGAGGGGCTAGAGCCTGTACGCAAGCGCCCAGGTATGTATATTGGTGGCACTGGCATTGAGGGACTACATCACTTAGTCTGGGAACTTGTTGATAATGGTATTGATGAAGCTCTAGCCGGGCATGCTACTCATGTGTATGTCAAAATGCTGGCTGACGGCGGCATTACAGTGATAGACAATGGTCGTGGTATTCCAACAGATATCCATCCTAAAACTGGTAAAAGTACTGTTGAAACCGTGTTGACAGTACTCCATGCCGGGGGTAAATTCGGCGGCGGCGGCTACAAAGTATCTGGAGGCCTTCATGGTGTTGGCTCCAGCGTTGTAAATGGCTTATCTGAGCGTCTTAAGGTAACAGTTCACCGTGACGGAAAGACATATGAACAAGATTACGCCAAAGGAGCGCCATTGGCTGATCTGAAGGTAATCGGTAAGACCGATAAATCAGGTACAGAGATTACTTTTTATCCAGATAGCTCAATTTTTGAAAGTACTAAATTCAACTACGAGACTATCTTGGATCGCTTGCGACATGCCGCATACCTTACTAAAGGGGTACACACATCACTAGAAGACGAAACGACCGGTGATCGATACGGCTTCTACTTTGAAGGTGGCATACAGAGCTACGTCAAACACTTAAATATTGGGCGTGAAGTTGTAGATGATGATATTTTCTATGTTGATAAAACCGTCAAAGACATCCAAGTTGAGATTTCTCTACAGTATACTGATGCCTATACGGAAACGATCAAAGCTTTTGCCAATAATGTGCTTAATCCAGACGGTGGATCTCATCTAACAGGTTTCCGAGCGGCCTTAACGCGAGTTATTAATGACTATGCTCGTAAACAGGGTTTACTCAAGGAGAAAGAAGAAAATCTATCAGGAGAAGATACTCGTGAAGGTCTGACTGCTATTATTCTCGTTAAGCTACCTGATCCTCAGTTTGAAGGCCAGACTAAGAACAAGCTTGGCAACCCTGAAGTGCGGGGCATTGTTGAACAGGTATTAGGTGAACACCTCAATTATTATTTGGAAGAACATCCGGCAGTTGCTCGTAAGATTGTAGGCAAGGCTTTATTAGCGGCCCGTGCTCGTAAAGCGGCCCGTGCTGCTCGTGATAACATCCTGCGCAAGGGTGTATTAGACGGTGCTAGTATGCCTGGTAAACTTGCTGACTGTTCCAATAAGGATCCCAAAGACTCTGAACTCTACTTGGTTGAGGGTGATTCCGCTGGTGGCTCAGCTAAATCTGGTCGCGACAGTAAGAGTCAGGCCATTCTGCCGCTCCGAGGAAAGGTTCTTAACGTTGAGCGTGCTCGACTTGATAAGATGCTCGCTAATAACGAGATTGTTAGTCTTATTAAAGCTCTGGGCGTTGGTATCGAAGAGTCATTTGATAAAGCTGGTCTACGATACGACCGCATTATTATTATGACTGATGCTGACGTAGACGGTAGTCACATTAGTACCTTACTGATGACCTTCTTCTTCCGCTATATGAAACCGGTTATTGATGGCGGTCATATTTATCTGGCGAAACCCCCCCTGTTTGAGCTTGTGCGACCTGGTCGTAAGTCGAGTATCTTCATCTATGACGAGGATCAGCTCGACGTAGTCCTGGATGTAGAAATAGCTAAGCGTAAAAAAGAAGGCGCTAAGATGACTCCCGAGAGTGAACGCTACAAGCAGGCTGGTTTTGTTGAGCAAAAACGCTATAAGGGTCTAGGAGAAATGGATGCCGATCAGCTGTTTGAGACAACCATGAATCCGGAGAAAAGAGTCCTTGTTCAGGTAAGAGTAGAGGACGCCGAAAAAGCTGACGCTATCTTTAATAAGCTTATGGGTAGTGAAGTTGACCTACGTAAGAGCTTTATTCAAACCAATGCTAAATTTGTGAAGGATTTGGATATCTAGCATGGATGACGACCAGCCAATCGACCAGCCAGATGATGAAACGATTGAGCAAGCTCCTGAGCAGTCAATGGAAGAACGGCGCCAGGGCGTACCGCTTTTAGCTGATGATCTTGACTCAGGACACTCACGCACTGTAGAGCTTCGGACTGTAGAAAACGTCATGGAAGATAGCTATTTACGCTATTCTATGAGCGTAATTATTGATCGAGCCTTACCTGACGTCAGAGATGGTCTTAAACCTGTTCATCGCCGTATTTTATATGCAATGAATCGCGACGGGCTTCGCTCAGGAGCACGACACCGTAAAAGTGCCAATGTTGTCGGTGCTGTTATGGGTGATTACCACCCTCACGGTGATGCTGCCATCTATGACTCCATGGTACGTATGGCTCAACCATGGGCGATGCGTTACATGTTGGTTAATGGACAGGGTAACTTTGGCTCCATGGATGGTGATCCACCGGCAGCTATGCGTTACACCGAAGCTAAGATGGAGCGTTTGGCCGATGAATTACTAGAAGATATTGATAAAGAGACAGTTGATTTTCGTGATAACTATGACGGTCGTTTACAGGAGCCAACGGTACTGCCATCGAAGTTACCGAACTTGTTATTAAATGGTCAGCTTGGTATTGCAGTGGGCATGGCAACAAATATCCCGCCCCACAACTTAAGCGAACTCGTCGATGCTGAGATCACGTTGATCGATAACCCAGCAGCTACGCTGGACGACCTCCTTGAACATGTTAAGGGGCCTGATTTCCCAACAGGGGGTGTTATCTATGGCAAAGAATCAATTCGGACTGCTTATGCTACCGGGCGGGGCGGGGTAGTCACTCGCGGAATAGCCGAGATTGTCGAAGCTGCTAAGGGAAGTCGTCACCAGATCGTTATTACTGAAATTCCTTACGCACTCAATAAGGAAACACTTGTCCTAAAAATTGCAGATCTTGTACGCGATAAAAAACTAACAGGTATTTCTGATCTTCGAGACGAAACGGCTCGTGGTCAAGTCCGCATAGTTATTGATCTTAAGAAAGATGCTTACCCCAAGAAGCTGCTGAATCAGCTGTACAAACTGACACCCTTGCAGACTAGTTTCCACTTTAATATGATGGCTTTAATTGACGGTATTCAGCCTCGTGTTTTAGGTTTGGAAGACATTCTTCAGGAGCATCTTAAGCACCGTAAACTTGTAGTCCGTCGACGTACTGAGTTTGAGCTTAGGAAGGCCCGTGAGCGGGCTCATATTCTGGAAGGTCTAAAAACCGCCCTTGACCACATCGATGAGGTAATTGCCGTGATTCGCGGTAGTGATACTACTGAAGAAGCCCAAGTGAATTTGATTAAGAAGTTCAAGCTGAGTGAAATCCAAGCTAAAGCAATCTTGGCTATGCAGCTCCGTACGCTTGCTGGATTAGAGCGTCAGAAAATTGAAGACGAGTTAGCTGAACTTATGAAGCTTATAGCTGGCTTAGAGTCTATTCTGGCTGACGAAAAGAAGGTGCTTAAAATTATCAAAGAAGAACTTTTGGCCTTGAAAAAACAGTATGGAGACGAACGGCGTACGAGAGTCATTCCGGGTGAACTCGGTAAAATGAGTGATGAAGATTTGATTGCCGATGAGCAGGTTGCTGTTACGCTTACCGCTGCCAACTACATTAAGCGAAGCCCGCTTGCCGAATATAAGCGCCAGGGAAGAGGTGGTAAGGGTCGACGAGGTATGGTTACCCGCGAAGAAGATGTCATTGAACATGTAGTTAATGCTTCGACACATGACTTTCTTCTCTTCTTTACCAACAAGGGTCGAGTTTTCCGTATGAAGACTTATGAGGTGCCGGCAGTCGGTCTGAACGCGAAAGGTATTGCCCTCGTCAATCTACTGCAATTACAGCCGGAAGAGACAGTCAGCAGTGTTATTAATGTTAGCAAGACCAATAATGCCGCTAACCTGATTATGTGTACGGTACGTGGAGTAGTCAAGAAGACGCCTTTTGAACAGTATCAGAATGTTCGTACCAGTGGCCTTATCGCTATCAACCTTGATGACGGTGACGAACTAAAGTGGATTCGCATGACAACCGGGGAAAACGAGGTCGTGATTAGTACAAGTCAGGGTCAAGCTATCCGTTTCCATGAACGTGATGCTCGACCAATGGGCCGTGTTTCTCGAGGAGTACGGGGTATCCGCTTGCGACCAGGCGACCATGTTATTGGCATGGATATAGTCGAAGAAGGGTCAGATATCTTTGTTATTAGTAAGTATGGCTATGGTAAGCGCACTAAAGTTGCCCAATTTACCCCGCACGCTCGCGGTGGAGTAGGTATCCGCTCAGCTGTCGTTAATAGTAAGACCGGTGAACTTATCGGTGTTAAGACGCTTACTAGTCAAGAACAAGAAGTCATTATCATTAGCCAGCAAGGACAGACAATCCGGCTGGGGCTGAAGAATATCCCGGCTTTGGGCCGAGCTACCCAAGGCGTACGCATTATGCGCCTTAACGATGGTGATCAGGTTGTTTCGCTTGCTCTCGTTGATAAAACTGTTGAGGAAGAGCCGGAAGACGGAGAAGAAGATACTTCAAAGCCAGCCAAGTCTGAGTAGACTCAGGATACGTTTCTAAGCGCACTAAGCGCTTACCTATTATGCTAAACTTTTTATAAGAGACGTATCCGTTATGGTTAGACGATATTTTACTAATGATGCTAAGAGGCTGAGGGTCTTGAGTGGTATTGTGGTTGTCTTGAGTATAGCTGCCATAGGCACCTACTTATTAGCAGGTAGTCACGCCGCCACTCCCTTCATTTCTGTCACCGCTCCTAGTGGCAACCTCAGTAGTACCGCCACTAACTGTCCCTTCAACAATACCTCCACCGGCAGTGCCACTGTCTTCCATCAAGCGATTCCAATGGATGGCAAGGTTGCCCTATCCTTATCCTGTCCGGGTAACCCTTTTAGTCCTAGCAGTTTCTGGAACACCTCCCTGCCAGCGAGTACACCGGTGAATGTTAATAGTGCTGCGTATGTCGCTGCGCTTGTAAATGAGATGTGTCATCCTGATACTGGCCCTCAGACCGGACCCTGTACCAGTACCGCTCCTTATGGCGAAGCCAATACTACCGATTGGAGTGTTCCATTTTATGTAGTGCCAGCAAATCAACCTTGTAACCCTGTTGTTCTTAATTCGACGAGTACCTCAACAGGAGCTGTTAATTTAG
>Ga0210398_10001295_pt1 | contig 26130 bp, 16 predicted proteins | sample IncBWC4OmetaG_FD_161047 | JGI IMG/M metagenome (GOLD analysis project Ga0210398, IMG submission 161047) | Forest soil microbial communities from Barre Woods Harvard Forest LTER site, Petersham, Massachusetts, United States - Inc-BW-C-4-O | ecosystem: Environmental > Terrestrial > Soil >... | reverse complement strand
TGCTTCGGGAGCAAGCGAAAAGGACTCTTGTTGGTGAACATGAGCCCTTATACCACAAATCAGGCCATGTGTCACTTATTTCAGTTACATGACACTAGTCCGTTTTGACGGCCAGCACTTCGCGACGACAACCAAGACGGAAGCTCTCACGTCGCTGGCCGTTGCTCCGAATGGAGATCTCTGGATTGCGGCGCGTAACGCTCTGGAGTTTATACCGGCAAGCAATCTAAATCAGCTTTGCCAATGGCAAGTCATGTCTTATTCCCTCGCCCCTGGACTAAGCATCGAAGTTCTTCATTTCACGCGCCACGGTGTTCTCTGGGTGGGCACGAACCGCGGGCTCTACCGGTTCGAGCATGGAGTTTTCTCGCCGGTGATATCCGGACGCTACATCACGCATGTCGAGGAATCCGGAAACGGGCATCTCTGGATTACCACACCGGATGGGCCAGAGGAATGGGATGGGTCGAGAGCGGTGCCGCACCCGGAGTTGGCAGCTCAGTTGGGTGTAAAGGCAACGGACATATTTGACGTTCTGGAAGACAGCAAGGACGTAACCTGAATCTGCACCAAGGACGGCGTGGCGCGCCGCGTGGCGGGAACCCTTGAAAGACTGGCGCCTTATGGTCCACGGGAGCACGCAACATTCGCAATCTATGAGGATCGAAGGGGAAGCATATGGTTCGCCAGAAGTGAAGGGCTGTTTCAACTGACCACCGTCGGCCTGCGATGGGACTACATCACGCCCTGGGCGGGGGAGCACCACCAGACCACTACTTTCGTCTGCTGAGTAACTCGAAAGACATTCCCGGGCGATCCCTTGCCGGACGCTTCCACGATTCCGAACGCCATCACCCCGATCCGCTCGACAATTTCTGCCCACGCTTGGGCCTTCCCTGTTCTCCCGGCTGGTCCGATGGATTGCTGGCTAAGCTGACGGGCGGGCCAGGCAAGACGAGCATCCTTCTCGGCGGTGGCCACGATACATTCAGGGCGGCACGTTGAGCGGGAACTGCTGGACCCGTGAGGGCTCCGACGAAGTGTGGTCGACGGAACTCGTGCTCCCTTTTCCAACTCGATCGGCTTCGACTTGACACCTTTTCGGTCGTAATCGAATAATCATTCGAGTATGGCTGAAACTGTGGGCGACCACTCAACATGCCGGAAGACTCTCCTCAGCCGCCCTGCCGAAGTCGCGCCAGGCCGCATCCATCTTCGCAGCGGGCAGCGCCAGATAGGCAAGACCACTCCGCTACTTGACATCGCCGAACGGTTTGGCGAGAACGCCGTCTACGCGGCGGGGGACGAACGGGATGCCGCCTTGCCTGGCTTCTGCGATCGTCGCTCGGCCGAAGCACGAGGCGCGAAGGGTGCTGCCAAAGCGGTTCGTCGCTGGTCTATGCTGCTGCTCGTCGGCCTTGTCGTTTCGGGGTTTCCTGCCCGCCCGGGCGAGCCTTCGCAAGATACCCAATCGGCGCTAAATCTCATCGACTTCCAAAGGGAAATCCAGCCCATCTTCGAAAAGAACTGCTACCTGTGCCACGGACCTAACAATCAGGCCAGCGGATTCCGTCTCGACGTGAAAGAATCCGCCCTGAAAGGCGGCAACAACGGCAAAGCGATCGTTCCTGGTAGGGCGATGGAAAGCCCGCTCTATGCTCGCGTCGCCGGACTCGGTGGAGTGAGCCGGATGCCGATGGGCGGCCAGCCTCTCGACCGCGCCCTCGTGGACAAGATTCGACGCTGGATTGACGCGGGCGCCGACTGGCCCGACTCCGCTACGGGGAAGACGACCGGGGTGAAGAAACACTGGGCCTTTGTCAGACCTACGCTTCCGCCCGTGCCTAAGGTGAGGAACCCGGCTTGGCCCAAGAATCCCATCGACAACTTTGTGCTCAGCAAGCTGGAGAGCAAAAATCTCACGCCTTCCGCGCCTGCGGACCGGATTACTCTTCTGCGCCGCCTGAGCTTGGACCTGATCGGCCTTCCGCCCACCCCCGAAGAGGTGGATGCCTTCCTGGCCGACAAGAGCAGCCGTGCTTACGAAAAGCAGGTGGACCGGCTGCTGAACTCTCCGCACTACGGCGAGCGCTGGGGGCGCGAGTGGCTCGACGCCGCCCGCTACGCCGACTCTGACGGCTTTGAGAAGGACAAGCAGCGCCGCGTCTGGTTCTATCGTGACTGGGTAATCGATGCGCTGAATCGCGACCTGCCCTACAACCAGTTCATCATCGACCAGATCGCCGGCGACCTGCTTCCGCGCCCCACGCAAGACCAGATTGTGGCCACCGGCTTCCTGCGCAACTCCATGATCAACGAGGAAGGCGGGATCGATCCCGAGCAGTTCCGCATGGAAGCCATGTTCGACCGCATGGATGCGATCGGCAAAGCCATGCTTGGTCTCACGATTAACTGCGCCCAGTGCCACAATCACAAATTCGATCCGCTGCTGCAGGAAGAGTATTACCGCATGTTTGCCTTCCTCAACGATTCGAACGAGGCGAACATGACGGTCTATACTCCGGCCGAACAGATGAAACGGACCGAGATTCTGCGGCGGACGCGTGAGATCGAGGGCGATCTGCAGCGGCGCGATCCGCAGTGGCGGGATCAGATGGCGAGGTGGGAGGAGTCGGTCAGCAGCGGCCAGCCTGAATGGACCGTGATCCGCCCCGCGGTGGACGACATTTCGACGGGCGGGCAGAGGTATTTCCCACAGGACGACGGCTCCCTCCTCGCTCAAGGCTATGCGCCCACCAAGCACAAGGTGAAGCTGACGGTGAAGACGGACGTGCAGAATATCACCGCCTTCCGCCTTGAACTGATGAACGATGCCAACCTGCCCCGGAACGGCCCGGGAAGATCGGTCGACGGTGGCTGCGCGCTGACCGAGTTTGAAGTGGAGGCTGCGCCTGCGGGCACGCCCGACAAGCCTGCCAAGGTGAAGTTCGCCAAAGCCACGGCGGACGTCAATCAGCCGGAGAGAGAACTGGCGCCGATGTTCGCCGACAAGAGCGGCAAGCGCCGGGTGACGGGCCCGGTGGATTACGCCATTGACGGCAAGGACGAAACCGCGTGGGGCATCGACGCGGGCCCAGGACTGAGAAATCGGCCGCGTAAGGCGGTGTTTCAGGCATCAACGCCCATTTCCAACGCAGGCGGCACCGTCCTCACCATTTATCTGACGGAAGATCACGGCGGCTGGAACAGCGACGACAATCAGAACAATAACCTCGGACGCTTCCGGCTTTCCATCACAACGGCCCCGGGCGCGACGGCCGATCCGGTGCCCGAACGCGTGCGGGAGATCCTGGCGATTCCACGCGATAAACGCACTCCGGAACAGGTTCAGACCGTTTTCGGTTACTGGCGCACGACGGTGCCGGAGTGGCGGGAGCAGAACCAGCAAATTGCCCAAGTCTGGCAGGGGTACCCCGAGGGGACAACTCAACTGGTGCTGAAAGAACGCGATCGTCCGCGCGAGACTCACGTGCTGACGCGCGGCGACTTCTTAAAGCCTGCGGCGCTGGTTACGCCCGGCGTGCCGGCCTTCCTGCACCCGCTGCCTCACGATGGTTCGTGGAAAAACGGGCAGCCCACGCGCCTCACTTTTGCTGAGTGGCTGGCGAGTCCCGAGTCGCCCACCACCGCGCGCTCGATTGTGAATCGAGTGTGGCAGTCATACTTCGGGATCGGAATCGTCGCCTCCAGCGAGAACTTCGGCACGCAGGCTGAACCGCCCTCGCATCCCGAGCTTCTGGACTGGCTGGCCGTGACTTTCATGGATCAGGGCTGGAGCTTGAAGAAGCTTCACCGACTGATCGTGACGTCGGCCACCTACCAGCAGTCGTCGAGGGTGACGCCGGAGCTTTACGAGCGCGATCCATACAATCGCCTGCTCGCGAGGGGTCCGCGCTTCCGGGTGGACGCTGAACTCGTCCGCGACATCGAGCTTTCTGCGAGCGGCCTGCTGAATCCGAAAGTGGGCGGGGCCAGCGTGTTTCCGCCCGCGCCGAGTTTCCTGTTCCTGCCGCCTGCGAGCTACGGTCCGAAGCCCTGGACGGAATCAATCGGTGATGACCGCTACCGGCGCGCTCTCTACACGTTCCGCTACCGCTCGGTGCCTTACCCCATGCTGCAGGTGTTTGATTCGCCTAATGGAGACACGTCGTGCGTGCGCCGCTCGCGCGCGAATACGCCTCTGCAGGCCTTGACGATGCTCAACGAGCCTATGGCGCTCGAGTCTGCGCGAGCGCTGGCCGAACGCGCGCTGCTGCAGGGCGGCCACACCGACCGCGAGCGACTGGATTATGCGTTTCGCCGATGTCTGGCTCGCAACCCCGATCCCAAAGAGACGGCGGAATTGTTGACGTTCCTGCACAAAGAGACAGGCCGCTTCTCAGACGGTGAGTTGAACTCGTGGGACATGCTCGGCGGCAATCCCGCGCTCGCGGCCCTTGTGCCCGCAGGCATGACTCCCGCTCAGTTGGCGGGTTGGACGGCGCTGTCGCGAGTGTTGTTGAATCTGGACGAGACGATCACGAAAGAATAGTGGCATAGCCACTCTTGGCTGTGCGTGCTGTATGCTGATCCCCACCCCGGTGCGCGGGTCAAACCGAAGTCGAACCACGAGCACAGGCTGAAAGCCCGTGCCACAGGCCAGGAGTAAGCCATGAGTTGCCAGGACCATCTTTATCGCGGCATGAAGCCCAAGGAAGTCGCACGACGCTGGTTCCTGGAGAAGTGCGGCGTGGGACTCGGAGCGGTCGCCCTCTCCAGCTTGTTCGCCGAAGCGGGCTACGCCGCTCCCGACAATGCGCCTGCCGATCCGCTGGCGCCCAAGAAGCCGCAATTTGCCCCCAAGGCCAAGCGCGTAATCTTTCTGTTCATGGCCGGCGCGCCCAGCCACCTGGAGCTTTTCGACTACAAGCCGCAACTCGCCAAGTTTGACGGCACGCTGCCGCCCGCCGATCTGCTGAAAGGCTACCGCGCGGCTTTTATTAATCCGAATTCGAAGCTGCTCGGCCCCAAATTTAAGTTCGCTAAGTACGGGCAGAGCGGCACCGAGCTTTCCGAGTTGCTCCCGCACCTCTCGAAGGTGGTGGATGATGTCGCGGTGGTGAAGTCCATGGTCACTGACGCCTTCAACCACGCGCCCGGCCAGCTTCTGATGAACACCGGCACCATGCAGTTCGGGCGGCCCAGCATGGGCGCCTGGGTCACCTACGGTTTAGGCTCGGAGTCGAAGGACCTGCCCGCTTTCGTGGTATTCAGCTCCGGCAAGAAAGGGCCAAGCGGAGGGAATTCGTGCTGGGGCAGCGGCTTTCTGCCCACCGTCTATCAAGGCGTCGAGTTTCGCAGCAGCGGCGACCCTGTGCTCTACCTCTCCGACCCTCCGGGCGTCGATGACGCTCTGCAGCGTGACACGCTCGATTCCATCGACAAGCTCGACAAGATGCGCCTGACCGCTACCGGCGATCCTGAAATCGCCACGCGCATTAACTCCTACGAAATGGCGTTCCGGATGCAATCGAGCGCGCCCGAGTTGATGGATGTTTCGAAGGAGAAGCCGGAGACGCTGGCGATGTACGGCGTCGAGCCCGGCAAGCCGTCGTTCGCCAACAACTGCCTGCTGGCGCGGCGGCTGGTGGAACGCGGAGTGCGCTTTGTGCAGCTTTATCACGAAGCCTGGGACCAGCACGACCATTTGGTGGAGGACATCTCCGAGAATTGCCGTGACACGGACCAGGCCTGTGCGGCGCTGATCACCGATCTGAAGCAGCGCGGGATGCTGCAGGACACGCTCGTGATCTGGGGCGGCGAGTTCGGGCGCACGCCCATGGTGCAGGGCGGCAGCAACGGGCGCGATCATCATCCGAACGCGTTCACGATGTGGCTGGCGGGCGGAGGTGTGAAGCCCGGCCTCACTCTTGGCGAAAGCGACGAACTCGGTTTCAACGTCACCAAGGATCAGGTCCACGTCCACGATTTGCATGCCACTCTGCTTCAGTTGCTTGGATTCGACCACACCAAGCTCACCTATAGGTTTCAGGGCCGGAATTTCAGGCTCACCGACGTGCACGGCAACGTGGTCCAGCCGCTGCTCGCGTGATGAGAGAGGGCTCTACTAACTTAAGAGGGAGTTGTAATGGCGGGTTTGGACGTGTTGGGCCGTAGAGAATTCCTGGCAACGGGCGGAGCCGCGCTCGCCGGCGTGGCCCTGGCTCCGCATGCTCTTGCTGCCCAGTCTGCCACTCATGGCGTGCGGTTTGGAGTTCGCAGTCCCCTGCCTGACGCCAGCCTGCGGGAGCGGGCCCAGCTCGTAAAACGCATCGGCTACGATGGCATCGAACTGGGCAACGAATGGTCTGACCACACCCTGGAAGCGCTCCGCGAGCAACTGGCCGGCATCGATATCGCGGTCAGCGCCATGGTGGGATCCATCAAGCTGTTGGATACCGATCCCAAAGAGCGCGCCGAGGCCGTGGAGACAGACCGCAAGCGCCTGGAAGTGGCGCAAGCACTCGGCGCCAGCGGCCTGATCGAAGTTCCCACTTTTGGACCTAACAAATTCCCAGACATCTCGCCAATCATGACCGCGCGAGAGATCGAGGATCGCCTGCTCGTGGCCGGGCTCAAGCAACTGATCCCCGATGTGCAGCGCACCGGCGTCAATATCCTCATCGAACCCTGCAACCACAAGGAGACGCACTACATTTATCAGCAGGCTCAAGCCGCTGAAATCATCGACCAGGTGGGCTCGCCGGGATTCAAGTTGCTAAGCGACTTCTATCACATGCAAATTGAGGAGAAGGACATCGGCGAGACCCTGTCGCGCTATGGCAAGTACACGGCCTATGTTCATCTCGCCGACGGCACCGCCCGAACGGAACCGGGGTCGCTGCCCTTCGACTACCGGCCGGGCTTTCATGCGCTCAAGAAGTGGGGATATGTGGGCTGGCTGACGGTGGAGTCGAAGGCGACGGACAATCCCGAGGCCGCGTTGAGCCGGGCGCTCGAGTATCTGAAGAAACAGTGGGAAGAGGCTTGACGATTCGTAGCGCGGCCATCCTGACCGTGCTGTGAAGGAGGCGTCACGGGGCCGCGGCCGCACGGGCTGAAGGCCCGTGCCAGGTGAGGGCACCGCTCAGTTGGCGTCAGCGCTTGCGGACGCAGGTTCGGGCGGCGGAAAGCCGGGTGACTGGTATTGCTGAACGGGCCCCGCGTTCTCCATTATGATCAGCGCCGCAACTCCCGGAGTTTCATTAATCAGTCGCAGACCTCGTTCATGGCCGAGCACGCAAACCGCCGTGGCATAGCAGTCGGCAGTGATGTCTTTCGAGGCCGTTACCGTGACGCTGCGGCGACCGGTCAAAGCCATTCCGGTTTTTGGGTCGACGATGTGCGAGTAACGCACGCCCGCGATCTCGACATGCTGCTCGGAATCGCCCGAGGTTGAGACGCCGCCGTTGTGGAGACCGATGACCTTGGAAGGCGGGCTCGTGGGGGACTCGAAGGCTTCGATGCCGATTCGCCAATCCCGCCGGTCCGCTGGCGGATCGCCCATCGCGATGTCACCGGCGGCGGCGACCAGTGCCCGCGTGATCCGGTGGCGGTTGAGCACCGCGAGAGCCTGATCCGCGGCGTCGCCCTTGGCAATGCCTCCGAGGTCGAGCTGCGTGCCGGGCTTGAGAAGCTGAACCGTGCGCCGGGCCGGATCGAGGCGGATGTTCTCATAGCCGACCAGAGTGCGAGCCGATGCCAGACGCTCCGGATCGGGAAGTTCGTGACGGCGTCGCGCACGTCGCCACAATTGAACGACTGGCCCGACCGTGACGTCGAACGCCCCGTCAGACTGGGCTGACAGTTTCTGGGCAGCCGCGATCACGCGGTACAGATCCTCGCTGGCCTCGACCGCGGGTCCGCCTGCGGCGCGACAAAGCTGCATCAACTCACTGCTGTCGTCGTAGTCGCTCATGATATGATCCAACGCGGCGATGCGAGCGAAAGCTGCGCGGCTGGCGGTTGCGGCGGAGTTCTCGTCCGGGGCATAGAGCACGATCCTGAACATCGTGCCCATGTGAGGCTCGCTGAATTCGAATCGATGCGAGAACTCCGCTGCGTGGGCGTCCGTCGCCGATCCGAGGGCGAGCGCCCCGGCTGAGAGTAGAAAACGTCGTCGCGTAAGCCGCATTGCGGAGCTCCAGTGTCTTACGAATCCTAGCAGAGGTTGTCGCAACCTAGCGCTCGTCGCATCAACGTCGGCCTCATGAGGCGCCTCTTGAAAAACCAGTTCGCGTTACTCGTGGCCGGAGCGGCCTTTCTGTTGATCTGGAGTAGCACTTCTCACCGGTCCGCCAGCGCGCAGTCGTCAGGCGCTAAGAGTGCGACCACAGCACGAGCCTCAAAGTCAGCGTCCGCAGCCGATATGAAGGCCTACACGGAGATGATCCCGGGAACCAACGTAACCTTCCAGATGGTGCCGATTCCCGGCGGCACCTTCACCATGGGCAGCCCATCGACTGAGGCCGGACGCTCGGACGACGAAGGACCGCAGCACCAGGTGCAGATCAATCCTTTCTGGATGGAGGTCTACGAGACCACCTGGGACGAGTACGATATCTTTGCCTTCAGCAGCGACCTGCTTAAGCGTGCCACCACAGATCAAAAGTCGGAAGGCGAGAAGCTGGCCGATGCAGTCACGAGGCCCACACCACCCTATACCGACGAAACCTTCGGATTCGGGCGCGATCGTCATCCTGCCATCGACATGACTCACCACGCTGCCATGGAATATACTCGCTGGCTGTCCGCCAAGACCGGCAAGGAATACCGCCTGCCAACTGAAGCCGAGTGGGAGTACGCCTGCCGGGCGGGATCGGGCGGTCCCTATTTCTTCGGCAACGATGCGAAGCAGTTGGGCGACTACGCTTGGGACATGGACAACTCCGGCGCCAAGCCACACGAGGTTGGAAAGAAGAAGGCTAATCCGTGGGGACTTTACGATATTCTTGGGAACGTCGCGGAATGGACGCTGGACGAATACGTCAAGGATTCTTACGGGACCGCCAAGCCGGACGCGTTGCTGGTGGAGCCCGCAGTACTGCCGACGGCCAAGAGGTATCCGGACGTAGCGCGCGGAGGCTCGTGGGACGATGATCCCAAGCGGGTACGATGCGCGGCGCGCCAAGCGTCGAGTCCGGAGTGGAGCCAGCAAGATCCGCAGCGTCCGCAGAGCATCTGGTGGCACACGGACGCGACATTTGTAGGATTCCGCGTGGTGCGGCCGCTCCAGGACGACGAGAAGCTGAAAGGCGTGAAGTCGCTGGTGAAGAAATACGATTAGAACTCTTCCGGGGCTAAACCCCGGTATCGAAGGGGAGGAGACTGAGATGAAAAACTCGGAGGACTCGAAATCGAGCTCATCCCGCAGGAACTTTCTTAAGACCTCGGGCGCAGCCTTGGTGGGCGGCGCGATCACCTCGCGATTCGGCAATCTGCCCGCTGTTCATGCCGCTGGTAGTGACGAGATCAGGATCGGACTGATCGGTTGCGGGTCGCGAGGCACGGGCGCGGTGGAGAACGCGCTCGGATCTGCGCAAGGCGTAAAGCTGGTGGCCACAGCGGACGCTTTCCAAGACCATCTGGAGGACTGTTTGAAATACCTTTCGCAGTTCAAAGAGAAGATCGACGTGCCGGCCGAACGCCGGTTCGTGGGCCTCGGCGCCTTCGACAAGCTGCTGGCGCTCGATGACGTGAATTACGTGATCCTGGCGACGCCGCCAGGGTTCCGTCCTTGGTTCATTCGGGCCACAGTCGCGGCCGGCAAGGACTTCTTCGCTGAGAAGCCGGTAGGGGTCGACGGACCGGGGATCCGCACCGTGCTCAAAGCTGTCGATGACGCACAGGCAAAAGGTCTGCACGTGGGCGTTGGGACGCAGCGCCGCCACCAGACCGGTTATCTGGAGACCCTGAAGCGAGTGCATGACGGCGCCATCGGCGAGATCACCGAGGCGCGCGCTTATTGGAATCAGGGGCCCATCTGGGTGCACCCGAAGGAACAAGGCTGGAGCGACGTCGAGTGGCAGCTCCGGAACTGGTACTACTTCACATGGTTGTGCGGCGATCATATCGTCGAGCAGCACGTTCACAATCTCGATGTGGTGAACTGGGCGACGAACGCTCATCCGGTGAGCGCGGTGGGGCTCGGCGGCCGTCAGGTGCGCACCGGCCCGGATTACGGCAACATCTACGATCATTTTGCCATTGACTACGAGTACCCCGGCGGCGTCCACGTGGCCAGCTATTGCCGCCAGATGGCGCACTGCGAGAACAACGTGTCCGAAGCGCTGATCGGAACCAAGGGTTTCTGTCAGGCCAACAAGTACACCATCACCGGCGAAAAGAGTTGGCGCCTGGAAGGGAAGGATAACCTGCCCTACGTTCAGGAACACACGGACCTGATCGCAGCCATCCGGGGAGGCAAACCGTACAACGAACTGAAGCCGGTCGCCGAGAGCACCCTGACCGCGATTCTGGGCCGCATGGCCGCCTACACCGGCCAGAAGGTCACCTGGGATCAGGCGGTGAATTCGGCGGAGGATCTCATGCCCGCCAAGCTTGAATGGGGTGATTTGGCCGTGGCTCCGGTTGCCGTCCCTGGCGAGACTCAGCTCGCTTCATGACCCCTCTGGAGGTAGGTTCCGGAATCAACGTGCTATCGTGCGGGATTGACGTTCTCGCTCCTTTTGGCGCTCATGCTGCTCGGCTACCCCAGCCGTTGCACAGACCGCGATCCATGGGACTGCGCCGTCCGCCAGAACGCGCGCTCGAAATAGCACCCGCTGCTCGCATGGAACCTACGGACCAAGTCGGAGCTTCACGGTGGTGATTTCGTAGGGTCCCACGCGCAGCACATCCAAGGGCCGCCCCGAGTGACTTTCCTCCAAGAGGTTGACTGGCCAAAACGGCCGATTTTGCCCGAGAAATCGCACTGGACTTTCTGTCGTGCCGCCATCGATCTCGAAGGCTCGCAGCACGATCGCTCCGTCCGCATCGGCCTTCTTCAATGCCGAGACGACAAGGTTATCTGCGTCAATCGAACAGAATGAACGCTCGGGTGGGAGTGGTTTCCGCGACAGTTCATTCGCCGATGTCACCGGAATTAATGGAGTACTCAGCCCCATGCCGTCACGCCAGGATTTCGCCGCAGTCCAGTCGCCCTCGCTCGATGTAAACGAGTAATGGAAAACGTAAGTACCTTCGGGCGGCGATAGGATTTGAAACGGCCGGCCACCCCTCACGACATTGACGGGGCTGAAGCGCGTGCCGCGAACCATGCCGGCACGGATCGAGTTGTCGCCTAAGGTCAGGAACTGATGGTCGGCGCTGACGGTAAACCCCCATTCCTTGGTTCCGGCGAACACCCAGTCCTGAATTTGACGCCAATGCTTCCAGGCGTCCCTGGGTACCTCGTCTCCATTTCGCGGTCCCGCATTCGGCATCATATCCGCGGCGGTCACCGACCCGAACGGACTGCCGGTCCGAACTTCGGCGTTTGGCTGCGAGATTGGAAAGCTCTGTTCGATGTTCATTGACCGGCCCGGTTTCCAGGTGACGCGGTCCTCGATGTCGACCCTTTTTAGGCCATGGTATAGCGTGATCCGCTGCACGACGGGAACACCGGCGAGCTCCCCGGTGATGCGCATGATCGTCTGCACCGGACCGCTCTCCTCGAGCTCCACGCCACTGATCGCGTTGACGATGGTGCGCCCGGTGGGTGGAATAATGCTGAGGTCGTCTCCACCTCGCTCTTCAGAGGCCGCGATCTCAATGTCGTTGGCAACGGAGCGATTCATTTCCTTGTCCCAGATACCGATCCGGCCGGTTGCGCGGTCCATGCTCACCCGGTAGTAGTCGTTCTCGAGCACATCGGATCCCATGACCCGGGTTGAGCGGTTCAAATCGCTGTCGCTTTCGAGCTTGGTCTGGCTGGCGTCCGGAAATACGTCGGGCTTCTCGGCGGGCATCAGGTAATAAGTCTTGTAGCCAATCGAAGGAACGCCGCGGGCGATGAAAACCAGGTCGATGGCGCGCGAAAACCATTCACTGTATTCTTCCACCTGAAAGGGAATGGACGTGCCTTTCTCGTCCAGCAGACGCATGCCCTTCCTGTAATCATTGATGTCGTTGGACTCGATATCGCCGAAGAGCGTCACGTGTGTTTTGACGACATCGTCTCGCGTCCAACTAAGCGGATTGAAGACTACGATGGGCGTACTTCGCGGAAACGGGTGCTGTACGCGCTCGGCGATGTTCCGCAGCGAGTCGCGCAGGACCTGGCTGGCGCGCAAAGACACCACTTGTGCGTAGCCCAGTTTGCGTTCGTCTCCGGCTTCGCCTCCCTGGCCATCGTTGTTGTGGTCCATCGACTTCAGCGCGTCCTTCCACATCGAGTCGAATTCCGCTCCCGGATACGGCGCATATCCTAGCGCGTAATTGATGGCGGCGAATTTTTCAGCACTCAACAGGGTATCGGTGGCGGAGATCACCGGTGGCCACAGAGGGCTCAGCGTGGTGGTCAGATTAGCCCAGGAAGAGGGAACCTCGCCGGAAAGCTGCGGAATCTCTTTCGTATTCTCCGCCGCGTGAAAAAACTCATCGGGCGTTGAGAAGCGAAAGTGCCTTGCCGTCAGCCGTTGGTTTAGGACGGCCACGTTCGCAACGAGCTTCTGGCTTGGCGCCCAAAGGTCCGTACCCCAGCCCATGTACACGGGAGAGGGCGTGGTTGCCAGCACGCTGTCCAAATCGGCCGCTATCGATGCCAGTCGTCGATCATCCAGGTCGTGGTGCAGGCCGAGCCCCGCGCCCCAACCATACCCCTTGACGGTATTCCAGACCAGAACGCCCGATCCATCCGGCGCCTTCCAGTGGAACAACGATTCGTCGGGCGGCCCCATGCGGGTCATCACCATGTAAGGCGTGTCGGCCTTGCGGAGAATCTGAGGATATTGCCGGGTGAACCCGGGGATGTCCCCCAGATGCGCTGTTTGCGGATCAACTCCGAAGACATCCCGCGCGTATTTCTTGCCCAATACCACGTTCCGCACCAGGGCCTCACCACGAGGCAAATTCTGATAGATCGCTGCCCACTTGGGCGCAATCTCAATGTGCCCATCTCTTACCAGCCGCCTGAACGCCTCAAGTTCGGGGGTGCCGCGATGGGCGTCCACAAAATCCGCGACGAAGTCGTCATCTTCCAGGAGAAAGCGAAAGTCGGGGTAACGTTCAGCCAACTCAGTTGCCTTGGTGATAATGCGATTGCCTCGGCTCAGGCATTCCTCCTGGGTTCCGGCCCAGTAGAGGTCAAGATGGGAAAACGGCACGATGTAGACTTCGCGCCCCGCCGTGGAAGCCTGTTGGGCTATCAGAACAATGGGGTAAAGAAGCAGGCACAATAAGCAAACAACGATGGCCCTATGTCGCATCGCGCTCCCTTCTCGCTACACGGCAGCTACTCCGCCACTGAGTCGGCCGAATTCCCTGCCACAGACTCCAAACTGATGACACTAAGACTCGGGTTCGGGAGCTTTTCAGGGATGCCGGTGGGAAAAATCGAACAAGTCATTGGACTTCAGATAGCTCGTCTTGCCAGGGAAGTCCAGCGCAATAATGATTTTCGAATTTCCGCGCCACCCACAATACGAGTCGTTACAACTGATGGAACTTCTCCGCCGTTCAGAATATGTAACGTCTTGTTCCTTCCTGAACGTTGACGGAAACGCTATTGCATCGCAAAACCGGCAATTGTTGACGAGCTTCCAGCACCTCCGACGCAAGCAGAGCCAGAAAACAGCTATCAGGAGCCCGGCTTCAAGATAGGTCGGGTGTAAGACATGTGCGCCGGCACTGAAGCTACTCACCGCGGTATGGCCTCCTCTCGACCTCGCTCCAGATCGTCAGCGCTGGTAGATCGATCCTGATCATGGCCCAGCCCGAAGCCCAACATTCGGGAAGTCTTGAGACCGGCCTCCCGGACCTCTTCCTCGATCCGTCCGAGTTTTGCTTCCATCCGCGTGGCTGGGCCCGAGACGCTGATGGCCGCTACCGCACGGCCACGCTGATCGAAGATAGGCGCTGCGACGCAAGTCACACCCTCCACATTTTCAGCGAGATCGAAAGCGACGCCGCGTTCCCGAACCGCCGCCAGATGCTCACTGAAGTGCGCCCGTTGCGTAATCGTCTTCGGAGTCATTTTGATCAAGGGACGCTGGTCGATGATCGCCGCCGCCTCTTCCTCGCCCAGAAAAGCCACAATCGCCTTGCCCAGGGCTGTGCTGTGAACAGGGTTGCGTTGCCCCGGGAAAGCCGCAACCCTCAAGGCGCTAGGGCTCTGCAGGACGCTGAGGTACGCAACCTGGCTGCTGTCCAGCACGCCCAGGTTTACGTTCTCCGAGAATCGCACCAGGAGTTCTGTCATCACTGAAGTGGCCACGGACTGGAGACGCCGGAAGTGAACTGCCGGCTCCGTCAGCTCGAAGAACTTCGGGCCAAGACGATAGCGCGTCCGGGTGGAATCGCGCTCCAGGTAACCGAGCTTCTGGAGCGAGTAGAGAATGCGATGCACGGTGGTTTTGGCGAAAGGCACCGAAGCCGCGACGGTTTGAAACGAGAGCGCCTCCTGCCGCGCTCCTTCCTTGATGAAATGTTCAAGTACGACAAAGATTTTCTCCATCACTCGAATGTAATTCTTGTCGAGCTGTCCCGTTTTCCGCTTGCCCTTCGTCGAAGCTTTTGCCATCGATCTTCACCTGGCTTCGCCCAACCTCCCGGGATGGCGCGGTCGCCGACTGGCGGTTTGCGTTTTTGCCGGCCGCACTCACGTGCGCGCTGCCATCCTCCGACGACCTGAACCCCACGTCAACGTGGCAGGTTCGTCGGGAGTGCAACTGGCGGGCCCAATGGACCTGAGCTGGCTACCTATGAGCGCAATTTACCTCGAATGCTGCCAGAAGCCTGGTCGCACACGGTTCGGCCTCATCGAATACGGATCTCGCCAAATTGCTGATACGCCTCTCGCAAGCCGTCGAGCAGCAGGAAATGATCGTTGGCGCATGTGATCATTCGCGCCCCACGGTCCAGCGCTTGCTGGGCCGAGGCTGGTGAACCTGTTACGGTTCCCCACCAGATGCCGGCCTTCTGCGTCGCCTCTGCAACTCGGTCAAAAGCTGCTTGCAAAGTAGGGTGATCGAATTGAAGGGGCACGCCGAGGCTTATACTCAGGTCGGCCGGCCCCACGAAAAGCAGATCAACGCCCGGTACTGCTGCAATTTCCTCCACACGCTCTACGGCATCGCGGTCCTCGATCTGCAGGGCAACGAAGGTCTCACCGTTCGCCTGCTGCAGATACCGGGCGGAATCGGAGAGCCCGAAGTCGGCGTCGGCTCCCACGCTGTCAAATCCCCTTTGCCCGACAGGGGGATAGCGGCACCACCGCACCCACTGCCGTGCCTCTTCGGCGCTGCGGCAATGCGGCACCATGATGCCGTTCGCGCCGCCCTCAAGGGCGCGCATGGGGTTGCCGTATTCGGCCTTCGGGATGCGCACCATCAAGTCCATTCCGGTCGCGCGGCAGGCCAAAGAGATCGAATCGATCACTTCGTAGCTGTGGGCGCGATGTTCCAGGTCGAGCCAGATCAAATCAAAGCCGATCTTTCCGGCGACTTCGGCCAGCCACGGAGCCATTACGCGATTCACCCCTACCACTCGGACAAATCCGCCTGCCCGCAGTTGCCGCAGTACCCGGCTTGTGACCACTGGTCTCCTCGCTACTTCGCCTTTAGAAATGCTCTGCGAGATCACGCTTGCGCGTCCCGGCCGCGAGCACCTTGCTCGCCGGACAGGTTTTCGGCAAGACGCATCCGCCACTGAACCCGCTCATTCATATCGCACGATAACCGATCCTGTCAAGAAAACGGTACTGATTCCGTAATCCGGTTGACCCCGGCCGGGCACCCATATAAGATACGGCTCGCCCTACGGGGGGGCATCGAACATACACTGGCGCGGTACAGAGGCTGGCCCGTGACTTCTCCGGCCTCCGCGAGAGGAAGCCCACCTTGCTAAATCTCATCGATATCGCTGTCATCTTACTTAGCCTCGCGATCGTTGTCACCGCCGCGCTTCGCGCTGCGGGCAGAAGACCGTCGGGCGCCGAGTATTTTCTGGCCGGCCGGGATCTGGCGTGGCCGTTCATCGGAATGTCGCTGTTTGCTTCAAATATCTCCGCGGAACACGTGATTGGAATGGCGGGAGACGGGTACCGTATTGGGCTCGTGGCTGGCGGCTTCGAATGGACGGGCGCCTGGGATCTCATCATTCTTGCGACCCTGTTCGTGCCTTTGTATCTCAAGAGCCGCATCTTCACGATCCCGGAGTTCCTCGAACGCCGCTTCGGGTGGAGCATGCGCGCGCTGCTTTCCGCCAATCTGCTCCTGATCAACGTATTCACCAAGAATGCCATCGATCTGTGGGCGGGATCGCTTTTGTTCGTCGTCTTGCTGGGATGGAATCAGACTTGGGTCATGATTGCGATGTCAACATTCACCGCGCTCTACACGATGAAGGGGGGATTGCGCGCGGTGGTTTATGCGGACATGGCCCAAGGAACCTGGCTGATTATCAGCAGCGCCCTCCTCACCGTCCTCGGATTGATCAAGGTCGGGGGTTGGCACGGGCTCGTTTCGCACGTTGCTGCAGCGAAGCTCTCGATGGCTCGTCCGCTGGACAGCCAGTTTCCCATCACAGGCTTTCTTACGGCCAACGTTCTGGCAGGGATGTTCTATTGGTGCATGGACCAGACCAACGTCCAGAGGGTATTGGGCGCCCGCACGATCGCCGATGGCCAGCGCGGAGCCATCTTCGCGGGCTGTCTGAAGTTGGTGGTCCCCTTTATTCTGGTGCTTCCGGGAGTGATCGCGGGCGCGCTTTTCCCCCATCTCCCGACGTATGACAGCGCCTATCCGCATTTGGTCGCGACACTGCTTCCGGCCGGTCTCAGGGGACTGGTGCTCGCCGGTCTTATCGCGATTTTGATGTCGTCCATGAGCGCCTGCTACAACTCGAGCGCCACCCTGGTCGTGAGAGACTTCGCCCTGCGATTCCGGCCCGAACTCAGCGAGGCAAGGCAGGTGGTGATCGGACGTTGGGCGACGGTAGGCATGGCCTTGCTGGGGATCCTGGCCGCCCCGATCGTCGGCGTCTCCGTCACCATCTGGTATTACCTCCAGAATATTTCCGCTTACCTATCCGTTCCCATGGCGGCCGCGATCTTTACGGGCTTGGTTTGGAAGCGCGGCACCACAAAAGGGGCCGTGGCGGCAGTCGCAGCCGGGTTCGCGGCAGGACTTGTCTGCTTCCTCGATCAGGCGCTCCACTGGTCGTTGCCGATTCTTTCTCATCGTTACCTGAATTCGTTCCTGCATCGATCTTTATTGGTCTGGATTCTGTCCGCAACGGTAATGGTCGGTGTGAGCCTGGCCACCCGCCAGCCTCACGCCGTGCTCGCGGAAAACAGCGTATTTCAGAAAGTCGGGCAGCCGTGGACCGGGTTCCGCGATTATCGCACCTGGGCCGTCTTGCTGTTTTTGTGCACCGTGGCGCTCTGGTGGCTGTTCCGATGATTCGTGCTTGGCCCAGGTGAGTGGGTCGGTTCACGGAGAGCGGCGTCCGCGCTCATCGACACATCTGCCGCTCCCAACCGAGCGAGAACATGTTGAGCTTGGCGTCCGGATCCTCCGGGTGCGCCGCGATCACCGCCTCGTCGATCTCAACTCCCCAGCCAGGCCCTGTGGGTACTTGATAGAACCCGTCCTTGACGCGGGGAGCGCCCGGCGTCAGTTGGTTTCTCCATGCCACGTCGTAATCTTCGAAGGTTTCGAGGATCATGAAGTTGGGTATGTTGGCACACAGATGCACGCCGATCATCGTCTTGAGCGGGCCATCGCAATTGTGCGGAGCCACGCTCACGTAGTGGGCCTCAGCAAGCGCGGCAATCTTCTTGGTCTCAAGAAAACCGCCGCAATAAACAATGTCGGGCTGGATCACGTGCGCGGCCTTCCGCTGCAAAAGGTCAAGAAAACCGAACCGGGAATAAATGTGCTCTCCCGTGGCAACGCGGAGCGGGGCCGCCGCGACCACCTGCGCCATGGCTTCGTTGTTATGCGCCGGAACCGGCTCTTCGCACCAGGTTGGGCCATAGGGCGTCATGGCGCGCATCGCCTCAAGAGCCATGATCGGGCTGAAGCGTCCGTGGAATTCCAGAAGAATGTCGGCTTGGTCTCCGATGGCACGCCGAACGGCCTCCACTTGCTTGGCGGCCCGCTGAAGCTCCTCGCGTGCGATCTCACGGCCGCCCGGGCCAAAGGGATCGAACTTCAAGGCGCTGTATCCCCGTGCCATCACCTGCTGGGCGCGATCCGCCAGTTCGCGTTCGTCTCCGCCGTGGCGGTACCACCCGTTGGCATAAACCCTGATCTTGTGCCTGACCTTCCCGCCCACCAGGTTGTAGACGGGTTGCCTGCACTGTTTTCCGACCAGGTCCCACATCGCCATTTCGAGGCCGGCCATGGCGGCATACATCACGGGCCCGGAATTGTGTTCGATCTGGTAGAGTTTGAACCACAGGTCCTCGATATCGAACGGGCTCATCCCCACCAGGTAGCGGCGGCCGTAGTCGAGGATAAGCTCTCGGACCGCAGTCTCCTTCCACCCAAGCGTAGCCTCGCCCCAGCCCACCAAACCGGAATCCGTCTCGAGCTTGACGAGCGTGAAATTGCGCCAAGCGGCCGCGAGCAAGAAGACATCGACCTTGGTAACTTTCATCGTGGAAATCTACCTCCTCGCGAACGCGAGCCCGCAGCAGAAGTACGCATGCGATCGCCAACCGTCGCGAAGTCTCTACCCTACTGGGCCGTATATCCGCCGTCCATCACCCAGTTCGCCCCGGTAACGAAGGCGGCAGCCGAGCTGCACAAGTAGCTGACGAGTTCCGCGACCTCCTCGCAACTTGCGAAACGCTTGATCAAATATCGGGAAACGAGCAGGGATGGTTCGATCTGGCCGGCCGCTACCAGCGATCGAGTTACGAATGTATCCACCGCGCCCGGGCTGATCGAATTAACACGGACGCCGAAGGGGGCCATCTCCACAGCCATGGCGCGCGTCATGGCTGTCAGGGCGCCCTTCGTGCCGGCATACGGTACGAGCTCGGCGTTACCCGCAAGGGCGTTCACTGAAGCCAGGTTGATAATGCAGCGATCCGGCGGGCTCAAGGTCGAACGCGAGATGTGCCGGAGGAATTCCTGCGCCAGAAAGAACGGGGCTCTCTGATTGACCGCAACCACGCGGTCAAATTCCGCCGAAGTCACGTCCAACATGGATTTGTGAAAACTCCACCCCGCGTTGTTGATCAGCGTGTCGACTTGACCGCAGGCCTTGACAGCCTCGCTGAAAACGGCTCGGCCAGCATCTTCGTCCGCCAGATCTTTGACCAGCGCGCACGCTGCTTCGGGCGGAAGATCGGCGCTTCCAATGCGCTCCAGCACAACCGGATCGCGGTCCACCAGGAAGACCCGGGCACCGCCACGAGCGAGTCGGCGGGCGATGGCAAGTCCCAGACCATTTCCAGCGCCAGTCACAACGGCACTGCGATTTTCCAAGTGCAGTGATGGTGTCTCAGCTCCCATTTCTCGATGATTCTAACCCGGCGGCTCGCCACAAGCTGAGCAGCCCCCTGACGCAGGTCTCGGAAGCGGCCGGCGATTCCTCAAAGGAGCTTCATCTCCCCGGGATCCCATTCGACTATACTCCGCCGTTCGAAACTCACGTTCGCAAGCAAGGCGGCGCCCGCCGCGCGAAAGCCGAAGACGGGGTCCTCGACAACGGGATTTCTGCTCCGAACTGCGGCGAAGAAGGTCTTCAGATGGTCGTAGCTGTCATTGTAACCGGGAGGCGCCTGGTAGGTCTCCTGCGCAAGGCTCGGTGGGCCTCCGGGGTGAACGCCAGAATACTTCTTTCGGAAATCGGTCAGAAATTTCTCCTGCGTCGAGTCGGCCCACGAGTCAATGTTGTAGTCCGGAACAGGCTGGCGAGGAGCGCGGCTCACGATGACCCTGTCGCCGTCAATCTGCAGGGTACCCTCAGAACCAGTGAAAATGAATCCTGAATTCTCAGGTCCGCCGTTCACAAAGTTCACCCGCAGGTGGAGATTGAATCCTTCCGGATAATCGAAGAGTCCCAGCAGCACATCGGGTTCATCCCGGCCATCGTTCCAATATCGGATCCCTCCCATGGCGACCGCGCGCGTGGGACCTTGTGAGCCTGTAATGAAGTGCGTGCCGCTGAAGAGGTGAACGAAAAGATCGCCCGCTACGCCGCTGCCGTAGACTTTCCATTTTCGCCATTGAAAAAAGTGCTCCGCATTGAAAGGTTCCGGCGGGGCGCTGCCCAGAAAACGGTCCCAATCGATGGTCTCGGTCGAGGCGTCAGGAGGGATGGACGCGTCGAAGGCGAGGACGGGGGAGTTTGGAGTGCGGTCCCACCACGCATTAATCACGTTGATCTTGCCGATGGCTCCGGCCTGCAGCAATTGCCGGGCTTTCTCATAAATCATGGAGCTGACCCGCTGGCTCCCGATCTGGAGAATACGGTTGGTCTTGCGAGCGCAGGCAATGATTTCCGGCCCGTCGCTGTAGACGTGAATCATCGGCTTCTCGAGATAGACATCCTTCCCCGCCTGCATGGCGTCGACGGCGGCCTGTTTGTGCCAGTGGTCCGGGGTCGCGATCAAGACCGCATCAACGTCGGAGCGGGCAAGAATCTCCCGGTAGTCGCGCGTGGTCAGAACGCCCGCGCCCCACACTTCCTGGCAATGCGCCCGTCGTCCGGCATAGCAGTCCGCAGCAGCCACCAGCTTGACCCCGGGAACCTGCACCGCGACATGCGTGTCCGCTTGGCCCTGACTGCCGGCACCGATGAGCGCCAGCTGGATCTGGTCGTTCAAAGAATAGGGACGGGCAGGCTCTTCGCCATCCGTCATCTCGCGAAGCAACCCGCTTGTTGCAGGCCACCCGCTCGTCAACAGTGCACCCTGTGCAACGCCTGTTTGCAGGAAGTGCCTGCGGCTAAGGCCCCTTGTCATGTGATCTCTCCCATTGCTCCCCGATCTGCGATCGAAGCCTCGAGCAAACAGTCCGGCTTACGGAACTAAACCCGTCAGAGGCGGACACTCTACTCCATCTCCTTGCGGCTGTAAAGGAGGGCAGCCCGATCCGACAGATGCCTCATGGCCGCCTGGCACCCCTCCGGGAGGGTTTCTGAAACCTCGTGAAACCGTAGTGACGTTACGGATGGCGGTTACCCGCAATACGGTACTCAGGCCGTATCGCGGAAAGCCTCTTGACAGGAACTGAGGCCTGGTGTAAAAGATGCGTGTCGCCGGGAACCCACGGAAATGGCGGCAGGAAGGGCCGGACGTTGATGTCTCTCGCTCGAAGAAGATTTCTGGGGTGTGCTGGCTTGGGGCTTGGCGCCCTGGCTGTTTTGAGGCATTTCAATGCCCAGGCGGACCCTTATGCAATCCCGATCGGACTGCAGCTCTACACGGTGCGAGACCACATTGAGAAAGACATGGAGGGCACGCTTCAGAGCGTCGCCCAGATCGGTTACAAGGTGGTCGAGCTGGGAGGAACCTTCGATTTTTACGGCAAAAAGCCGTCGGACCTTAAGGGCATGCTGAATAGGGCGGGGCTCCAGCCGCTCAGCACTCATTTTACCGAGAAGCAGCTCAAGTCGAATCTGCAAAAATGCATCGCCGATTCCCGGGAATGCGGCATAACGTACGTCGGCCTGGCCAGCCTCGACGATCAGGACCGCAAGTCGCTCGACGCGATCAAACGGGATGCGGACTGGTTCAATCAGGTGGGCGGAGCCGCAAACAAGGCGGGCTGCCATTTCTTTTACCACGGGCATAACTTTGATTTCGCCACCGTCGACGGCGTGGTTGAGTACGACGAACTGATCCGGCGCACCGATCCGAAGCTGGTCAATTTTGAGCTTGACTGCTTCTGGTGCGTCCGTGCCGGCAAAGATCCAGTGGACTACTTCAATCGCTTTCCCGGACGCTTCCCGCAGCTTCATATCAAGGACCTGAAGCCGGGATTTGCGCCGACAACCGGGAGCGACGAGCACCCTGCGTTCACGGAAGTCGGACAGGGCGTGATCGAGTGGCCCAAGATTTTCAAAGCCGCTCGCAAGGGCGGGCTGAAGCACTACTACGTCGAGCAGGACCAATGCGATCGGGACTCGCTCGAGAGCGCGCGAATCAGCTACGAGTATCTGCATAAACTCGTGGTTTGAAGCGCTTGGAGTAACCGCGAGAAGCCGGGGAGGAATGGGGGAATTGTTTATGAGAAACAGATTGGCGGCCGCTGTTGTTCTGCTGATCCTCGCCGCGGGAATTGGTTGGGCTAGTGTCACGGCTAGCATTTCGGGTACGGTAACCGATTCCTCGGGGGCGGTCGTGCCTGGAGCTTCGGTGATTGCCCGCAATACGGACACGGGTATTGCCACCACGACGCATACCGATACCCAGGGGTTCTATTCGCTTCCCGTCTTGGCGACCGGCAAATATGAGCTGACCATCAAGGCCACAGGATTTGAGGAATACCAGCAGACGGGTGTGGTATTGGACATTAACACCGCCTTGCGGATCGATGCCGTGATGAAGGTGGGCGCTGTGACTCAGGAAGTCAAAGTCTCCGCCACCGCCGTGCATGTTGATACCACCAGCACTCAGATGGGCGAAGTGATCGCCGAGGCCAAAATAACCGCCGTTCCCTTGAACGGCCGCAGCTACACAGACCTTCTCGCCTTGCAACCCGGCGTGGCGCCGGCCTCCAGTGGGGCATCCAGCGTCGACTCGGTATCAGGGAATCTGAACCCGGGGAATATTTCGATCAGCGGTCAGCGCGAATCTGCCAACGGATTCATGATCAACGGCGCCAACGCGGAGGAGAACTTCTACATGGCGGCCGGCATCATCCCCAACCTCGATTCCATTGCCGAGTTTCGCATTCTGACCAACAATGCCGACGCCGAATACGGGAACTACTCGGGGGGGTTGGTGAATGTTATCACCAAGTCCGGCACGAACAAGTTTCACGGCAGTGCCTTTGAGTTTGTGCGCACCACTGACTTCGATGCCAGGAACTTCTATGCTTACAACCAGACCAATCCCTTGACGGGAGCCGCCATTCCCGGATCGGCGATCGGGGCGCTTCATCAGAACCAGTTTGGCGGCACAGGTGGCGGACCGATCCTGCATGACAAGGTCTTTTTCTTCGCCGACTACCAGGGGACGCGTCAGGTGCAGGGCGTGGATAGCGGCCTGCTTGCGGTTCCGTCCGCTCAAGATCGAACGGGGAACCTTTCGGACGTCGCCAGCAGGCTGACGGGAACGGTAAACGGTACCGCTTGGGCCAGCTCGCTTTCGAACGAACTGGGTTACCCGGTCGCCGTAGGTGAGCCCTACTACAAGCCGGGATGCACCTCGGCGACCTGCGTCTTTCCCGGGGCGATCATTCCGCAGTCGATCTTTCCGACGCCCGCCAATGCGCTGATGAAGTATATTCCCCTTCCCAACGTGGGATCGGACTTTTCGACTTCCGCGTTTAAGGGAACCCTCGGAGACAATAAAGCGAGTGGACGCCTTGACGCCAACACTCGCCTGGGCATGATAACCGGCTATTATTATATCGACGATTATGTGCAGGTAAATCCTTATGGGGGAGCGAGTTTACCCGGATTTTCCACTACCAACAATGGCCGGAACCAGATGATCAACTTTAGCATCACCAAGTCAATCGGCTCGGATTCCGTCAACGACCTGCGCCTCAACTACATGCGCGATGTCATTTTCCAGGGTTATCCGCAGGGCGGGTTGGGGGTTTCTACGGCCTCGCAAGGGTTCACGGGCATTTTCCTGCAGCAACCCAACATCCAGGGTGTCGAAAGCATAGGCTTTAATAGCTTCAGTTTGGGGTCTTCCAACGCCTGGAGCCAACTCTTTGACAACACCTATCAAGTCCTCGACAACTACTCGAAGGTGATCGGCACCCACACCATTAAACTGGGCGGGAACGTTCATTACGATCAGGTCGCGTACCTTTTCAACATTTACCCGAACGGAGGCTTTGGCTTTAACGGGAGCGAGACGGGAGTTGACTTCGCCGATTTCCTGATTGGAGCGCCGTCCCAGTATCAGCAGGGTGATGATTTGCCGATCTATTCCCGCGCTCGTTATTTCGCTCTCTATGGCCAGGATAGCTGGCGAGCGACCCCGCACCTCACGCTGAATTATGGGCTGCGTTGGGAAGTCTCCACTCCGTGGTGGGAAACCCACAACGAGTTGGAGACGTTAGTGCCGGGCTTGCAGTCGAAGAGCTTTCCAGGCGCACCGGCGGGCTGGGATTTCCCGGGCGATCCGGGGATTCCCTCCACGTTGTCCCCAACTCGCTACGACAATTTTTCCCCACGCATCGGACTTGCTTACTCTCCTCATTCCGACGGAGGGTTTTGGAGCAAGGTGATCGGCGCGCCCGGACAGACCAGCGTCCGGGCGGCGTGGGGCAGGTACTCTACTTCGTTTGAAAATATCGTCAACAAGCAAGAACAAGGGGACGCTCCCTTCGGGTACTTTTGGTCCAGTCCGTCTCCGCCCCAGTTCACGACACCCTTCATCAATCGGGAAACTGACTTTAATGAGGGCCAGCGGTTCCCTGTTCCTGTACCTCCCCTCAATGTCAGCCCCTCTAACCCGGACACCGCCTTGACGGCAGCCGACTGGGCGAAGGAGTTTGAGCCCATTGCGAGTTCGCCCGGAATCTACATTGGGAACCACGTTCCTTATGGAGAAGATTATAATATTTCCCTCCAAAGGGAATTCGGGTCTGCTACGATGATCAGCGTAAGTTATGTGGGATCGGAAGGCCACAAGCTCCTCTCAACCATCGAAGCGAATCCCAGCAATCCCGCCCTGTGCATGAGCTTGAGCCAGCCGAGCGAAGTGATGCCTGGCACTGCCACCTGTGGTCCGTATTCGGAAACCGGGTTGTTCTACCCGGTTGCGCTCAATGGCACCGGCATTCCCGTCCGGCAGCGATTCGGTGCGGCTTTTGGCGGCGACGGTTGGTTCTCAACCATCGGAAATTCGAACTACAACTCCCTGCAGGTTTCTCTGCGCCACGCGGTAGGTCACCTCGAGTTCCTAGCGGGTTACACCTATAGCAAGACGATGGATAACGCTTCGGGCGACGGATTGGGTCAGGGCGACAACCTGAACCCGGAAAACCCTGCGATTACGCGCGCCTTATCTGCCTTTGACGTGGCGCATAACTTTGTGGTGAGTTATAACTACCGGATTCCTTTTGAAAAGCTCTGGCGGCCCAACCGCTTGACCAGCGGGTGGCAGGTCTCAGGGATCACCCGCTTCGCCACCGGCTTCCCGGTTTACATCCAGGAACCGGACGACCATTCGCTCCTCGGGACCTTCCAGTCCGGACAAGGAAATCCCATCGACGAACCGAATTTTACGCCTGGCAACCTGGACTTTAAGAACCCACGGACGGCTGTTCTTCCCGGCGCCACTCCCGGGTGCCCGAACGGCTGTAATTCCTACTTCAATACTTCCTTGTTTAGCGAGGATCCTGTCGGACAGCTTGGCGATGCCAGCCGCCGGTTCTTCACAGGACCGGGTTGGAATAACTGGGACATGGCGCTGGTGAAAGATCTCCGGCTGACGGAAACGGTGTCTCTGCAATTCCGGGGAGAGTTCTTCAATACTTTTAACCATGCCCAATTTGGCGGGGTGACGGGCAATTACCTCAGCTCGACCTTTGGTTTCGTGACAAGCGCAAACGCTCCACGGATCGGTCAAATCGCCGCGCGCTTAACTTTCTAGTGTCATGTCTCATAAATATGTTGAATAAGTGTGGGCATCCTGCTATGCTCTTCGCATGCCCACAGGACGCCCCAAGAAGCCCCTGGTTTTGACTGATGAGGAGCGTGTGAAAT
>Ga0210398_10001294_pt1 | contig 26135 bp, 13 predicted proteins | sample IncBWC4OmetaG_FD_161047 | JGI IMG/M metagenome (GOLD analysis project Ga0210398, IMG submission 161047) | Forest soil microbial communities from Barre Woods Harvard Forest LTER site, Petersham, Massachusetts, United States - Inc-BW-C-4-O | ecosystem: Environmental > Terrestrial > Soil >... | reverse complement strand
CATGGGGAGACTTCGACAAAGACGGCAATGTCGACCTCTTCGTGGCGCGCTATGTGCGCCTGGACGTGAACCACCTTCCCGTGTTCGGCAGCAAAGAGAATTCCTGCACGATATTCCAAATCAAGGTGCAATGTGGCCCTCTCGGCCTGCCCGCGGAGACGAATCTTTTATATCGCAACCGTGGTGACAGCACCTTTGAAGAAGTCTCGAAAAAAGCAGGAGTAGACAACCCTCAGGGATCCTATGGAATGCAGCCTATCTGGCTCGACTATGACAATGATGGCTGGCCTGACCTGTATGTGGCGAACGACATTGGAACAAACTACCTTTACCACAACAGGCATGACGGCACATTCGAAGATGCCAGCCTTATCTCGGGAACCGCAGTCGACGAGTTTGGCAAGGCACAAGGATCCATGGGTGTAGATGCAGCCGACTTCAATCACGACGGCAAACTGGATATCTTCGTAACCACCTACGCATTCCAGCCCGACGCGTTATATGAGAACCAAGGGAAATCTGGCTTCGTTGATATAAGTTCGCGGGCCCATCTGGCTCAGCCGACCTACCCCTTCGTAGGATGGGGCACGGCGTTCTTCGACATGGATAACGATGGCTGGCCGGATTTGCTGGTCACGAATGGACACGTTTATCCGCAGATTGATTCCGTGGCAGGTGCAGGGCATTATGCCGAACCCGTGCAGCTATTTCGAAACAATCACGATGGCACCTTTAGCGATACGACGTCGGATTCAGGGCTGGAGAAACTGCCTCTGCTCTCCCGGCGAGGCGCCGCATTTGGAGATGTAAACAACGATGGGAAGATCGATGTACTTATCCTGAATATAGACGGGCCGCCAACGTTATTGATTAACCGTACACAGAACGCAGGCCACGCAGCCTTGTTTCATTTGGTAGGCACTCAAAGCAACAAGGCCGCAATAGGGGCTCGCGTCACCGTGACGGCTGGCGAGCTGGTGCAGTTCAACGAGGTTCGCGGCGGTTCAAGCTACCTTTCTCAAAACGATCTTCGTCTGCACTTCGGCCTTGCGGCGCATACCGCAATGGATTCGGTGCAGATTGACTGGCCGAGCGGTAAGCGGGAAACTTACAAGCAAATGGCCGCAGACTTCATCTATACAATCGCGGAAGGCAGCGGAATTCGCGAGAAGATCCCGTTGGCTTCCGAGCGCCTTCCCTGAAGTTTCGGTAAGCCCTCCCGCCGCGCGATAGGAGAAGACTTGAAAACCACGCTAAGAGCTACTTGGCTGGCGGAGTGAGTTTGGTGGTCTCTTTGATGCCCTGGCCCTCGATGATGGTGTAAATGGCGTCGGCGGGAATGTTTTTCAGTTCCTCTTTCAGACCGCTCAGCCATTGAATCTGGACGCGCTTCATTACCGCATCGCCGCCCAGTCCGAAGTGCAGACGTTCATCGTTGCATGACAGATAGCTGCCTCCGCCGCGCACTTCATCCATCTGCTCCATCGACGCTGTGGAAACAATAACCCGCGCACCAATGGCGGCTTTGTTGTTCGTCATCCCTACCAGGCGAAATAGAACGCGGTGATTTGAGTTCCGCGTCTCATTCAGGAATAGCGAAGGTGGCCCGCCGGCGTTGTAGACGACTACATCGATGTTTCCATCATTGTTGATGTCGCCGAAGGCTGTGCCCCGGCGAGACTGCAACTGACCCTGGTTCAATCCAGACAGGCCGGAAACATCTGTAAAAGTGCGGTTTCCGTTATTGCGAAAGAGTTGGAGCGGCTCGCGGTACTTGAGTTCGTGCGGCAACGAGTCGACGAGAGCGGTCACGTTGCCGTTGGCCACAAGAATGTCGGGCCAGCCATCATTATCGAAATCGGCGAATCCGCCACCCCAGCGCACGGGAGAGTAAGGATCGCGGCCGAGGTGCGAGTCCCACGTAATATCCGTGAATCCCCGGGACTTCTGATTCCAGTAGAGGCTCATGGGCTGGTACCCGTAGCGGGTAATCAGCAAGTCGAGGTTTCCGTCGTGATCGATATCCGCAAAATCAGCAGCCATGTTGCCCATGGCCCTGCCTTCCTTGCTCAGTGCGGTTCCGGAAAAAAGGCCGACGTCCTCAAACGTTCCGTCATGCCGGTTGTGATAGAGAAAATTCGGGCCCATATCGTTGGTCACGAAAAGGTCTGGCCAGCCATCGTTGTCGTAATCGCCCCACACAATGCCCATGCCCAGACGTTTGTCGGGATTGCTGACGCCCGCCTTTTCCGACGTGTCTTCAAATGTGCCATTGCCACGGTTATGATAAAGGATATCCGTTTGCCCCTCCGATACCGGCACTTCCATTTGCAGACCCTGGTAGTTGAAGGCGCTTGATCCCGGCTGCGGCAAGCGGTGGATGTCGGAATTCACATAGCGGGACACAAACAGATCGAGAGAGCCATCCCGATCGTAATCGGCCCACGCGGCACCCACGCTGAATCCTCCACCCCGCACATGCGCCCGCTCGGTTACATCCTGAAACTTGCAGCCCCCAAGGTTGCGGTACAGCACATTATGGCCGTACCCTGTCACGTAGATGTCAGGGAGGCCGTCATTATCGAAATCTCCAATGGCAACACCCATGCCCCAGCCTCGGGTAGTAAGTCCAGCCTGCTGGGTTATGTCGGTAAAGTGGAGGTTGGCGTCCTGATGGTAGAGGGTAACCATCGCATCGCCGCCTTGCAGATATCGGTCGACGGTAGAGTCATTCACCACCAGGATGTCAAGTTTGCCGTCGTTGTCGCAATCAAACAGGGCAACACCTCCACCCATCATCTCGACCAGATAGCGCTTTTCAGGGGAAGAGTACGGGACCGTGGTGAGGCCGGCGTGGCTGGCGATATCATGAAACCGTATCGGCGCTGAGTTTGGAGTCTGCTGAGTCGCAAGAAGAGTCATCCCCATGAGCAAGCCGCAGGCGCTTATTAGCCTGAGCCCACCATAGATGCGGCGACTGCGCATGGACAGCTGCCACCGGCCCGCATCCACGAGGGCCGGGCGCGTCACGCGAACGCGCAGGGGTTCAATCCCGATGGGATGATTCAATCGCGGATCCATGTGAATTGTGGATCGCCTCGGCTTGCCTCATCTCGCGATCAGCGTCTTCGGGGCGGGAATCCTGTCGATAGGCCGCTGCCAGCGCCTGATGAATCAACTCATCCCCGGGACTCAATCCGATCGCCTCCTGGAGGGTGCGAATCGCAGACTTGGCATCTGCCCCTTCAAGTTGCAACTTACCGAGCTGATAATAAACATCGGGATTCTTCGATCCAGACTGAGCGATTTCTTTCAGAAGCCCCTGCGCACCCCCCGTTTGCCGCAGTTGGATGAGCGTGAGCGCGAGATAGTATTTCGCCTCGATATCTGAAGAATCGATTTGGAGCGCCGTCCGCAATTCCTCGGTGGCCTGGGAATAATCTTGCCTGCGCGTCAGAGCTTCTCCCAGCGCACGATGGTAAAGAGACTTCTGCGGATCATTCGCAGTCAGCGCCCTCAGCCGGGCGATCCCGCCGTCGTATTCTCCTGTTTCCACGAGCGCTTGCGCATACATAAATGCGAGCGCAGGAGCTGCCCCGTCTCGAGATGCAATCGGCTCCAACGCCTTCACAGCGCGACCATAATCATGCGAAAGAAAAAGGCTTATCCCGAGGGCGGAGCGCATTGCGTCATCGTCGGCATGCGATCGCACATACCGGGAGAGCGGCGCCACCGCCTCGGCGTACAGGTGACCGGAATATGCCGCCCTGCCCCAGTTATAGTCAAGACCATCGAGCGCGGGGTTCCACTCCCCGGCTTTCTCGAAAAAATCGCACGCCTCCGCGTAGTCGCTGTTGGTGGCTGCAGTCACGCCAATATTGTTATAGCCGTCCGCGATCGCCGGGCCTAGCTGCTTCTCAGCGGCTTCTGCATCGCTCAAGCCCTGCGGATCAAGCTGGGCAAGGCTCTTGCCGTTTCTCCACTGGACATCTTTGCCCAAGTCGTTTCCCGACACGGCGTTTGTCCGGTCCTGGCTTTGAGGAGCACTCAGCTTTAACAGTTCCTGGGATATCTGTATCTCCCGTTTACCATCTTCCTCATGGTTGGTCTGCAACAGGACACGCGCCAGCAGATAGTGTGCCCTCTGCACCTGGTAATGATTGTGAGAGACGTCAGAGGTCAATGCGATGGACTTGCGCAGCGCCGCTTCCGCGTCCGCCATCCGGCCGGTCTCGACATAGAGCTGCCCCAGCCACATGAACACGTCCGCGGCTGTAGGATTCAATGCTGCGGCACGGGTGAGTTCGCGTTCCGCATCCTGCGGACGATGCTGATTCAGCGCAACATACCCAAGCTGCGCATGGGAAAGAAAGTCGTCGGGATTAACCTGCAATTCCTTCTGAAACTCCACCACGGCCTGGGGAAAGTCGATCTCGCCCATGCTCAAGAGATAGGAAGCGCCGAGTGAATAGTGCGCGCCGGGAAACTTCGCATCCTCCTGTATCGTCCTCCGGAACTCCCGAATGGCCTCTTCGGAGAATCCAGCCTCTCCGTAAGCCAGACCGAATTGCATGTGCACTGCGGCCTTGTCTCCAAAGGATGCCAGCATTTCGCGAAAGATAATGGCAGCTCGCTCCTTATCCTTGAGGGCCAGGTGTGCTGAGGCCAAGGCGTACCCATTCGCGAAATCCGGCTCGATGGCAACTGCCTTCTCTAACTCTTTCCTGGCCGGTTCGTTCTCTCCGGACTGGAGAAGCGCTCGTCCTAAAATCCGGTGTGCCCGGGCATCCCCCGGTTCGGCGGCCACAACCTTCTCAGCCAGCAGCTTTGCCCGGGGCAAGTCTCTTGACCCCAATGCTGCTTCCGCATAATCGAGCTGTATCGTGTAATTGTTGGGCGCTAAGTGCAGCGCCTCATTGAAGAGGGAGGCAGATTTGGCGTAGTCGCCGATGCTTGCGCGAGTGACCCCCAGATGGTCGAGAGCATCGGCAATGAATATTTGGAATTGCAGCGAAGCCCGCTTAAAGTCGCCCTTCTCCTGGAAGGTCTGCGCGGCTTCGTAGTAAGACTGTAAGGCCTGCGCAGTTGAGGCGCCCGTGGTCGCGGCCTGCGCTTGAACAAACAGAGCGCCAAGGGACTGCAGGAAGAGGAGTGGCAGGCTGAGCACCACGAGCCTGCGTGCGGAGGATTTCGACCCCAGCGAGACTCCGGTCCCGATCTCCTTCCCTCCAGGCTCAAAGCGGGAGCGCGCGTTTGCTCCTTCGTTCATTGGAGTCGATTATAGCGAAGCGCCGGGCGGAATTCGCGCGGGCAATCACCAGCGCAGCGAAGCCACCTGGCGCGAGATTAAGCGGGAAAATCCGATCAAGATGCGCGCCCTAAAGAAGGGGGACACGCGATCTGCGGCTTCCTCTCCAAACGGAAGGCTAGAACATGTACTTCACCGACAGTTCGAAGATGCGTTGGGTTGGAGGGCCCGCCTTTTGGTCCATAATGCCGAAGTTGTTGGGGTTGCCGCTAGGATAGCTGGCGGTATTCACAGTTATGGCCTTGGTTGCGAGGTCGGCATTATAGTGCAAGGTTATCTGGCTGCTGTTGCTGAACTGCGGCAGCGGGCGATTGAGCCAGTCGAAGGCTTGGACCTCGAACCTGACGTTCTGTTGCTCATGGATATGAAAAGTCTTGAAGAGCGCCAGATCCGAGTCAAAGTATCCGGGGCCGTGGTAGTACGGAAAATGCTCTCCTCCAAAGGTACCAATGGCGGGCGCGGAGAAGCTGGTGTACTTCAGCGAACTGCTGCTGGGCACCGGCATGATTAATATGCTGTTTTGCCCGTTGTCCTGGGCAGGGGTACCGTAGTAAGTGGCCGCGCTCAGTCCTTGGGCCGGGATTGGAACTCCGTTGTTGGTGGTGTATTGCAGGTTCAGGCCGAAGTTGGGGTTGTTGGTGGCCTGCAGGTTGCCGCCTTCCTGCCAGGTGGTGATGTTCGAGATGGTCCAACCGTTGGCGACACCGCCGAGGACAAAGTTTCCTCCATGGTAGGGCCGCTCAAAGTTGTAGGAACCGGAGAGGTTGACGACCTGCGGACGATCGATCGCTGCCACTCCGTAGTTGGGGCGGAGCGCAAACGAATTGATCTGCAGGCCAGTGCCCAGCGTCTTGGACCAGGTGTAGTTGGCGTTGAAATTGACGTGCTTTGAACGTTTAACCCAGCTTACCTGTAAGCCGTGATAGTTGCCGTAGCCAGCGTTGTTGATGACGTCGATGGTGTTATCGCCGTATATGCCGCCGAAAGGTCGGTAATCAGCAGTCTTATTGCAGACAGTGCCAGCGCAGGTTGAGGTTACATTCTCCGGGTTGGTGGCTATCAAGCCAGTGACGGGATCGGGCTTGAAGAAGCCACCCAGCGGGATCTTGTTCCGGTTAGTGTACTCGCTAAAGCCGCTTCCCGAGATGCTTTCGCCACCCATGACCAGGTTTTGGCTGTCGTTGCCGACGTAGGCGACCTCGAGCAGGGAGTTCCAATGCATCTGCTGAGAGATGGTGAGATTCCACGAGGCGGTGTAAGGAATCTTGGAGTCCGTCGGATCAAGCGCGTTGATCGAACCGACGCAGCACGTGGTCTGGTTCGCCGCAGGCGGTGTAGCACTGCCAAACTGGCTGAGGAAGACGTTGGTGCTTCCGGGTGAGTTATAGCCCAGGATCGCTTGTGCGGTGGTCAACGCGGAAGTGTAGTCGTTGTACTGGTCGCTGAAGCGATATATCCCATACCCCCCGCGGAGGATCGTTTTGCCAGTTCCGAACATGTCGTAAGCAATACCAAAGCGGGGGTCGGCGTAGAAGATTTTATCCGGCTGTCCGCTGTTTGGAATACCAGGGTCGATGCCGTGCCAGTAGACGCCCGGATCCAGCTTCCCGGAGGCGAAGTCGGATTGCACCAGCCTGGGAATAAAGACGGCTTCGCCGTTCTGAGCACGGTCATACCAGTGCCCGATGTGATCGAAGCGGATGCCGTATTCGATCGTCAGGCGATGGGTCGCCTTCCAGGAGTCGTCGACGTAGAACGCCAGCGTCTGGTAAGCCATGTCGCTCACCGGAGAGGCGCTGTTCTCCGTGTAACTGGTGGCAATGCCCATCAGGAAGTTGGCTGTGGGGTTGTTGGGCGAACCGACAATATTACCCGTGATGAGGTTTTTGTTCAGCGTTCCGCCGAAGCTGCTGCTGCCGATGGAGCCGTTCGGCGATTCGTCGGCGCCCTGGATGTTGCCCACATTTTCAGCATAGCCGCCAACCTTGACCGTATGCGTCCCCCAGACCTTGATGAGGTTGTCGGCGAATGCCGGCATCTCTTTCCGGACCTTGTACAAGCCGGAGGGTTCGAAGATGTCCTGCTGCGAGAAGTCGGGGAAGCTGGACGTGGTGTTGGGTGTGGTGTAGGAGGGAACCACTTTGGCGCCCGTATTGAACACCGTACCGTAGCTGGCGGGATATCCCAGCGTGCTGCGGAAGGCGGCGCTGGGATTCTTGGGGCCGACGGGGAAGTTCCCATATCCCCAACTGGCGATAGCCTCGTTGGTCAGAGTGGGCGTGAAAATGTGAACGAAGTGGCCGGTGAGCGCCTTGCTGTATTCGCTGGAATACAGGCCGCCGCCAGGATACGGGATGGAGTTCGAAGGCGTCCAGTAGATGTGGGCGCCGTTGCCCTGCGAGGGTGCCGTGTCATATCCCTGCTGATAGGAGATGTACGCCGAGGTGCGGTCGCTAAAGTGGTAATCGACACGCACGCGATAGAGCCAGCCGTCGTGGGTGCCGGGAATGACCTGGTCGTAGTTGTATTCCCCGGGCGTAGTTGCCGGATTGACGTTGGGCGTGGGCCAGAAGCTGGAAAGGGCAAGGGCTCCGGGATTGATGAATTGCTTGGGAATGATGCTGTTGGTGACGGGTTGGCCATTGGGCAAGATGGTGCCGGTGAGATCGTTGCAACTGTTCCCGGTCACTGGCGTCGGTCCTAAGCTGCCGTAGTTGCCGTTGCAGAACGCAAGGTTCGCAGCAGTCGGCCCGAAGTTGCCGCCCATCATGTCGGGCGTGGGAATGTAGGATTCGAGCCGGTTCGTATTGCCGAGATTCTGCAGATAGCGCTCGTATCCACCCCAGACTTGCAGCTTCTTGTGGGTGAACGGTATGGGCCCACCGACGTTACCGCCCGGATAGTAATAATGGGCTCCTCCCTTTGGGGTTATGGGGATGGTATGGTTGCTCTGCCAGTCGTTGGCATCCAGGGCGTCGTTGCGGGCGTAGAAGTAGCCCTCCCCATGCCACTGCGCGGTGCCAGACTTGCTGAGGCTGTTGATCAACACCGGACCGTAGGCTGCGTCGGCGCCGAAGTTGGAGGTCTGCACACTAACTTCCTGCGTCATATCCGGGTTGACGGTAGCGATGGAGTTGCAATTGCACCCGGGATCGTTGATGTCAACCCCGTCCACGGTTTCGGCAGTGCCGCCGCGGTTGGGAACGCCGTTGGCGTTCAGGCCGTTTCCGACAACGCTACCGGCGCCGGCGAAGGCATTGGCGAAGTTAAAGTCTGGAGCACTGCCGATGCCGTTCGGCGCCTGGGTTACGCCGGGAAGCACCTTGAGCAACTCAGAGAGATCACGGCTGCCAAGGGCGAGGTTCTCAATGTCCTCGGCTTCGAGCACGTCGGCTCTGGACCCGTTTTCGGTCGGGATAATCTGCGCACTTACCTCAACCGTGACGGTCTCTTGAGTCCCACCGACCTCAAGGTTCAGGCCGGTGAGCTTGCGCGACTCGGCGGCGCTCAGTGCGATGCCGGTCTGGGTGAGGTTCTTGAACCCCTTGGCTTGAATCTCGACGGTATAGCTGCCGATGAGCAGCGCCGGGAAAACAAAGACGCCGTCTCCGTTGGTGACAGTGCCCCGCGTCTCGCCGGTTGCCTCATTCCGCAGGTTCACACTTGCGCCGGCAACCACGCCTCCGCTGGTATCGTAAACGGTTCCTGAGATGGTGGCTGTGATCTGCGCCTCGAGCGGCGGAGTTGAGCCCAGCAGCAGAGCAACGACCAGCAGCCCGCCAAGAACCACGAGATGGCGCACGCCATAGCGCTTCACCACATTAAGAACACGACCATTGCAAGCATTCGACGAGGAATGAACCATGGCTGGCCTCCGGCCCTTAGATAAGGTTCCCGAGTTCCGCACTTTACTGCGAGACCTTTTGTGGAGCACTGTTTTGTGGAGCACCGTGCGCGTACACGTTCGCAACTCGGTGGAGAGTTTTAGTCTATGTGCTTCGAGCTTGTCAAGAAGATTCGTGAATATGAAGATTCGTGAGTAGGTTCTATCCGATTTTCAGACGAGAAACCTGGAGCTCAGCGAACCGCGATGGGCCGGGCAAGCAGGTCATGAACCGCCCCGTCACACTTGTTGGCTGAGGAAAATCTTATCTCTGCGCCTTGCGAATGGCCGGGGCACGATTCAGGGGGCCGAGGGTGGAATCGTCAAACTTCCCGCCTGCCAGTCTTATCTCCCGAAAAAGATGCAGGTTGGAGGACATCACCACCCCGGGGCTGAGGTGGATCGTTGTCGGAAAAGGTACCTTGCTGGTCAGGTTGTCTGCCATCAGCCGAACCGCCATTTGGCCCTGGCGATGTGGCTGCTGGTAGATCGACGCCGTAATTGTCCCTTTTTCAAAATAGGGAGCCATCTCCGCAAACAGGTCTGTGGTGATTAACTTGGTTTTTCCCGCTAGGCCGCGCGCGCCCAGGGCGCGGCATACGGGCAGGCAGTTCACCGTATTCACATAAAGTCCGGCAAGCGTCGGAACCCGTCCCAGAAGATCAAACGTCTTCTGGAAACTCTCGTCTTCGTCCTCGTGTCCTTCGATAACACTGGCGATCTGGCCTCCGGGGCAGTGCCGCGGAAATGCTTCCGAGAACCCGGCGGTTTTCTGCCGATGATCTTCGGCGCACAACATGCCAGCAACGACGGCCACTTTAGAGCCCGGCGGTACAAACTTGCCCATCAACTCCCCTGCCAGACGGCCATTTAATCTGGGCTCTACACAAACGATGCTCGACCGCCGGCTTTCGGGGGCGTCGGTGGACACGCAAACTACCCGAATCCCTTTCTGTTCCGCATCGTCAATCAAGGGCTTGAGACCTTGCGGATTTCCCGCCGTCAGAATAATTCCGTCGACTCCGCTCTCCGCGAGTTCTTTAAACGCTTCCGTGTCCGCCTCCCCCAGAGCGTGAACCGGCCGGTTTACAAACTGGATCCCCAGCGGCGACACACTGCGAGCTTCGTCCAGCACTCCACTCCAGAGTTGATCGTAGAAAAAGTGGATTTCCCGAGGGATGCAAACCCCGATTCGGGCGCTAGCCTTCGAGACCGACAAAGCCCGAGCCGCCAGATTCGGCGTATACGCTATTTGCTCCGCAATTTTAAGAATTCGCTGGCGGGTGGACTGGTTGATTCCGGCGCGCCCATGCAGGGCCCGATCTACCGTTCCGATCGAAACGTCAGCCAGTTCCGCGATCAGTCGCATACCGCGCCTATGTTTCGTCATTATTCCTAGTCACGCTCATAAGCCGCGTTTTCATTCTATCCTGACCCGCGAAATCATCGGCTCCTGAGAGTCATTGCCCGCTGCCGATTGAGCCACTCGCGGCTTGGCCCCGATGGAACCCGTGGCTCGGAGTCAACCGCGCGATTCTACTTTCGTTTTCCGTGTACGTTGACGGTGCTATAATTCGTCGCGCCTTGACACAAGCCACACGCTCTGCCCTCTGGCCGCATACCCGATTCGAACAGCCGTGTTGGAAACTATCTCTATCGAAGCGAGGCGGAGTCCATGGAACTGCAAGGTCATATCCCCGTGGACAAGACTCCGTGGGAGAGCGCTTCGGGCGGTAAAGCGGTTGCGTGCCCGCAGACCACCCAACCGTGCATCGCCAAGCTCGCTTTGGTAGTGCGCCAGGCTGGTGCGACGTTGAGGCTGAATACTTCGACCAGAATAACGGGGTTTCGAAACCGGTCTTGGTCCGGAATCAGTTGGTCGATGAGTGGTTTTCCGATTCGTGTCTCACTGCGACCGAGCCCAACCGGGACTCGTCGACTCGGCGGCATATTATGGGTGTGGCGCTTCGCCTCAGCAGCTTCCTCAGAGCATCCTGCTCCTGGCATGATCTGTTTCCAGTGTTCTCTTCGGATCGCAAGCTACAGATCCACGAACCTGATTTCCCCGAGGCCTTCGTAATATGCGAGAAAAAAATGCCTTTGTTCCCTGCGCCTTCCTGGCGGTGCTTTTCGCCTTTGGGCTCGTGTCATCTGCAATCGCACAATGGGCACCAATGAACCCCGTGGTTGCAGTCCAACCGCAAGCCGCTGGTGTGATCTTCACCATGAGATCTGGGACGCTCCAGCTGCAGATCTGCTCAGACTCGATCATCCATGTGCTCTACTTTCCGGCTGGGTCTTTCCCGGCGAGAGGTGCCGATCCCGTCGTCATCAAGACGAGTTGGCCAGCTACGAAGTTCACGGTGCAGGACAACGCCAACGACGACGAAGTCACGCTCACCACCTCGCAACTGAAGATTCACGTTACTCGCAAGGACGGTGCCATTACTTATCTCGATCTTGCCGGCAAGCAACTCGTGCAGGAAGCCACGAGAAAGCTCACACCGGTGAAGGTAAATGGCGAGAACGCCTATCGTGCCGAGTCTTTTGTGAATATCTACGGCTCCCGCGAAGCTTTCTATGGACTAGGCCAGCATCAGGCCGGAGTGTGGAACTACCGCGGCGAATCAGTAGACATCTCTCAGGACAATACCAACATCGCCGTGCCTTTTCTCGTGTCGAGCAACGGCTACGGTATTTTCTGGAACAACGACTCCCGAAGTCGTTTCAATAACCGATTTGCCAATTATCTTTACATCAGCTCGGAAGTAGCCGACGTCATCGACTACTACTTCTTCTACGGCCCTGATCTCGATAAGATCATCGCCGCCTATCGCGAACTCACCGGGCAAGCGCCATTGTTCGGCAAGTGGGCCTATGGTTTTTGGCAGTGCAAGAACCGCTACAAATCGCAGGAAGAGATTCTTGGCGTGGCCCGCAAGTATCGTGCACTCCACATCCCCGCCGACAATATCGTGCAGGACTGGTTCTGGTGGAAGCGCAAGGGCGAATTCGTCTTCAACAAGAACTATCCCGACCCCCAGGCCATGGTCGACGAACTGCACCGCGAGAACTTCCACCTCATGATTTCCATATGGCCCTTTTTCGAACCGGGATCGGCCAATTACGACTTCATGGATAAGAAGGGCTGGTTCATCGACAAGTTCAAATTCGCCAAGCCGCCTTATCACACCGATGCCATGGCGGTCTACGACGCGACCAGCGCCGAAGCCCGCAAATTCTACTGGGACCAGGTGGACAAAGGCCTGTTCAGCCTTGGTGTCGATGCCTGGTGGATGGATACGACCGAGCCGGAAACGGAAGGCCAGGAAGAAAATGTCCTGTTGGGGCATAACCTTGCAATCGGCAGCGGTAATCGATACCTGAACGCGTATCCCTTGCTGGACACCGCAGCGGTGTACGATGGCCAGCGCGCCGCGTCCGACAAGAGTCGCGTTTACATTCTTTCGCGCTCCGCCTTCGCCGGATCGCAACGCAACGCCGTCACCGCATGGTCAGGCGATATCAACTCCGACTGGTTCAGCTATCGTCGCCAGATTCCCGCCGGTCTGAATTTCGCTCTCTCGGGAATTCCTTACTGGACCACCGACATTGGCGGCTTTGTTTCAGGCGATCCCGACGATCCGGAGTATCGCGAACTGTTCGTACGCTGGTTTCAGTACGGCACGTTCAACCCGATCCTGAGGGTGCACGGAACGCGCAAGACCGACCAGAACGAACTGTGGTCGTACGGACAGGATGCGCAGAAGATTCTCACCAGCTTCGATCGTTTGCGTTATCGTCTGCTGCCCTACACTTACTCGCTCGCGTGGAAGACGACGAGCGAGAGCTATACACCCATGCGTCCGCTGGTGATGGATTTTAGAACCGATGTAGGCGCCGAGAATACGGGCGATGAATTCATGTACGGCCCTGCGTTTCTCGTGAATCCGGTAACCGAGCCGGGAGCTACCAGCCGCCGCGTCTACCTCCCGGATGCAAAGTGGTACGACTTCTGGAATGGCACATCCATCGATGGGCCGCGCGAGCTCACCGCCGACGCACCGCTCAATGAGTTGCCGCTCTTCATTCGCGCCGGCTCCATCGTTCCCTTCGGGCCCGATGTCGAGTGGTCGACGGAAAAGCCCGCCGATCCGATCGAATTGCGCGTCTACCGGGGCGCACAGGGGACGTTCACGCTCTACGAAGACGAGAACGACAACTACAATTATGAACACGGCATGCACGCCACAATCATTTTTCGCTGGGATGACGCGAAGCACACTCTGACCATCGGCGACCGGCAAGGAGAGTTTCCTGGAATGCTGGCCAGCCGCACGTTCCACGTCGTATTCGTGGGCGAGAATCACGGCGTCGGCATCGCCCTTTCCGATACTTCGGACAAGGTTGTGCAGTATTCAGGAAAGCAGATTATTGTCATGCCATAGCAACACGCCCTGCAGTCGAATCAAACTGGAGCCATCCATGTCGACGCTGTTTCCCGGCCGACCCGTCTCATGTCTGGCCCTCGTTTTTTTCGATCGCGGCGTCGGCCCAGACGCCGGCTCGAACTCTGCCGCATTCCATGGAGTTGATGCTCGATGGCAGGAAGCAGACCCAGTTGACCTGCCTCCTTACGGAGTCGCCGTTGCTCTCGATACCCACTGACGGAAAAATGATAACCGGAGAAGATCGATGAAGGCGCGTTTGTCCCTCGCTTTGGCCCTGTTTACGTCTACGCTTGCCTGGACTCAGCAGTATCAATACCCCTTTCAGAATCCCAGCCTGCCGGTCGAGGTTCGCATCGACAACATCGTTCTCTCCTTGATGACCCCCGAGGAAAAGATCAGCGCGCTCAGTACAAACCCTGACGTACCACGCCTGGGTATTCACGGGTCGGACCACATCGAGGGTCTGCACGGCGTCGCCTACGGTGGCCCCGGCGGGTGGGAGGGACACGGCCTTAAGCCGCTGCCGACCACCCAGTTTCCGCAGTCCGTAGGGCTCGGCGAAACCTGGGATCCGGATCTGCTGCAAAAGGCTGCAGCCATCGAGGGCTATGAAGCCCGCTATATTTTTCAGAGCGAAGACCTGCACACCACCAATTCCAGAGGCGAACAACATCGTCGGGAGGGCATCGTGATCCGTGCGCCCAACGCCGATCTGGCGCGCGACCCGCGTTGGGGGCGCGGCGAAGAATCCTACGGCGAAGATCCCTACCTCACCGGAACCATGGCAGTTGCGTTCGTGCACGGCCTGCAGGGTGACGATCCCCACTATTGGCTGACGGCGTCGCTCATGAAGCACTTCCTGGCCAACAGCAATGAAGATGGCCGCGGCGGGTCTTCTTCCAATTTCGACGAGCGCTTGTTGCGCGAATACTACTCCCTACCATTCCGCATGGGCGTGATCGAAGGGGGCTCGCGCGCCTACATGACGGCCTACAACGCCTACAACGGAATTCCTATGGCCGCCCAACCAATCCTTCGTGACATCACTATGCACGAATGGGGATTTGACGGAATCATCTGTACCGACGCTGGCGCGCTCACCAACATGGTCACGCAGCACAAATATTTTCCCGAGATCAATCAGGCGACCGCCGGAGCCATTCACGCGGGCATCAATCAGTTTCTGGACCGGTACCGGCAAGGTGCAAACGGAGCGGTGGATAACAAGCTGGTCAATGCTTCCGAGATCGATGAAAATCTGCGCGGAGTGTACCGCGTAATGATCCGGCTCGGCCTGCTCGATCCTCCGGAACTCGTCCCCTACAGCAAAATCAAAGGGACGGCTCCGGCGTGGGACAACGAGGAGCACAAAACCCTCGCCCGGAAGATTACGCAGGAATCGATCGTGTTGCTAAAGAATGATCCGTTGAAGAATGTGCATTTGAAGAACCCGCGCCGCCCACTATTGCCGTTCGATCGGAACAAACTGAAATCGGTGGCGGTGATTGGGCCCTATGCCGATCAGGTGGCGCTCGATTGGTACAGCGGCACGCCACCGTATACCGTTAGCCCGTTCCAGGGAATCAAGAACAAACTCGGTGCCGGGACCAGGCTGGACTTCGCGCATGACAATTCGGGGGGAGAAGCAGTCAAGATTGCACGTGCCGACGAAGTCGCGATCGTGGTGGTCGGTAATCATCCCACCTGCAACGCAGGCTGGGCCAAGTGTCCGCTGCCCAGCGATGGAAAAGAAGCGATCGATCGGAAATCCATCACCCTGGAGCAAGAAGACCTGGTGAAACAAGTTTTGGCCGCAAATCCGAGAACGGTAGTCGTCCTGATTTCCAGCTTTCCGTTTGCCATACAGTGGACTGAGGAGCATGCACCTGCGATCCTCCACATGGCGCACAACAGCCAGGAGGAAGGAAACGCTTTGGCTGACGTGCTTTTCGGCGATTACAATCCCGGGGGCCGATTAGTGGTGACGTGGCCGATGTCGCTCGAACAGCTGCCGCCCATGATGGACTACGACCTCCGCCATGGACGCACCTATATGTATTTTCGCCAGAAGCCACTCTATCCGTTCGGTTACGGCTTGAGCTACACAATGTTTGCCTATTCCAATCTCCGGACGAGCGCCGACCAGCTCACGCGCAATGGCGAGATCGCCGTGAGCGTCGATGTTCGGAACGCTGGATCGCGGGCGGGAGACGAAGTCGTCCAAATGTACATTGCACACGTGAACTCGAAGGTGGATCGGCCGATCGAAGAACTGAAAGGATTCAAACGCGTTGCGCTGCAACCCGGCGAGACGAAGACGGTCAGTTTGTCGCTGAGAGCCGGTGCTCTGGGCTACTGGGATTCTGCCCGAGGCGCGTTTCAAGTGGAACCCGACCAGTTGAACGTGAGAATAGGAAGTTCTTCGGCAGACATCAAGCTGCAACGAGTGGTGAGCGTGAGTCCAGAATAGAACGAATGTCCACTCCGCTCGATCTACCAGCTATTGTTTTGCGTTACCAGCCGAGGCTTCCCTCTGCCACGGAATGCACAACACATAGGCATACTTGCCCTGCGGCTGCCGCGGAAGTTCTCAATTCCCGCCGTCTCGAGCCACCCATCGATTGCTTGCTCCACCCACAGCGGCACCGCCACCGATCGCGTCTTATTTCCCTTTCCCAAGAAATCCAGAACACCCAGCGGCCATCGCGCAGCGCGAGATGCTCGCAGTTCATGCGCGACAATTCCCCGCGGCGCAGCGCGCAGGCGACCAGCACCGCCAGCAGCGCCCGGTCCCGCATTCCGCGAATGCTGTGCGGGTCTGCCGTCTTTAATAATGTCCGGGCTTCTTCCCATGCCAGCCACCGCCCCAGCCGCCTGCCCTTTCGGCTCACGCCGGCAACCGTAACCATCGCTTGCGCGGTCTCGCTGTCGACATAGCCACAGGCTGCGCTTCCGTCCCATGTTTTCGGATCGCCGCCAGGCCTTGATTGATAGTCGAGGGCGAGAACTTCATTTCCCCGAGCCAGGTGAGGTAGCCTTGCACCGACTCGCGCGAGATGGCGCGGCTGGCCCGCCGCCCACTGAAAGAATTTGTCCATGCCGGCCTCGGCACTACCAGCATCTGGTCGGCCGCCAATTCGTCCTCCCTTTCGCCAACCAGCGAGTTCCCTTCCACACGGCGCCGGCGCTCCTTTGCCGCCTCCGCCTTCAGTGCCTCTCTTCAGCCCGCACCTCGTCGATTCCCACTGCAACATCTGCTGTTTGATCTGAAACTCGGAGAGGCGAGAAACGAACTTGGCCGCGCGGGTGTCGAGGCCGCGAGGCACTATCCTTGCGCACTTGCTCACCGAGGAGCTGCACCCGGTATCCTCCCGGTTCGATAAGGCTACTTCGATCTTCGCCAGCTTCCCTCTTCCCAGAACCAGGGCCACCCGATACGGCTCCCTGATAATGATAATAAGGATAGAGCGGCTCGAACGATCCGGAGCTCCGGCTATAGTTAGACCAGGATGCCGGCCGGATACCGCTGGACATTTTCAAGATCGTCACCCATTGTGGTCTGGGTAATGGAGCCCGGAGCCCGAAGAACGCACTCGTTGCACCAGCCGCCAGGGGCACTGCAGGCGGGAAAACGCTCCCTCAAGGCGACGTCGACGACGATTTCCGGATTTTCTCCCGATTTTGGAGGTCCTGTCGGCCGCTTTTCGAGGTTTAGCTGCATTGTCGCTTATCCTCATTATTCTTATTGCGAGCCGTTCTATGGCGACCTTGACGAGGTCCGCCGGATTCACCATCACCTGCGCCGTCGGGAAGCTTCCCCTTGAACATTGGCGGGCTACTCAGTGCGTAGCGCCTCCATGGGATATATGGCAGCCGCGCGATAGGCGGGAATAACCGAGGCCACGATTGCGAGCATGAGAATGGAGGCGGTCGCGCCCACAAGGACGATCGGGTCCAGCGAATCAACCTGGAACAGGAGCGAGCGCAGCAGACGAGTGGCAAAGACAGCAGCGATGGCGCCGATACCGCAGCCGGCGAGGCCCAGTTTAGCGCCGGAAACGAGAATCAGCCGCATGACGCTGGAGCGCCGCGACCCGAGCGCCAGCCGGATGGCCATTTCCTGACCGCGCAACGCCGTCGAAAACGCGATCACGCTGTAGATGCCGAGCACCGCCAGCAGGACGGCCGCACCGGCAAACGCGGAGATGATCGCCGTGTTGAAGAGGCGTGGCGCCTGAACCTCCGAGACCACGCGATCCATGGATTCGATTTGGGTGAGCGGGAGCTGAGGGTCGATGGAGTGCACGATATCGCGGAGGGATTCCGTCATTTGCTCGGGCGGCAGTTGGCCGCGCAGCACGATGGAACCGGCATTGCCCGTGAGCATGCCGGGTGGAGCAAATGATCCGGCGTCGGCTTTGGTTTGGCCCGAGGGAATGTAGAACTGCTCTCCGGTAGGCACATCGGCCGCCCACTGTTTGACATCGCCGATTTCTCCCACCACAGTCAGCCACGGTAAATTTGCTTCCGCGGGACCGCGGTGCAGGCGTTTGCCGATAGGGTCCTGTCCTGGCCAGTAGTGCTCGGCCAGGGTGCGATTGACGATTACGACCATCGGAGCGCCGTCGCGGTCGGCCGGAGTGAAGTCGCGACCGCGGATCACCGGAATGCCCTGCGCCCGGAAGTAACTGCCCATGACCTGCGGTATCCATGCCAGATTCAACCCAGCTCCCTTGGGTGGAACGTAACCCTCGGGAGTAAATGTGCCCTGGAACTCCACGTCAGCCGCGGGCAGCATGGTGGTGGCACCTACGGCCTCCACGCCCGGCAACTGCTCCAGTCTGGAGCTGAGCGCCAGATTGAATCCGTCGATGGCCGCTTGGGTGGAGTATTGCTGCCGCGGCAAGCTATATGTGGCAGTCAGCGTGTGGTCGGTGCGGAAGCCGAGGCCGACGGAACGCATCTTCTCGAAACTGCGCAGCAGGAGGCCCGAGGTGGTAAGCAGCACCAGAGCGACAGCAAGTTCCGCAACCACCAGGGCTGAGCGGATGCGCGCGTGACCACCGCCGGCGGTGCCGGTCCGCCCTCCTTCTTTCAGTGCCTCGTTAACTCCGGTGCGGGCGGCGGCAAAGGCAGGAACCATCCCACAGAGCAGGCCGGTGAGCGCAGCCAATCCGAGAGCGAACAATACGACCGGCCAGTTCAGCCCGATGGAACTGACGCGAGGCAGCGTTTCAGGGAGAAAGCTGACCCCAGCGTAAAGGGCAACCGACGCCAATGCCAGCCCCAGTAACCCGCCGGAAATACTGAGCAGCAGCGCCTCGACCAGGGATTGGCGAAGGATGGCCGCCCTGCGAGCGCCGAGCGCGAGGCGCACCGAGATCTCGCGCCGGCGACGGATGACGCGCACCAGTAATAGACCCGCGAGATTGGCGCAAGCGATAAACAGAACCACGGTGACCGCAAGAAAGAGCGTGCGCACCAGCGGCCGAGCCTCCGCCACGGTGGCCTCGTCGAGCGGCTGAACCGCTGGATGAATGTGGCGGCTGGAGAGCGCCGGCGGAAAGTTGCGCATGATCTCCTCGGCCGCGTTGGCAGCATCCTGCTGAGCCTGAACTGGAGTCACGCTCGGCTTCAGCCGTCCGACCATGTAGTAGCCCCAGTTTCCCGCGCCCTGAATCAGTTCCGCCTGGGTGAAGCTCATGGGCGCCCAAAGTTCGCTGCGGTTCAACTGACCAGGAACGAGAGGAAACTCGAATTCGTGCGGCATGACACCGATAATCTCGTAGGGCTTGCGGTCGAGAAGAATCTTTCGGCCCACAATGTCTACATCACCATGGAAACGGCTTTGCCAGGTTTGGTAGCTGAGGAGAACCACCTGCTGGCTCTGTTCATCTTCCAGCTGGGTAAAGGCGCGGCCCTTAAAGGGCGACACGCCCAGCACCGAGAACATGCTTGCCGTCAGCCGCGCGGCATTGATCTGTGCTGGGTCGCCCAGGCCGGAGAGTTCATAAGTGGAAGGCTGATAACCGCCCAGGCTGGAGAAGGCACGCGTGTCGCGCATGTACGTTCGAATGCCAGGTGCGGTGACGCCGGACGTTCCAGCGCCGTATTTCACACCCTCCAGGATGTCGCCAAGCGTGACCAGTTGGGCTTGATTGGGAAATGGCAACGGCCGCAGCAGCACACCTTCCACGATGGAGAAGATCGCCGTGGTAGCGCCGATGCCGAAGGCCAGCGTGAGCACCGCGGTCAGTGTGAATCCGGGTGACCTGCTCAGCTGACGCAGCGCATAGCGCATGTCTTGAAATAACGATTCCATGGAAGCCTCCGCACAAACCAACAATGCTTCGGAAGATATGAGTCTGCTCCCGGAAAGCATCCAGCTCCGACAAAGAAATATACATCGGTTGAAATCCAGAAATACCCAACGGCCGTCACGCGTCGCCTGATGCTCGCAGTTCATGCGCGACAATTCCCCGCGGCGCAGCGCGCAGGCGACCAGCACCGCCCGGTCCCGCATTCCGCGAACGCTGTGCGGGTTCGGTGCCTGCAACAATGTCCGCCTCTTACCGCGGTAACTGCGAACCCTGGAGACTTACGCAGTTGGCGCACGGCGTAGCGTAGATCTCGCAATAAGGTCTGCATCTGGATGCTGGACCAATATCAACATCCCGAGGAGCACCGTCACACCTTGGCAGAGGTCCAAGGTTGGTTTGCCGAAAATGGCATCGAATACCTGCGCGCGTATCCAAGCCCAACGCTGTGTGAGGACTCGGAGGAGTGGTTCACCCCTGCCGAAGACAACTGGTACCTTGAGGGCTGGCTGGCACAGCTTCGATGGATTGGTTGCTCTAGCGCACGAGCGTGGCCTTTTTGTTGCCGTCGGTCGGCGCACTTGACCGGGGGAGCGGTCCCGCAAGGTATCCGTCTGCGCCCAGGCTTTCAAGACTCCTCGTGCATCTCTTCGTCCCTCCCCCGGAGGTTGGAAAGGCGGCGCTCCGGCGCCGCATAGAGCCCGAACTCCGCAATTCCCAGCGGCTTGCCCCTTCCTCGAACGCTTAGTCGGACGCGCTCCGCGGAGGTCTGGTTCACGCGGTACACCATCATTGTGGGTGACTCGCCGGCAATCACCTCGTTCCACTGTCCTCCGTTCCACGCTTCCACGCGATACGAAGCAATGCGGCTTTCCATCCCATAGTCCCCCAGGTAGGTCGGCTCGAGGACTGCAATCGTGTTGAAGATCGTCGGCTTTCGCAGATCGATCTCGATCCACCCCGACGTTTGCCCGTCATCGCACTGCCAGTACGTCCCTGGCCGATCGTCGTTTGCCAGGTCCGGTCCCGACGTGTCGGCGGAGCTGCTCGCGTACGAGGACCGACCCGACGCAAGGTTCGATGAAATGATCTGCAGGGCGGGTGTGAGCCGTGGCGCGGGCACCCGATCGCGCCAAAGTTGTCCGATCTCAGCAAGCCGATCCACCGCATTCTGGTCGAACCGCCCCTCCCGGTTCGGCGCCACATTCAAGATGAGATTGCAGTGGTGCGCATTGAACGGGACTAGCCATTCTTCCACGATCTGCTTGGCGGAACGAAGTTCCTGGCTCGGATATTCCAGCTTCCAGAACCAGTCGCTCTGCAGCGTGGTTGCCGACTGCGACGGCACCTCGCTTCCGGCCGGAATGGTCTGCCCGGCGTGCTGCTCATACTGCTTCACGTCAGTGTAGTAGAGGGCTGGCGCCGGAAACCTGCCCTGGTTGTAATCACTCATCAGGCAGTTCGGCTGCAGCTGCTTCACATGGTTGTAGATCTCGAGAAACGGCATCTCTTCATAGTTCAATCGGCTCCAGGCAGCGTTCCATCCGTCGATCACCAGTGCCGTAATCTCGCCGTAGTTCGTCAGTAGCTCTGTCAGCTGCGCCTTCACCCGGTCGATCTTCTCCCGGGTCACGCAATACGGCCGGATGTCCCCGCGCAGATCGAGAATCGAAAAGTAGAGACAGGTCTTGAGCCCCTGCGAGCGGAACGAGTCCACATAAGCGCGCACAATATCCCGCTTATAGGTCGCATCCTTTACGCACGCGCTGCCGGTCGTCGTCGGCCATAGGCAAAATCCATCATGATGTTTGGTCGTCAGGCAGCCATACGCCATCCCTGCCGAACGGGCCGCGTGCGCCCACTGATCGGTGTCGAGACTCTTCGGATTGAACAGCGCCGCCGATGCCTTCGGATCGCCCCATTCCCGCTGCTCGAAAGTCGCCATGTTCAGGTGGATATACACGCCAAAGCGCAGATCGAGGAACCGCTGCTGCGCCTCCAGCATCGACAACTCAGAGGCGGTTTCAGCATTGGCTCCAGCCGAGATTGTTCCCAATGAGGCACTCAACGCGGCGGCGGCCAAACCGCCGGTGAATTCTCTTCTGTTCATTCCGCTCCCCTTCTCTGCAAATCCGGTTGCCGCGCGCCAAGCCGGCGATCTCGACTCTCCCGACCATGACCGGAAGCGACGCTCTATCTGAAGATATCGCGGTGCGATCTTGGGGTTGGCGTGGAGACCACCCAAAAATGACCATTTGGCGAACTCATCAGGATACCCTTCGTCTTCCTTTTGGCATGCGAGCATTGCCTAGCTGCAAACGACAATCCAACCGCTGCCATCAACGATCAGAATCAAGCACTCGCCGCCGACCTGAACCCTCCCCTGCACCTCACAATCGTCGAGATGGCCGAACTGGACGGGTGCAAATTTGCATTGCTTCCTTTATCTCTTCCACAAATGGTCTGAGTTTGGGCACCATCGCGAAGTCAGCCCGTTTCCGGTAAGGTAATGTTGCAAGCGCGGCTCGGAGATCTTTCAATGGTCCTCCCATACCAAGACATAATCTGTTTGCCTCTGCCGTCGCCACGCTGGTCTTTGCTTGGCATGGTGCGGTCGCCTACAGACTCGGAGCGATTTTGGGCGGCATGATGTTCTTAGACGCCTTAGGTCGGCGGGCACGCGAGTTTTCATATCAGCGCGATCTGGCTCCGGCGCATATTCCTTGCGGAGGTCCTGGGACTGGCGCTGAAGATGGTTTTCGGGTTTGCACAGCATTGACCATGGGGTAATCACAAGCATGAGCCCACCGCAAACGTCAGAGGAAACGCACGGTGACTGTCGCGCTTCACGAGGGCGCTTGGAGTGTTGTTGAAGTCGGGGCCGCCAGCCATCCCAGACCGAGCCTGCCGCTGGTCGTCACCAGCAAGCCAGTCACAATAAAACTTTGCAGCTTTTCTGCCTCCTCCTGGGACACTAAGTTTACTGACCAATTGGGCATCGACTCAGACTTTCGGGCTACTTTGCTGTTTTGCGAGCGGCAACCTGCTTGGCGTGAGCAACCGAGGGGGCAAAGCGAGGATCACCGTGAAGCGAATTGAATAGAGGATCTTGTCCTATCTGCTCACAGGTTAGAGCGAGCAGCCCGTGATCGACGGCTTGGTTCAAAAGCGAAATAGCTTGGTCAACCTGGCCGCGCTTGGCAGCGATCGCGGCTAGAAAATATACCGTTTCCGCAGCCTCGGGCTGGTTAGGCCCAAGGAGCCGGTGCTGGAGCTCGAGCACCTGCTGCAAAGACTTTTCGGCCTCATCGTCGGCTCCCATATAAAACTTAATTTCACCTGCATTTAACATGTAGTTGATCGTGTTTAGGTTGTCCGCACCGAACACGCGACGCTGAATTTCTAGTGTCTGCTGTTCCAGTTGATCTGCTTCCGAAAATCGGCCTTCGCGAACCAATATCGCGGCCAGGTTGTCCATCGACGCAAGCGTGTAGTGAGCCTCTGGCCCGAGCACACGCTTTTGTTTCTCCAGCACTTCGCGTTGTATTTTCTCCGCCTCAACCGTGTGACCCTCGTCGTCCACAATGGTCGCCAGGTCACCCATGACTCCCAAGATGCCTTCATTGTCCGACCCAAGCGTGCGCCGTTCAATCTCGAGTAGTGCCTTGTCCTGAGCTTCCGCATCGGCGAGTCTACCCTCCCGGAACAGCGTCCACGCCAGCCGTTGCCTGACGTGCAACGTTTCGGGATTCTCCACTCTCGCCGCGCTCGACACCTGAATGCTCCGCTCGAATAGCACCCGAGCGCGATCGTACTCGCCCAGGTTCAAATAGGACATTGCCATGACGTACATCATGTGAGCCTGGAGCTCAGGATCCTTTGAGAGCCCGGTCTCAATATCCTTCGAAGCTTTATCCAGAACTTCGCGCGCCGTTACCGGAGTGCCGAGCTTCTGATAAGGATCCGAAACTTTAAAGATTCCGGTCATGAAGTCCGCAATGCGGTCGGCGCGGTCGCGCTCACGGCGGGTTCTGCGCAACTGGACGTTCTGTGCTATCGCGAATGCCAGCAACAACACAACCAGCACTGCTGCCCCTGCAACGCTGTAGCGATGCCGATGAACGTACTTCTGTATGCGGTACGAGACACTCGCCGGACGAGCGATCACCGGGTCATTTTTCAAATACCGAGTAATATCTCCAGCGAGTTCGGAAGGCGTCCCATATCGGCGTGTCCGATCCTTCTCGACCGCCTTCATCGTGATCCAGTCGAGATCACCGCGCAGCATGCTGACGAGTTGTTTTGATTCTGTGCCTCGCGCTTCCGCCGTGGTGGAAGAAGTTTCACGCTCTGAGCTGACCTTCGCGCTGGGACGCGACGGATCCTGCTCACGCATCAGGTGCAAAATCTCGCCGAACGGTTTTTGGCCCCATTCCTTGCCCTCGAACGGCAAACTTCCCGTAAGCAACACATAAAGAACTACTCCCAGGGCGTACACATCCGTGCGCGTGTCCACATCCTGCGCACTAGGATCGCATTGCTCCGGACTCATGTACCCTGGCGTTCCGACAAATGCACCCGTCTGCGTGAATAGTGTCGTCCCTGCAACTTGCGGAACGGTTGCCTTTGCCAAACCGAAATCGATGATCCGGGGAACTGGCTTGCCGTCAATTTCCTGGACCAGAATGTTGGCCGGTTTGAGGTCGCGGTGAATAATGGCCTTTTGATGGGCGTGTTGCACACCTTCGCACACCTGAATGAACAACTCGAGGCGGTCGCGAATCTTGAGGCGCTTCTGATCGCAATAGTCGGTGATGGGCACACCGGGCACGTACTCCATCACAAAATAAGGCTGGCCTTCGAGCGTGGCGCCAGCGTCAAACACCTTGGCAATCGAGGGGTGGTCCATAATAGCCAATGACTGCCGCTCTGTCTCGAAGCGTTTCAGTACCGCATCGTCGTACATGCCGGCTTTGATCAGCTTCAGGGCAACCTGGCGTCGCAGAGGTGCGATCTGCTCGGCGCGCCACACCACCCCCATGCCGCCGCGTCCGATTTCCTCGATCAACCGGTAGTTTCCGATCGTGCGGTTCAGGGGCGTTTGCGGTGTTTTTCCCGTAGAGGTTATTGCGAAGAGTTCCGGAGCAGCGACGGCCAGAAATTCAGTGCCCGCCTGCAGATGATGAGCGATGAGAGATTCCACTTCGGCGCGCAGCTCACGATCCGGTCCGCAGGCCGAGTCCAGATAGCCCGTCCGTTCCTCCGGGGTGCATAATAGCGCTTCCTCGAGGATTTGTTTTGTTCGCTCCCACCGCTCGCCATTCATGAACTGCTCTTTTTCGAGAGCTCGCGATGGAGCCAGGCCCGCGCCGCAGTCCAATCCCGCTGCACAGTTGCCGGCGCGATATCCAGCGCTTGAGAGATTTCCTCCAGCGAGAGCCCGGCAAAGAAACGCAATTCCACTACTCGACTCTGCCGTTCGTCGATTTTCGCTAATTCCCGCAGAGCATCATCCAGGGCCACGATATCCACATCTGTTCCGTTGGGCGTTACCATCGCGTCCTGCAATGTCACTTTGCAGACATCGCCGCCGCGCTTGGCGGCTCCGTGACGCCGCGCATAGTCGACGAGGATTTGCCGCATGAGGTGCGCTGCCACCGCGAAGAAGTGAGTTCGGCTTTCCCACTTGGGAGGATTTGTGCCAACCAATCGAAGGTAGGCTTCGTGCACTAAGGCCGTGCTCTGGAGGCTGTGCCCGACCCGTTCGCTTCGCAGTTGAAAATGCGCCAGCCGATGGAGTTCCTTGTAGACGATTGGCAACAGGGCATCGAAGGCGTCGCGGTTTCCGCTCCGCCAATCTTGCAAGAGCTGTGTGACTTCGTTGGCAGGCTCGCGCTCCACGACCCCCACTCCTGCGATTTGGCAAGCCAGCTTATCTGTTTCGCTATCGGCTGTCAACGCAAACCCCTTGAGATACAGCAATTTACCGGGTTGCCCCTGCCGCAGATCTTTTTTCTTGGAGCAATGATCAAATTCTGCTCGCCTTTGCGCACTTAGAGACAGGGGAAATACTTCAAAGGGCCGATCACAAAATCCGCAAACGGAGAATGGACAAATGCAAACACAGGGCAAATTCGCAAAGCTGGCAGTCCTGGTACTCACCGGGTACCTGCTAC
>Ga0210398_10001293_pt1 | contig 26153 bp, 17 predicted proteins | sample IncBWC4OmetaG_FD_161047 | JGI IMG/M metagenome (GOLD analysis project Ga0210398, IMG submission 161047) | Forest soil microbial communities from Barre Woods Harvard Forest LTER site, Petersham, Massachusetts, United States - Inc-BW-C-4-O | ecosystem: Environmental > Terrestrial > Soil >... | reverse complement strand
GTGCAGTTCCCCAATGCCAACGCGCAGGGTGTGCCGGCGTTCAACTCCGATTCGGTATGGAACTACGAGCTGGGCGAGAAGGGCGAATTCTTCGACCGCCAGCTGATACTCAACGTGGATGCGTACTTCGAACGCTGGAGCAGCCCGCAGATTGCGACCAATATCGGCGGCTTTGGGTACACCGTCAACGGAGCAGACGCCAGCATCCTCGGGGCGGAATTTGAGATGTGGCTCAAGCTGCCGGCGGGTTTCTCGTTCTCTGGAAATCTGGGCTATGCAGACAGCAAGTTCCTCGAAGACAGCGCCATTACGGGCTACCTGAAGGGAACGGCAATACCCGATACGCCGAAGGTCACCTCGTCCGTGACATTGCGCAATGTACAGCAGCTCACCGGAGCGCTGCAGCTGACCAGTTCGCTGTCCTACAATTATATTGGCGAGCGTACCAATGCTCCCTACGGCGAGACCATCACACTCAACAATATGAACCAGCTGCTGGTGCACCTGCCTTCCTACGGGCTGGCGAACCTGCGCGTGGGTGTCAAGTCCGACGATTGGACGTTGAGTCTGTTTGCGAACAACCTGTTCAACAAGGAGACGTTGCTCGACACGCAGCCGCAGATCAATCTTCAGAGTGCGGCCTTTACCCGCTATCTGGTCAATCAGCCACGCACAATCGGTTTGGATCTGAGTTACAAGTTCGGGCACTGAAGGACCCGGTAGCGCGTGCTTTGGGCGGAACGGGTCGCGGGAATGCGACCCGTTCCGGGTGCCTGAGCGCAGTGCAGGTACCGGCAGCTCCGGACCACACACTACTGGCTTGGTGGTGACAGGTCGAGCTCGGGACCGCGCTCGCGGTTGTTCTTGTTGTCGCAAAGGAACTCACCCATCACAAGATTCGACCTCTCATACGTTGCGCTGTAGCGCCACGGGTCGGCGAGTACGAGAGGGTCCTCCACGGTGGTATCGATTTGCAGACGAGCCGGATCAGCGACGTGCACTCGCTCGACCACGTGAGTCTGACCGCTGCCGGGCCAAGCGAGACGGAACCACCGTGAGGCCATGAGGTTGGACCGTAGCCGCGATGATCAAGTCGGGTTGGGAGAATGTATGTCCCGCTTTGCGGCCGTCCTCGACCAGGAGGCGCCAATACGTGGCTGCGGAACGACATTAGGTCTTTTAGACTCCTCGTCGTGACCGAGGAACTCCTAGTCAGGCGTTCAATCAAAAGGAAGGCATGAGAATGACACGCGTCCGAGTTGCAGGTTTTACCATCTCGCTTGACGGATACGGAGCAGGTCCGAATCAAGACATCAGGAATCCGCTTGGCGTGGGCGGGACGGATTTGCACCAGTGGTTAGTCCCGACACGCACGTTTCAACGGACCCTATTTGGCGCCGACGGTGGCACAACGGGGATCGATGACGACTTCGCTGCGCGGGGCTTCAAGAATGTTGGCGCCTGGATTCTCGGAAGAAACATGTTCGGACCGATTCGCGGTTCCTGGCCCGACATGAACTGGAAAGGCTGGTGGGGGGGCAGCCCACCCTATCACGTGCCCACTTTCATCCTGACTCATCACGCGCGCCCGTCCATCCAGATGGACGGCGGAACAACATTCTACTTCGTCACGGGCGGTATTCACGAGGCGCTTGACCGGGCGCGCGAAGCCGCCAACGGAATGGATGTGCGCATTGGCGGCGGACCTAACACTATCCGGCAATATCTTCGCACGGGCCTCATCGATGAGCTGCACTTCGCTATCTCGCCGGTCCTACTGGGCCGGGGAGAGCGACTGTTCGAGGGGATTGACGTGCGCGCCCTGGGATACGAATGCGTTCAGTTCGTTGCGTCGGAGAAAGCCACGCATGTCGTACTCCGGCGCCAAGGCCTCAAGGACACCTAACAACCATTTTATTTTATTGAGCCACCCTTCTGCTGCGGCCTAGTCGGAGTTGCGCCCGTGCCCGTGGGTTTGGACGTTGCCGGCTGAGCGGAGGTACTCTGAGGGTTCGTCGTTGGCGCTGCAGGCACGCGCTTAGGCTGCTCAACAGTAACCGGCGCAGGCCCGACGTGCCCAAGCGGCGCGCCAGCGCTGTTCGTTCCCGCCACTCGCGGCGCCGTGCGCACTGCAGTTCTAGCAACGGTGGCATGACTTTCGTTGGCACGCGCCATGAGCGCAGGATTCATGACGGCTTGTTGTGTGATTTGGCGCTGCAACGCCGTGGGTGGAATATGCGGCTCTGCCGCGGCGGCTTTTTCTTGCATGGTCGCGACTGCGGCGATGCCGCCTGGTCCGCCGTTGTAACTCACCTTATTGAGCGTGACATTGTTCACCACGGCTTCGCTATAGGTATGGTGTATGACGTTCGTATCTACATTGCTCACGGTTGTATTGTAGACAAATGAATTGCCTACCCAGCGTCCACCCGCAAAGCCGACGCCAATATAGCCGAAGCCGTAATTGATGCCGCCATAGAACCCCATGCGCGGTCCCCAATACCCGGCATGGAAAGCATAAAGCGCGCCTGCGTATTCCCAGTAGCCAGGCGTCCACAACAGGCCCACTCGCGGCGGCCGCACCCACATTCCCCCCACCCAGTAGTAGCCCGCACGCCAACTCCAATATCCGGGGGTCCAAATGTCTCCGTCTTCATTGCAAGGTGGCTGCTGGTCAATCAGTAACGGCGGCGGCGCTTCGGCGGCGCGCATTTCCACATCCTCGGCAGCTCCGATGTTGGTTGGCGGCGATGCGCTTTCATTAGCATGCGCTTTCAATTGCGCCAGGCGCTGATCGCGCTCGGCATTGCTCCCCGGCAACGTGTCGAGCGCGGCACCCCATGCCACTTTGATATCCGGCACGGCGGTGCCGTTCACGGTGACGTTTATCAACCGTTCGTTTGACACCTGGCCCTGGTAAGTCACATCCGTACTAAAGCCGTTCCAGGCGGCCGGGACATCGTGGCGGCGCAGCACCACCGATGTGGGTGTGAAGTGCTCGATGGTCCAGCTCTCGTCGGTGCCATCCGTTCGAACATACCGTCCATTCTCGAGCGTGAGAGTGGCGCAGTTTGTCCAACAGAAATGAATTACCTGTGGAGGAGTCGGCACTCCCTCGATTCGTACCAGTGTTTGCGGTGCACTCGATCTATCGGCTCGGTCGGAGTAGACCACATGCCCTTCGGCATCGACAGATTTATATATATCGTCAGCCCGCAGGACTCGTGACGGACACACGAGTAAAAACAGCGCGACGAGAAGCGCACCGTACCACTCAGTGTCTGATATTGCCCGCGACGGTCGCCGAGAGTCTCCGTACATCGCTACATTTGACGTGCAATAGCAATTCTCATCGGCGAAACGCGTCACAGTATCAAGGCGGAGAATTACGATGCGCCACTCATAAAACGCGATAGTGGCGGGCGCTGCGTTGCTCCAGGGCAATTTCGCGCGCCGCGCCTCGACACCGTTGCGCCGGCACTCGCTTGAGTCGTCATTTGAACTCAGATCTCGTGGCTCGTCCGCGATACGGGGCGACATAATGCGGTCGTCCGCTCGGACATAATTTTCCACAATATCTCTCGAGGGTGAACCACCGCTCGAAACGTTCCGGGTTGTCGCCGGTCGCGTCACGGATTGACTGTAGGGTTTATCCCTACAATTTTCGCGCCTGCAATGAAGCAGGCGATCGTGGAGTCAATGAATGCTCCTCTTACGTGCAACGCGTTTTGCGCGCGCGCTTCTTGGTGGGTGTAAGCCGGTGGTCGCGCTTTACCTGCTATGTGTCATGGCGTTGGCCGGCGGCTGTCACTCCTCCTCGGGGTCTTACTCGCCCCCCGCGGTGCAACTCATCGCCATCGCGGTAGGACCGCCGGACAGCAGCGTCGCGACGGGCTTGTCAAGTCAGTTCACGGCGACGGGTTTGTACTCTGACGGCTCGAAACAGGACATCTCGTCGCAGGTGACGTGGAGTTCCGCGAATGCGGCCGCAGCCTGGATCAGCAGCGCGGGACTTGTCACCGCGGCCGGCCCGGGCTCAACCATGATCACCGCGACGATGGGGAAAATGTCGGGATCGACGAGCCTCAACGTCACCGCGGCGACTTTGGTGGTGATCGATCTGACGCCGACCAACGCAAGCGTGGCCAGCGGGCTCAGCAATCGCTTTGTCGCGACCGGTGTCTACACGGACAATTCGGTGCACGACATCACGTCTTCGGTAACGTGGAGTTCCTCAGTTAATACCGTCGCGTCGATCAGTAATACTCCGGGCGCGAACGGAATGACAACGACCGCCGCCCCAGGCTCGACCATGATCTCGGCAACTCTTGGCAGCGTGTCCGCATCCACCACTTTGATCGTGACCTCCGCGACGCTGGTGTCCATCGAGGTCACGCCGACGAATCCGAGCATCGCCAATGGTTTGAGCGAAGCACTCCACGCGACCGGAATCTATACCGATAACTCGACGCATGACCTGACGAGTTCAGTTGTATGGAGTTCCTCGGTTGCCAGCGTGGCATCAGTTAGCAACCTGCCCGCGTCGAATGGGTTGGCCACGACGATAAGCCCCGGTTCGAGCACGCTCACCGCGACCCTCGGCGCGATATCCGGATCCACGAATTTGACTGTCACGGCCGCGACTCTCGTGTCCCTAGGCGTCACACCGGCGAATCCCAGCATCGCCAAGGGTCTGAAATCTCAGTTCACCGCGATGGGAACCTACACCGATAACTCCACGCAAAACCTCACGACACAAGTCCAGTGGAGCAGTTCCGACGCAACTGTGGCGACGGTGAGCAATGCGTTGGGCTATGACGGACTTGGCGTGGGACTTAATCCTGGTTCGGTGACGATCACCGCGACGTTGGCCGGCGCGTCTGCGTCCACCGTTTTGACCGTCACTCCCGCAACGCTCGTGTCGATCGGCGTGACCTCGGCGAACCCCAGTATTGCCAAGGGCCTCACCAGTCAATTCATGGCGACCGGCGTCTATACGGATAACTCGACACAGGATCTCACTGCTTCCGTCGCGTGGACTTCATCCGATCCCACGGTGGCGTCGATCAGCAATGCGTCCGCTTCCCACGGCCTCGCCACCAGTGTCAGCCCGGGATCGGTTACGATTGCAGCTGCCAGCGGCGCGGTATCCGGATCGATGAGTTTGACGGTCACGCCCGCGGCGCTCGTCTCGATCGCTCTGATACCGGCAAATCCCAGCATCGCCAACGGCACGCAGCAACAATTCGCCGCCATCGGCACCTATACCGACGCATCTACACACGATGTGACGGGAACGGTCACCTGGAGTTCCTCCGACGCCACCGTCGTCACGATCAGCAACGCGTCGGGCTCCAACGGACTCGCCACGTCGGTCAGTCAGGGGTCGGTCACGGTGACCGCGACCTTGGGCACGATCGTGGGTGTTACCGGCTTGACCGTCACGCCCGCGGCACTGGTCTCGATTGCCGTGATACCGGCTAATCCCAGCATCGCGAACGGCACGGGCCAGCAGTTCGCGGCGACCGGAACCTATACGGACAACTCGACGCAGCCCCTGACGACTTCAGTGAACTGGAGCAGCTCCGACACGACGGTCGCTTCAATCAGCAACGCCACCGGTTCCAATGGATTGGCAAGCTCGGTTGGTCAGGGATCGGCGACGATCACCGCGACCCTGGGTACGATCTCGGGTTCGACCGGATTGACGGTCACCGCCGCCACGCTGGTGTCGATTGCAATAACGCCGATCAGTCCCAGCATTACCGATGGCACCACCGAGCAGTTCACCGCGACCGGGACATACACGGACAACTCGACGCAGAATCTGACCGCCTCAGTGACGTGGGCATCGTCCGATACGACGATCGCTTCCATCAGCAATGCGGCGGGCTCGAGTGGACTTGCCACCGCTGCGGGCGTCGGCACGACCTCGATTAGCGCAGCTTTGGGCGCGATGAGCGCGCCTGTGGCCACGTTGACCGCGAATGCCGCGCCAGAATACGCCTATGCGTCAAACCAATCTGACAACACCGTATCGGAGTACACCATCGGCGCGGGCGGTGTACTGAGCTTGATCGGCACCCAAGCAACCGGCGCTGAGCCCAACGCCATTGCCGTCGTCCCGTCTGGCCGCTATCTCTACGTCGCGAACTGGACCGACAACACATTGTCGGAATATGTGATTGCGAGCGACGGCACGCTCACCGCGATCGGCACGGTGCCCACGGGGATCAACCCCGCGTCCATCATCGTCGATCCGACGAGCAGCTATGTGTATGTCGCAAACCTAGGTGGCAATAGCGTTTCGGAATATGCGATTGGCTCGGGCGGCACGCTCGCGACCCTTGGCACCGTACCGGCCGGAAGCGGACCTGCGTGCATCGGCATCGATCCCACGGGCCACTACGTCTACACGGCGAATCAAAACAGCAACGACGTCTCGGAATTCGCGATCGGTGCGGGCGGCACGCTCAGCTCCGCGGGGACGGTGGCCGCGGGCGGCTTGCCGCAATCCGTCGCCATCGACGCGACGGGCCGATATGCCTACGTCGCGAACTACAACGACGGCACCGTATCCGAGTATTCCATTGGTGCCGGCGGCACGCTCACCTCCATCGGCTCAATTGTTGCGGGGAGCTTGCCCGAGTCGCTTGTGATCGATCCCACCGGCCACTATGTCTATGCGGCCAATCATGGCGGCAATACGGTGTCGGAATATCAAATTGGAACCGGCGGTGCGCTCGTTGCCATTGGCGCAATAGCGGCCGGAAGCGGCCCTTGGTACATCACGGTGGAGGCCTCGGGCCGATACGTTTATGTCGCGAATTTCAACGACAACACCGTGTCACAGTACAGCCTCGGCGCCGGCGGCGCGCTCTCGTTCATTGGTACGGTAGCGACAGGGAGCGGGCCGAATGCCGTTGACACCGGGCTCTGATCGGGGTTGATCGCTGGCTCCGTGTGGCTGTCCACGTGAACCTATGCGCGCCAGCGCTGTCCACGTGACATGCAGGATGCTTCTCAAACTGCCGTGACGCTCAATGCATTGGAACGCGCCCGGCAGCTAACCCGCACTGGGGACGATGAAGTTGCGCGCTTGGCTTACATGGAGGTCTTTCGCGGCGATCCCACGAACGTTTATGCGCTCATTGAACTCGGCAATCTAGCGTTGGCGGGCGGGTTTCGTTCTGCCGCCAGGACCGCGTACACGGAGGCGATAAAACATCACCCCGCGAATCCCATCGCCCGAGTGAATCTTGCCAACTTGCTACGCGCCGATAGTGATTCAGAAGCTGCGAAATTGCAGTATGTGGCGGCGTTAGAAATTGACCCGCGGATGCACGAAGCTCATCAGGGCATGGCGTGGGTGCTGAAGGATATCAACCGAGACGCCGCGGAGAGGCATCTGCAATTGGGATTTGTGGGCCGCGCGTTGGTGACCAAACCGTATCGCGGTGACAAAATTGAAATCCCGCTGTTGCTGCTTGTTTGCGCGCGAGGCGGAAATGTTCCGACGGATCTGTGGGTCAATGACCGGCGCTTTACGATCCATGCAATATACCCCGAATTCTACGACCCCCGCGTTGCGCTGCCAGATCACGCCTTGGTGGTCAACGCGATCGGCGATGCCGATCTTTGCGCCGCCGCCTTATCGCGTTGCCAGAATGTGCTGGCTCACAGCCGCGCGCCGATCATTAATCGGCCAATGCGAGTGCAAGCCACAGGACGCGCAGAAATCGCGCGCCGGCTCGGCGCCATTCCAGGTGTCATCGCGCCAAAGTTCGATACGCTGCCACCGGCGGCCATCCTCGCGGCCGACAATCTTCAGTTTCCACTGCTGCTGAGAAGGCCGGGTTATCACACCGGTGAACATTTTGTGTATGTCGCAGACCGCAGTGAGCTGCCCAGTGCAATCGTTTCGCTGTCGGCCGCGGAAGAATTGCTGTTGATTTCATATCTGGATGCACGTGATGCGGACGGTATGTCGCGCAAGTACCGAGTGATGTTCGTTGATGGCGCCATTTATCCCTTGCATCTGGCCGTATCCGCCCACTGGAAGGTGCATTATTTTTCGTCCGCGATGGCGCAAGACCCCCTGTTCCGCGAGGAGGAGCGGCGCTTTCTCGATGACATGCCGGGTGCACTCGGCGCGACCGCGATGCGCGCATTACAGCAGATTTGTACGACATTGGATCTCGAGTATGCCGGCGTAGATTTCGCTCTAGCCCCGGATGGTTCGATTCTGCTCTTCGAAGCGAACGCGACCATGGTGGTGTTCCCTCCGGGTCAAGATGCCATGTGGGACTAACCGCCGTCGTGCGATCGACAATGTGCTCGAGGCCGCAGGCAGGATGCTATTGAATCACGCTGCCTTGCAGCTGGACTATCCGCTCGCCGGCTCGAGCCGCAGCACGTGCCCGTCGGGTTCGTCGGTGCAGACATAAAGATAGCCGTCCGGCGGCGCCCGCACGTCGCGAATTCGCCAGTGCAGATCATTCAGCAATTGCTCTTGATCGACCACGTTGCCGTGCTCGTCCAAATGGACGCGGCGCAAATGCTTAAAGGCTAAAGCCCCGACGAAAAGATCTCCCCGCCATGCGGGAAACTTATCACCGCGATACATCGCAAGTCCCGACGGCGCGATCGACGGCGTCCAATAAATCACCGGCTGCTCTAGCCCCGGGCGCTGAGTATAAGGAGAAACATAGGCACCGGAGTAGTCCATGCCGTAAGTGATCACAGGCCACCCATAATTGCGGCGTGCCACGATGATGTTCAGTTCATCTCCGCCGCGCGGGCCGTGCTCGGTCTCGTATAGCCTTCCGCTTTCAACATCAAAGATTAGACCCTGCTCGTTGCGATGGCCCCAGGTATAGATTTCCGGACGGACGCCGGCTTGTCCCGCGAACGGATTGTCCTGCGGCACGCTGCCATCCTCGTTCAGGCGCACAATCTTTCCGAGATCTGAACTCAAGTCCTGCGCTTTCTCGCGATATTCGAATCCTTCACCGATGGTGAGTGCGAAGGTACCGTCGGGGAGGAACGCCATTCGTCCGCCGTAATGGTTGTCCGTATCCTTCAGAGGCTTGGCCTCGAAAATCACGTGCAGATCTTGGAGCGTGCCGCCGTCGAAGCGGGCGCGCGCCACTTGCGTACCATTTGCCGCCTTCGTTCCCGCGGCATAGGTGAGATAGACGATATGGTTTGCCGCGAAATTCGGGTGCAGAACGATGTCGAACAGTCCCGCCTGGCTGCCGGTATGCACCGCAGGAACACCACCAACCGGCTCAGTCTGTAGCGAGCCGTCTTTGATCACGCGCAACCGACCCACGCGTTCGGTAACCAACATCGAGCCGTCGGGTAAAAACGCCATCGACCACGGATGATCCAGTCCCTTCGCGATCTCCGTGATCTTATAGCCGGACTTGATCACTTTGGCCGGCTGCGGCGGAGGCGGTATTCCGCGCACGGGCTCGGGTGCCACGCCGGCCGTCGCCGCCGCACAAAATATAGCCGCCGCGACGATCGGAATTGACACGAATGTGCCAATTCCGTGGATGGAACGACTTATGATAGACACCTCCTCTTGGCAGGACTCGACCATGACACAGCCGTGGATGCGTTGGATGCTACGCCGGGTAGTCGCGTTTGTCGTTGCCGCTTGCGCGATGGTGTTGTTGGGCTCGGCCGCCCACTCGTATTTCGTGCAACGGGCCTGGTCTGGTGCCGCGGGCCATGCCTTCGGAACCGCGCCGGCCGCCATTCCATTCGCGGATCGCGTCACTTGGGCCGCGCATGATCTAGTCGGCATGTTTGTGCCTTACTCCGCCGTGACCTCGATTGCCTTGCTGATTGCATTCTTGATCGCGGGCGTACTGGCGCGCTTCACCGGTTTTCGCGTGATCGTCTTCGCCGTCGGCGGTGCATTGGCGCTGTTCGTTTTGTTTACGATCATGAGAAGTGTGCTGGGGACCGTGGGCATTTTCGGTGCGCGCGGGCCGTCCGGCCTTGCGGCGCAAATGGCGGTAGGCGCGGTGGCGGGCGTGCTTTTCGCCAGGATGACCGAGCCTCGCAACGTTTCCATATCCTTTGCCCACCCAGTTCAAATGGCTCACAAGGACTGAAGCATGAGATTCAAATTCAATCGGCTGGCAATGTTTCTGGGCGCCGCCGCGATCATGGTCGGTTCAATGCAAACCGCTGAAGCGCGGACCCAAAAACCAGCCCTGCATGCGCAGCACTGGATGGCGGTCACCGGCAAGCCGCTGGCGGCGACGGCCGGAGCCATGATCTTTCAGAAGGGAGGCAACGCAGTAGATGCCGCGTGCGCCATGATTGCCGCCACATCCACCATGTGGGACACGCTCTCGTGGGGCGGCGAGAGCCAGGCGCTGATTTACAACCCGAACACCGGCAAAGTCATCGGCATTAACGCGCTCGGCGTCGCACCCACCGGCGCCACACCGGAATTTTTTCACAAGAAAGGCATGAATTATCCGCCCGAGTTCGGCCCACTCGCCGCCGTCACCCCGGGAACCCCGGGCGGCCTCATGACCATGCTCGCAGAGTACGGCACCATGAGCCTCGCTGAGGTGCTGGCGCCGGCCATTCAGATGGCGGATGGCTATCCGATGGAAGCAGAGCTGTCCAACACCATCGAGCAATACAAGGACAAGATCGCGCAATGGCCATACTCCAAGCGCACCATTCTCATCCACCCCGGCGAGGCGCGCGAGGGTCCGCAGCCCGGGGAGATTTTCCACCAACCGGAACTCGCCGCGACCCTGCGCAAACTGGTGGAGGCGGAGCACAAGGCTCGCGCCGCCGGTAAGGATCGCAAGGCCGCGATATACGCCGCGTACGATCGCTTCTACAAGGGCGATATCGCGCAGGAACTGGTGCGCGGAACGCGTGAGCAGGGCGGTTTATTCACCCTTGAGGACCTGGCCAAGTGGAAGGTGCACATTGAGGAGCCGGTGCACACGAATTACAAGGGCATCGAGGTCTATAAGCTCACGACCTGGGTGCAAAGTCCTGTGATGCTCCAGACTCTGAACATTCTCGAGAATTTCGACTTGAAAACCATGGGCTACGACAGCGCCCGCTACATCCACACGCTGTATCAAGCCATGAACCTTGCCTACGCCGATCGCGACTTCTACTACGGTGATCCTTACTTTCCGCCGGAGTCGCCGATTCAAGGACTGCTCTCGAAGGACTACGCGCGGGAGCGCGCGAAGCTGATCCAGTTCGAGCACAACGATCCGGACATCCGCCCCGGTGATCCGTATCCGTACCAGGGCGGCAAGAATCCTTTCACGGCCATTCTGCAGAAGTGGCACAGCAAGATGCCTGCATCCTCGGCCGCCAAAGCCGAGTGGAGCCCGACGGCGCTCGTCGAGTATGACCGCACGTTCCGCCTGGGGACGACGAGCGTCGAAGCCACCGATGAAAAGGGGTGGGCCGTGTCGGTAACGCCGAGCGGTGGCTGGACCCCCGCCGTGATCGCGGGCCACACCGGCGTGGGCTTGAGCCAGCGCATGCAGAGCTTCGTACTCGATGCGTCCGAGAACCCTTTCAATGTGCTGGAGCCGGGCAAGCGTCCGCGTGCAACGCTCACCCCAACTCTGGCGTTGAAGGACGGCAAGCCGTTTCTCGTCTTCTCCGTGCAAGGCGGCGACACACAGGATCAAAACCTGCTGCAGTTCTTCCTGGACGTGGTCGAGTTCGGAATGACTCCGCAGGAAGCCACTGAAGCCGCCAACATTACCAGTTACCAGATGCGCGACTCATTCGGAGCCCACGAGTCCATCCCCGGCCGGCTCACCGTGAACACCGCGACACCGCCCTGGGTGCGCGAACAACTCGTGCACATGGGCTACAAGCTCGATTTCGTGGAACGCAGCTCGGGTCCGATCAACGCGATCGAACTCGACCGGGCGCACGGAACTATGTGGGGCGGCTCGAGCAACCACGGCGAGGATTATGGTATCGGTTGGTGAGCCCGGTCGCTGAGCACGGCGGGGCGAGTCACTCGGATTATTTCGGCGGGTAAGGAGTCCCATCCTTGTGGGTGAAGCACCCGGCGCCCACGCGTGAGAACCGCATGTCGATATCTGCATACTCGACTTCGTCTTTCTCGTCGCGGGATCCGACTTCAAGGACCACCGCGTCCCGCGGCGATCGATTCTGTAACTGATGACCGTCTTTGTCCCCGGCTTTGAAACCCGCGCTATCGCCGGCGCGCAGCGTTTCTTCCCCGGAATCGGTTACCAACACCACCTCGCCCTCGATGACGAATACAAATTCATCCTCTGCCGTATGCCAATGTCGCTGACTGGACCAGGTTCCGGGGGGCAGGCGCAGCAGATTCACTCCAAAGTGACTCAGGCCCGACGCATTTCCAAGTCTTTGCCGTGCACGCGCAGCGCACGGCTTGTCGAAAGGCGCCGGATATCCCGAACCGACAGCCACGGTTACACTACTCAAATCGACTCGTTTCGACATCGCCAATTTCCTCGTTCAAGACTGTGTGACCGGCGGCTGGCGTGGCAGCGGTCGAGCGCCGCTCGCCGATCGTAATGCGCCATAGCAAGCGCTGATGGCCTTGATAACCGCCGGTCGCGGTATGCAATACGCAGCGATTGTCCCACAGGGTCAAAAGTCCTGGAGACCAACGGTGCCGGTAGATGAACTCGGGACGGCTCTGATGCGCGAAGAGTTCAGTCAAAAGTGTCGTCGACTCCGCGTCGCTCATTCCCTCGATGCCGGTTGTGTATCCCAGATTCACGAACAGGGCGCGGCGGCCGCTTTCCGAATGGGTTCTCACCAGTGGATGCGACTGCGTCGCCATCGCTCTTTCTGAATACCGGATGGCCATCGAGCGCCCCTTGTCGCGCTCGCCGTACACGCCGCCGGGGGAGTAGCTGCGACGAGCAGAATGGATGCCGCGCAAAGAGGCAATCTTAGCCTTGGTCGTTTCGGATAAAGCGTCGTAGGCGGCGTACTGATTGGCGAAGAGCGTATCGCCGCCGACCGGCGGAATCACCTTGCCGTAGAGCAGGGTGCCGGCGGGCGAGGACTCGAGAAAACTCCAGTCGGAGTGCCACGCCTCCGCGAACACCGGAGTAGTCTCATCGGCTTCGCGACGCACTTCGACGACGCGCGGATGGCCTGGGATCGATGCAATGAAAGGATCGTCGCCTTCAGGCCCAAGTGCTGCGGCGAAACGTTCCAAATCAGCGATGGAAAGTTCTTGGCCGCAAATTCCGATGACCTGATGTTTCAGCCACGCATCGCGGATGGCGTCGATTTCCGCGCTCGAATGCGCTCGTGATAGGTCCGCGCCATGGATCAGCGCGCCGCAGCTTGCTCCGGAAGGCTCGACGCGAAGCGACATCCAAGTCTCCTCGTAAGGTGCCCCGATGATCAGACGACGCGGTGGGCTCGTCAAGAAGCTCCGGCCTGACGATTAGGGGCTGCTCGCTGGGCCGCGAGCGTCATACTTCAACACCCTTGCCCGGTGCGACAGCATGCACATCGACTGTGAATTCGCGCCCATTGTTGTCGACAAGAGTGTAGTGCGCGACGTTCCGTGCTTTCCAACCTCATTGGCGAAGAGCGCTTAGAGACGGCCTTGGCCGGTCTATTCTTAGAGGTGGGGCGACGAGCCCGCTCGAATCGAGTTGGAACTCCTTCCGATGCAGCCACCTTCGCTTGGGCAGCGGTCTCTCAGGAGGTTGCTGCGCGTGTCAACCAACAGGAGAAGGTGCGCATAGGAATTCTTAAGAAGGTGTTTCGCCGGGATGAAGCCGCAGAGTACGTGTACCTGGCCTATCTGGGTTTCATTGCGCGCCGCCAGCGAGTACCAACGACCATGAAGAATTTCCCGATCCTGGCGAAGCTTTCTACCGTGCTTCTACTCGGTGAACCTCATTCCCGCAAATCCAAGAGAAAATGAATCTCCTGGGGGCACCGAATGAATTCTTGCCCCTACCGCAAGGGTATGGTCCGCGCTCGCTCGTAACTTATTGAAAATAAAGTAAATAATCGGATCGGTGGTTCTTGAAGCACCTTTTCGTATTCCAGCTCCCGGCGGTCACTCACATACATTAGTTATCATGAGAGTGAACATTGACTGCGTAAATAGTTAATGTAAATATCCCGACACGCGCCACAAGAGCGCAAGCAACGCAAAAAGGGGGAGCCATGAAGATCCAAGACTTGTGCTTGAGTGTTTCTGCGGTCGCGCTCAGCTGTTGGGGTACCGCCGTCGCACAAACGGCCGCGTCTGCGGCGGGCGCGAGCTCCGGCGATCAGATCGCCGAGGTCGTCGTCACCGCGGAACGCAGGCATACGGACCTTCAAACCACGCCGATCTCGGCCACCGTCTTAAGCGGCACCGAGCTGGCCAACATGGGCGTCACGGGCATCGATCAACTGCAATTCGCCACACCCGGTGCGACCATCGACAACTTCGGTCAAGGAATCGATTTCAATATTCGCGGCGTCGGCAAAGCGGAGCACAACTCGCAGACGACTGTCGGCGTGGTCACGTACCGCGACGGCATTGCAACTTTCCCTGGGTATTTCCAAGAGGAGCCGTACTACGACGTGGCAAGCGTCGAAATATTGCGAGGACCTCAAGGTACCTTCGGGGGACAAAATGCGACCGGCGGCGCCGTTTTCGTGAACACCGTTGATCCCAAAATCGGCGGCGGCTACGACGGCTATGCGCAGGCTCAGGTCGGCAACCACACCGACTTCGGGCTGCAGGGCGCCGTTAATATTCCAATCAGCGACACCTTGGCGGCGCGCTTCGCCTTCAACGGCGAAAGCCGCGACAGCTTTTACAATGTCACCGGCCCAGGCGGCGGTGCGTACTCGGGCAACCCCGGCAATGTCCGTATGGGCAGCATGCGCATAGGGCTACTGTGGAAGCCCGACGACGCTCTTACCGTTCTGTTGAAGACCGATTACAACTATTTGAATCTGGGTGCCTATCCCGCCGACCCGTATAACGCAACCGAAGATCTATTCAATATCGGCGTCAACTCCCCGCAGCAGGCGCTCGACCGATTCGGCCGGACGGTGTTGAAAGTCGACTACGTATTGCCGGACGGCATCACGCTTCGATCCGTGACGGGCTATCAAAAAGGCAACACGCAATATCAAGCGGACCTGGACGGTACGAACATCGGCAACAGCTACTTCGCTGACAATGTCGACGAGACGCTCTGGTCCGAGGAATTCAATGTCATTTCCAAGGACACGGGTTTCCTAACCTGGATCGTCGGCGCCTACGCGGACTGGGACAAGTACAATTTTGTGCCGAATTATTATTTCCTCATCGGTACGCCGCCGGGAAATCCGTTGACCGAATATCGGCTGCAGGGCACCAACCCTGAATCCGCGTTCGCAGGATTCGGTCAGTTGAGCTTTCAACTCGCGCCGGGTTTCCAACTGCAAATCGGAGGCCGCTATACCGAGGCGAAGACCACCAATCACGTGCAGGTACTGCAATACGGATTGCCGCTGGCTGACGATCAAACGGCCAAGTTCGTGAATACCTCGGGCAAGGTTTCATTGAACTGGACCGTCGACGCGAATAACTTTCTCTACGCTTTTGCCTCCTCGGGTTTTCGGCCCGGTGGGCTGAATGTCCCGGTGGGCCTGGGCACGCCCGCGGCGTTTGATTCCGAGAAGCTGTTGGACTATGAGCTTGGCTGGAAAACGAGTGGTTTTGAGGGACACCTGCGCACCCAAATCGACGGCTTCTACGATGTCTATAAGAACTTCCAGGTCATCGTCGGCTATCCCCAGTTTCCAACCTTCGGCTTCGAGCTCAACAACCCGAACCCGACCCATCTGTACGGTTTTGAGGCGCAGACCCAAGCTGTGTTCGGAGACTTCGCGTTGGACGCCGGCACGACCATCATGCACAGTTCGCTGGGGCGGTTTTTTGCCACCGATCCGCGAATCGCCACAGTCACTCCCTGTGATCCGCAGTCCGGTCCCTCGAGCTCTTCGTGCATTGATCTGACCGGGCACACGCAGACCTATGCGCCCAACTTCAGCTTCAACATCGGCGCGCAGTACAAGATCAATATGACGGCGAAAGATTCGCTGACGCCACGACTGAACTACGGGTACGTCGCTCCGCAGTGGGCGACGCTGTTCGAAAATCCGGCGTTGGGGGATTATCTCGCGGGTCGCGACATTTTTGGCGCACAGCTGGCCTGGGCACACGATCGCTTTCTCACGACGTTATACGGCACCAACATAACCGACCAACACTATGTCGGCGCGCTGAATTCCGGCCTGCGTTTCGCAGGTCCGCCGCGCCAATTTGGCGTACGTTTCCTGACGAGTTTCTGAGGCGAACGCTCGGCCGCCTTGCCGTAACTCGGCGGCCGACCCTCTCACCAACGTACTTTGTTGCGCATGCAAGCTTATGCCCTCACTGTCGACAAGTTTCTCGATCACGCCGCCAAATGGTCGGGTGATCGGGAGATCGTCACCGCGGAAGCCGGACACGCGGTGCGGCGCACGCGATATGCGGACCTAAGGGCGCGCAGCAACTTCCTGTCCGGCGCGCTCGCGGCCCTGCAACTGCGCTACGGCGATCGGGTGGCCACGCTGGGCTGGAATACCCAGCACCATCTGGAGATGTACTACGCGCTCATGGGCAGCGGCATCGTTTGCCACACGCTGAACCCGCGACTCACCGTTACGCAACTCGCCTTCATGATCAATGAAGCGGAAGATCGCGCTCTTGCCGTGTCCTCAAATCTTGCCCCGCTCCTCGCAGAGCTGGCACCGCTGTGTCCAAATCTCGAGCACATCATTCTGATGGACGGCAAGGGACCGCACGGCGAATTGTTGCGGGATCATCGGGCGCAGCTGTGGCGCCACGAGGTGCTGCTCGGAGCGCACGGAGTTGCGAGCGGGTGGGGCGGCTTCGACGAAGAGACGCCGGCGGGGCTGTGCTACACCTCGGGTACCAGCGGCGCGCCCAAAGGTGTGCTGTATACCCACCGCTCCAACTATCTTCACACGCTGCGGGCGCTCCAGGCAGACGCCATCGCGCTGACCCGAAGCGATACCCTGCTCATCGCCGTTCCCATGTTCCATGCGAATGGCTGGGGCCTTCCATTCGCCGCTCCCGCAGCGGGCGCCAAACTGGTTTTACCCGGCCGCCATACCGACGGTGCTAGCCTAGCCGCGATCATGCGCGACGAGGGTGTGACCCTGGCCGCCGGCATCCAAACGCTATGGCTCGGCGTGCTCGATCATCTCGACGCCGTCGGCGGCGAGCTGCCTGCATTGAAACGTGTTCTGATCGGCGGTTCGAACTGTCCGGATGCGTTGATCCGCAGGATGGAGCAACGACTCGGTGCGAGAGTGCAAACCAGTTGGGGGATGACCGAGCTGTCGCCGGTGGGCACGATCGCCTCGCCGGACTCGCTCGACTCGCCGGCAATCGAGACGCGCGCTTCCGGCAGGCCTGCCATGGGCGTTGACCTCAAGCTGACTGACGCGGCCGGCGTCGCCCTGCCGCGGCAACGCGGTGTGGTAGGCCACCTGAAGGTCAAGGGCGCGAGCGTGCTCGAGCGCTACTTCAAGTCCGAAACCCGTGTCGTGGACGCCGAGGGATATCTTGATACCGGTGACTTGGCCAGCATCGACGGGGCCGGCAATGTGTCGATCTGTGGGCGCTCGAAGGATCTGATCAAATCGGGCGGTGAGTGGATAAACCCGGTGGAACTGGAAGATATCGTGGGGTCGCACCCCGCCATAGGGCTCGCCGCCGTCATCGCCCGCGCGGACGCGAAGTGGGGCGAGCGCCCCGTGCTGATCGTGGAGTATCGCCAGGGCCAGTCGGTGGACGCGCGCGCGTTGCTCGATTTTCTCAGCGGTAAGGTCGCCGGCTGGTGGCTCCCCGACGAGATCGTCGAGATTGACGTCATGCCGCTGGCCGCGACGGGAAAGATTGATAAGAACCAATTGCGCGATGACTACGCAAATGGGAAACTCAGTGCTGAGTGAAGCAAAGTTGAGATCTTCGCGGTCGAAAAGAGGGGCTAGCTTGGTGGCGCAAGCTCCGAAGCGCCAAAGGCGCAGCAAGGCGCAGCAGCGCGCCGAAAGCTTGGAACAAATCCTCGATGCAGCAGAGTACCTGTTCTCAAAACATGGGCTCTATGGCGTAACGCTCCGCGATGTCGCGCATCGAGTCGGAATCCATACCACGCTCCTGCACTACTATTTTGAGGACAAGCGAAACCTGTTTGACGCGGTGTTCGCCCGACGGGCGAGTGTCACGAGCGACCGCCGAATTGCCGCGCTCGCCCAATACGAGGCCGAAGCCAAAGATCACCCGACCGTCGAGGGCGCACTGCACGCATTTTTGGACACTGACCTGGATCTTTACTACGACGGCGGTGAGGCATGGATGAACTATGCGGCCTTCTGCGCCCGCGTCAGCAATACGCCGGAAGGGGCGGAGCTCATGGACGTGCATTTCGATCCGGTAGTCTTGAGGCTCGTCGGTATCTTGAAACGCGCGCTGCCTGATTATCCCGAGGAGGATATCTTCTGGGGCTACCACTTCGTGACCGGTGCGCTGATGAACACGCTCGCGCGCACGGGACGCATCGATCGTCTCTCGGCCGGGGTGTGCCACTCCGATGATTTTCCTGCCGTGAAGAAACGCATCGCCAAGTTCATGGCGGCGGGCTTCCTGACATTAAGAAACCAAAGCTAGCGATACCAACGGCGCGCATTCTCTGCGATAGCCGGCCGAGATCTGAGAACGCCTTGGCAGTCCAAAATGCATATTGTCACTTCGCCCAATTTCAATTTTTTCGCGGTGCTAAGCTAACGCCATGCCTGTTTATCGCGTCCGCATAAGCACATACATTCGCCAGACCACGGCGCATCTGCCGACTTGCCGCTTCGTTCAATTTGGCGCTACCGAAGGCAGGCATCCTTCCGGCGATGAGTTGGTTGATCGTGAAGCGACCGATCCAAGAGCAGTGTTGCTGGACTTTGAAATGCATCAAACTCAAAGTTTGCCCGAGCGTCTGTATAAAGTGTGCCGCTGCGCCGGCGGTCCTGCCGACGAGCATTACTAGTTTCCGACTTCGGCTGCGTTAGCCGTTCCTACCATCGCCCCGAGGGCAAACCGCCCAGCACCGTCGTACCGGACGCCATTCAGTGCCGTAAGTCGCTGAATTGGGTAAGAAACCGTGATCAGACGCATGCGGCACCGGGGCTTATGTTTGATACGATGTCGGCAGGAGTCAGAACACGGATGGGTTATGCGGGCAGCTTTTGGCGCCATAGTCGTTGCGTATTTCATCGCTGCGCCCTACGCAAGCGCCGAGGAAGTCGTGCTCTCGTGCGCGGTAGAAGAGTCGGGGCCTAACCACGCTCGCCGGTTATGGGAACTGAGCTTTGACCAAAAGAATCAGCTGGTTTATATCGCAAAGACGATGTCCACCGCCGCCATTACCGACAGCAAGATCACGTTTCGGGTGGATTTGGGAAATGGCGTACCGTTGAGTTTTGCAATCGATCGGGCGAGCGGATCTATCCGTGTCACCGGCAGCGCGGGCTCCTTGTACAGCGGGCAGTGCAAAGTCGTCGATTCACCACGCCAGGGTTGATCATTCAGGCTTGAAAAACTGGGATTTCCCCGCGCCGTTGGCAGACCCGACTTTGTAAATCACCGGGTCCGAGGTGCGCTCGCTCTGTTTTTGGATGAGCTGTCGCAGGCGGTCGGATCGGTTTCGTAGCTCGCGGCTTTCCGTGCGCAGGATGAGTTTTCGTTCTCTATCCGAGCTGTCGTTTAATTGCGCCGCTTCCCGTTCGCGGGCGTCGGCCCGCAACCTCAGTGATCTGATTTCACCCCACAGTTCGTCCGCCGGATCAGCGCTGCTAGGCGATCTGCCGACGAGGAAACCCATGGCGTCGACTTCAGAGTCGTCGACCGCCATCTGGGACTCCAACAGGGGTTCCCCTTTGCCTTTGATCGCCTCGAGCGTTGCGCGGCGCTTCGAGCTGACGAGGTTTCCCGTCGAGCGGTCGCGGATCAAAAAGTAGTAAACGAAGGCATCAGGCATAGTAATTGCTACATCGCGTCTCGCTGCCGTAGGGAAAGTAACGCAAAGGGAGATTTCGCGTTGACGCGGCATTCAAACAATCACTTATCTAGCGCTTCGGAGACTCCCTTAGGATGAAGTCTTTCAACAGCGCCTGGGCGTCTTGGGTTGTGAGACGCGCGGCTTCTTCTCGAGTCTTAGCGGGTACCCACTCCGGATACGCCGTGAGATGGTTTACGTGCTTGCCGGAGGCCGTGTGCTCCTGGCGGACCTGGGCGAGCTGGTCGGGTAAGAAATAACGCTCCAGCTTGACGATTGCGGGCCAGAGCCGCCGATGCACAAAGGTCAGGCGTCCCGAGATGAGCCGGCAAACCAAGATGTCGGGAGAGTCCTCAAGTTTCTGCAGGACGGCAAAGATTTGGTGACTCTTACTGTGAGCCCACCAACTTCCCTTGATTGTTTCACCCGCAATGGCCTCCGTCAGACGCGGTGCGGGACCCTTCGCGGACACGAGCACGATGCCGTGTCGTCGCACGAATGCCAGCGCGGCGTCTGCGTTCACTTCAGCGTTGCGCCCGTCAACCTTCCTATCGCTCCCAGGGTGGTTTGAGCCGCGTTCAGGCCTAAGCGAAAGTCATCGTCCGAGTAGGTGGCATAGACATCCGTGGGCTGATGCCACTGCGGGTCCCAGCCGGCGCCGATTTCAGTGCCACGGTCATTTTCACGCAGGCTGAGCGCTGGAATGAGATCCATGAAGGGCGTGCTATCGGTATTGGTCATATGCGGGCCTACCGCCGCGGGATAGTCGGTCGCGTAGGCTTCGTTCGCGGCATAAAGTACCCAGGCCAATTTTTGCGCGCCTTCGGCCTCCTTGGAGCGGGACTGAAACTCGATGTTCACGTCCGCTTCCGGCCGCTGCTGCTTCGAGACCGTGCCATCGGCGCGCGGCATGCCGTGATCGAACAGCATCATGTCGTGCTGAATCATTCCGAGCCACTTAGGTTCGGGGTATCGCCCGGATCCCGCGGGTTCCTCTTTGCCTTGCAGGGCGGCGCGCTGATCAACGTAGGCGCGGGATCCATTGAGACCGGTTTCTTCGTTATTCCACAAGGCAAAGCGAATAGAGCGCTCGGTTTTGACATCGGGGGACGAAAACACGCGCGCCAACTCCATGACCAGCGCGGCGCCCGAGCCATCATCATTCGCCGCTTCACCCCATCCGTGACCATCCATGTGCCCACCGACGATGTACATCTCCTCAGGATGCGTCGAGCCGACTTTGGTGCAATAAACCTCTTCGCGCTCGCCCGGTTCGGTCGGCTGGGAATTCAACGCGCGCAGCTTCTCATCGGGCTGCAATAACGGGTCGGTATTGACGCCCGTAGGCCCGCGCAGTCCGCGAAAGCGGCCGCCGCCTGACGCGGCGTCCGGCGAGACCGGTGGGCCGCTCGGCCGGCGGGTTTCGGTGGGTGAGTACTGGTATTTGATGCGCGAGATATTCGAGCAACCGTAACTCTTGAGCTGCGCTTCGATCCAATCGACGGCCGCGCGATTGCGATCCGTTCCTTGCCGTCGATCGCCGAATTTGGTCAGTCCCTTGATGGTCGCCTTGTATTTTTCAAGATCCAGGCGCCCAACCAGGACCTTGACGGGGTCCGCCGGTTTCGACTCAGTTTCGCCCTTCGTGGGCGCCGATAGTGCCGGGATCGATGTCGCCAGAATAATCGACGCCGCAATCGGCGCTGCCCTTCGAATCATGTGCAATACCCCTTGGTTGGTGTCGCGTAGTTTACATGAGGAGAGATTTGCATCTCACGCGCTCTGCAGGATGGAGACCACCGCCGCGCGGGCGTGCGGCGAGTGCAGGGGTAGGGCGAGCACATCCCCGGGCCGCGCCCATTCCAGCGCGTAGCGCGCCGCGTCAAGTTCGCTGTCGAGCATCGGGAGCGCCGATTCGCGCAGTCCCAGACGCAGCAACTCAGTGCGGATAATGCGCGGAATTTCGCCGGGCGCGCGGCCGCGCAAGTGTGCTTCATCTTCTTTGACGACGATCAGATCGGGATTGAACTCGGCGGCCGTCCGGGCCAGTTCGGCAATGTCCGCGTCCTGGCGGTTGCCGGCGTGTCCGAGCAGCAACCCTAAGCGCCCCCTGCCGCGCAGTTGCCTGGCCACGGATAAAAATTCCCGCAAGCCGTCGGGATTGTGCGCATAGTCGATCAAGACATGCGCCCCTTTGAATTCGAAGCGCATCATGCGGCCGGGATTATCCGCGATCTGCCCACCGAAGCGCGCGAATACCGCCGCGATAGTGCCTGCCGCAATTCCGAGCGAGACTGCTACCAGCGCGGCCGCCGCGAGATTGGCTACGTTGTAGGCGGCCATGCCGCCGATCGAGAGGGGCATCGCCGTCACCAGGCCGAGATCTTGCTCCAGATCTGCGTCCTGCAGCCACAGTCGTCCACCCTGCACACCGCACGTCGAGGCGCCCTCCGCGCGATACTTGCGCAGGTACGATTGATTCGCATCGCGGGCGAACCAGGCGGGCTTTGATAGCAGGCCATGGCGCAGCGCGAGCTCGCGGGCCTTCATCCGCAGCAATGCGTCGTCGGCATTCAGTATGAGGCGGCCGCGCGCGGCGAGCACGGCGGCGACGCTGAGCTTGACGTCCGCCAGTCCTGCCAGATCATCGATGCCATACTCGCCGAAATGATCGGAGCTGATATTGGTGACCACCGCCGCGTCGGCGCGAGATACGGCGAGGCCGCGCCGCAAAATGCCGCCGCGCGCAACTTCCAGGATGGCGGCTTCGGTGCGCCGGTCGCGCACAACCAGGCGTGCGCCGGCGGGCCCGGAGTAATCCCCGGTCGCCAAAGTCTCATCACCGATGAATACGCCGTCCGTGCAGTTGTAGCCCGGCCGCCAGCCGTGAGCGCGTGCGCAGGCGGCCACCAAGCGTACCGTTGTAGTTTTGCCATTGCTGCCCGTCACGAGCGCGGTCGGAATGTCCGATAGCTCGCCCCAAGCAACCTCACCCGGTGATGGCAATCGAGTCAACGCAAACGTTCGGCCGCCCTTACCGGCACCCAAGGTCAATTCGCTGTCGTCGGCAAAGTGCGGCAGCGATCTCTTCCTCGCCGCTTTGATCAGCGCACACATCCTCGGTGCTGCCTCTACGGCGGCGAGCCGCGCGAATCTTGCGAGCGCGGCGCTTTCTTCAATGACAGGCAAAAGCCCTGGGGCGAGTACAGCGGTGGCCGGATCGGCATCTTCGCTTGCCGCTGCCACCAGCGCATCCTGAAGACCCGACCAGCGTTCGGGATCACGTTCCGCCAGGGTTGCGCTCAGTGCCCACTCATTGACTTCGGTGGCGAGCAGCAATTGATCCGCGGGTGCGGAGATCGCCAACAGGACGCCGCCGGCGTGGCGGCGCACGACGCAGCGGCGATCGGGCCAACCCAATCTCTCGCCAACGCGCTCGACCCGCGCGCGCCAGGCGCTAAGCTCGGCTTCATCGAGCGAGGCCCGAACGACATCGAGCACGGCACCGGTCGATGCAAAAAATAGGTTACTTCCCGTTAAGCGCCTGGAATCCTCGAACGGCAATTCGACACGAACGTTCAGTCGTCGCTCTCCGGTGCCAAGCGCACACCGCGCTCGTCGCGGATCAGGCCATCCATGTTGAATTCCGGACTTGCAGCCGCCATCTCGATTTTATCCGCAGCGGGTTGTGTGACCGGCCGCGACGCGCGCGGCGCAGGCGTCACGGCGGCGGTGCTCGACTTGAATTTCGTGATCTGCTTCCACGAGCGCACCAGGGCATCGGCGAATATCAGCAACAGGTCGCCCGGTTCGCCCATGCGCAGCGCCGCATCGATCGCGTCCTGCTCGTCCGGAACAATGGAGATCGCGCGCTCCGGCACGCCCTCGGCGCGCAGCGCCTGCGCCTGGATGCGCGGCACTTCGTCCGGCGCCCGATTGCGCAGGTTGTCATCGCGGCGGCAGATATAGTGATCGAAGCGGCCGGCGACGGCCTTGGCGATCGCCACGAGATCCTCGTCGCGCCGATCTCCCGGCCCCGCGAGCACCACGATGCGCCGTCCCGTCACGTCCAACCGGGATGCCAAATCGGCCATCATTCCGACCGCGTGCGCATTGTGGCCATAGTCGAACAGCACTTTGAAGGGGTGCTCGTTGAACACATTCATGCGCCCCGGGGCCTGGAAGAAGGTGGAATCGAAAGTACGTAGGCCCTGACGTATCGCGTCCAGCTTGATGCCCAATGAGAATGACATGGCGGCGGCGAACATCGCATTCTGCACATTGTGCGTTGCGCGTCCCTCCAACGTGGCCGGAATCAAATGCGTCCACAGCAGCGGGATGTGGCCGCCGCGATCGTACAAGGTCATCATTTGCCCGTTGACCCCGGCCTCGAGCGCGCAGGCTCGGCCGCCGGCGCGAATGTGTTCGCGCACCAAGGCGTGATGCGGATTCATCGTGACGTAGCATATGGTTTTCGCTTCCGTGTGGCTGGCCATCTTGAGCACCAGCGGGTCGTCGGCATTGAGCACCGCACAGTCGGTGGCAACCTCGATGACGATGCGTTTCAATTCGCTCAATTGCTCGAGCGTATCGATGCCCTTCAATCCCAAATGATCGGCCTGCACATTGAGCACCGCGCCGACATTCACTTCGGCCACGCCCATGCCGGCGCGCAGCAAGCCGCCGCGCGCGGTCTCCAGCACCGCGATATCGATCTGCGGATCCGCGAGCACCATGCGCGCGGACACAGGGCCGGTCATATCCCCCGCGACCGTCCTCTGGCCGTCGATGTATACCCCGTCGGTGGTGGTCAATCCGGGTGTGTAGCCGGCCATCTTGGTGATATGCGCCAGCATGCGCGCCGTGGTGGTCTTGCCGTTGGTGCCGGTGACAGCGGCGATGGGCACGCGCACCGAGGTGCCGGCGGGAAACAGCATGTCGATGACCGGTGCAGCCACGTCACGAGCCGTGCCTTCACTCGGCGCGACGTGCATTCGAAAACCGGGCGCCGCGTTCACTTCGCAGATGCCGCCGCCGATGCTGCGGTAACTCTCCGTAATATCCTTGGAGAGAAAATCCACGCCTCCCACATCCAGGCCGATCGCCCGAACCGCGCGCTCCGCCATCTCGCGGTTGTCGGGATGAATGACGTCGGTCACGTCCGCGGCGGTGCCGCCCGTGGATAAATTGGCGGTCGAGCGCAGCAGGACCACTTGCCCGGCCGCGGGTACGGAATCAGACCGCATATTCATGCTCTCGAGCATCTTTTGCGCCTGCGCATCGAGCTCGAGCCGCGTCAATACTTTTTCGTGGCCCACCCCGCGGCGCGGATCTTGATTGACGATCTCGACGAGCTGTTCGACGGTGTGCCGGCCGTCGCCAACGACGTGGCCGGGTGTGCGCCGGGTGGCGGCAACGAGATTGCCGTTCACCACCAGCAGGCGATGATCGTCGCCCTCCAAGAAGGTCTCGACGATGACCGAGCGCGCATGTTCTCGCGCCACCGTGTAACCGTGCGCGACTTCCTGATCGGTGGTGAGCCGGATCGAAATGCCGCGCCCATGATTGCCGTTGTAAGGTTTCGTCACCACTGGGAATCCGATGCGCTTGGCCGCACGGATGGCCTGCGCTTCGCTTTGCACCAACTCTTGTTTGGGAACCGGCAGTCCCAGGGTCGCCAGGATTTTGTTGGTCTCTTCCTTGTCGCTCGCCAATTCGACCGCAATGTGCGAGGTGCTGCTGGTCACGGTGGCTTGAATGCGCTGCTGAAATTTGCCGTGGCCCAATTGCACCAGCGATTGATCATTGAGACGCAACCAGGGAATGCCGCGATGTTCAGCCGCGCGCACCAGCGAGGATGTCGAAGGACCCAGCGCGCGGCGCTGCGCGAAGCGAATGAATTCATCGCGCGCCTCCTGCCAGTTCCAGTCGGCGGGAACCGAGCCTTCCGGACGGATGGTGGCGGGCAGCAGCGAACACAGCAGCCGCAATCCGAGATCGCCAGCCGCA
>Ga0210398_10001292_pt1 | contig 26167 bp, 21 predicted proteins | sample IncBWC4OmetaG_FD_161047 | JGI IMG/M metagenome (GOLD analysis project Ga0210398, IMG submission 161047) | Forest soil microbial communities from Barre Woods Harvard Forest LTER site, Petersham, Massachusetts, United States - Inc-BW-C-4-O | ecosystem: Environmental > Terrestrial > Soil >... | reverse complement strand
TCGAAATTCCCGCATCGCCGATCCTCAACGAAACCGATGCGCGGCCGGTCCAATGGGTTCTGCTCTGCACCAAGGCTCATCAGACCGATTCGGCAGGCGGGTGGTTGCGTGCGCTTGCTCCCTCGAAGATCGCGGTGCTGCAAAACGGCGTCGAGCATGTCGCGCGCGTCACCCCGATTGCCAAGGGCGCCGCGATCCTTCCCGTCATCGTGCGATGTCCCGCCGAGCCACTCGCGCCTGGCGAGGTGAATCAGCAAGGTCCCGCGAGCCTCGCCGTTCCCGATGATGCGCTGGGAGCGGAGTTTGCAGCGCTGTTCGAAGGCACCAAGATCGCCGTTCCTCGCACCGCCGATTTCCTCACCGAGTCATGGGTGAAGCTCTGCCAGAACGCGGTCAACGGCGCGGTATGCGGCCTGACGGTGCGCACGATTGCGGTCATCCGCGAGCCATTGGTGGCGGAGTTCGCACGCAACCTCGCGCTCGAATGCATCGCGGTCGGCCGCGCTGAAGGGGCTCGACTCGACGCTTCGCTGGCGGCGAAAATTGTCGAGCAGATGGCGGCGATTCCCGACGCCGAGCATCACGGCAACTCGCTCTACTATGATCGCCGCGCCGGCCGCGCGCTCGAGTTCGAGGCGCGCAACGGCGTGGTGGTGCGCCTCGCGCGCAAGCATCGCATCGCTACTCCGCTGGCCGACGCGGCGTATGCGCTGCTGAGCGGCGCCTCAGGTTCGCCGTTGAAGTAGACGCGCGGGGAACTACCATCGCGGCTTTGGCCATCGATTCCGAAACGCGCCGCCGCCACCTCGTGATCTGCGTATTTGTGGCTGCGATTTTTCTGATCCACCTCGCGACCAACGCCCGCTACGACTACTTTCGCGACGAACTTTATTTCCTCGATGCCGCTCATCATCTGGCTTGGGGCTATGTCGATTTCGCCCCGCTGACGGCATGGCTGCTGCGCCTGAATGAGGCGCTCCTCGGCGACTCGCTGCATGCGCTGCGGTTGCTTCCCGCGATCGCGGCTGCGATCAAAGTCGCGCTGACCGGCCTGATCGCGATCGAGTTCGGCGCGGATTTGTTTGGGATCGGCCTCGCCTGCCTATGCGTGCTGGCCGCGCCGGTTTACCTGATTATCGACAACCAATTTGCCGCCAATAGCTTCGAGGCGGTGTTCTGGATGGGCTGCGCGTACGTGCTCATGGTGGCGATCAGATACGACCGTCCGCGCATGCTGATTTGGTTTGGGCTGCTCGCGGGAATCGGCCTCGAGAACAAACTCTCGATGATTTTCTTTTGCATCGCGATTATTATCGGCGTCCTTTTCACGCGAGCGCGAAAGCTCCTGCGCAGTCGCTGGGCCATCCTTGCGATGGCGATCGCGCTGGTGTGCTTTCTGCCGACGCTGCTGTGGCAATACCACCGCGAGTGGCCGACCTTGCAGATGCTGGCCAACGTCCGGCGCATCCACCACGACGCCGCGGCATCGCCGCTTGAGTTTCTCGTCCGCCAGCTCATGATGCTCGGCCTGCCATCCGCGCTGGTGTGGATTCCGGGGTTGTGGTTCCTGCTCCGCGGCGATCGCGATGCGAGTGTGCGCGCGTGCGGATTCGCCTACCTGGCACTATTGCCGACAATGATGATCCTCGGCGCCAAGGACTATTATCTCGCGCCGATCTACCCGCTCCTGTTTGCCGCGGGCGGTGCGTTCTGGAGCGTGTTCTTTCTTCGGCATCGCACCCATTGGAGATTCGCGATCCCCGCGCTGGTCACTCTCGGTGGATTGTTGGCCGCGCCATTGGCGCTGCCGATTCTCTCGCCGGCGGGCCTGATTCGCTACGAGGAGATTTCGGGCCTCAACCATCCACGCAGCCAGACCGGTCAGGAGGGCGTGTTGCCGGAGCACTTCGGTGACGAGTTTGGCTGGCGGGAAATGGCGGCGGCTGCGGCGCGCGTCTACCAGGGCTTGTCTCCCGACGATCGCGCGAAGGCGGCCATCCTCGCGAAGAATTATGGCGAGGCGGGCGCGATAGATTTTTTCGGCCCGCCGCTGGGCCTTCCGCGCGCCATCAGCGGGCACCAGAATTATTGGCTATGGGGACCGCGCGCCTACACCGGCGAGGTGATCATCGCGTTGCAATACGGCCGCGAGGAACTCCTCAAGATGGGCTGCGCCAGTGTCGAGGATGGCCCCCTGGTAGACAATCCCTACTCGATGAAAGAAGAGCATTTTCAGATTTACCTCTGTCGCGGTCTCCGTCCGCCGCTGCCCGGGCAATGGGCAAAGCTCAAGAGGTGGAATTGATCGTTTGCATACAACGCCCCGATTCTGGTTTTCTTTGGCTTGGCGAAGACGAATTGACCGATCGTTCAAGTTGACAGTCAACGAGGTAAAGGCGAGATGCTGACCGGCTCACAATACAAGAAGTCTCTCTACGACGGCCGCGCGATTTTCTTCGAGGGCGAACGCGTCGAGGATCTCCCGCGTCATCCGATCATTGGGCAATCCGTCGATCAGATCGCGCGCGGTTACGATCGCTGGTACTCGCCCGAGGCCGGCGCGCTCAATCCGCTGATGTCAATTCCCCATTCGGCGGACGAGCTGCGCGCGCGCATCAAGCAGCAGCACGGCGCCGATATTCTTTCGCTGGTCACCTATCAATCGGTTATGACGTTGACGACGGCGAGCGCGCGCATCGGCGCCAAGTTGCCGAAATATCATGACCGGATTCACAGCTACGTCGAGCAGGCGCAGCGCAACGACATCCGCATCACCGAATGTATCACCGACGCGAAGGGCAATCGCAGCCTGCCGCCCGGCAAGCAGGACGATCCCGACGCCTACACCCATATCGTCGATCGGCGCGGCGACGACATCGTGATCCGCGGCGCCAAGTTGCACATTACCGCCGCCGCGCTCGGCCACGATCTGATGGTGATCCCGACCAAGGCGATGCATGCGGGCGAGGAAGCCTACGCGGTCGCGTGCATGGTGCCGGTCAACTCGCCGGGGGTGAAAATCGTCAACACGACTTACGCGCCGCGCCATGCCGATGTGCGCGATTTTCCGTTTTCCTCGCAGAATCACATGCCCGAAGGATTCGTCATTTTCGATGACGTGGTGGTGCCGCGCGAGCGCGTCTTCCTCGATGGCGAAGTCGAGCACGCCGCGGTCTTCGCGCATTCCCTGGGGCTCTGGGAGCGGCTGGGCGGGCTTTCTGACCTCGCGGAAACGGCCGACCAACTGGTGGGATTCGCGCAGCTAATCGCCGAAGCCAATGGCCTCGCGCGCGAATCGCATGTGCGCGAAAAAATTTCCGAGATGATCATTCATGCGACGCTGGTCCGCGCGGCCCTCGAGGCCGCCATCGCCAACTGCGAAATCACCGCCGATGGCAGCGCGTTCCCCAACGAGCTCTACACCAACGCCGGCAAGTATCACGGCGCCGCGAATTACAGCCTGATGGTGCGCCATCTGCACGATATCGGCGGCGGCTCCATCCTCACCGCGCCCTCGGTGTCCGACCTCGAGAGCGAGGCGACCGGAGCGCTGCTGCGCAAATACATGAGCACCGGCAAGGATATCGATGGTGAGTATCGGCTGCGGCTTTTCCACGCGATCCGCGACCTGACCGCCGATGCGTTCGGCGGCTGGCGCGCGGTCACCAACGTCCAGGCCGGCGGTGGTCTCTACGCGCAGCGCATCGTGACGCGCCGGCATTACGATTTGGATGGCGCCAAGAAAAAAGCCCTCGAAGCAGCGGGCCTGCTTCCCGATAAGGAGAAGCTCCACTAAGACTGCGAGTCAACGTGGAGTAATCACTGTGCGGCGAGGCAGTCCGGCGCGAGCGTCACGTCGGCGTGCGCCCACGCTTTGGTGAAACGCTCCTCGACCTTCGCCGCTTCCGGCGTTTTCCCCTGTGCGCGAAGGCTTTGCGCGAGGCCGAACAGCGAGCGCGGATTTTCCGGGTTGCGTTTCAGGTCCGCGCGATAAACCGCTTCTGCCAGCGCGGGCTGCTTGCTCGCGAGGAGCTCAGCGCCCAGGTTTTCGCGCACCGGGTAGTACCACGAAGGCGGCTCGTCATATCCCAGCGCATCCTGCATGCGGACCGCCTCGGTGTAATCGGCGAGGGCCTGCTCATGATCGCCGCGCGCGCTCGCGATGGCACCGCCCAGAATTTGCGATGCGAGCCTGGCGATGCCCGGCGCGTTGTTGCTGGGACCGATCATGAACTGCGCGGAGACAGCGGCTGCGCTGGTGTCGAGGTCTTTGCGCTCCAGCGCGGCGTCGCCTGGTTTTCCTTTCGCCGCGAATGCGAGCCCGCGCGCGTAGTGCCACATCGCGGTGGTGTACGCCAACACTTTGGGCGGCGCCGGTTCGGCGAGGATTTCGTCCCACGCGCCGAATCGCGCCATCGCGAAGTACAGCTTCGGCCACATCAACTCAGCCATCGGCATGGCCTTGACGACCTCGAACGGCACCGCGTCTTTGAGTTCGCGCGCGGTCTGGAGCGAATCGCGTTTGCGCCCCTCCATCATTTCTCCATAGAGCAGAAAATCGATGTTGTGGATCGCGTACATCGCTGGATACGCGCCAGTTTCGTGCGACTGCGCGAGGAAATAGCGGTCGGCCTTGATCGCCGCTTCGTTCGCATTCGAAGCGTCGTGGTATCTGCCGACGCGGATGTACACGTGCGACGGCATATGCACCAGGTGCCCCTGCATCGGCGCCATGGTGGCGAGGCGCTCGGCGCTGCGGAGCGCGCGCTCGGGCTGGGGCGAGGCTTCCACCGCATGGATGTAGTAGTGATTTGCGCCAAGATGATCAGGATGCTTTTTCAGCGTGCGTTCCAGCGTCGCGACCAGCTCGAGGGTCTGCGGGCCGGGCTTGCCGTCGGCGCTCCACAGCTCCCACGGATGCAGATCCATCAGCGACTCGGCAAATAGCACCTGCACATCGGATGCGTTGGGATATTGATGGGCGACCTCGCGCATCGCATCTGCGTAAGCCATTTCGCGCTCCGGCGTCTGCTTGCCGTCGGGGCCGTAACGTTTCGCGAGCGCCTCGATGAGCGCCTTCTCTTCCGGACTGGCGAATTTTTCCAGCGACCGCGCGCGCTGGATCGCGCCATACGCAATCTTCATCCGCTGGTCGTTGCCGGGCAGGTTGTAGTTGGGGCCGAGCACCAGCGCGACGCCCCAATCCGCCATCGCCAGTTTCGGATCGAGTGCGGCCGCCGCTAAAAAAGACTGGTACGCTTCGTCATCATTGAAGCCGTAATAAAAGGCGAGCCCCTGATCGAAATATTTCTGCGCCAGCCGCGATTTGGTCGTAACCGGATGATGAACATTGCCGAGCCCCTCAAAGAGTGGCTCCGGGCCCGCGGTTGAGCTCGGAGCGGCGTGTGGACGCGAAGTCTCGTCGGCGAGAGCGGGCGCGGAGGCCAGCAATGCGATTGCAATCAGGGCGAGAAAACGGCGCATCATCAATAAAATTGCTAGCAACCACATCGAAGGGACGCAAAGCGGCATTGACGGCGCGACCGGCGCGCACTTGGGCGACAGCGTCCCCGCAGGATAGACTGAGGCAGCGCATCGCCTATGGAATCTGAAACGCCACCGCTCGAGGAATCCGCCGACTTTCGCGGCCTGCGCGTCGTCGCGTTCGAAAGCCGTATGGCCGCCGAAACCGCGAAGCTGATCGAGCGCCTCGGCGGCGTCGCGATGGTCGCGCCCGCGATGCGCGAGGTGCCGCTCGAAGACAATCATGCGGCGCTCGATTTCGCGCGGCGATTGCTGGCCGGGGAATTCGACATCGTGATTCTCCTTACCGGCGTTGGAGTCCGCGCGCTGTTCCTGGTGATGGAAACGCGCCACCAGCGCGCGCCACTGCTTGTGGCGCTGGGCAAAACCACGGTCGTGGTGCGCGGCCCGAAGCCGACCAGGGTGGTGCGCGAACTCGGCCTCGAACCCGCCATCGTGGCGCGCGAGCCGAGCACCTGGCGCGAGCTCCTCGGCGATCTGGCGAAGCAAATTCGGCTCGACGGAAAAACCATCGCGGTGCAGGAGTATGGAGTATCCAATCGTGATCTGATCGCGGGACTGGAGGCGCGCGGCGCGCGCGTGACCACGGTACCGGTCTATCGATGGACCCTGCCCAGCGATCGCGCGCCGATGCTGGCGGCGCTGAAAGCGATCGCGGCGCGCGAAGCCGACGTGGCGCTCTTCACCAGTGCGAGCCAGGTCGTGAACCTCATGCAGGTGGCGGAGGCGGAAGGAATCGGCGCTGAGGTTCGCGGCGGTTTCGCCGCGCTGGCGGTCGGATCAATCGGGCCGGTCTGTTCGGCCGAGCTGGCCAGCAACGGAATTCATCCGGATTTCGAACCCGAGCATTCGAAGCTGGGTCATCTTATAAAGGAAGCAGCGCAGCGCGCGCGCGCGATTCTAGCGGCCAAGCGCGGTCGCGCCTCGGGCATCGAAGTTGCGCCCCCGCCGCGCCCGCAGAAATCGCTGGCCGAAAATCTCGCGCGGTCGCCGCGATGGGATCATCCCTTCATGAAGGCATGCCGATGCGAGCAGACCCCCTACACGCCGATTTGGCTGATGCGGCAGGCGGGGCGCTACATGCCGGAGTATCGCAAGCTGCGCGCGGCGCACGGCTTTCTCGAAATGTGCACGCGGCCGGAATTGTCCGCCGAGGTGACTGCGTTTGCGGTCCAACGGCTCGGTGTCGACGCGGCGATCATCTTTGCCGACATTCTACTGCCGCTAATACCGATGGAAGTCGGCCTCCATTATGAAAAGGGCGATGGCCCGCAGATCGATCGTCCGATCCGCACTGACGCCGACCTCGATCGCATTCCCGACCTCGATATTTCGTCGCTCCAGTTTGTAGGCGAATCGATCAAAGTGGCGCATCAGGCGCTGGGCGGAAAAATCCCGTTGATCGGTTTCGCCGGCGCGCCGTTCACCCTTGCGTCGTACCTGATCGAAGGAGGGGCGTCGCGCCAATATCAGGCCACCAAGACCATGATGTACAACCATCCCGACACCTGGCATCGCCTGATGGAGCTGATCGCGCGGGTCACCTCAGCCTACCTGAAGATGCAGGTCGATGCCGGCGCGGACGTGGTGCAGCTCTTCGATTCGTGGGTGGGAAACCTCGGGCCCGATGACTATCGGCGCTTCGTGCTGCCGCATACCGCGTCGATTATTTCGGCGATCAAGCCCGGCGTGCCGGTGATTCACTTCGGCACCGTGACCGGAAATCTCCTCGAGCTGATGCGCGAGGCCGGCGGCGATGTCATTGGGCTGGACTGGCGCGTCAACCTGGGCGAGGCGTGGGCGCGGCTCGGCCATGATGTCGCGGTGCAAGGCAACCTCGATCCGATTGCGCTGTTCGCCGAGGTTCCCGAGATTCGGAGTCGCGCCCGAGCGATCCTCGATCAGGCGGCCGGGCGCCCGGGGCACATCTTCAATCTGGGCCACGGCATTCTTCCCGAGACGCCGGTCGATCACGCGATCGCGCTGGTCGACGCGGTTCACGAAATGAGCGCAGCGAGCGCGTGACGCGATGCTCGATGCGGTCCTTCTGATCGGCTTCGGTGGGCCGACGTGTCGCGAGGAGATTCGCCCCTTTCTCGACAACATCTTGCGCGGCCGCCCGGTTCCGACCGAGCGCTACGAAGAGGTCGTTCATCATTACGAGATGATGGGTGGGCGCTCGCCGTACAACCAACACACCATGCGCCAGGCCGATGCGTTGCGCGCGCGTTTGCGTCGCGATGGTATCGATATTCCGATCGTCGTCGGCATGCGCAACTGGGATCCGTACCTGATTGATACCATCCGCGAGTTGGCTGCGCGTCGAGCTGAAAGAATTCTCGGATTCATTCTTGCGCCGCATCGATGCGAGGCTAGCTGGGAGCGCTATCAAGCCGCAGTCGACGATGCGCGCTCGAAAATCGGTCCCGATGCGCCGCAAGTCGAATATCCGAAGACGTGGCATACGCATCCCAAATTTATCGAAGCGGTGGCCGCGCGGGTCGAGGACGCCCTGGCGAAGCTGGATCAAGATGAAGCAAAACGCGCCGAACTGATTTTCAGCGCTCACAGCATCCCGGTTCCGATGGCGACTGCGAGTGGCTATGTCGAACAGATTCGCCAATCGGCATTGGCGGTGACCACCCGGCTGCGCCGCGATTCCTATTCATTGGCATTTCAGAGCCGCAGCGGCGCGCCGCGCGATCCGTGGCTGGAGCCCGACATCTCGCCGGTCATTCGCAAGCTCGGTGGCAGATCGGCGGTGGTGATGCCGATCGGCTTTCTCTGCGACCACGTCGAGGTGCTGTACGATCTCGACGTCGAAGCGGCGCAGACCGCGCGCGAGTGCGGCGTGAAGATGGTGCGCGCGAGTACGGTTGCGGACCATCCCGCGTTTATCGAAATGATCGCGGAAGTGGCGTGCGAGCATCTCCAGCGCTGACTTGGCAGGAGCGGTGCGACGGACAGCCAGCGAAAAATTCCTCGCGTCGCGATAATCGGCGGCGGAATCACCGGCCTCGCCGCGGCGCATCGCATCAGCGAACTTGCGCTCGCCCGCGCGATGCCGGTCGAGGTGACCGTCCTCGAACGCGGCGAACAGCTGGGAGGCCCGCTGCGAACGGTCGCACGCGAGGGCTTCGTGATGGAGACCGGCACCGATTCGTTTCTCACCGAAAAGCCGTGGGCCGCGCAACTGGCGCGCCGCCTCGGCCTCGAATCCGAGCTGATTCCGACGCGCGCCGAGTTCCGTAAAACCTACGTCGTGCGAGGCGGCCGCCTCGTCGCGATTCCAGCGGGATTTTCGCTCCTCGCGCCGATGCATATGTGGCCGGTCCTCAGGAGCCCGCTGTTCTCGCCGTGGGGCAAGCTGCGGATGGCGCTGGAGCCGCTAATTCCGCAACGCACCGGCGCGGGCGACGAGAGCCTCGCATCGTTTGTGACGCGCCGGCTCGGCCGCGAAGTTCTGGATCGCATCGCGCAGCCGCTCGCGGGGGGCATCTACACCGCCGACCCAAACGAACTCAGCATGAGCGCGACGATGCCGCGCTTCGTCGAAATGGAGCGCCGCCATGGCAGCCTGATGCGCGGAATGCGCGCGGCGGAGGCGACCCGCGCGGCGCAGCAGCAGAGCACCAGCGGCGCAAGATGGAGTTTGTTCCTCACGCTGCGCGGCGGCGTGAGCGCGCTGCCCGATGCGCTCGCGGCGCGACTGGAAGGATCGATTCGACGCGGCGCCGAGGTGGCTTCCGTCGAGCGCGAGAGCGACACGTGGCGCATCACGCTGGCCAACGGATCGCGGATCGAGGCCGACGCCGTGATTTGTGCGGCGCCTGCGTACACGGCGGCGCGATTGCTGCGCCGGATCGAATCGCACCTCGCGGATCATCTTGGCTACATTACCTACGCCTCGGCGGCGACGGTGAATCTGACCTGGCGCGCGGCGGATTTTCCGCGACCGCCCGACGCGTTCGGTTTCGTGGTCCCCGCCATCGAAAAACGCAAGATCATCGCCGGTAGTTTCTCGAGCCTCAAGTTCGAGGGTCGCGCGCCGGAGGAATTTATTCTCGCGCGGGTTTTCCTCGGCGGCGTGATGCAGACCGACATGATGAAACTTTCCGACGACGAAATGATTGCCGCCGCGCGCGAGGAATTCCGCGATCTGCTCGGTGTCGCCGCCGCGCCCGGCATGACCGAGGTGCAACGATGGCCCGCGGCGATGCCGCAATATGCGGTCGGTCATCTCGATCGCGTCGCGAAGATCGAGGCAGTCGCGGCGCAGATTCCCGATCTCTTCCTGGCCGGCGCCGCATATCGAGGCGTTGGCGTTCCTGATTGCGTGCACAGCGGTGAGATCGCCGCGGAGGCCGCGTTCGAACGCCTCGCGTCCCGCAGCTAGGCTCATCCCATGGAGGCTCCGAGCGATAGCACGCGATGGCCGAAGATTATCGCGCATGCCGACATGGACGCCTTCTACGCGTCAGTCGAGCAGCTCGACAATCCCGCGCTGCGCGGTCTGCCGGTGATCGTGGGCGGGCGCAGCAATCGTGGCGTCGTCACTTCGGCGTCGTACGAGGCACGCAAGTTCGGCGTGCGCTCGGCGATGCCGGGTTACGAGGCGCGAAGGCTTTGCCCCGACGGCATTTTCGTTCCAGGCCGCATGGATCGCTACGTCGAAGTTTCGCGCGTGGTGCGCAGAGTGTTTGAAAGCTTCAGTCCCGCGGTCGAACCGCTCTCGCTGGATGAGGCATTCCTCGATCTCGGCGGCACCGAGAAGCTGCTTGGTACGCCACTGGAAGTGGGCGCGGCGCTGCGCCGGCGGGTGCGCGAGGAAACCGGCCTGGTCGTGTCGGTGGGAATCGCGCCGAATAAAATGACCGCGAAGATTCTCAGCGACATGTGCAAGCCGGACGGGCTGCTCGCGCTAGGTCCCGAGTACGTGCGCGAGTTCTTGTTCGCGTTGCCGGTCGAGAGGCTATGGGGCGTTGGTCGCGTGACGCTGCAGCATATGCATGATCTCGGGATCCAAACCGTCGGCGATCTTGCGATGCGCGAAGCCGCGTCGTTGCGCGCGCAATTCGGAGCATCCGGAACTCATTTGTGGGAGCTCGCCAACGGCATCGATCCGCGGCCGGTGATTGCCGATTGGCAGCGCAAATCATATGGCGAGGAAAATACCTTCGAGCACGATCTCGATTTGCACGGACTGGAATTACGCCGCGTCCTGATTGCGCATGGCGAGGCGATCGGGCGACGCCTGCGTGAAGATAAAGTTCGCGCGCGCACTGTCACGCTGAAGCTGAAGCTGGCGCGGCCGCTGGGGCAGGGACGTTTTCCCTTGGTGACGCGCAGCTCCTCGCTGGAGCATCCGACTGACGATGGCGCCGAGATTTCCAGACTGGCGATCGAACTCACCTCGAAGGTGAAGGAAAAAGATCGCATCCGGCTCGCCGGGGTGCAGGTCCACAATCTCGAGCGGGCGCAATCGAAGCAACTGGGGCTGTTCGATGCCGCCGCGGGGTCCGATGCGAAGCGCGCGAAACTCAATCGCGCGCTGGATACGCTTGCGCAGCGCTTTGGCGACGAAGCGGTAACGCGCGGCCTCGCGAAAGCGGAGCGTGTCACGCCGACGCGGCGCATCAAATAATCAGATCACGTCGTTACAGGTCCGCAGGAAGCCGCAGCGCAGGCACCAGTACTTGCAATGCCCCATCGGCTTCATCGGCGCGCCGCACGCATCGCATGGCGTGGCGCCTCCAGCATCTTCAGCTGTAAGTTCGGAAGGTTCCGCTTCGCGAGGCTTCTCCGATCCCATCACCTTCGACCTCCACCGCAACCAGTCAGTTGGTACTCTCTTCGGGCGGTTTGACAAATACTTAACCTCAGTTAATAATCTCTATCGTGAAAATAGCCCGACGCGCGAATTCGACCACTGCCAAGACGCTCCACATCCATCAGGCGATCGAGCAACTGGCGACGCTGGTGGATGTCTTCGAGCGCAGGCGCGACACGCTCGCGGCCGAGGCGGGCGTCACGGTTGAGCAGTGGCGGGTGATGGAGGAAATCGGCTCGCGGCGCTTCATGCCCTCGATGTTTGCGCGCCGGCGGGAAAGTTCGGCCGCCGCGGTTTCGCGCATTCTGCGCCAACTGCTCGATGCGGGCCTGGTCTCGGTGACGATCTCGCAAAACGACGGGCGCAATCGCGAGTACCGGCTGACGGCGGCGGGCGAGCGCGCGCTGGCGGATTTGAAACGCAGCCGCGAGGCCGCAATCGAGTCGGTGTGGATGACCCAGGAAGCGTCGGAGATCGAATCGTTCACCGAGTTCGGGAAAAAACTGGTGCGTGCGATCGAGGATTACTCGCGGCGCGAAAACCAGGTTGATGCGATCAAAAAATCAGTAGGGGAGTAAACATCAGATGGCGGCGCAAACTCTGTTCGAGAAGATTTGGCAGGAACATTCCGTGATGGAAAAGCCGGGGCAGCCCGCGCTGCTCTATATCGATCTCCATCTGATTCATGAGGTCACTTCGCCGCAGGCGTTCGAGGCGATGCGGGTGGCGGGACGCAAAGTTCGCGCGCCCGGCCGCACCTTCGCGACCCTCGATCACAACATTCCGACGATTGAACGCGACCGGCCCATTGCCGATCCCGACTCCGCCCTGCAAGTCGAGATGATGAAGAAGAATTGCCGCGAGTTCGGCATTCCACTCTATGATCTCGCTTCGCCCGACCAGGGAATCGTACACGTCATCGGACCCGAGCTGGGGCTCACGCAACCGGGCATGACGATCGTATGCGGCGACAGCCACACCGCGACGCATGGCGCGTTCGGCGCGCTCGCTTTCGGAATCGGCACCAGCGAAGTCGAGCACGTGCTCGCGACGCAATGTCTCTGGCAGGCGAAGCCGAAGACGTTCTCCATCGGCATCGATGGGAAGCTGCTGCCGGGCGTGTCGGCCAAGGACATGATCCTCGCAATTATCGGCCGGATCGGCACCGACGGCGCCACTGGCTGTGTGGTCGAGTATCGCGGCAGCGCGGTCGAGGCGCTCTCGATGGAAGAGCGGATGACCGTTTGCAACATGTCGATTGAAGCGGGTGCGCGCGCCGGTATGGTGGCGGCGGACCACAAGACCATCGATTTTCTGCGCGGGCGCAAGAACACGCCCAAGGGTGCGGAATTCGAGAAAGCCGCGGCGAGGTGGTTGGAGTTCAAGAGCGATGATGGCGCGAAGTTCGATCGCGCCTTGCGCATCGATGCGGCCGAGATCGCGCCGCAGGTGACGTGGGGCACCAACCCCGGCATGGTGATCGAGGTCACCGGCAAGGTTCCCGATCCAGCCGCGATGAAAGATGAAAACTCGCGCAAGTCGGCAGCAGCGGCGCTCGAATACATGGCGCTCAAGCCGGGCACCAAGATGGAAGACATCAAAATCGATCGCGTCTTCATCGGGTCGTGCACCAATTCGCGCATCAGCGATTTGACCAACGCCGCCAATGTCATCAAGGGACGCAAGGTCGCCAAGAGTGTGCAGGCGATGGTGGTGCCGGGTTCGCAGCACATCAAGCTGGAGGCGGAAAAACTCGGCCTCGATAAAATTTTCATCGACGCCGGATTCGAGTGGCGCGAATCGGGATGCAGCATGTGCCTGGGAATGAACCCCGACATCCTGAAGCCGGGCGAGCGCTGCGCGAGCACCTCGAATCGCAACTTCGAAGGGCGCCAGGGCAAGGGCGGGCGCACGCACCTGGTCGGGCCCGAGATGGCGGCGGCGGCGGCGATCGCCGGGCACTTCGTCGACATTCGGCACTGGGCGAAGCAGTAGCAACTTCTTCAAGCGCGGAGAGCAACCGACATGAAAGCGTTTACAAATTTTACCGGATTAGTAGCACCGCTCGATCGATCCAATGTCGATACCGACCAGATTATCCCGAAGCAATTCCTCAAGGCGGTGGTGCGCAGCGGGCTCGGCCGCGGGCTGTTTTTCGATTGGCGCTTCACCGCCGAGGGCAAGGACAATCCCGCATTCATTCTCAATCAGCCGCAATTCAAAGGCGCCGAGATCCTGGTCGCGCGCGCCAATTTCGGCTCGGGCAGCTCGCGTGAGCACGCGGTGTGGGCGCTGCAGGACTATGGCTTCCGCGCCGTCATTGCGCCGTCGTTCGCGGATATCTTTTTCAACAACTCGGGCAAAAATGGCTTCATGACGATTATTCTCAAGCCCGAGGAGGTCGACGCGATTTTCCAGGCGGTCGCGAAGCATCCCGGCTACGAACTGCTGATCGATCTGGCGGGCCAGAAAGTCTCCGACGGCGCCGGGTGGTCGGCGCATTTCGAGATCGCGCCGCATTCCAAGCGGGTGCTGCTCGAGGGGCTCGACGATGTCGCGCTGACGCTGGAGCACGCGGCCACCATTGCGAAGTACGAGCAGATGCATCCGGTTCCGTACCGGTAGCATTTCGCTATGCGGGAGCGATCGAGCGGCTTGACCCGGCCGCCGTGACCTCTTACGGATTGAGGTCACGGCCCCACCATGCGTCGAACGGTTGCAATCGTAGGTTTGCTCTTGTCAGCGCTTTTGGTGGCGTCGATGCGGCCGCGCGTTTCCCGCGCCGATGACACTAAATCCTACTTTCTGGTGGCGAGTCCCGAGATGGGCGATCCGGTCTTTCGCAACTCGGTCATCCTGATGGTGCCGACGATTCAGCCGCCGCTGGTGGCCGGCGTTATCGTCAACGAACCGACCGGTACCTCGGCGCACGAGGTGTTCCCGAATTTTCCGGCGCTCAAGGACAATTCCAACAGCGCCTACTTTGGCGGGCCGGTCGACAACGGCGCGCCTACCCTGTTGGTGCGCTCGTCACATCCGCCGGCCAGGGCGATCCAGGTTATCGACGATCTTTACGCGAGCACTGACGCCGACAGCATCGCGCGGATTCTTAAAGGTCCTACCAGTGCTTCGACCTTGCGCATCTTTCTCGGTCGCGCGCAGTGGCTACCCGAACAGCTTCACGCCGAGATCATGGAAGGCGCGTGGTATGTAATGCCGGCCGACTCCGACCAGGTCTTCAGCGCCGACCCGACGCATCTGTGGCGCAAGCTGGTCGCGCGCGGTCAGCTTCAGGAGACGCGGTTTCTGCGCCTTCCGCAAATTCACCGCGCCAGTGAGACTCATAGACTGCGGCCGTCGAAGTGGCTCAGCTTGATGCCGGCGGGGTCGACCCCTTCGAGGCAGCGTACGTTGACCGAGGTGCCCTCATCGGAGGTGATGTGGGTGCCCACCCCGCAGTTCGGGCAGAAGTGATGCCGGTACTTGCCGGTGCGGAAAGTGTAGGTGCCGAGGTTCGCCGGCGGCGTTTTCAGATGCAACTGGCCGTTGCCGACGAACCAGTGAAGGTAGCCGTGCTTGCTACAGATTGTACAGTTGCAGTCGGCGAGCGAATCGATGGCGCCGTCGACCTCGAAGGCGATTTTTCCGCAGTGGCATCCGCCCTGGTAGCTCATTGTCATCCTCCCGAAAGTTAGGGTTCACCTCGCGCCCAGCGCCCTGGCAATCAGCGTCTGCGCTTCTTCCTGAATCTGCTTCAGATGATCCGCGCCCTTGAAGCTCTCGGCATAAATTTTGTAAACCTCCTCGGTGCCCGAGGGCCGTGCCGCGAACCAGCCATTATCGGTTACCACTTTGAGCCCGCCGAGGGCGGCGCCGTTGCCGGGCGCGCTGGTCAGCGTCGAGGTAATTTTATCGCCGGCGAGATCCTTCGCCGTAATCTGATCGGGCGACAACTTCGCGAGGATCTTTTTCTGCTCGGCGGTCGCAGGCGCATCGATGCGTTCGTAAACCGGCGCGCCGAATTCGCGCGTGAGGTCCTGGTAGAGCGCGCCGGGATCGCGGCCGCTTTGCGCGGTGATCTCGGCGGCGAGCAATCCTGCGATGATGCCGTCCTTGTCGGTCGTCCAGACCGTGCCGTCGCGACGCAGAAACGACGCGCCCGCGCTCTCCTCGCCGCCGAATCCGACCGAGCCGTCGATAAGTCCATCGACGAACCATTTGAAGCCGACCGGAACTTCCACCAGCCGGCGGCCGAGCGCGGCACTCACCCGATCGATCATGCTGCTGCTGACCACGGTCTTGCCGATCGCGGCCCCTTTCGGCCAGCCCTCGCGATGCTTGAACAGGTAGGAAATTGCTACCGCCAGATAATGATTGGGATTCAGCAGGCCCGCGCTCGGGGTCACGATGCCGTGGCGATCCGCGTCGGTGTCATTGGCGAACGCGACGTCGAAGCGATCCTTCATCCCGACCAGCCGCGCCATCGCGGAGGGCGAGGAACAATCCATCCTGATTTTGCCGTCCCAATCCACCGTCATAAAACGAAAAGTAGGATCGACGGCGTCATTTACCACCGTCGCCTTGATGCGGTAGCGCTCGATGATGGGTCCCCAGTAATGCACGCTGGCGCCGCCCAGCGGATCGATTCCGATGCGAATGCCGGCGTCGCGAATCGCCTCCATGTTCACCACGCCGCCGAGATCGCTCGCATAAGCTTCGACATAATCGTGGCGATGGGTGCTCGACGCATTCAGCGCGCGCTCGAACGGAATCCGCTGTACTCCGCGCAGCTCGTCGGCGAGGATCGCGTTAGCGGATTTTTCGATCGCGCCGGTGACATTGGTATCGGCCGGGCCGCCATTGGGCGGATTGTATTTGAAGCCGCCATCGGCCGGAGGGTTGTGTGACGGCGTGATCACGATGCCATCGGCGAGGCCGCTTTTGCGCCCGCGATTGTAGGTCAGGATCGCATGCGAGATAACCGGGGTCGGGGTATAGCCACGCTCGCGATCGATCATCACCTGGACTTGGTTGGCCGCCAGCACTTCGAGGGCCGAGGCGAACGCCGGCTCCGAGAGCGCATGCGTATCCATCCCGATAAACAGCGGTCCATCGATGTTGTGTGCTTTGCGATGCGCGCAAATCGCCTGCGTGATGGCGAGAATGTGCGCCTCGTTAAATGCACTCTCGAATGCCGATCCGCGATGCCCCGAAGTTCCGAACGTGACGCGCTGCGAAGCGATCGCCGGGTCGGGACGCTCGGAGTAGTACGCGGTTACCAGGCGGGCGACGTTTACCAGCATCGAAGCGGGAGCCGGTTTTCCAGCCAGTGGATGCAGCTTCATAGATAAATGTTACCTTGATTCAAACCGGCACTGGAGGCGAGAGCGCGTTGAACGAAGTGTGTCATCGTCATCAATCGTTAATTTGCGCCTAATCTTGAGCCGCGCCTATAAGAGAGTTTTGGCTGCCGGCCGCCACGACCGGGTGAGACCCTGAAGGACGGGCGCATGCTTCAATCAACAGACAGTACTTCGGTTGCTGCAATCAAGCAGCGAATTCTGGAAAATCTCGAACTCGCGCTCGCCCGGCAGCCGCAGTATGCGACGCGCAACGATTGGTACATGGCGCTGGCGCTGGCAGTGCGCGGGTTGCTGGTGGCGCATTGGTACAGCGGCACCGATGTGCGCGCGTCGAACTACGAGCGCGTGGTCGCGTATCTCTCGGCGGAATTTCTGCTGGGACCGCATCTGCACAACAACCTGATCGGTCTGGGGGTCTATCCGCAGGTTGAGCAGGCAGTCTCCGAGTTAGGCCAGAATTTGCACGACCTGCTGTGGCAGGAGCCGGAGCCGGGGCTGGGCAATGGCGGTTTGGGACGGCTGGCCGCGTGTTTCATGGATTCGATGGCGACGCTGGAGATGCCCGCGATCGGCTATGGAATTCGCTACGAGTTCGGCATCTTTCGCCAGGAAATTCGCGACGGCCGGCAAGTCGAGCTGAGCGATGAATGGTTGCGCAGCGGCAACCCGTGGGAAATCGTCAGGCCGCAGAATTTCCACTACGTCGGCTTCGGCGGCAAGGTCGAAAACGGCGCGGATGACTCGGGGATGATGCGCATCCGCTGGATTCCACATCGAGTCATCAAAGGGGTAGCCTACGACACGCCGATCCTCGGCTACCATGTGCCGTGGGTGAATCTGCTGCGCTTGTGGAAGGCCGAAGCGCACGAGTCGTTCGACTTCCGGGCTTTCAATACCGGCGACTACTACGGCGCGGTGGAAGAAAAGATCCAGTCCGAGAACATTACCAAGGTCCTGTACCCCAATGACGAGCAGGTGAGCGGCAAGATCCTGCGGCTCGAGCAGCAATATTTTTTCGTCTCGTGCTCACTGCAGGACATGCTCAGGTTGCACCGACTGCGGCGCCGCTCGATAACCGAGTTTCATCGCTACTGGACCGTCCAGCTCAACGACACCCATCCTTCGATTGCGGTGGCCGAGCTGATGCGGCTGCTGCTCGACGAGTACAGCCTCGGCTGGGAGGAGGCGTGGGAGGTGACGCGCCACACCTTCGCCTACACCAACCATACCCTGTTGCCGGAGGCGCTGGAGAAGTGGCCGCTGCGGATTTTCCAGGAATCGCTGCCGCGCCACCTGCAGATTATCTACGAGATCAACGCGCGCTTCCTGGCGCAGGTGCGGGAACGTTTTCCTAACGACACGCCGCGCGTCGCGCGGCTCTCGATCATCGACGAGAACGGCGAGCGCTATGTCAGGATGGCGCATCTGGCCGCGGTCGCCAGCCGCAGGATCAACGGCGTCGCGGAGCTCCACTCCGAGTTGTTGAAGCGCGACGTGATGCGCGACTTCGCCGAGCTCTATCCGGAGAAATTCACCAACGTCACCAATGGCGTAACCCCCCGGCGCTGGCTGGCGGTTAGTAATCCCGAGCTAACCGATCTCATTACCCACAAGATTGGAAACCACTGGCTCTCCAACCTCGAAGCCGAGCTGCGCAAGTTCGAAAGCTTTGCCGATGATACCGAAATCCAGGAGGCGGTGCGTCTCATCAAGTTTTCCAACAAGCGCGCGCTGGCGGAGCTGGCCGAGCAGGATACCGGGATAAAGATTGACCCGGAGTCTATGTTCGATGTCCAGGTCAAGCGCATCCACGAGTACAAACGCCAGCACCTTAATGTTCTGCACATCATCACGCTTTACCACCGGCTCAAGCGCAACCCCGGCATGATCATGGTGCCGCGGACCTTTGTCTTCGGCGGCAAGGCCGCGCCCGGCTATGCGCTGGCCAAGCTCATCATCCAGCTGATCAATTCGGTGGGCGAGGTGGTCAACGCCGATCGCGAGGTTAACCACCGTCTCAAGGTGGTGTTCATTCCGAATTTCAACGTCAAGACCGGCCAGCACATCTATCCCGCGGCTGATCTCTCGGAGCAGATTTCCACCGCCGGCAAGGAAGCTTCGGGGACCGGCAACATGAAGTTCGCGATGAGCGGCGCGCTGACGATTGGCACGCTGGACGGGGCCAATATCGAGATCATGAACGAAGTCGGCAAGGAAAACTTCTTCCTGTTTGGTCTGACTGCTGAGCAGGTAATCGCGATCCAGGCGGAGGGTTACCGGCCGCGCGAGTTCTACGACCACAACTCCGAGTTGCACGAGGCAATCGATGCGATCGCGGGCGGCGCGTTTTCACGCGGCGACCGGGAGATGTTCCGCCCGCTGGTCGATTCGCTCCTGCAGCAGGATCCCTTTTTGGTGCTCGCTGACTATCAGTCCTATATAGACTGTCAAAATCGCGTATCGGAGGCCTTCCAAGATCCGCGGAAGTGGGCGCGGATGGCGATTCTTAACATCGCGCGGATGGGCAAGTTTTCCTCGGATCGTGCGATCCGCGAGTATTACGAGAAGATCTGGCGGCTGTGATTTTTACAGCCGTGGCATGACGTCCGCCGCCAGTTTCTCCAGATGCTCGAGGTCGTCGAAAACCGGATTCAGCAGGAAATGCCGCGCGCCGGCGCGCACCAACTCGCCCAGCTTGTCGATAACCTCGGCGACGCCGCCCCAAATCGACACGCGCGGCGCCATCTCGGCGTTCTTGTAGCGCGCGCCGAACCATTCGCGCAGCCGCCGCTCCGCGCGCTCGCGATTGTCATCGAGCGCGAGGTAGACCCGCTTCGAGATGGGAAACTTTGCGGGGTCGCGCTGCGCGTCCTCCAGCAGGCGGCGCAGCATCGTGCTTTGCTTGACGAAGTCCGCCGGGGTCGAAGAGCCCGCGCCCATCCATCCGTCGCCATGGCGCACGGTGCGGCGCAGCGCGATCTCGTCGCGGGCACCGAACCAAATCGGCGGATGTGGCTTCTGCAGCGGTTTGGGTTCCATCGCGACGTTTTCAAATTTCCAGAACTCGCCGGCGAAGGTCGCGCGCGGCTGGGTCCATAGCGCCTTGGTCACTTGCAGCACCTCGACGAAGCGCCGCGAACGATTTTCTTTCGCGATGCCGAACGCCGCCTCCGGCACATGCGGCCCGCCCATACCGACGCCGAGGGTGACCCGTCCCTGGCTCAGTTGATCCAATGAGGAGAGCGCCTTGGCCAGGTGAATCGGGTTGCGCGTTATCGGCAAGATCACCGAGGTGCCGAGGCGCACTCTCGCGGTGAGCGCAGCGGCGAAGGTCAGCAGCGTGATGGGTTCGAGCATCGGGGAGTCGCCGAGGATTTGCTCCTGCACCCACACGCTGTCGTACCCGAGCGCTTCGGCGCGGGAGAGAAAGTTGCGGATGAAGCCTACCTCGGCGGGCGCGCTGGTTTGGGGAATCGCAATGCCGCAGGGAATTTTACCGGTCGCCATGCTGATGCTCCTCGACGAGCAGTAAACCACACCGGGCAGGAAATTCGTAAGCGGCGCGAACGGCTACCGCATCGGATGCGCTTTGAAAAAATTCCAAATCACGTCGGTCGCGTTAATCTTGTTGCTCGGCTTGCCCACCACGCGCTCGGGCAGCCGATTGATTCCGCCCGGCCACACATGGCCCATGTCGTCGATGAAATATTCCACCACCGCGACGCCATCGCGGCAGCTGTCGAAGTTGTCGGTTTCGACCCCGTCGACGCGGCTGACGCTGGCGGGTTGCGGCGGGCATCCATCCAGCTGACGCCACTGCGCGAGGTTCTCCTCGATTGGAGGTTGCTGAACCTGCTCGCCGCGAATTCTGATAACGCCGCCGTTGGGTAGTTCGAGCGGATCATCGCGACCGATGATGTAGAGCATCGGAAGCGGACGCTGCATTTGATGATCATGAAGAAGGAGATGACCCGCGACCGGCGCAATCGCGGCAACCTTTTCCGACAACTCGACCCCGACCCGAAACGTCATCGAGGCGCCATTGGAAAATCCGGTCACGAAGATGCGTTTGGCATCGGCGCCATATTGATTCTCCAGCACCTCGATGATGTACGCGATGAATTCCACGTCAGGATCGTTGCGCCTGCCTGAGGCGTGCCGGCCCGAGCCCTCGTTCCAGGTTTGCGGATTGAGCAGGAAACTCGCCGGCTGCTTCGGACGCTCGGCGACACCATCGGGAAACACCGCGATGAAATCCTCGCGATCAGCCTTGCGGTCCCATCCGGTCTGTTCCATCGCCTGCTGCCCGGTGCCGCCCGCGCCGTGGAGCATAATGACCACCGGGAGCTTGCGTTTGGCGTTGAAGGTCGCCGGGACGTGCACGATGAAATGGCGGTTTAGAGCTCCGAGCTGCACGTTCTCGACGCGATCCCATGGAGCGATCGGCGGCGGCTGATTGTTGACAGCATGCGAGCATCGAGGCGTCGCGACGACCGCGAGTACCACAATCGTGGCGATAGTCAGCCAAGCCTGGTTTCGCGTACTCATCGCATTCGCAGTATACGCTGACCACGGTGCGAGGTTTCAGGATGCGCGGGCGATTTGGTAGGTTGCTGGAGACCCGGGAGGAACATCCTTTGCGCATCGCGCTGATTGGACAGGCGGCGTTCGCCGAAAAAGCTCTCGACGCGCTCATGAAGCATGGCGACGAAATCGTGCAGGTGTTTTCGCCGCCCGATCCGCCCTCCGGCCGGCCCGACTCGCTGACCGCCAAGGCGCGCGAGCAGAAGTTGCCGCTGAGCCAGCCCGCTTCGTTCCGCACCGATGCCGCCTTCGATCAATTCAAGGCGCTCGAGGCCGACCTCGCGGTGCTCGCATTCGTCACGCTGATCGTGCCGGAGCGCGTGCTGTATGCTCCACCTCATCAAGCGATCTGCTTTCATCCCTCGCTGCTGCCGCGTCATCGCGGCGCCAGCTCGATCAATTGGACTCTGATTGCCGGCGATAGTGAAACCGGGGTGACCTGGTTCTGGCCCGACAAAGGCCTCGACACCGGTCCGATACTGCTGCAGAAAAAAATTCCTGTCGAGCCCAACGATACCGTCGGATCGATTTACTTTAACCGCCTGTTTCCCCTCGGTATCGATTCGATGATCGAGGCTATCGAGCTGATCGAAAACGGCGGTGCGCCGCGTATCGTGCAGGATGAAAGCAAAGCGACCTACGAACCGATCTGCCGCGACGAGCATGCGAAGGTGGACTTCTCCAAACCAGCGCATGAGGTGCACAACCTGATTCGCGGATGCGATCCGCAGCCCGGCTCTTTCGCCGCCATCGACGGACGCAGAATCAGGCTCTATGAGCCGTCGCTCGAGATAGGCAATCCGAGTGCGGCGTCCGGCACCATCGTTTCGATTGGCGGCGACGGGATGAAAATCGCGCTCGCGGGCGGAACCATCACCATCAAGCGCGCGCGCCTCGAGCCGGAGGGGAAAAAAGTCGCGCCCGCCGAGCTGGCGTCATCGGGTGCGATTCGCGCGGGCGCGCGGCTCGCCTAGCGGCGTCGCCGAGGTTACGTCTTTTTTTTCGCGTTGGATGGTTTCGTGATTTTCGGCTTGGCCGCTTTGCGCCTGCCAAGCTTTTTTTCGACTGCCGCAACCGCGTCGTGCGCCGCCGTCTTAACTTGCTCGACCGATAGCTCGACATCCTGCTCGATCGCTTCCACGATTCCCGCCGTAGTCACGCCCAGGCGTTCGCGCCTGGGTTTGGAAACTTTTGCCATTGTGCAATCTTGCCAGCATTGCGCATGAGAACCCAACCTGCACTCGACGCTTGCCCTCCATGGGCAGTGCGTTAGGATCGGGCTGCCATGAGGCTTTGCATAGGCACCTCCAAGGGGATCATCATCCTCGATCCCGACCGCGGCTCGAAGCCCTTGATGGTGCTTGCCGATCCCTCGCCGGTCTGGTGCATGGCGCAGGATTGCGAGGATCCCGGATGTATCTACGCCGCCTCCAATGACTTAATCGCACACGGTCGCGCCGTGTTCGCGCGCTCCACTGACAGTGGGCGCACCTGGGTCGAGACGGTGCCGAAGCAGGCGCGCGAAGAGGAAATCTGGGCGATGGCCGCATCGCCGGAGGTAGCGGGCCAGCTCTTCGTCGGCACCTCGCACGGGCGGCTTTTACGCAGCGATGATCGAGGCCGCACCTTTCATGAACTGACCGGCTTCCTGAAAGTCGGCGGGCGCGATCGATGGAGTTTCCCACCTTCGCCCCATATTCCGCACGTGCGCAGCATCGCCTTCGATCCCAACCTCCCGGCGCTGATGTACGTCGGAGTGGAGGAGGGCGGAGTATTCCGCACCGACGATGGTGGACTATCCTTCGCATCGTTGAACAGCGGGCTTTATGACGATGTGCACACGGTGGCCGTCGATCCGGAAAATTCGCGCCGGCTGTACGCCACCACCGGGCGCGGTTTTTATGTTTCCAGCAACGCGGGCGGATCATGGCGTCACGTCAAAGCGGGATTCCATCGAAGCTACACCGTGCCGCTTTTGGTAGCGGGAAAGGAGCATCCAGCAATCTTTACCGCGGCGGCGGCTTCTCCACCTCCGATGTGGCGCGTGGGTGCGCGGGGTGCCGACTCGGCAATGTTTCGCAGCGATGATCGCGGCGAATCATTTTATTCGGTCGAACGGGGCGCGGGGGCAAATCGCGGAATGGTGATGCGATTTCGCGCCCTCCCCGATGGCGACGGCGACTTCTTCGCCGTGTCCGACGACGGCACGGTGACGCGCAATGTCGTCAACGGCGAGGAATCCGCGCCCGTTACGATCGCGGAGAAACTGCCTCCCGCGTACGACCTCGTCGTCGTTCCCTAACACAATGTCGAAAGAGTTTTTCGAGGCCGCGTTCCCTGGATGCTCATGGGAACTCGCCCAGATCCGGAGCAAATGAACCACGCGCAATGAGCATTGATGGCGTGAGTTCGATTGGCAGGTCAAAGTCGATTACAATAGGTTAAAGCATGATTCGCGGAGTGCGCCGACCTCGCCTGCTTACTCTCTAAAAAGTCCTTTTTCATGGTTTCACTGGCCGAATCGCTCTGCGATGTGCTAAACAAAATTGAATTCAGTTCGGTTAGATTGGCCAGCGCAACGATTTAAAGGTGGGAGTTCGGGAATGCGGAGTCACCCCGTGAGAGGATTTGCGTTAGTTTCTGCAGTTTTCCTTGCGGCAATAAGCCTGACAGTTTCGGCCAGCGCCAACTCGCTGTATCAGGGTTCGGTCGGTTCCAGTGGAGTGGTCGGGACAGCCCTTCCAGGTCAGGCGCTTTGGACCTACTACCAGACCATTCAGATGGGTCAGATCTGTCCGCCGGGCGCGAACGCGCACCAAATCTGTAATACCGACAGCAACGGAGACAACATCATTCGTCTCATCAACCCGAATGGCGCGGCCAACGGCAATTTAGCCGGAGCAAAACCGCAGACGGTTTGCGCCATGATCTATGTCTTCGACAAGGATCAGGAAATGGGCGAGTGTTGCGGATGCCCGTTAAGCTCCGCGCAGCTGGCGACTTTCTCGGTGATACAAAATCTGACCGCGAATTGGGCGCTTGCCGGTGCCGACGATGGCGCAACCAGCTTCGACCCTTCCAATGGGCTCGGCGCAATCGCCATCATTGCCGCGACGCCAAATGCGGGGCCTACCTGTGCCGGCCTAAGTGGCGCCTGCCATGGCGGATGCGATCCCACCAACATTCCAGGCTATAGCGTCACGATCGCCAACAACCTGCTCGGGAGCATCACCCACAACCAATTAGTTGCGGGAAACCCGCTGGGCGGACAAGCGGTAATTGGAATCACTGAAATTCCGCTGTCCGACGATGGTGGAGGCAACCCGACTAACCTCATCTACCTGCAAAACCAATGCGGAGCACTCATCGGAAACAGCACGCTGGGCGGGTTTTGCAATTGTCCGGTCGAGTAGAGATCGCGATGCAGTCGGAGTTGGATCGGTCGGCATGGAGCCGGGTTGGGTGTGAGGTCAAGCTACCTACTTTCGCGCACGATTCGGAAGCATCGGTTGGAATTCTTCGACGTAATGCGGAGTTCATTGGCGTCGCGCTGGCTTCATCGCGCGCCAATGTGCTATGGAAGACTGCGATCAATCTTGTTCGGCAGCTTGGAGCAACGATAGGGTTTAGGGTTAAGGAGGGACAAACGGGATGAAAATGCGCACTATAACAGGGTTTTGTTTAGCTGCCGGGATTTTCCTGGCCGCTTTTGCAGTGTCCGGACCAGCGAATGCTGCTTCACTGCGCGAGGGTTCCGTCAGCGCGGCATCCTTCGGAGCGCTGCCGGGCGAGGTTCTGTGGGGCTATTACGAGACCACCTACGAGGGCATTCTTTGCTCTAGTTCAGGCGCCGCTACTTTCCCGGGCGGATGCAACCATCAAGGAAATGGCGATAACATCCTGCGCCTGATCAATCCGAATGGCTTTGCCAACACCAACCTGGCGGGCGCCATTTCGCAGCCAGTTTGCGCGATGGTTTACGTTTTCGACGATAACCAGGAGATGGGCGAGTGTTGCGGATGCCCGATTACTTCCAACGGGCTGTTGAATTTCTCCTTCAATCACAACCTGACCTCAAATTGGGCAGTGTCTGGACCTGACGGCGGATTTCAAGGAATAGGCTCAGTTGCTGTCGTCGCCGCTTCGGTAAACACCGGCATTCTCGGATTTGGCAACGGCAAGGGCTGCACCTCCACTCAGAGTGGCGCATGCAACGGCGGTTGCGATCCTACCAATACCCCGGGGTACATAGTTTCGAACATCAATAATCTGCTCGGCAGCATCACGCACAATCAGCAAACGAATACCGCCGACGGCCTGACCGAAGTGAGCCTCTTTGATGATGCCGGCGGTGATTCTAACAACCTCACCTATCTGCAGAATCAGTGCGGCGCATTGGTTGGAAACGGGACTGGCGGCGGAATCTGCAGCTGCCCGACTGAACTTTAAGCAGGGGGTCGCGGGTCGAGCGGCGCAGTTGCCGCGCGGTCTGAAACTCTCTCAAAATATGGTACGATGCCAAGAGCGCTCTTCGGGGCGCTCTTGGCGTTTTTGGATATGGCGAGTGAGGGATGAACGAAATGCGAAAACAAACCCACTCGAATGCCGTTACACGGAGTTGAAAGCGGAAAACAAACCCACTTTGTCCGCGGAATTGCTGCACTTTTTTATGAAGGCAGGTGGCGCCTCACCACCGTCGGGCGCGGACGCCCTCCGGCTCTCATCCGCCTGGCACGCCGGTCGCCAAATCCGAAGAGCGACCAGCGCGCCAGCCACCTTCTCTCGCGAACGAGAGAAGGGACATTGAAGGAATTGCAAAAACAAACCCACTCCAATGCCGTTACAC
>Ga0210398_10001291_pt1 | contig 26167 bp, 20 predicted proteins | sample IncBWC4OmetaG_FD_161047 | JGI IMG/M metagenome (GOLD analysis project Ga0210398, IMG submission 161047) | Forest soil microbial communities from Barre Woods Harvard Forest LTER site, Petersham, Massachusetts, United States - Inc-BW-C-4-O | ecosystem: Environmental > Terrestrial > Soil >... | reverse complement strand
GTCCGAAGACAACCGGGCGGCCAGGTTGCATGCGAACTCCGGTGAAGAAAAATTCGGCGTTAAGGTTGAGCAGCGCCTGTTCGACAAAGTCGTATTTGCCCATGGAGACTCCGCCGGACAGGATAAACAGGTCGGAGGTGAGGGCTTCCTCAATTGCTGATTCGATTGCGGCCACGTTGTCGTGCACGGTCGGTCGCAGAACGGGTTTGCCGCCATGCTGAAGAACCTGGGCAGCGATTGAGTAACTGTTGGAGTTACGAATCTGGTGCGGCAGCGGTTGGCCGGCCACGGGAACGAGTTCGTCACCGGTAGCCAAGATGGCAACGCGCGGACGGGTGTGGACGGGCAGGCTTGCATATCCGCATGCGGCAGCGGCGGCGATGTGCTGCGGGCCGATACGCGTTCCGGTTAGGACGAGTGTGGCTCCAGCCTGTGCTTCGGCTCCGGCGGGGACGACATTTTCGCCCGCGGTGAGCTGCCGTGTTGTCCTGATGCTGCTCGCATCAACCGCAGCGTGTTCGACCATCAGGACGCAATCGGCCCCGGCGGGCACGGGTGCTCCAGTCATGATCTCAATGGCCCGCCCTGGTTCGAGCGCGGGGCCGGTCCAGACTTCGCCAGCGCGGAGCTGGCCCACGATTTGTAGGGTATCTCCAGAGGCCAGATCAGCAGAGCGGCAAGCGAATCCGTCGCGGGTGGAGCGGGGAAAGGGCGGCTGGTCACGGTCGGCGAGGACCGGCGCAGCGAGGATGCGGCTGAGACTGTCGAGCAGGGTGAGAGATTCCGTGCCGCGCGGGCGCTCGTCGGAGGAGGTGGCCTGTTCGCGCACGGTGCGTGCGGCGTCACTGTAGCCCAGCACGATCGAAGGGGAAGAGGGCGAAGCCGAAGCGGGTTCCACAGAGCCGATTGTAGCTAAAAGGCAATGGGCGCCGTCTGGGAGACGACGCCCTTGCAGTGTGTTGATGGGGACTACTTCTTGCCCTTGTAGCTACTGGTGACCGTGGTGCTCATTTCGGCGAGGACCGCCTTGGCGTCAGCAGAGAATTGACCGTCGGGGGCGAGCTGGAGATATTTCTGGTAGGCTTCGGCGCAACCTGGAGGAGCGACGATTTTCCCAGTCTTGGGATCGACGGAGGCTTTATTGATGAGCGCCTTGCCCTTCAGATAGTAGGCGATGGCCTTTGTGGGGTCGGCGGCAATTGCCTTGTCGGCAGCGGCGACGGTCGCGTCGATCTGATTGGCGCGGTCCATCATAATGGCCTCGTTGGTGTAGTGCACCGCTGCGCCCTTGGGATCGGCCTGGACGGCCGCGTCATAGGCGGCCTGGGCCTCGGGCACCTTGCCCTGGGTGGCGTAGACCTCACCGAGGGCATCGTTCGCGGCAGCCTGAATTTCGGGATTGGGCTTCTTGCTGGCGGCTTCGAGCTCGACGGCCTTCTTGAGCGAGGTGACTGCGTCGTCGTATTTCTTGAGGCCCTTTTGGGCGACGCCAAGCTCTACCCACAACACGCCGGCGTCGGGCTTGGCCTGCGTGTCCCGGGTCATCAGGGATTCGGCCTCGGTATAGTTCTTATCTTTGTTGTCCTGACGGGCCTTTATGAGGTCAGCGTTCAGGTTCTTGATCTGGGAATTCTCCTTGAGCACTTCCGCATTCTTCGCCTTAATGTCCTCAAGAGCTTTCTTTTGTTCAGGCGACAATTTCGAAAGGTATTCGGGGCGGGACATGTCGAAGTCCTGGGTTATGTCGGCGCCGGCCGCAATTTTGACCTCGTTGAACTCATCCACAATCTTGTCCGGGGGGGTATCGGCATTGCGATAAATAATGCTGTAGGTGCCGGGAGCAATACCGTCGCCGGTGTAGTTTCCGTTATCGTCGGTCTTGAAGGAGTATCTGCTCGTCTTACCTCCGTCATCAGAAAGGCTGACGGTGCCCCCTTTTAATGCAACTCCGGCCGGATCCTGTACATGTCCGTGAATCTTGGCGGTCTGCTGCGCCATTGCCGGCAGAGCGGCAGAAACCACAGCCGCGAACGTTAGTACCAGCCAGAATTTTGTCTTTCGCATTGTCTTTGTCTCCCTGGAATCCGTGTGTGAGTTGCTGACACGGTCCTTTCTTTTTTTGCTCCGGCGTTCGTTCCGTGCCGGTTCAGATCGGTCTTACGTAGGGAATCGGATCTGGCGTGCCAGCCTCGTCGAAGGCACGCAGACGCAGAATACAACTATCACATTCGCCACACGCTTCTTCCGCGCCTGAATAGCACGACCACGTTAAATTGAATGGCGCATTTAATTCAAGGCCCAGGGTTACGATCTGGCTCTTCCGAAGATGGATGAGGGGCGTCGAGATTTCGATGTCTCCCTCGCGCGTACCAGTGCGAATGACCTGCTGGAAGGCCTGGTAATATGCGGGACGGCAGTCGGGATAGCCGGAGCTATCCTGCTCGACGGCACCGATAAAGATAGTTCCAGCCCCCAGCACTTCAGCCCAACTGACGGCAGCGGCCAGGAAGTGCGCGTTGCGAAAAGGGACATAAGTGACGGGAATTGACTGGCCAATTGGGGAGTGCTCCGGCGCTTTGGGCACGGCAATCGCCGGGTCGGTGAGCGCAGAGCCGCCGATGCGCCGGAAGATGTCGATTTTGAGGTGCAGGAAGTCGCGGAAATCAAGGGCTTGTGCAACCTGGCGCGCGCTATCCAACTCGCGGCCTTCGGTCCGCTGTCCGTAGCTGAAGTGGAGCGCGTAGGGCTGGTAGTCGCGGGCGGCGAGGGCAGCACAGACCGCAGAATCCATGCCTCCGGAAAGGCACACGACAGCCCGCTGGCGCGTTCCGTTCAAGCTATCTGTAGCAGACATTCTTTTCTTTAAGGTAACGCGTGCTACGGAAACCGGACCTTTCTCCCTTGTTCGTCGTGTTCGGGTTCTCCGGGTGAAGCTCCCGCCTGCGGCGCTTTACTTCTGCTGCTGAGCCTCCGCGGCAGATTCCATATAAATGTCTACGTTATTCTTGTCGACTTCCGCCGTCCCAGTGTCGACGAAGACAGGGTAGGGCGAGAAGGTGTTCTGGGAATAGTCGGGGCTGAATGTTTTCGGGTGAGAGTGATATATCTCGTCGAGTTGTCTCAGGCCGTAGTAGCCCATGGTGAAGGGCTTCTGCGCAATGGTCGCGTCGATCACACCGTCCTTGATGTCCTGAAGGGTATCCTTATCCACATCCATGGCGATGAGCAGACGATCCGTTACCTTGTTCTCCTTCAGCTTGGTCGCTACCTCGTGACCAGCGGAAGCTTCCAGACAGATGAAGGCATCGACGTGGGCGGCCCCTGTCAAGACGAGATATTGCGGCGTTTTGTCCATAGCGGTTCCGGCGTCTCCGTTGATGTTGAAGACGTCCATCACTTTGATCCCGGGGTGCGAGGCAAAGACCTCCTGGTACCCCTTCAGGCGCTCGTCCAGATTGGGTTGAGGCATGGTGAAGAAGACAACGTTCCCCTTTCCGCCGAGTCTGCTGACCACGCGCCGGCCGCCGAGGCGACCGGCTTCGACATTGTTGGTGCCGATAAAGAAGAGGCGGTGGCTGTGTGGTGCGTCGGAGTCAATGGTGATGACCGGGATGTTCTGCTCGATCGCGGAGTCGATTTCCGGCTGCATCAGCGCTGCATCAGCCACGGAAATGAGGATGCCGCTCGGATGTGTGGCGATTGCGTCGTGCAGATCCTTCAACTCTTCCTGAGCGTTATAGCCCTTCGGGCCGTCGACTTTCGCGGTTACGTCGTATAGCGCCGCCGCCTTCTGGAAGCCTTCAATCGCGGTTTTCCAATATGCGAGGTCAATATTGTTCGAGATGAGGTAATAAGTTTCTTTGTTGGAATGCCGAGCGCAACCTGCAAGAAGACCCAGGGCCGCTGCAAGGGATAGCAGTCCTGCATATTTTAAAGTTCGCATAACAACCTCCCGTGAGATGAATGCTAAGCTGCTTAAAACCTTCTCGCTGAGCGTAGCTGCAATTTCTTCAGCCGACAAGAGCGCGTCGGGGATTGTACACCTGTGCGACGAGATTTGGCTGCTCGATATGCTGCCTTAGGCTTGAACATCCGCCATGACACGCAGATTTGACTGAGCCCGCTCCTGACTGGCCCACCAGGAATCGAATGCGGCCAGCGCGTGATCGCATTGGATGCGGCGCCGCTCTTTTTTGTCGCGGATGCGGCGGCGGATTTCTTCGTCGAGGGGGGCTAGCAGGTCGAAGGTGATATTGGCTGGGTCGAAGCGCCGGGAATCGGAGTGCGTGATGTAGTGGACGAGCGAGCCGAGCGCCGTTTGGCGAGGGGCGGGGATTGGCGTGGTTCCCCGGGCAGCGGCGGCGGCGTAAAGGCCGGCCAGCATGCCGGTGGCGATGGATTCGGTGTATCCTTCGACGCCGGAAATCTGTCCGGCGAAGAAAATGGATGGGTAATCGCGCAGGTTGAGCGTCTCGGAGAGGACGCGCGGCGCGTTGATATAAGTATTGCGGTGAATCTGGCCGTAGCGCAGGAACTTTGCGTTTTCAAGGCCAGGAATGAGGCGCAGGATGCGGGCCTGCTCGGCATATTTCAGATGATTCTGGAAGCCGACGAGGTTGTAGGAGTCGGCGCGAAGGTTTTCGCAGCGCAATTGAACGACGGCCCAGGGATTCTTGCCGGTTCGCGGGTCGCGCAGGCCGACGGGCTTCATGGGGCCGAAGCGCAAGGTGTCGCGGCCGCGACGAGCCAGTTCTTCGATGGGCAGGCAGCCCTCGAAGTAGTCGAGTTTCTCCCACTCCTTTTCCTTCACCTGCTCGGCGGAGACGAGCGCGTCGTAGAAGCGGTCGTATTCCTCTTTCGACAGCGGGCAGTTAATGTAGTCGGCTGTGCCCTTGTCGTAGCGGGCGGCAAAGTAAACGCGCGCCATATCGATGGTGTCGGCTTCGACGATGGGGCTGATGGAGTCGTAGAAGGCGAGATGCTCGCTGCCGGTGAGGCGGGCGATTTCCGCCGATAGTGCCGAGGATGTAAGCGGGCCGCTCGCAACTATGGTGATTCCGTCCTCTGGATCGAGCTGCGTGACTTCCTCGCGATGGACGCGGATTCGCGGCTCGGCCTCAATCGCGGTCTGGATAAGGCGTGAGAACTCGACCCGGTCGACGGCCAGCGCGTGGCCCGCGGGCACAGCGCTCGCATCGGCGCATTGCAGCAGGGGCGATCCGGCGCGGCGCATCTCTTGTTTGAGGAGCCACGGGGCGGTGTTTTCGCTCTCGGATTTGAGGGAGTTCGAGCAGACGAGCTCGCCGAAGTCGGCGGTCTGATGCGCTGGAGTGGTGCGGACGGGACGCATCTCGTAGAGATCGACTTCGAGGCCGAGGCGCGCGAGGGTGAGGGCAGCTTCGGGCCCGGCTAGGCCGCCGCCAATAACGCAAATCTTCATGCCGTGGTCTCGGTGGCTGCTTCCGGGGAAGCGGCAAGCGCAGCAAGAGCGCTGCCAGTAACGCGCATGCGCCGCCAGTCATCGAGCATGATGGCTTCGAGGCCGAGATAGAAGTCGATGGCGGTCTGATTCCAGTTGAGCACGTCCCACTGGAGGCGGGCGCAGCCACGCTCGACGGCAATGGCGGCGACGCGGTTGAGGAGAGCCTTGCCGATACCGTGTCCGCGGAATTCAGGCCGGACAAACAAGTCTTCGAGGTGCAGGCTGCGGCCCTGCCAGGTTGAGTAGATGGGGAAGAATAGGGCGAAGCCAGCGGGTGCGACGCCGTTTGCGGTCTCGTGCTCGGCGATCAGGCACTCATAGTAGCGCACGGCGCCGAAGCCGTCCTCGAGCAACTGAGTATCGGTGATCTTAACCGAATGCGGCGCGCGCTCGTATGTGGCGAGTTCGTGAATGAGCGAGCGTATGAGCGGGACATCGGACGGCGTGGCGGGACGGACGCGGGTCATAGCGGGTAAATTGTGATTGCTGATTCGATTATAGGGATTCGAAGAGACGCGAGCGTCAGGCTTGATATCTTCGTTGTGACCCATTTTTCGGAGAAGAGTGAAGACTATGGATGCGGCGCAGGTGTTGATCGGGGGAAAGTGGCGCGAGGCGAATTTCAAGACGACATTTCACGCGCAGAATCCGGCGACCGGACAGACGCTGGCGCAGGCATTCCCTGTCAGCGAATGGGCAGACTGCGAAGCGGCAGTGCTTGCAGCAGGTGAGGCCGCAGAGAAGCTAAGAACGATGGCTCCGGAGCGGATTGCAGACTTTCTAGAGGCCTATGCGCGGAACATTGAAGCGTCGGCCGACAAGATTGCCCGAACAGCCCACGAAGAGACCGGGCTGCCTATCGCTCCAAGGCTGAAAGATGTGGAGCTGCCGCGAACCGTCAATCAGCTGCGGCAGGCCGCGGCGGCTGCGCGGGAGGGGTCCTGGGCGCGCGCGACGCTGGATTTGGAGCGAAATATCCGGTCATGCTTTGAGCCGATCGGTCCGGTGGTGGTTTTCGGGCCCAACAACTTTCCTTTCGCCTTCAACGGAATCAGCGGAGGAGACTTTGCTGCCGCCATCGCCGCGGGCAATCCGGTGATCGCGAAGGCTCATCCGCTGCATCCGGAGACCAGCCGCCTGCTCGCGGAAGAAGCGCGCAAGGCGGTCGTCGAGACAGGACTGCCGCCGGCCACCGTGCAGATGATCTACCATCTCGCGAATGAAGACGGCCTGAAGCTCGTTTCGCACCCCGGCGTGGGGGCAGTCGCTTTTACAGGAAGCCGCACTGCGGGTCTGCATCTGAAACGGGCAGCAGAGGATGCAGGGAAACCGATTTATCTTGAGATGTCCAGCATCAATCCGGTTGTTCTTCTGCCGGGAGCCCTTGCCGAGCGTCTGGCGGAGATTGCGCAGGAGCTGATCGACAGCTGCCTCGCCGGAGCAGGCCAATTCTGCACCAGCCCGAATCTGATCCTTATGCTGGAAAATTCTTCGGCCGAAGAATTGCTCGATCGGGTTGCGAAGGTGTTTCAGGAACGGTCGCCTCAGCCGCTGCTTTCGTCATTCGGATTGAGCCAGATGCACTCTGGCGTGCAGTCGCTGGTGAAGGCCGGCGCAGCGCTGGTGACGGGAGGAGGCGTAGCCCAGGGGGCCGGCTACCGTCACGAAAATACATTACTGCGGGCGACGGCAAGGCAGTTTCTCGTCACAGGGGAGGCGCTGCAGAGGGAAGTCTTCGGGAACGCCACTCTGGCTGTCGTCGCCAGTGCACCGGAAGAGCTTCAGGAGATTGTCGGGCAGCTCGAAGGAAATTTGACGGGGAGCATCTATTCGGCCAAGTCGAGGTCCGACGATGCTTTGTACGCCGATATCGCCCCGGGACTGAGCCGAAAGGTGGGGCGGCTCCTCAATGACAAGATGCCCACGGGAGTCGCCGTTAGCCCGGCGATGAACCATGGCGGACCGTATCCGGCGACTTCGCATCCCGGCTTTACTGCCGTTGGTATACCCGCGTCCATGGTTCGTTTTGCCGCGTTGCGTTGCTACGACGGAGTCTGGCAGGAGCGTCTGCCGGATATCCTTAGGGACAAAATCGCCAATCCGTCGACGTGGCGGTCCATTGACGGAGCGTGGGTGAAAGGCTAGTCAGCGATAGCAAACGGGTATGGAACGGCGACAGCGGGCCGATTCTCCAGAGCCTCGCGGATGATCTTACGGGCTGCCTTCAATTCCTCGCCGACAAGTTGAAGGCGCGGCGGGCGCACGCGCGCGTTGCCCTCGCCCAGCTCCTCCTGCACGAGCTTGATGAGCTGGATGAATTTGGGCACGGTATCCATGCGGAGCAGGGGCAGGAACCAGCGGTACAGCTCGAATGCATCTCTTGTGTGCCCCTGCATGGCGTAGTCGAAGAGGGCCACGGACTCCGCGGGAAACGCATTCACCAATCCGGCGATCCAACCGGTCGCGCCAGCAGCAATGCCTTCGAGGATGGCGTCGTCGACCCCGACGAAGATGCGCAGGCGGGCATCGTCGATGGCGCGAATCGCGGTGACGCGGCGAACATCGGTGCTCGATTCCTTGATGGCGTGCAGGTTGGGGTGTTCGGCCGCGAGCTCATGGATCTGCTCGGGGAGAAAGTCTGTCCCGTAGGCGACGGGATTGTTGTAGAGCATGCAGCTGAGCGGGGTCGCGCTAAAGATGGCGGCCATGTGCGCCTTTGTCTCGCGCCAGTCGCCGCGATAGACATACGGCGGGAGAACCATCAGGCCGGAGCAGCCCGCATCGGCGGCAGTTTTTGCAAGCTCGACGGCTTCTGAGGTGGAGAGAGCCGAGATCGCAGCGACTATGGGCGCGCGGCCATCTGCGGCGGCGACCATGGTCTTCAGGATGACTGCCTTTTCCTCGAAGGCGAGGGTTGCGGCTTCGCCGAGGGAGCCGAGCGAGACGATGCCCGTACAGCCCTTCTCGAGCAGCGATCGCGCGTGCCTGGTCATGAAGGCGTGGTCGACCCGGAGGTCCGCGTCAAAACAGGTAGTCATTGCGGGCATTACGCCGTACCAGTTCATCGTGTCTCCTGAAGGGTTTTGATCCGTGAAGGCAGATAGGGATCGATGGGGATCGCCGTGCGTCTCCCGAGTAGATGGTCGACCAGCAGGCGCGCAGTACCCAGAGAAGTCGTGATGCCAAGTCCTTCATGGCCGGTAGCCAGGAAGACGGTCGGGTCTTCGGTTGGTCCGATAAGCGGCAGTTTGTCAGGCGTTGCGGCGCGAAATCCGGTCCAGGACCGAAGAGCAGTCAGGGACGGCAAGCCGGGCATGTAGAGCGTGGCGCGATCCATCATGGCTCGAAGGATGTGTTGGTCGACACCGGGTTCGTCTGCGTCATACTGTCGCGATGAGCCGATAAGCAATTGCCCGGAGATTCGCGGCTGGATGTTGAAGGCGACAGAGTCGCCGTCCGACGAGTGCGCGCTCTTGAGATAGCCCAGCTCGACGAGCTGATGGTTCACGTAGCCCGGATAGCGATCGGTGAGGATGAGATGGCCCTTGCGTTTCCTGATCGGGATGCCCGGTGTTAGTTCAGGTGAAAACGCTCCTGCAGCGTTGATGAGGATGCCTGTCGGCAGCATGGTTCCGTCGTCGAGGTAAAGGCGGCCATACGATGCGTTGGTGACCGCGTGGCCTGTGATGAGGGATGCTCCAAGCTTCCGTGCCTCGGCCATGAGATATTCCGCCGCGCTTTGAGCGTGAACCACGGCGTCGTTTGGCACGAGAAGGCCACCGGTGAGTGGGCGGCGCAGGTTCGGCTCGGCAGCGGCAAGTGCATCGCTGTCGAGCGTCTCGCAAGGAACGCCTTGTTCGGTAAAGTTATCGAATTTTCGCCGGGCCTCGGCCATTTCTTCTTCATCGGCGGCAATCCAGATGGTTCCGGGGCGATAGTACTCGACGGAGAGCTCCGGGGCCAGAGCGCCCCAGAGGGATTGCGAATACTTTGTGAGTGCGAACTGCGCCGGAGAGTCATCCATGATGACAACGTGGCCCATCGCCGCACCCGTCGCTCCGCTGGCGACGGCATTCTTCTCGATCACCGCAACGGTCATCCCGGCGCGTGCGCATTCGAGAGCGCATGCCGCGCCGACAATGCCCGCGCCGAGAATCACGACGTCGTAAGCTGTGCTCATTTCGGGATCCCCATACAGAAGGGGTCGTTCGGGTCGAGCAAGAGCGTGGCTTCCGAAGTTACATATGCGGTTCCAGTTATGCTAGGGATGATTTTGTCGCCGTCCACGCGGATGCTTCCTTCGAAGACCGTGCCGAGGATGCCTGCCTGTCTCCAGACTTCGCCGGGCGCAAGTTTTCCTTCTGCGTAGAGGCAGGCCATCTTGGCGCTGGTTCCGGTGCCGCAGGGCGAGCGGTCGTAGGCTTTTCCAGGGCACAAGACGAAATTGGTGCTGTGAGCATCGGGGACTGGCGAAGAACTGAAGAGTTCGATGTGGTCAATCTCCTTGCCGTTCAGTCCGGTGATGCTTTGCGCAGCGAGAGCCTGCCGGATGGCCCAGGTGTACTCCGTCAGCTCGGCAACGTTTTCGAGTGACAGCACTTTTCCGCGCTCTTCCACCAGGTAAAACCAGTTGCCGCCCCAGGCGATATCTCCGTAGATTTGCCCGTGACCCGGCACGTCGACGGGGACAGAAACGCCGGCGCGAAAACTGGGAACGTTTTCGACCGTGACTTTGCCGGATGAATGCAGGGCGGCGGCGACGACTCCGACGGGGGTTTCAATGCGATGGATGCCAGGGCCGATTCTGCCGAGATGCGCGAGGGAGACGATGAGCCCGATGGTTCCATGGCCGCACATGCCGATATAGCCGACGTTGTTGAAGAAGATCACACCGGCGGCGCAGGTGGTATCGACGGGATCGCAGAGGAGCGCGCCGACGATTACGTCCGAACCGCGCGGCTCATTGACGATCGCTGTGCGGAAATCATCATGCAGACACTGGAAGCGATCTCTGCGATCGGCGAGCGGCCCACTGCCGAGATCGGGTCCACCATCGATGACGAGGCGGGTCGGCTCTCCGGCGGTGTGAGAGTCGAGGATGGAAACGCGGCCTAAGACGGTATTGGATGGCATTTCGTAATGTCTACAGTATCGCTGCGGAGCTGGATTTGAAAGGTGTGACCGGTTCGGGGCTCCGGTCGCGCAGAAATGGTACATTGGCATTTTGAATTCTTTTTATTGTGAGATTGTCCGGAGGGATCAGAGTGCGAGTGTCTACGAAGTTTATGGCGAAGGTATCCGGATTGGGTCTGGCTGCTGCAGTTGCAGGGCTGCTGGTGACCGGATGCGAGACTGGCCGGACAACCAAGCAGCACAGCCTGGCGGCAAGCGTTTCCGATGAGACGACGACCGGCAAGCAGGATCCGAGCTATGTGGGCAACGGCGAAGGGCAACCGCCGGTTCCGGGTTCTCCCACAGCCGCCGGTGCGGACGGCAAGCAGCCCTACGATAGCGCCTATGCACGGTCGAGTGAGGGTGCTGAATATGGGTCCGCAACCCCTCCGGCGGAACAGGCAAAGGACAGCTTCGAGCGGCAGTAAGTCTATACGGGTTGCTTACGCGATGACGAGGCCGCGAGGCTTGACGTTTTCGCGGATGAATTTCACAGTCGCGTCGAGCGAGGTTCCGGGGCCGAAGATCGCGGCAACGCCCTGTGCCTTGAGAAAGTCGATGTCCTGGTGCGGGATGGTTCCGCCGAGAACGACCAGGATGTCCGAGGCACCGCGCTCTTTCAGCATCGAAGTCACCCGGGGCACGATGGCGTTGTGCGCGCCGGAAAGAATGCTCAGGCCTACACAGTCCACATCTTCCTGCAAGGCGGCGTTGACGATCATCTCCGGCGTCTGGCGCAGACCGGTGTAGATGACCTCCATTCCAGCGTCGCGCAATGCCCGGGCAATCACCTTGGCCCCGCGATCATGGCCGTCGAGCCCGGGCTTGGCAACAAGGACACGAATTGGCGTGGTGCGCGTAGTCATAGTCATAGACGACTGGTGAGCATATCACGTCGTGGACTGGGTGATCAGTGACGACCTCATGCGGGGAATGCGTGTTGCAAGACGAATTCGATGTAGTCTGCCATGCCCGAGCATGCGGGTTCGATTGAGGACAACAGGATGAGATGCATTTCGTGAGGTGCCGGGAATTGTCGTCCCGCCTTCTCCCGCAGGCGCGCGCAGCGAGATCTGACTATTCCGAAGGCAGGCTATCCTTGATGGTTTGTGCGACATCGTCGATGGACGTGTGCTGACTCAGCTGCTCAATCTCCCGATCATTGGCAATCTTCTTAAGGCCGACTCTGCCCGCGACCTGTCGCTCCATGCCGAGAACCGCGGTAATTTCCCTCTCAGTCAGGAGCAGGATCTGAAGCATCAGATGGTCGCGTTCCTCAGCACGTCGGCTCATACGCGACTGCCGCATGAGGATGATACTTGCCAGCAGGATTGCTTCAAGCGCGACCAGGGTTCCAAGCAGCGAATAGGGCTTGGGATCAAAGTGCCGGATGTGGGCGACTGAAAAAGTGTTCATCATTATCCAGCCAGCGAACAGGAACAGATGAATACAAACGAAGGAAAGACTTCCGGCGATACCCGCTATGGAGTCGCCAAGTTTCTCCGCCAATGTTCGTCTTACCAGGAAATCTTGTTCGTGCTTCGCAATTAGATCGATATGTTCCTGTACATGGCTCTGAGACATTGTCCTAATCCCGTCTTAACGATTGGTTTGATGCCTGCCTCAGACGAGTGGCGCGTTGAAGAAGGCTGCCGGTCGCCTTCGGCAGCCTTTTTATGGCGCAGGTGCTTACCGATCAGCGCCGATCCGCATCCTACTTTGGAACTGGGCCATCGGGGTCAAACGCACAGGAGATGCATAAAGGAGAATTTATGGACAAAATAAGGAAATGCGGCAACCCAGCTTGTGCATGTGTACCACCGGATAAGGAGAAATTTTGCAGCGCCCACTGCGAGGCGATGAAGGGATCAGTGGAGATTACGTGCCAGTGCGGACATGCGAGTTGCAGAGGAGAGAGCGTGACGCCATAGTGCTCGCCACGTCCAACTCTCGTTTTGGATAACCTCTTCCAAGATTTCCAATTCTAAGATTTCCAAGGTTTTCGATCTCACCGCGAAATTGTGGACGCGCCGGAATGGAATCAACCCGATAAAGGGGTCCGGTTGGCTCCGTGCTGATCGCTTTGGCCGAGCTAGTTGGAGCCGGATCACTACGACTAGCCATGGGACGAGGTTCCGTTCTTACTTAGCTGCACTTCGCGGCCGGCACAACATAAGTTCCCTCCTCGTGTTACATCATCAGTGTCCACATTTGGGGGCAAGATTATGGCGCGTGACTGCAGGCATGGCGTTTCCCTGCGGACGGCTCACCAAGCCGCTTTTGGAAAGGTTGTCATCGCGGATAACAATCCGCAGTCAAGCGAGGATCGGGAATATCTGAGAACGCTCGCCCGAATCGTCCTCGAGGCTCTCCAGAAGCATGAAGCACGTTGTTCGGTCTGTAGCGCGATACAGGATGCGTGAACCAACCGGGCTGCCATGCCGGGTTTGAGAGGCAGGGCAAAGTCGAAGATCACACTCGTCGTGGACACAAGGCGCGATTAGTCCCCTTGCACTTTCGCAAGAGCGGCTGCGCAGAATGGGTTTGCGGAGAGACCTGTGCTGAGTTTGGTGAAACCTCAATCCTCTTCGAGAGGCGGAACTGGAAACGAGTCTCTATGGAAAGGGCACACGTTGGGTAAAAGCTCAGCGAGCCATTTCTCTCGGTCTTGACGAAGACTCTCATCCATCTCTGGTGCCGGACCCCATACAGCGTAGGTCTCTCGACACTTGGCACAAGATACGTCGAAGTGATGCATCAGAGTTCCTTCCAGTGTCGAGCCGCCGCCCTGCTGGACAGATCGCACTGCCATAAATGTTGTCTGAGTGCTCATGCTCATTAGGCGCTGCCTCGATTTGTTGGATGCGATGAGGCAATCCCCTGCGATAGTGAGATTCAAACGAGCCGTGGAAAAATAATCGAGCCGTAGGATAGCGCAACGGCCGCAGCGGCAACAGTGATCTTCGAGGGCAATTGCCACCGAGAGCGCATCGTGCAGATCGATCAATTTGCCTGATGCCCCCAAACACGGCCCCTCAGAGTTTGTTCGCGGCTCCGGGTCTTTCGATCGGGCGCTATTTTCGCTGCCAGTTCCACCTTTCGATTCCTGGCATCTCAATTCCCAAGAGATTTAAAGGAAGAGCGGAATCAGCGTCCCGTTATGCCTAAAGGATTATTCATAGGAGCTTTACCCTCGGCTCGGGGCACGCGTTTCAGAGTGTGGGCTCCCAAGGCGCGAGAAGTAGAGGTCGTACTGACTAACCGTGCGTCTCGCCATGGACTTAAGGCTGAAGAGGCCGGGTATTTCTCTAGTATTGTCCCAAATGCACGCGCGGGCGATCGGTATCGATTCAGCCTCGATGGCGGCGAGCCATTTCCCGATCCAGCCTCGCGCTACCAGCCGGAAGGTCCCCATGGCTCATCCGAAATTATCGATCCTTATGCTTATGGCTGGAGTGAGGCTGAATCGAAATGGGGCGGCGTTTTTCTCGAACGGCAGATATTTTATGAGCTACATATCGGCACCTTTACTCCTCAAGGGACCTACCTCTCTGCGATAAGCGAGTTCCCGCGCCTGCGGGACCTGGGCATTACGATTTTTGAGTGCATGCCTCTGGCTGAGTTCGCTGGAGATGTCGGCTGGGGCTACGACGGAGTTGATCTTTTCGCGCCTTTTCACGGATATGGTCGCCCTGACGATCTTCGTCAAATGATCGACACTGCTCATCAATATGGCATCGGCGTAATTCTTGACGTGGTCTACAATCACTTCGGACCAGACGGCAACTACCTGGGTAAGTACTCGAATCACTATTTTTCCGAGACAAGCACGGAATGGGGAACGGCCATCAACTTTGACGGCGAGAATAGTGTGCCGGTGCGAGACTTTTTTCTGGCAAACGTGGCTCACTGGATCGCGGAATATCATTTTGACGGGCTGCGGCTTGACGCAACGCAGTCGATTTGCGACGACGGTTCGCACGGAACTCATATCATCGCGGAGATCGGCAACTGTACCCGGGAATCGGCAAACGGGCGCAGCACGATAGTGGTTGCGGAAAACGAACCACAGGACTGCCGCCTGATCTGCCCCATCGACGAAAACGGATACGGCCTTGACGCGGTATGGAACGACGACTTCCACCATAGCGCCGTCGTGGCGATCACCGGCCGGCGCGAGGCCTACTTCAGCGACCATCTCGGCCATGCGCAGGAGTTCATCTCCGCCGCCAAATATGGATATCTTTATCAGGGTCAGTACTATTCCTGGCAGAAGAATCCGCGAGGCACGTCCAGCCTCCACGCCGACGCCAAGGCCTTCATCACCTTCCTTGAGAATCACGATCAGGTGGCTAACTTCGGAAGGTCGCAGCGCCTTCGCCTGCAGTCCAGCCCCGCACGCTACCGAACCATGACCGCGCTATGGCTCCTGGGGCCCGGCACGCCGATGTTTTTCCAAGGGCAGGAATATGGAACTCTGACGCCATTCCACTATTTCGCCGGTCACGCCGGAGAGCTCGCAAAGTCGGTCACTGAGGGCCGTGGTGCCTTCATGCTGCAGTTTGCGAGCCAGGACACGCCCGAAATGAAGCTATACTCCGCCGATCCTGAGGATCCGGAAACCTTTCTCAGATCCCGACTCGATCCTTCCGAACAACGGCAACATCCCAAGATTTTAAAGCTTCATACTGATTTGCTGGCCCTACGCCGTTCCGATCCTGTCCTGAGCCGCGCCATCGAGAGCTATTGTGACGGGGCAGTCCTTGGAGATCGATGTTTTGTGCTTCGCTATATCACTTCTTCCCGGGATGATCGCCTCCTGGTGATAAATCTTGGAACTGACCTCGATCTCCCCCATTTGCCGGAGCCCTTGGTGGCTCCGCCTGCCTGTTGCGACTGGGAGGTGCAATGGTCCAGTGAGTGGCCGGCATATGGTGGCTGCGGATCCTACTCTCCAGGCAGGTTCGGCCCATGGCACATTCTGGGTGAATGTGCCATGCTACTCGTCCCCGTGCGATTCACCGGGGCATTCTGTCCTGAACAGCCCAAGTCGGGCTTCACAGGTAAAGGGCTCTAGTCGAGAGTGCTTGGCGCTTGAGACTGAAATATGTGGTCCCTTTTAAGGAGAAGCATGAACGTTTTTCGCGCCCCGCGACTTGTCCGCGAAATCAAAGTTGATCAGACCCCTGCGGAACTCGACCGCGAATGGATCGTAACAAATGGCTTGGGAGGCTATGCATCCGGAACCATTGCAGGCCTGAATACGCGCCGTTTCCACGGCTGGCTCATCGCGGCCCTGCCTGCCCCGCATGGACGCACGATGATGATGAATCAGATCGAAGAAACGCTTCGTATCGATGATCGAACCTACAGGTTAACTGCTGACAACCTGAGCCATGCGACCCAGACAGATACCGTCAGTCCATTTTTGATGAGCTTCCGCCTCGAAAACGGTCTTCCTGTCTTCACCTACGCCGCAGACGACTTTACGCTGGAAAAGCGTGTATGCATGGTGCATGCGCAGAACACTACGTATATCCGTTATCTTCTCCTCAAGGGCGAGGCAGCACGACTCGAGCTACGATCGGCGATCGACGTTCGTCCCCATGAGGGGCTACTCAGTGGCCCGAGGCATGAAGATTATCGGTTCAGTGCTGTTCAATGGGGCTATGAGCTCGCGGTCTCAAATGATTTTCCGCCACTCCGCCTTGCCTGGCTCGGCGATGGCACGTCGTTTCAACGGGCACTCGAACAAGTCACGGAACTTCGCTATCGCATCGAGCAAAGTCGCGGGTACGACTGGAAAGGTAACCTCTGGAGCCCCGGATGTTTTTCAGCCAACCTCACGGAAGGTCGTTCGGCGTCACTGGTGATCTCCACCGAACATTGGAGCCATATCAATGCGCTGACTCCAGACGATGCTTTTGGCTCAGAGACGGAACGCCGCCGGCGCCTGTTGCGTTCGGCGCCCGAAGACGCTCGTTCCGGCCTTGCCGGCGAACTTGTCCTGGCCGCGGACCAGTTCCTGATTTCTCCGGTAGGCCGTACGGCGGACGCCGTCCAGGCCCACAGTATCGGTGACGAAGTTCGCACCGTAATCGCCGGTTACCACTGGTTTACCGACTGGGGTCGCGATACGATGATCTCGCTCGAGGGACTTACCATCGCTACCGGCCGCACTCGAGAAGCTGAATACATCCTTCGTAGCTTCGCGAAATATGTACGGGATGGTCTGATTCCGAATATGTTCCCGGAAGGAAAGACTTCCGGACTCTACAACACCGCCGACGCCAGCCTCTGGTATTTCCACGCAGCCGATCGTTACATTCGGGCAACTGAAGACGCCGAAACACTCGAGGTGCTTCTTCCTACGCTCCTCGACATTATCGACTGGCACCAGAAAGGAACCTTCTTCGGTATCGGTGTCGATCCGGCCGATGGCCTGCTTCGCCAAGGCGCAAAGGGGTTTCAACTCACCTGGATGGACGCAAAGGTCGGCGACTGGGTGGTAACACCCCGTCGCGGCAAGGCTGTTGAAATTAACGCTCTTTGGTACAACGCCCTGTGCGTAACTGCGAGCTGGTTGGAAATAATAGGCAATTCCAGTCGCGCCCGGGAGCTTTCCTCTGAAGCAGGCAGAGTGCGTGAGAGCTTCAACAATCGTTTATGGTCATCCGAGCTCGGGTATTGTTACGACGTGGTTGACAAGGAAGGCGGAGGCAACGACTCTTCTCTTCGGCCCAATCAGGTGCTAGGTATCTCTCTTCCTCACGCGGTCCTCGGCGAAGAGAAGTGGAACTCTGTCCTCGGTATCATTCGCGAGAAGTTGCTCACCCCGTTTGGCCTTCGGTCACTGGCGCCCGGGGATCTGGACTACAAGCCGCGATACGACGGAGATCTGCTGGCGCGCGATGCCGCTTATCACCAAGGGACTGTCTGGGCCTGGCTCATCGGCCCCTTCTTTGATGCCTGGCTTCGCGCTCATCCTGGCGATTGGGAGGCTGCGAGAGCCCTGCTCGCCGGCTTCGACGCCGAGATGAGCCGAGCGGGCGTTGGCACTATCAGCGAAATTTTCGATGCGGAACCACCATTTGCTCCTCGAGGTTGCATTGCCCAGGCTTGGAGCGTCGCGGAAGTTCTGCGTTGCGAGTTGAAGTTGCGCGCCGCGACGAAAGACGTTTCGAGGCCATCTCCACAAAATCAATCAAGAGATTGAGGCGATGAATGAACTATCTCGACGCTCAGCGCAACAAGGTGTTTCCTTCCCTTACCGCGTACTGCGGACGGGGCAATACTACCGACATGCATGTTCCTGACGCTAAGGATTGCGTACTACTGGCACGCCCAGATGTCCACCGTGCTCATGAACGATAGAAGAACTCAGCCACAGTCCGACACGGGAGAAACGCCCTTGCAATTCAAAACACCAGGATGGACCCGACGCCAGCTTCTGAGTAGAGGAGCTGCATTCGCCGTTGCCTCGAACTTTTCCTTGGAACCGACGCTGATTACCCGTGCATTCGGCGAATCAGTCCCGGACCTGGCAAAGAATCCGAGGCGGCCGCAGTTCCATCTGCTGCCGGCGGCCAACTGGATGAACGACCCGAACGGGCCAATTTACTGGAAGGGGAAGTACCACATGTTTTTCCAGTACAACCCGCACGGCGCTTACTGGGGCGATATGCACTGGGCGCATGCCGTCAGTCCAGACATGGTGCATTGGCAGCATCTGCCGGTTGCTCTGAGTCCCACGCCGGGCGGCCCGGACCAGGATGGCTGCTTTTCCGGCAGTGCAGTCGTTATCAACGGAGTTGCCACCTTCATCTACACGGGTGTTGTTACGGTGCCGAAAGAGGAAGCGACGCTCAGGGACGGCAACAGCAATCTTCGGGAGACGCAGTGCATTGCCACCTGCGATCAGCCGCTGCTCAACGCGTGGGCCAAGCTGCCCAAGCCTGTGATTCCGACGCCTCCGCCAGGCCTGGAAGTCACGGGCTTTAGAGATCCGTGTCCATGGAGTCTGGGTCCGTGGCGTCACGGAGACTGGTGGTATCTGAATGTCGGATCGGGTATGCGCGGGAAGGGCGGGATGATTCTGTTGTATCGGTCGAAGGACTTTCACCATTGGGAATATCTCCATCCGCTGGTCGAGGGCACGATGCCGACCTCGTCAGTGAACGCGAATATCGCGAATCCGGTCGATTCGGGCGAGATGTGGGAGTGCCCTGACTTTTTCGCGCTGCGCGACAAACATGTGCTGATTTATTCAACGCAGGGCAAGGTCTTCTGGCAAAGCGGCAAGCTTGACGCTGCGTCGATGCGCTTCGAACCGGAGCATACGGGCGTGCTCGATCATGGCTCTTATTATGCGCCGAAGACGCAGTTGGACAGGGATGGCAATCGCATTCTATGGGGCTGGCTGCCGGAGTTGCGTCCAGTGCAGGAGTATCGCGCTGCAGGCTGGGCGGGCATGATGAGCCTGCCGCGGGTGCTTTCGCTGAACTCGGGAGGAATGCTGGAAATGCGAGTTCTACCGGGGGTAGAGACTTTGCGTGGCCGCGAGCAGATTCTGAAACAGACAGGGACGGACAAAGGCAATCAGGAACAGATCAGCGCCATACGGCTGGGCGATTGCTGTGGAGAAATTCTGTGCACGACGCTCTCAAAGGAGCGGTTTGCCTTCTCGCTCTACCTTGAGGATGCCAGCCAGCCTTCGGGACAGGAGTTGGTGAAGGCTGAGTGGAACCCGGACACGCGAAAATTGTTCTTTGGTGGGACAGGCACTGCAATCGATCTGGACGAGAAGCGCCTTGAATTGAAAATGTACGTCGATGGTTCCGTGATTGAGTTTTTTGCGAATGGGTTATACGCGCACACTACGCGCTTCTACTACTCGGGGGATAGAGCGCCGGAAATTTGCGTCGCGATCGGGGGTCGTACAGAAGATATAGAGCGATTATCGGTCTGGCAGATGGATCCCATTTCTTCTGATCGGCTGACCAGAGACAACTACAGAAGCTAGTGGAGCGAACTTTTCGACGGGCCGAGCTGTTGACCTATTTTTTCGGCCGTTCGCCCAGAGCAGAGTTTTGTATTTCTCTGAAGAGCCAGGGCCGCGCGAGTGCCCAGTCGCGCTTCACGGATCGAGGCGACATGTCCAGAACGGCTGCGACTTCTTCAACGGACAATCCGCCGAAATAGCGGAGCTCCACAACTTTGGCTCGCCGTGGATTGAGTAATTCGAGCCGATTGAGCGCGTCGTGCAGAGCGATCACTTCGCTGGAGCGCTCTTTTGAAATCGCGAGTCCTTCTTCAAAATCGATACGTTCGAGGCCTCCGCCCCGCATCTCCGCCTTCTGAGCGCGCGCGTGATCGACGAGGACACGGCGCATGACGTTCGCGGCGACTCCAATAAAATGCTGGCGGCTCTGCCAATCGACATCATCGTGCGCAAGGCGAAGATAGGCTTCGTGAATGAGAGCCGTCGGCTGAAGCGTATGCTCAGGTCTCTCTCTCCGCATATACGACTTAGCCACGCGGTGAAGCTCCTTATAGACGAGAGGCAGCAGCTTTTCGGCGGCCGACTGGTCTCCGTTCTTCATGGCCTTCAATAGAAGAGTGACTTGGCTGTCATCTGCGTGCATAGAGAGGAAGTATCCGTTGGAGCTTAAGGGTAGGCGCGAAGAGTTCTGGTGGCAAACCTTGATTCTGTCTCCAGATTGCAAAGGCCCGGTTTTCGGGTTATTCGTGCAGAGTCTCTGCCCGAGTTGGCCCCTTTTTTCATGCGCCGGCGCATTAGGGAGTAGAGGCAGGTATGGACAAGAAACACTCGTGATCTACCGGGCTGGTTGAGAGGTAGAAAAAAGTGCTGCTACAGCGTAACGGATGGTATAAGCTCAGTCACGATCTCAGCAGTCGCCGGAGAGAACTCTTCCGTTCCTTCTTTCCGGGCAGGCATTATCCGGAACCCCCTCCGGTACTGGGACCTGGGCCAGCTCAATACGTCCTGCGCCCAGCTCTGGAAAGCTCCCAGGATATGCCTGCGCACCTGCTGTCATCAGGATGGGAAGAGCCTCGACACGGGTCTTCCTCAATGGACGGCGCTGCTGAACTGGGAAACATGGCAAACCAACTGGAGTTGGCGGAGCAGATTTTTCTGGCCGTGCTGGAACTCAAGCCAGCCGAGCGGGGAGCCCTGCTCGAGAAGTTGTGCGGCCAAAACGCGAAGCTGCGACGCAGGGTTGAAGACATGCTGGCCGATAACGAACATGCCGGCAGCTTTTTAGAGTATCCACCGGTTGACTTTCTTGAGGAGGCGATGGTGGATTCATCGTCCGTCGCCGGAACGACACGCACTATTCAGGCCAGCATGTCTTTTTCGGCTCAGAACCCTGACGGGCGACTCAAGCCTGGGCAGGTGCTGAACAATCGCTACGTCATCGTCCGCTTTATCGCAAAAGGGGGCATGGGCGAGGTCTATGAGGCGGAGGACCCCTACCTGCAAAACGTGCACGTCGCACTGAAAACGATTCTTCCTCATATCGCGGATGAGCCGGCCTCGCAGCAGCATTTTGAACGAGAAGTATTGCTTGCCCGGGAAGTCACGCATCCGAATCTGTGCCCGATTTATGAAATTTTCCACTGCGACCAGCCGCCGGATGACAGCTTTCTGTTCTTGACCATGAAGCTGCTGCCGGGCGAGACCCTGGCCACGCGATTGCGTGGCTCCGCTCGCATATCTACGGAAGAAGGACTGGCCATTCTGAAGCAGATGGCAGCCGGGCTGGTTGCGATTCATGCTGCGGGCGTGGTTCATCGGGATATCAAACCGAGCAACGTGATGCTGGACGGCGCGGGCGCAGATGTGCGGCTCTGGATCACCGATTTTGGCCTGGCCCGCGTGTTTGAGGCTGAAGCGACAAATCCGAGCAAGGAAGTGGTGGCGGGTACGCCCGGATATCTTGCTCCGGAATTATCTCAGGGGCAGCCGCACTCGCAGGCCAGCGACCTATACGCTTTTGGCGTTGTCCTGCACCAAGTTTTCTGCGGTCAGAAACCGGCGATGACAGAGGATGGCTCCGCGATCGTAGCCGGCTCGAAATTGAATGCGTCGGGAGCGCCTTCGTATTGCGTGGATCTGGTGAAAGGCTGCCTCGATCGCGATCCGCAGCGAAGATGCGAGGCCTTTGAGGATGCGCTGGTATCGCTCGGCCTTAAGCGTATCCCGAGAAAACCCTGGACCCGGCGTCAGTTTATGAGCGCGGCTGCTGCGGGTGTTTGTTCTCTCGGGATCGGAGGTTGGGTAGAACGGGATGAGCTATACAAACTGGCGCATCCGCTGCCTGGAAAACGCTTCGTGGCTCTGTTGAACTGGCCGAAGACTTCCGATAGTCGAGTTGCTCCTATGCTGACGGGGGTTCTGAATGCGATTAAGAGTGAACTGGCGCGCGCCGAAGCATTCGACCGGAACCTCTTTGTGATTTCGCCGGAGGACATACATCAGGAGGTGCCCGCGACCGCTCATTTGAGAGATGTCTGCGATCCGCTGGGTGCGAACCTGGCACTGGCTGCTCACGGCGTGCCGGGAGCCAAGTATTTTGAGTTGATCCTGAGGGTGCTCGATCCAATCTCGGGTCGCACGCTCAGGGAGAGGAGGCTGACCTGCGCCAACGCGGATATTGCATCGCTGCCCGGCAAGGCTGTGCAGGCCGCGGTACGCCTGCTCAATGTGAGCCACTATCCGCAGGACAGCCGGAGAACGGAGCCGGGGACGCAGTCCACTGACGCATTTACCGCCTTCCAGCAAGCCGAGACCCTGGTGAAGCAGCCAAACGACGGTGGGCTGGACGCCGCGATTGAGAAGTACAAGGACGCCGTGGATCTGGATCCGCGTTACGCCCTCGCTTACGCCAGGCTCGCCAGGGTCTACGTCGATCTCTACGGATACCGGCTGGAACCTGGATTACTCGATCTTGCTCGCGGAAACTGCGAGCGGGCGTTGGAACTGGATTCTCAACTGGTGGAGGCACAAATCTGCCTTGCAAGGGTTTTGTACGAAACCGGAAATGAACAAGCTGCCTTGGATCAAATCGCGAAGGTGCTTGAGCGCCATCCCTCCGACCCGGAAGCATTGGTGTGCCAAGGAGAATTTTATAGCCAGTCAGGTCGCTGGTCCGATGCCGAAAACACCTACCAGCGTGCGGTGAAGGAAAGGCCAAATTTCTGGGTGAATTACAACCAACTGGGCTTTATTTATCACAAGGAGGGTAAGTTTCCCGAGGCGATTCGGGCGTTCCGCGTCGCAAGCGCGGCAGCGCCTGCAAACGCCATGTCATTGAGTAACCTCGGTTTGGAATATATGCAGACCGGAGACCTCGCCGCCGCCACAGAATGCTTGAGGAAATCTCTGGCCCTGGCTCCTGACTCTGCCCCGGTACTTACGATCATGTCGATTGTGCTCCGATATCAGGGCAAGTACGCAGATGCGCTGCCCTATGCCTTGAAGGCTGTGCAAGTGAACCCTGGCTTCGACGAGAACTGGCTGGAACTCGGCGAGTGCTACGCTTCAATGCGCAATCGACAGAACGAAGCAAAAAGTGCGTATTTGCGAGCCGCGAAAGAGGCCGAGCGCCGTCTGCAAACGAATCCGAATCAGGGGCCACTTTGGATGCTGCTGGCTCTTTACCGGGTAAAGTCGGGCAGTCCAAATGACGCTTTGGCGCTGATTCAGAAGGCCGAGTCTTTGGGTGCAGCCGACATGGACTCGCAGCTCTACAAGGCCAGGATACTCGAACTGCTGGGCAGGCGCGGCGAGGCGCTCAATACGTTTAAGGTCTGCTTTGAAAAAGGAGCGACTGCGTCGGAAGTTGATCTCTTTCCCGACATGCAAGCACTCCGCAGAGACGCCCGTTACCACGAAATAGCGAAGTCAAAGTCCAGTAAGGCCGAGGCCGGCCATTTATCTCATCTCCACGAGGCCAGGAATGTTTAAGGAGCCAAAGCGCGAATTGTTTGAAGAAGGAGAAGCAACGAATAGAACGAATAGTTCGTGAGGAAGCAAGACGTCAGCAGATGACGACAGGTTTGGCTGCCTGAGCAGACAAGCCCATAAGTTATAACCCACTAACATCCCCCAGAGAGCGAGATCAACAATGGCAGCCAATACAAAATCCAGCAAACCTGGCAAAACGGTTATCGTACTCACCGATCCCAAAAACCCGACGGACTGCACAGAGGCTCAAATCGGCGGCACTGCTGTATGGGAATGTGGCAACCCAGATTATCCTGAGTTTTATCTGACCTTTGGAGAGTCTAACCCGTTCAACGGCCGGAAAAACGCTAAGTTCAAAGGATCGAAAGACCAGCCGCTCACGCTCGTCTACAAGAACGCGGGAAGCTTCCAGCTGCAGGTCACACACATCTCAAAAAAGGATGGTAGCCAAATAGAGAGGGGGCCATTCTGTATAACGGTCATCCAACCTCCTACCCACTTTTTTGCTCCCCCCCACGGATGCCCGCCTTTTTGTGGCGGATCGGCTCCTTTGGGGTAGAAATTCGTGCTGGAGGAGCGCCAGCCGTCACCCCGGCGATGGCACCGAGGATTATCAACGGCTCCGCACCTGACGCAACTGCGTCGGGTAGCGGGGTGTCGGGTGGGTCATGCTCACAGGCGGCGAACTGATGTCACGGCATCGGCCGCCGCGTGCATCTGTGCGCCGGTGGCGCCGGAGTACACTTTGACCTTCGATAGAATTGGTGCAGATGCCGAGTCCATTTCGACGCGCTGTAAGCGCCTGTTTCGCCCTGTTCGTCTTTGCCGCCATCGTCTTTGCCTTCGCCAATCGTCCCGTTGCCTATGCATCGAACTCGGATGCGCGCGAACGCGGGGCTATCGCATTCCATACGAAAGGATGCGAGCACTGCCATGCCATTCTCGGCGTCGGCGGAGATCGAGCGCCCGACCTGGGCAGCGTTGGCAAACGACGCGCGCCGGGTCAGATCAAGACGCAGATACTTAATGGCGGTCACGGCATGCCGCCCTTCGGAAATGTCCTCTCAAAGGACGAGGTGAAGGACTTGGTCGCGTTTTTGACATCGTGCCGCACGGATGCTGCGCCGGGCTGCCGCGACCTTTTTCCAGCTGAAGCGCCTCAATAGAGGTTTCCGGCAACTTGCTCGGCGATCTGCTCGAGCGCGTCATTTTGCGGATCGGCGGACTGGGCGTCGGCGGTTTTTGCTGAGGTCTTCTGAGCGCGAGTTGTGAGCGTCACGGTGAAATGAAGATCGCGGACGCGGCTGCTGATCATCTCGACGCTGTCGCTGTGCGCTCCGCCATGCCTGCAGGACAATGCCTCGTTGCCAATTCCTTTGAGGGCCGTGCTGTCCGGTGGACACATGGGCAGCGCAGCTTTGCTGACGAGAATCTCGAGGGAATCGGGCGAACCCTGCTGACGCGAAAAGCTGCAGAGCCCCTCGCCCATTTCTGACAATTTCACGGTTACAGATACCTCTCCGCCGAGCGTCCGAGCTGCGCTTCCCGCGGTGAGCCACGGACAGCCGGCACCGGTAGGGACTGGAGAACCCGGCTTTACGGGAGCGCTTCCGTATTGCGTTTGTGCCAAAGCCGCGGAGGAGAACAAGAGGAGCGAGAATAGAGCGCGATTCAGCATGGCGACAGTTACGATTTCACTTTCGACACTGTCTTTGCCGCTGGCAGGGGGACTGACTTGAGAATCTTGCCGCCTTCCTGGATGACGTAGAGCTGGTTGGCATCAAGCTTCTTAAACTGATCGACCTGGCCGCTCAGCCAGCGAATCTCGACCAGGTCGACTTTTTTGGCCTGGTCTAATCCGAAATGCATGCGCAGATCATTCTGCGAGAAATAACTGCCTCCGCTGCGCAGCTCGTCCATCTGGACCAGCGGTTTTTCCGCATCGGGCTGAGTTTTCGCGGTCACAATGACGCGGCTGCCGATGCCGGTGCGATTCGATTTGACGCCGACGAGTTTGATCTTGATCCAGTTGCGATTGAGAGTCGAGTCGCAGCGCAGGAGCTGGGGCAGGGAATTAATGCAGTTGACGGCAACGCTGATGACTCCATTGTTGTTGTAGTCGCCGAAGGCGCAGCCGCGGGCGGGAGCGTTTTCCAGAATCCCCGGGCCGCCTTCATTCGTGACTTCTTCAAATCGTCCGTTGCGCAGGTTGCGATAGAGATACTTGTGCTCGGCGTATTTGAGGTCGGCTTTCGACTTGTCGACCTCCGGATAAACGTGGCCATTCGACATGAGAATGTCGAGCCATCCGTCGTTGTCCATGTCGAAGAAGCCGACTCCCCAGCCCAGCAGTCGCGTATTTACTCCCAGACCGCTAGGGTAGGTGCGATCTTCGAAGGCCGCGTCGCCGAGATTGGTGTAGAGAGAATCGGTGTCGCCGGCGAAGTTGGTCTTCACCACATCCAGATTACCGTCGCGATTGTAGTCGCCGATGGAAACACCCATGCCGGCCTGTGGTTTTG
>Ga0210398_10001290_pt1 | contig 26174 bp, 20 predicted proteins | sample IncBWC4OmetaG_FD_161047 | JGI IMG/M metagenome (GOLD analysis project Ga0210398, IMG submission 161047) | Forest soil microbial communities from Barre Woods Harvard Forest LTER site, Petersham, Massachusetts, United States - Inc-BW-C-4-O | ecosystem: Environmental > Terrestrial > Soil >... | reverse complement strand
CGATCCCTGCGTTCGCGCGGAAATATGGATTGCCCTGTTCCGCTTGCCACACGGCCTGGCCGGAACTGAATAACTTCGGCATGGTGTTCCGCGACAATGGATACCAGCTGATGAATGATCGGGACTCATTAATTTGGCAAAACCCCTCGTACTTTCCCATAAGCTTCCGTATCACACCAAACTGGCATCGGGAGAGTACGAGCAATCAGCCCGTTGATTCGATTCCAGGGGGCGGGACTGGATCCACGTTGGTTTCTCGAACCGTGACACAGGCGGCGTTCGATCTTTCAGGAATGGACCTGTGGTCGGCGGGAACAATCTACAAAAACATCTCCTTTGTGCTGCTCCCCTCCTCGGACCCAACCGCCGTATGGCACTTTGAGAGCGCCTTTCTCCGATTTGACAACCTAAAAGGAAGCTCGTGGCTCAACTTTAAGTTCGGAAGGTTCGAACTCGACAATTTAATTTCCGAGAAGCGCTTTCTGTTCCTCTCCGCTAACGGTGGCATCTATCAAACTTATCATTACAACGTTCCGGGGAGCACCAACGATTTCGGGATTGGCGACAACCAAATTGGGGTGGAGTTAATGGGGCACAACGTGGATAGTTCCACACGATATTCCATTGCCCTACTTAGCAGTAATGAAGGCGGAACGAATCTAACGGAATCCAATCTTCCGGGCGGTCTGCCGTCAAACCGAAGCTTCGACGGATACATGGCCTTCACCAAGCTTTTCAATGCCGGAAGCTGGGGGTACGAAGAATTTCAAGCTTACGCCTACGTCGGTCAGAGAGGCACGTATTACCAGACGACCAGTGGGACTCCACTCGTCGCCTTGGGAAATGAACCTTTTTATCGCGTGGGTTTTGCGGGCCAACTTCACTTCAAGAATCTGGAGTTGCTGCCCTACTTCATGCACGGCCACGACAGTGCGTATCTAGGAGCGGGCATACCGGATACGATCGGCCTGCCGGTAGGAGCAAAGGCACCGACGTTTAATGGTGGCTTTATTGAGGGGCAGTATTTCGTGAACCCGCAACTTGTCTTCTTCGGACGCTTCGAGAAGATAGATGTAGGACAGCAAGCATTTGTTAATGAAGGATCCGTACCTGGCAACTATGGCGATGTGACAGCATACTCCGTCGGTTACCGATGGTATCCGATCATGTTTAGCCGTGGCGGCGTGGCCTGGCACAACGAGTATTCCATAAGCAAATCCATCGGAATCGTACCTTTGAGTGCCGATGGTACTGGATTACCCCCGCTTCCATTTCCAAATTCACAAAATGTATGGAGCAGCAGCGTATTTATCGGATTTGACTTCGACTTCTAGGGACGAGGCCCAAAATGACACTAAAAAACTTTGCTGTGACATTTGTTTTGGGGTCGATGGCTCTGGTAACAGTCGGAGCCACATCCATGCGTGCGCAGTCGCACGTTAACTCAGTTGATCCTTCTCTCGGGGCCCCCAGTGTAGCTACGGAAGAAAGCCACATCGACGGCCTGACGGGACACGCTGCAGCGGGCAAGATTCTCTACCGCCGCTACTGTATCGGTTGCCACGGACCGGACGGTAACGGCGAAGGCATGAATGCTCAGTGGATCGATCCGAAACCTCGCGATTTCACCGAAGCTACGTTCAAGTGCCGGTCAACTCCCACTGGCACACTGCCTACTGATGACGATCTGTACAACGCGATCACGCGCGGTTTTGTAACAACGAACATGCCGTCGTGGCGGCCTTTGACGCCGCAAGAACGCGCGAATCTTGTGGCGTTCGTCAAGACCTGGTCGCCGCGATGGGCGAAAGAGAAGCCAGGCACCCCGCTGACTATTCCGCCGGAGACACCCATAACCATCGAAAGCATCCTGCGAGGACGACAAACCTTCCAGCGATTGGAATGCTGGAAGTGCCACGGTCCGCAAGGGCATGGCGACGGTCCTTCGGCTGCGACGCTAACGGATGATAAGGGCAATCCAATCCGGCCCTATGATTTTTCTTCGGGCTCGCGCTTCATGTGCGGCACGACCAATCAAGATCTGTACCGCATTTTCATGACCGGTCTCGACGGATCCCCGATGCCATCTTTCGCGGACGTCGTGAAGCCGGATGAAGCCTGGGACTTGGTTCACTTTCTGCGAACTTTGCAACCGCTGAAAACGCAGGAAGCGTCTCTTTGGCAAACATATAAGGCTGCGCACGGCGCCGACATCAAGCCGATTGGCCCTGATGCCGCGACTGGCGCACAGTAACTTTCATATCCTGGAGGACGTTTTATGCGAACGAAGTATTTTCTCGCTCTGACGATTGCTGTTTTGATGGGCGGCGGCATGTTGCTGTTCGCAAATCCGCCGGCGGGTTCCGGTTCAATCAGCGGCAAGATTACCTACACTGGAACACCACCGAAGATGAAACCGATTGATATGTCAAAGGAACCGACCTGTGCAAAGCAGCACACGACGCCGGTTCTGACGGAGAACGTGGCAACGGGACCCGGAAACGCGCTTCAGTGGGTAGTCGTGTACATCTCGGCTGGGGACCAGGAATCGTCGGCACCTTCGCAGGCGGAACGGTACGATCAGAAGGGCTGCCAGTACATCCCTCACGTTCTGCCCATGGTAGCCACCCAAGAGCTTCAGATTTATAACGACGATCAGACTTCGCACAATATTCACCCGCTAGCGAAAGTAAATTCCGAATGGAATAAGTCGCAGCCGCCAGGCTCGCCACCGATCGACACCAAGTGGGAGAAACCGGAATTCATTCCGGTGAAGTGCAACATTCACCCATGGATGCACGGATACTTCGTCGTACTAAAGACCACGCACTATGCAGTTTCCGGCCCGGATGGCTCGTTCGAGATCAAGGGTCTGCCGCCTGGAAAATACACCGTGTCAGCTTGGCAAGAGCAATACGGAACACAAACTCAGGATGTAACGATTAGCGGAAGCGAAAACAAGCCGGCTAATTTTACGTTCAAAGTATTGCCGTACTAACCAGCTACTGGGCCATTGAAACCTTCGTGCCACGGGTGTCGAGTTGTCGCTGGATGTTTGTTCAAACGTAAGCTTCGAGGCGATGGAAAATGGGTAAATTGTTCGCAGTGGTTGTAGCCATCATCACGATCATCTCGGTAGCCATCTTTGTGATGCACACCTGGTGGATGCCTATAGATGTTTCGACGAATGGTCCCGCCATTGACCGGCAGATGGATGACACCATGATCGGGGTTGGCGTTCTATTCCTGGCGGGCCAACTGGTGCTCGCCGCCTTCGCCTGGGGGTCGAGCAACACCAGCAGCGGACGAAAGATCAAGATCTTTCCGGGCGGCGCCACTCCGCTTGTTGCAGGCGCGATTATCCTAGTCGGTCTCGAGGTTTTAACGCTCACCTTCGTGGGATCCAAGGCTTGGGGTGCCATCTACGTCGCTCCCCCTCCTGCGGATTCCATGAGAATTGACGTGCAGGCCGAGCAATTTGCCTTTTATTTCAGGTACGCGGGCCCGGATGGCAAGTTTGGCGCGATTCATCCGGATAAGATTGACGATGGCAGCGGGAATTATTTCGGGTTGGATCCAGCAAACGATATTGCAGCTCGCGACGACATTGTAGTGGGATCTCTGACGATTCCAGTCAATACGCCGATTTGGCTCACGCTGCACTCAAAAGACGTGGGCCATTCCTTCTACGTGCGCGAGCTGCGAGTGCAACAAGATTTCGTGCCCGGGCTCGAGATTCCTCTGCACTTCACGGCCACACAAACAGGCAAGTTTGAGCTGGTGTGCACTCAGCTCTGTGGTTTGGGCCACTACAACATGAAGGCGTATGTCGAGGTCGTGTCACAAGGCGACTTTCAGCAGTGGTTGAAAACTCAAGCAGGGCAGTAGTTCGTACTTAAACGGCGCTCCCATAGGCTGAGGCATTTTGTTTCACTTCGAGGCGAAAATATGCAAGAGACGTCCCAACACGCAGTTCATCAGCATGCTCCACCGACAAGCTTCATACGCAAGCACGTGTTCAGCCTCGATCACAAAGTGATCGGGAAACAGTATTACGGCTTGGCGCTGGTGGCGGTTTTTATCGGCATGGTGCTTTCCTGGCTCATGCGCATCCACTTGGCGTGGCCGACCTGGCCAATTCCGGGCCTGGACAAGCTTTCGGCCGTCGGCGCACCGGGCGGCGTGATGACGCCGGAGTATTACTTGTCGCTGATGACCATGCACGGAACCATCATGGTCTTCTTCGTACTGACCAACGCGCCCTTCGCGGCGTTTGGGAACTATTTCCTTCCCATCCAAATCGGCGCGGAGGACATGGCGTTCCCACGGTTTAACATGATGTCGTTCTGGACGACTTTTGTTGCATTCCTAGTCATGGTCACCGCGTTTTTTGTCAGCGACGGTCCGCCCATCTCGGGATGGACGGCGTACGCGCCTTTGAGCGCCATAGGCAAAGATGCTGGGCCAGGCCTAGCGATGGGACAGAATTTGTGGGCAATTTCCATTGCGATCTTCTGTATCGGCTCTCTTTTGGGCGCGCTCAACTTCATCGCCACTACTTTGGATCTGCGCACCAAGGGAATGTCGCTGAGCAGGATGCCCTATAGCACCTGGGCATGGTTTGTAACGGCGGTGATTAGTTTGCTGGCATTCGCTGTGTTGCTGCCTGCCTGCATTTTACTGATTCTCGACCGGACCGCCGGAACGAGCTTCTTTGTTGCGTCGGGCCTAGTGCTTAGCGACCATCTGCAGCCGCATTCCGGCGGCTCTACCCTGCTGTGGCAACATCTGTTCTGGTTCTTTGGGCATCCGGAAGTTTACATAGCGATTTTGCCGTCAATTGGTATCGTGGCGACAATCCTGCCCGTGTTTGCACGCAAGCCGCTGTTGGGGCCGCGCGCGACTATCGGCTGCATGATTGCCATCGGGTTTTTGAGCTACATGGTTTGGGGCCACCACATGTTCGTGAGTGGCATGAATCCGTTTTCGGCGAATCTATTCTCCGTGCCGACGTTGTTCATCACCATTCCAGCCACGATTCTTACGCTTTTGTTGATAGGTACCGTGTACGGAGCCAAGATGCGGTTCACCACACCCGCACTTTTCTGCCTCGGTTTCATATCGGTGTTCATCAGCGGCGGCGTGAGCGGGTTCTTTCTGGCGCAACCTTCGCTGGACGTCTATCTGCACGCAACATACTTCGTCGTGGCTCACTTTCACTTTGTGATGGCGGTTGCGTCGATCTTCGGCGTCTTTGCCGGCACCTATTTCTGGGCGCCGAAAATGTTTGGCCGCATGATGAACGAGACCCTCGGCAAGTGGCATTTCTGGCTGACCTTCATCGGCGTGTATTGCATTTTCATGCCCATGCACTATCTGGGGATGGCCGGAAACGTGCGCCGCTACTCCGCGTTCGTTGACGATTATCTGATACCGCTGATACCGGTCCATAAGTTCATCACCATCGCGGCCCTGGCCACCGGAGCAGCGCAATTCATCTTCCTGTTCAATTTGATCTGGAGCCGATTCAAAGGACCGATCGCTTCTGATAATCCCTGGGAAGCCACTTCGCTCGAATGGTCCACCAGTTCCCCGCCGCCATTCGATAACTTCGGCGGACGCCACATGGTGGTGTACCAGGGTCCCAATGAATACGGAGTGGAAGGCTCGGACAAAGATTACGTAATGCAAACGTCGCCCGAGAAAATCGTAACTCGCTGATCGCGAGTAGGGGCGCAAACTGGAGCGAATTTTGTCTGCAGAAGCACAAGCAACTTTGGAAAATGAGAGCAGGATTGCACTGACGGCAGAACGCCGACCTCAGGTCTCCGGCTTCCCGTCGCTAGCGAGCGGAACCCCGACGTCGGAAACGGGGATGTGGGTCGTGGTGGCTGCCATTTCGATGTCGTTCGCGGCCTTCACCAGCTCTATGATCGTCAGGCAGGGCTCCTCGGTTGACTGGCTGCATTTTCAGTTGCCGCGCGTACTTTACGCCAACACGCTGGTCCTTCTTGCAAGCAGCCTTACGCTGGAATTGACGCGCCGCCGGATGGCAGCCATTCCGGCAGCGTCGGAGAATTCGACTGCAGAAGCCAAGGCTCTGCTTTCCAATGGCGTTTACTGGCTCTACGTGACCGCTGCGCTGGGATTAATTTTCATACTGGGTCAGTGGTTGGCTTGGCGCAATCTTGCGGCACAGGGATTGTACCTGTCCACCAATCCGAGCTCTTCGTTTTTTTACGTTTTCACCGCGCTGCACGGGGTGCATCTGCTCGGAGGAATCGGCGGGTTGATCTACGTCCTCCGGAAGTTCAAGGGAATAAATACAAATAGCTCAGTTCAAATGAATAGTCTGGGCGCCTTTTCAATTTATTGGCATTTCATGGACATCCTGTGGGTGTACCTGCTCTTGCTGCTTGTAATGCGAATGTAAGTGTTCCAGGAGGAGTTGTGAGCGAATCGGAAATGGCACTCGGCACGAGCCACGGCGGACACGAAGCTTTTATGGAGCCGTCGCCCTACGGCATTCAGTCCAAAAAGCTGACGATGTGGCTTTTCATCATTTCTGACGCCGTCACTTTCGGCGCCGTGCTTATGGCCTATTCTTATCTAAGAGTCGGCACACCTAACTGGAGCACACCGTTCCGGTTTAATCCGAGCATCATCAACGGAATGATCATGACGTTTGTGCTGCTCAGCAGCAGCCTGACCATGCTGGGCGCGGTCGAAGCTGCCAAGGCAGGGCGGAAGTCGACTAGCTTGAAGTGGCTGGGCGCCACCATAGCGCTGGGAACCTTGTTCGCCGTGCTTCACCTTCGCGAGTGGTTTCACATGTTCGACGAAGGCTGGGGTTTGTCTAAGAACCCCACCGGCGGCCCTATCATATTTGGTAGCGCGTTTTTCAGTATCACCGGGCTGCACTTGATGCACGTGATTTCGGGCGTGATTGCTCTGATCGTAATCGCAATCGGCTACAACACAGACTGGCTCGACGCAAACCATGTAGAGACTACCGGCCTGTATTGGCACTTCGTGGATTTGGTGTGGATGTTTGTGTTTCCGCTGCTGTATTTGATGAATGCGGCGCGATAAAGCGGCTTAAGAACGGAGGCATGCAACCATGGAATCAGGTTCCAGAATGAAATCTTACGTGGTGATTTGGATCGGACTGATTTGCATCGCCGGGATTGAAGTGTTCTTGACCTATCGGGATTTTTCCAATCGGGAGCTTCTTGCAACTCTATTGATTCTCGCATTTATCGAGGCGGGGATCGCTTTGATGTATTTTATGCACCTGAAATACGAGAAGCCTGGCTTGTTGTGGAGCCTGATACCGGCCGTGATTTTCGTCCTGCTGATGATGAACCAGATCTGGCCGGACGCCTACCGCATGGCGCGGCTCAAACTTCAGTAAGAGATGAGATCCGGGGACAGAGGTCTTGCGGAACTGGAAGTACAATGGATGATATGAGACGCCCACAAAGAATTTGGGGCTTACTGAAACGAGGATTGGCGGCAGCGGCTGTTCTTGCTAGCCCCACCGCGTTGTACGCTCAGGGCTGCGCAATGTGCTATCAAAGCGCCGCAGCTTCCGGGCCGCGCAGCATACAGGCGCTCAAGGCTGGCATTTTAATTCTCATGTTTCCACCCATATTGATTACCGCCGCTATCGTTTATCTGGCCTATCGAAAGCGTAACAAATTCAACGAAGCTTAGCGTTTCCGCGACTTCTGCTTCCTCGAACGATAATTCCTCCGTGCCGGAATTCGTTTGGAATGATTGAGAGCGACTATGCCAATTGGAAGGTGTCAACTCAAACTTGAAACGAGGTTTTTCTCTGCTATGCCCGCTTTAAGTAGTTTTGCGAATTGCTGCGGCGGAACTGGGCGGCTGAAATAATAACCTTGGGCTTCTTCGCAATGATGAACCTTAAGGAAGTCCAGTTCTTGTTGAGTTTCCACACCTTCGGCAACTACTCGCAGCTTAAGGCTTCGTCCCATGCCGATCATGGCGGTCACGATGGTTGTGTCATCGGGAGCTGTAGTGATTTGGCGAATGAACGATTGGTCGATCTTAATGGCGTCGATGGAGAATTTTCGAAGGTAGCTCAAACTGGAATATCCGGTTCCAAAATCATCCACAGCAAGCTGAATCCCCTTCTCTCTCAAAGTGTTCAGGATGGATTCCGTGGATTCGGCGTGTTTCATCAGGACGCTTTCGGTCAACTCGAGTTCAAGATATTTCGGATCCAGGAGGGTCTCTTCTAAAATCTTAAAAACACCGTCCAGAAAGCGGTCGTCCCTGAATTCTATCGCGGAAATATTTACCGCAATAGTAGCTAGGGGCAATTTTGCGTCCATCCACGCTCGCGCTTGCTTGCATGCTTCACGAAGCACCCAATTGCCAATTGGAAGAATCAAGCCACAGTCCTCTGCAACCGGGATAAAACGTGCGGGAGAAATCGGTCCTTGCGTCGGGTGGGTCCAACGCAACAACGCTTCGGCGCCGCTAATCCGCCCGGTCTGGATGTTTATCTTGGGTTGGTAGTGCACTGAGAATTCATCGCGTTGTAAGGCGGTGCGCAAACTTTCTTCTATAGATTGTCTTTCCACGGCGCGAACATTCATCGCGGGTTTAAAGAACTGATAACTCTGGCGCCCGTTCTCCTTGGCCTGATACATGGCAGTGTCGGCGTTCTTGATCAACGTCTCCGAGTCCATGCCATCGTCCGGGTACACGCTCACGCCAATACTCGCAGTCACGTGGAGATCGTGTAGCTCCACAGAGTGAGCCTTGGCAACGGCCTGCAGCATTCTTCTCGCGGTAATGGCAGCGTCTTCTGATTTTTCCATTTCGGAAAGAAGGACGACGAATTCATCGCCGCCCTGCCTGCTTACCGTATCGGCGCCGCGTACACAGGTCACCAGCCGCTTGGAGATGGATTGAAGGAGTCTGTCCCCCACCGCGTGTCCCAATGAATCATTAATGTGCTTAAAACCATCCAGATCCAAAAAGAGGACGGCCACTTTTTTTAAGTGGCGGGGAGCCACGGCAATGGCTTGCCGTACGCGATCACTGAAGAGCATTCGATTCGGTAGTCCTGTCAGAAAGTCGTGCTGAGCCAAATGAGCCATTTCCAATTCCATGGCGCGCGTCACACTTACATCGCGGAAAACGATTACGGCTCCTGTAGCTTTCCCTTGCCGGTCGTGAATCGGGGCCACCGAGTCTTCGATGGGAATTTCAAATCCATCGCGGCGGATGAGCACGCTGTTCGGCGGCAGGTGTACAGAGGTCTTTTGTCCCGCTCCCAGTTTCATCGGATTCGAGATTGTTTCCCTCGTTACAGCATCCAGAATTCGAAGAATTTCGGGCATGGAATGTCCAATCGCTTCCGCTAAAGTCCATCCCGACATTTTTTCCGCGACAAAATTGAGGAAACTGATATTTCCGGAGATGTCCGTACAAGCGACGGCGTCGCCAATGCTATTGAGCGTAACTTGGGCGCGTTCCTGCTCGACGAATAGTGCCTCTTCCATGGCTTTGCGCTCAACTGCGTAGCGCAAAGATCGCAGGAGAGATCGCGATTCGATTTGACCCTTGACCAGATAATCCTGAGCCCCGTCCTGCAGGGCCTGTGACGCGAGCGACTCATCGTCCAAGCCTGTCAGCACCACCAGAGGCGTGCGCGGGGCGGCTTTGCGGGCGCGCCGTACGGCTTCGAGGCCTTGAGCATCAGGCAGTCCCAGGTCAAGCAATATGATGTCAACCTGATTGTCTGCCAAATGTTTTTCAGCGTCGCACATGCATTCCACATGTGTAAATTCGGTTCTGTGTGCGTCTTGTTCGTTGAACATTTCGCGGATTAGACGGGCGTCCCCGGGATTATCTTCAACTACCAGAAGCATTTTGATCGATTTTTCACTCACGCGATTTGCCTTTGCCGCGGCAGCTCGGCTGTGGTAAGCCAAAAATCACTCATGCTCTTGACCAACGTCTCGAAGGCATCCAAAAGACCAGGTTTCGTGAGGTAGCAATTCGCTTGGAGTTGATAGCTTTTTACGATATCGGCTTCCGCATCGGAGCAACTCAGAACAACTGTGGGTATCATTTTCAGGCCGTCGTCATTCTTGATAAAAGCCAGAACTTCGTGGCCGCCCATCTTAGGGAGATTTAGATCCAGCAAGATCAGATCGGGGCGGGGGGCGTCAACGTATATCCCTTCGCGTTTGAGAAAGGCTATAGCCGCCACGCCATCGGATACCGCTCGCAGATCGACAGTCTTATTGGCGTCGCGAAAGGCTTCCTGTGTGAGCCGCACGTCACCGGCATTGTCTTCCACCAGAAGGATCGTTTTGACGTGCTCTCCATTCATCCAACTTGCCTCTGTTGCGGCAATTTGACCTTCGTTAACCAAAAATCGTTGATGCTCTTTACAAGCGCCTCAAATGACTCCAGCTCTACGGGCTTGTTCAGGTAACAGTTTGCTTTAAGCCGATAGCTTTGATCGATATCCGCTTCTGCCTCCGATGTAGTGAGGATCACGGTAGGAATGGTCTTCAGGTTTTCATCCTCTTTGATCCGAGCCAGGACTTCGCGGCCATCCATCTTGGGAAGATTTAGATCAAGCAAGATCAGATCGGGACGAGGGGCGTTGAGATTGGCTCCCTGGCGATTCAGAAAAGCCATGGCTTCCGTGCCGTCCCATGCGACGTGCAGGTGAACGTCCTGATTGGCATCGCGAAAGGCCTCTTGCGTAAGCCGAACATCGCCAGGACTGTCTTCCACTAGGAGCAAGGTTGTGGGGAATATCGGCTTCATACGGTTGGCCTTTGCTGAGGCAATTTCGCTTTGGTGAGCCAGAAATCGTTGATGCTTTTGACCAGCGATTCGAAAGCATCCAACTGAACGGGTTTCGTGAGGTAACAGTTCGCCTGCAGCTGATAACTTTTTACGATATCCGACTCCGCATCGGAGGTTGTTAGAATTACCGTGGGGATTGTTTTCAGATCGTCATCTTCCTTGATGTGAGCGAGGACTTCGCGTCCGTCCATTTTCGGAAGGTTTAGATCCAACAAAATCAAATCCGGACGAGGAGAGTTGGCATGCATCCCCACGTGCTTGAGAAAGGCCATGGCCTCGACCCCGTCGGCAGCCACGCTCAAATGGATAGAACTATTTGCGTCGCGAAAGGCCTCCTGAGTCAGCCGGACATCACCCGGACTGTCTTCCACTAAAAGAACTTCTACAGGCATACCGTCTCCTCCAATCACTTTCATGATTGTTTCTCCTTTCCTACCAGACCAAATCGGAACGTAGAACCTTGCCCTACTGCGGACTCCACAGAAATTTTGCCTCCATGGCGCTCCACAATTTGTTTGCAGATGGCTAGTCCTATGCCCGTACCGGCAAACTCTTCGCGCTTGTGCAGCCGTTGAAACATTCCAAAAATCTTTTCGAAGTACTGAGAATCGATTCCCAAGCCATTGTCTTGAACCGAAAATGTATATGTTTCACCACCACTCTTCGAGGCCGAAACGTGAACCATGGGGACGCCGTTTTTTTGATACTTAATGCCGTTACCAATGAGGTTCTGAAACAACTGAATCAGTTGGGTCTCGTCAGCCATCACAGTGGGCAATGGATCGTGGGTCACCTGCGCGCCGCTTTGTTCGATGGCGCCGCGCAGGTTGATGATGGCCTGCGCCAACGCTTCTTCGCTGGAAGTAATCAGGAGATCTCTTCCTTTCGTCCCCACTCGCGAGAATGCGAGAAGGTCCTGGATCAGGCGCTGCATGCGGCCGGCTCCATCCACTGCAAAGGCGATAAACTCGTCGGCGTCGGAGTCCAACTTTCCCTTATAGCGACGCGAAAGAAGTTGCGTGTAGCTCGCAACCATTCGTAGAGGCTCCTGCAAATCATGTGACGCGATGTATGCGAACTGCCCGAGTTCTTCGTTGGAGCGGTTTAATTCCGCCACCTTCTGCAGGAGATTCGCTTCCGCTGTTTTGCGCGTAGTTATGTCGCGAATCGCCGCTGTAACCAGAATTCCAGTGGAGCTTTCCAGCGGGCTCAGCATGATCTCGATCGGAAATTCGGAGCCGTTTTTGTGACGTCCGGACAACTCGATGCCAGTGCCGATCTGTTGCGCCAGGGCGTCCTCCGTGGTGCGAAGAGCGTCGGCGATCAGGCGTTCCGCGAAACCTTCTGGAATAATATTTTTTACTTTTTGTCCGACCAGCGCGTCGCGCCGATATCCGAACTGTTTCTCCGCCTGCACATTGAGCAGCACGATCTCTCCGGCTTGGTTTACCACCACCATGGCGTCCGGCGCGGCTTCCAGCAAACCGCGATATCTGCCTTCCATTTGCGCTAGATGTTTCTCGGCAGCCTTGCGAACGCTGATGTCGCGAATCGCCGCGGTCACCAGAGTTCCTTCGGCGCTTTCCAACGGACTCAGCATGATTTCAATCGGAAACTCCGTTTTGTCTTTCCTTTGGCCGGACAGCTCAATTCCGGTGCCGATCTGCTGGGCTAGGGCCTCGGCAGCCGTTCTTGTGCCGTCGGCTATAATTCGTTCGGCGAAACCTTCTGGAATAATATTTTTTACTTTTTGTCCAACCAGTTCGTCGCGCCGATATCCGAACTGTTTCTCCGCCTGGACATTGAGCAGCACGATCTCCCCGGCTTGGTTTACCACTACCATGGCGTCCGGCGCGGCTTCCAGAAGCCCGCGATAGCGTCCTTCCATCTGCGCCAAGTGTTCTTCAGCAGCTTTGCGCACACTGATGTCGCGAATCGCCGCGGTCACCAGAGTTCCTTCGGCGCTTTCCAACGGACTCAGCATGATTTCAATCGGAAACCTGGCTCCATCCTTTCGCCTGCCTGAGAGTTCAATGCCTGTACCGATTTGCTGCGCCAGCGCTTCGGCAGCAGAGCGTGTGCCGTCGGCGATTAATCGTTCCGCGAAGCCTTCCGGGATAATATTTGTTACTTTCTGCCCGACGAGTTCGTCACGACGATATCCAAACTCTTTTTCAGCCTGGACGTTCAGGAGAACGATCTCGCCTCCTTGATTCACCACAACCATGGCGTCGGGAGCCGCCTCTAGAAGCGCGCGGTATTTGGTGCCGGATTCCTTGCTCTCGCTGAGATCGCGGCTGATCTGAGAGAATCCACGAGGATTCCCGGCGGCGTCGCGCAAAGCCGTGTAAGTCACGCTGGCCGAGAAACGTGAGCCATCTTTACGGACGCTCATGCCCTGTTCTTCGTGCCTGCCCCGGGTGGAGGTAATTCGCAGGATTTCGTCCGGTCGGCCCCGTTTAATGTCTTCCTGGGGGAAAAAGCAGGAAAACTTTCGCCCAATAATTTCTTCCGCTGTGTAGCCTTGGATTCTCTCTGCACCAGCGTTCCAGCTCACAACTTGCCCGCGTGGGTCCAACATGAAGATGGCATAGTCCTGTACGCCGTCGAGTAGCATGCGATAGTTCTCTTCGCTGTCGCGCAGAGCATCTTCCACAAGCCCGCGTCCGGAATTTTCGCGTAAGACGCTCCAACCGGCAAAGAGAGCGATCAACAAACCTAGAGTGGTTCCGAGGAGTAGAGTAATTTTGGTTTGTTCTACGCGCCGTTTGGCATCCGCGCTGCGTAGGCCCAACAGACTTAATTCCTGATTGCGCATCGTGTCGACAACATTTTGGAACCCCTCAGCGACTGCTTGGCCGTTCGTATCCTGGATGGCATCCGCCGCAGCCTGCAAACCTTTGGTCCGGCGAAGGTCAATAACGTTGTCAACGAGCTGAATTTTTCGTGCGGTCCAATCTTCGAGGCTGGGGATTTGAAGTTGCTGGTTGGGATTATCCGCGGTTAGATTGCGTAAGGTTGTTTCATTCTGACGTAAGATTTGCACTGCGCCACGATAAGTTTCGACATAGGATTGCTGCCCGGTCAATAGATAGCCGCGCGAACTCGATTCGACGGTTCCCATTGCGGAGAGTAAGTCTCGCAAATTGGCGAGCACTGCATGACTGTGTGAAACCCATTGGTCGCTCTCACTGGTGACGACTACACCCCGGTAAGAAAGCACGCCGACCACGACCAGAGTCAAAACTGCAGACCCGAACGCAAGTCGCACCTTTTGATTCAACACGTACTTCGTCTTCATTAGACACCTAATAGGAATGGAGATTTTCTATTCGGACACAACCCAGAAGGCTGAAAGAGGGCAGCCTGTAGTCGCGTCCCGATTTTTTGGAAGGGAGTTTAAGGTTACACGAGGCTAGCGGAAGAGCGAAATTGATTCGTAGCAGGGTGTCGTATAGGCCATGGGCGCGCCTTTAAAGAATAGGTCGGCAGTTCGGCTAAGATCGAGGGCGGTATTCAGCGGCTATTGTTGCCCGCCCTGTGCTGTGACGCGTGTGGGATGTACTATCAGCGTTGCGAAAGGAAAGAGAGCAGGAATTTTCCTTTTGCGCCGACATCAGTTGGGCAAGACTTGCCAGTCGATCGGCGATCTCGGCATTGCTGAGCCCACGACGCTGCAACATCAGTATCAAAAATAAAGGCCTTGTGCCATAAAGACAGTTCGATCATGATTTTCTAAAATAATCGATCAAATCCACTATAAATTGCCGCTTTTTCTCAGCATGCCGCCATCAACGAAGTAGGTGCTCCCGGTAACGTAAGAGGCAGCATCGGATGACAAGTACACCGCTAACTGAGCGACGTCTTCCGGTTTGCCCCAACGCCCCATCGGGATTTCCGTCAAAATCTGATCGTTCAATTTGGGGTCGGTTTCCACATCCTTGTCTATTGGCGTGTAGATGGCGCCGGGGCCGATATTGTTCACTGTAATCTGGTGCGGGGCGAGCTCGACAGCAATCGTCCGCATGAGCATTCGAAGTCCGCCCTTAGATGCGCAATAGGGGGCGTTGGTGGGCATTGGCAGATCCTCGTGGATTGAGGAGATATTAATAATCCTGCCGCCTTTTCCCTGCTGGAGCATCTGCTTGGCTGCGGCCTGCGAGCAAAGAAAAGGCCCGGTGAGATTCACGGCCATAATCTTTTGCCACACGTCGAGCGGATAATCCACGAAAGCAACTTTCTTTTCGATTCCCGCGTTGTTCACAAAGATGTCGAGCTTTCCAAAAGCGGCGACTGTTTTCTGAATGAGATTATTGACGTCGCCCGGAAGTGCGATGTCCGCGTCGACGCCTAGAGACTTTCTCCCCATGGCGCTAATCTTGTTAATTGTGTCCTCGGAGACGGAAGCTTTGCCGACGTAATCTACGACGACAGCAGCTCCAGCCTCAGCGAAAGCTAGCGCTATGGCCTGACCAATTCCCGTCCCAGCCCCCGTAACGATCGCTACTTTGCCTGGTAATTTCACTGAATTCACCTCGAACTTCTTCGGCACGATCGACCGGTTCGCGCGGCGAACGGCCCATCCCATGGGAACACACTTTGATGGTCAAGCAGTAGGAATCAATTTATCGGCGGTGGCCTCGGTGTTTTCAGTCGCGGCCCTCTGCTTCGGTCGCGCACTCGCCGAGCCAGCGGTCCTGATCGCATTCTAAATTCTATTCTTTGCCCCGTCTCAGGCTTCAGTATCAATCCGGTCGCACAATCGGTTCGGCGGCTTCGCCGGCAATTTGCACAGACGGATGGCCACCCCTACCGGGATGTTGGTCGCCGCTGAGGTTTACCTGCGACCTTTCAGTATGGATCGGATCCTGTGTGCGAAATCGCATCCCGATCGACGGTGTCCGTGCCCGTTTCTGTGTAATTTGCCCGGGCACCGCCCCACCCTTAAGCATGGCGTTGAAGCTTGAGTCGGCGAAAGCGTTCTGGGAACAATAGCCATGCTTTGGGCTTACACGGTCTGCTATCGTAGTGAAGTGCCTATTTCGTATGACGCAATTATTATCGGCACCGGAGCGGGCGGAGGGACGCTCGCTCTTCACCTCGCACAAGCTGGCAAGAGAATCCTGATCTTGGAGCGCGGACCGTTCATGCCCCAGGAAAAGCTCAACTGGGACAGCTCCGCCGTTTTCATCGATAACCGATATCACACGAAAGAAATCTGGCAGGATAAGGACGGCAGGGACTTGCATCCGCAGCAGTCGTACTTCGTGGGCGGACAGACCAAAGTGTTTGGAGCAGCAATGTTCCGCATGCGCGCGGAAGATTTCGGTTTGATCCAGCACCAAGGAGGCGTGTCTCCCGCTTGGCCGATCTCTTATGCAGATATGGAACCATTTTATACGCGCGCCGAGGAGCTTTTTCATGTACACGGCGACCTGGGCGCAGCTCCCGCCGTGCCCGGCGGCTATCGAAGTTCTTACGATCCCACGGAACCTTTTCACTCCAAGAAATATCCTTTTCCTGCACTCACGAATGAGCCGGGTATGCAATCCATCGAAGACAGCGTACGTAAACTGGGCATCCATACGTTTCCGATCCCGCTTGGGCTCAAGCGCGATGAATCCTCTCCGCTCGAGTCCAAATGTGTGCGCTGCGACACTTGCGACGGTTATCCGTGCCTGATACATGCCAAGTCCGATGCCGACATCAATTGCATCCGCCAGATACTGCACCTTCCCAATGTGACATTGATGACCAACTCGCGCGTGACGCGCCTTATGACGAACGAGAATGGCACGGCCGTGACCGCCGTCGAGGTAATTCATTCGGGTTCCAGAGCACAGAGCAGCGGCTCTAGCGACTTTACGCCTCCTTCCACATATGGAAAAACCGTAAGATACTTCGGCGATCTTTTCTGTCTGTGCGCCGGCGCGGTTAACTCTGCAGTGATTCTACTTGCATCCGCGAATGACAAACACCTCAACGGACTCGCCAACTCGTCTGATCAAGTGGGCCGAAATTTCATGTTTCACCAAGCGGACGCACTCCTGGCCATCTCGACCGATCGCAATGAAGATTCCTACACGAAGACCTGGGGCACGAATGACTTCTACCTCAAGGATATCGACGCAAGCTATCCTTATCCCTTGGGTCAAGTTCAGCCAGTCGGAAGTTTTCACCATGAAATGATGAAAAGCGATGCTCCGCCGTTGACGCCTGGCTTTATTCTTGAATCGATGAAGCACCACGCTGTTCCATGGTGGCTTACTACCGAAGATCTGCCCGACGCGCACAATCGGGTGACCTTGCATAACACCACACCGCTATCCGTGGAAAATGTACAGCCTGGGGTTCCCGGTCCTCATCCTTCAGGCGACACTGGACACTTCAACGAATCCGAGTGCGTTTCCGACAATGCTCCTTATCGCATTCAGCTTTCTTACACGCCCAACAACGTGCAAAGTTTTGAACGCCTTAAAGTTCGATGGGTCGATATTCTCAAAAGAGCTGGACGCGCTACTACTTCCGTGCCGCTTCATGCTTATTTTAAAAAGCGCATTCCGATAGAGGGTGTGGGCCATCAGAATGGAACTTGCCGGATGGGGACGGATCCGCGATCGAGCGTCCTCGATCCGAGCTGCAAAGCGCACGATTTGGACAATCTCTATATTGTCGATGCCGCCTGTTTTGTATCGGCTAGCGCCGTGAATCCCTCGTTGACCATCATCGCCAACGCCATACGAATCGCGGACCATTTATTGGCGGAACGCCTCAGATGACGGTAAAGCCGTGCAAGGGAAAAACATGACTGCTTTTACATGCGATTACGTGCAACCGTCTCAACCGTTTCCGCATTTCTGGGAGCATACCGTGGGGAGCGGTCATGCGCCGCTTGCGTTGCGTGCAGACTGGCAAGCGCAAATTCTTCGTTGCCACAACGAACTCGGCTTCCAGCACGTGCGTTTCCATGGGTTGCTTTCCGACGACGTGGGCACGCTCGTGTGCGAGGAGAATGAACCACTTTACTCGTTCTTCAATGCAGACCGGATTATGGATTTCCTTCTATCTATCGGAATGCGGCCATTCGTAGAGCTCTCGTTCATGCCCGAAAGCCTCTCGTCGGGTGGCACCACCGTCTTTCATTATCAGGCAAATGTGACCCCGCCCAAGGATTATGAAAAATGGGCTACGTTGATCGGAAAATTGATCGCACATTGGGTGGAGCGTTACGGTATCGCGGAGGTTCGCGAATGGTTTTTTGAGGTTTGGAACGAGCCCAACTTAAAAACATTCTGGACAGGCTCACAGGAAGAATATTTTAGGCTGTACCAATACACCGTAACTGCCATAAAGGGCCTGGATAGAGACCTCAAGGTGGGCGGTCCTGCAACCGCTGATAACGCTTGGATTCCGGAATTCCTCGCCTACTGCAAGAAGAATGCTTTGCGTGTTGATTTCGTCAGCACCCATCATTATCCAACCGACGCCTTTGGCAAACCAGGAGCGGACACAGAGGCGCAGCTGCAGAATATGCCCTCGGCCATGATGAAAGAACAGGCGAGTAAGGCACGCAGGGAGGCTGGCGATCTACCGCTGTACTACACCGAATGGAATATCACGTCGAATCCGCGCGATCCCATGCATGACGGGCCCTTTGCGGCCGCTTTCATCATCAAAATCATTATGGAAGCCCGCGGTCTGGTCCAGGGATATAGTTTTTGGACTTTTAGTGACATTTTCGAAGAGAACTATTTTCCATCTGTCCCGTTCCACGGAGGATTTGGACTATTGAATCTCTACGGCATCGCCAAACCTGCTTACAGGGCATTCCAATTGCTGCATCGGACAGGGATCGAAATATTAGAAGTCCGAGGAGCGAATGCGACGGTGAGCGCCTGGGTAATTCGCAAAAGCGGCTCTGTAACCGTAATGCTTACAAATGTTGCGATGCCCCGACATCCTATACAAACCGAACTGGTAAGCGTGTGCCTGTCCAGCGCACCCACGCCGCGAACTGCCTGGATCGAACGAATTGACGACGACCATGCAAATGCAAAGCGTCTTTGGCAAACGATGGGCGAACCGGAATATCTAAATCCAATACAAGTTGAGCAATTGCGAACTGCGTCGGTTCTACACCAGGAATCACATCCCTGGACTTACGAGGCGGGGAACATCAGGCTGGCCGTCGGGTTGCCGCCGCAGAGCGTTGCTGCAATTACCATTGAATTCGTTGAGCCGTAATACGACTTCCGAGACTTCTCGATAATGGATCAATTCCTGCCAATCATTAATCCGGAGGGCACGGATTCAGAAATGTTCGACCGGCTTCGTCGCGAGACTTTCAATTATTTTCGTCACGAAGCAGATCCTATAACAGGATTACTGCCGGACAAGACTCAGCCCGGATCGCCTTCCAGCATAGCAGCGGTAGGCATGGCACTGAGCGTCTACATTGTGGCTGTCGAGCAGCATCTACTTTCACGAACTGAAGCCGTCGAGAGAACTCTGACCATCCTTAGGTTCTTTCATTCAAGCCATCAGGGTCCGGAACCGGATGCGACCGGGTATAAAGGGTTCTACTACCATTTCATCGATATGCACACCGGTCGTCGAGCATGGCAATGTGAACTATCGACGGTCGACACCGCTATTTTCATGGCCGGAGTTCTGACGGCGGCAAGCTACTTCGCCGGGAAGGGTGACGCGGAAAGCGAGATACGCGAGCTTGCCGATATCCTTTACCGGCGTGTCGATTGGACTTGGGCGCTGAACGGGGGCAAAACGATCTGTCACGGTTGGAAGCCTGAATCGGGTTTTCTGCCGTATCGGTGGGACACGCGCTACAACGAAGCCCTTATTCTTTACGTTTTGGCCTTAGGATCTCCTACATACCCTGTAGGACCGGAGGGGTACGGCGAATGGACCTCAACTTTCGAATGGAAGACCATCTACGGTATTGAGCACATCTATGCCGGGCCACTGTTCATTCACCAGATGTCCCATCTGTGGCTCGATTTTCGCGGCATTCACGACGACTTCAACAGGAAAACGGGAATCGACTATTTTGAGAACAGCCGGCGTGCTACTTACGTGCAAAGGCAATATGGAATAGAGAATCCATTGGGGTTTTCGCACTATCACAAGTATGGTTGGGGATTTACAGCCAGTGACGGACCTGGCCCCGCCGTCCTCAAAGTGAATGGCATCGAACGAGAGTTTTTCGACTACACGGCGCGAGGTGCGCCATTCGGCCCGGATGACGGAACGATTGCGCCTTGGGCGGTCGTTGCTTCTCTACCCTTCGCGCCCGAGATCGTAATCGGCACTGTCCGTCACGCCATTGAACGTCTCAATTTGAAAAAGCAAAGTCCGTATGGTTTCGCCGCCAGTTTTAATCCAACTTACCGGGACACGAGCAGAAATCCCCACGGCTGGGTGTCTCCGTGGATATTCGGGTTGAATCAGGGTCCTATTATTCTGATGATTGAGAATTTCCAGTCCGAGCTCATCTGGAAATGCATCCGGAAGTGTCCGTACATCGTAAACGGCCTTCGCCGCGCGGACTTCCGCGACGGGTGGCTTGACAATCTACAGCTCTAAGCGAGAGGCGTCAGCGCAAGCGGAGAAAGCTTTGACTACGTCCAAAACGCCCTCAACTCGTAGGCGCGACGGAATACCCTCTACGCTCCAACATCCCGGCGCGGCGCACTTCTGGGTCGCTGTGGTTTTGACAGGTTCCCACAATTGCTGGGTAACGGCAAGGACATCTCGCAATTGGCGTTCGCGAATCAGTCGCGCCAATCCAGAAGCCCCTCTTCCTGTGCGTTTTGTTTACAGAAAAACGTTCGGTTTCTTTACATCAGTGACGGACCTTTATCCGCAAGCCCCCATTCAACTGTAAGCTTCCATGGCAGAGAAGGACTTATCCGCCGTACTTTTGTCGTCAAAAGGTGGCTATTGCATTGCTTCCTTCAATCTCGTTAGCTGCGATAGGTTTCAGAGCGCGAGGTTTACGGTGGGAGAAGGACGTAGCGCAGCCTATTTCTTCGGTGCAGTTCGATTTTTGGCAATATTTGTCTTGGTTATAATCGCGATCATTATCTGGTTCTCTTGAGTTACGAGGCAGAATGCAAATGTGAGTTTCGATAAAGAGGGTTCGATGCGGCAAAGCTTTAAATCGCCCTGACAGGGATGACTATGTTAGAAGCCGGCTACGCTGCGCCCCGGAATCTTAATGGTTCTCTTACTTTCGTGGCCAACGCCGATTGGGTCGCTTGTTGAACATTTCCTAGGGCATTTAAGCCGACCGAGTTGCGGAATTGCAATGCCATTGAAGCAACCCTACGTTTTGCGGAGGACGAAATGGAGATTATTCACGGAAGGATTCGCGAGATTCTACCGGCAATTGATGGAACGATATGCGGCTTTGTAGTTGATGGAGGCTTGGAAGTTCACTTTTCGGCGGATAGGGCAAGACAGATGTCCGGGCTCATTTCAGTTGGATCGCGGTTGGAAATTTGTGGCAAGTCATACCGTGGTCCTTCCGGGGATCCGCGCATCGATGCTCAATTCATTACGAACTTAGATTCTAATCGTTTTATCAATCTTGAAGATTTCCGGCCCCTGCATGATCCAGAGGTGTCGCATTCGGCCCCCCCCACTCCTCCCGAGACGACATCTCTGGCTCCCCCCCTAAACGAAATAATTGAGGGTCCGACCAATTCTTTGCAACAGGAAACCATGGCTGCCGACGGATCTGAACACGGCGGGAAGGAGACTCTCCTGGCCCATCTTTCCTCGCATGCTTCAGTAAATGATACGCCTGTGAATTCTGCTCATCGCCCACATACAGATGAGGACGAGGCTGCGAAATCAATCGAAGTGGCGTACGACGGCCTTCATCGGGCACAAGCGCTGCTGGCTTACGTAAAGATTGTCGATTTGCAAGCTCTCGATGTCAGCCAATTATTTAACGAGTCCAAGTACACGTATCAACAGGCTGTTTCAAATTATGAAAGGCAAGATTATGCAGTCGCGAGCGAATTCGCAGCAGCCTCGGGCGAACTCTCCCGATCCGTGGAAGTGGTCGTGTCCAGGACATTGCGAGCGGACGCTAACTATCCCACGCTTGTGCCCTACCCACCGCGAAATCACACCAATGAGACGACTGTCGGGGAAGCCGAAGGCGGGCTTGCACGGGTTGGGAAGTTACTCCTCCGGATTCATTGGCTCATGAAAAATGGAACGTTGCCTGCAGAAGATCGGGAACAGGTGCAGAGAATCACTTCATGGAGCGATATGTTCTACGTAAAGGGCCGGCGGTCTTTGCAGTCCGGAGCTTTAGCTGAGGCATCCTATTTCATCAGTGCGGCTGAGGCCGTTGCCCGTTCCGCAGAGCATGTATGTAAGCAAGATTACATCTTGCACGCTTCGGCGGCGAACTAACCCGCGACAATTTCTTCGGTGCATCCGTGAGAAGTACCGCGTAAAGCGCGTGGAGTGCCAACTTGGTATGATGGCTGGCATGGTATCGGCCTGCGCAGGGCGCGTGCGGATCTTCCGCGTTAAACTCTCAAAGGACAGCTATCCATGCCGCCGAAGCTGCCACTATCGAGACTGAGCTTCCGCTTGCAAGTGTTATTACTGGGCGGACTCGTCGCGGTTTTGTTTCTCGCCGTTCTATTTGCTGCCTTCGCCGCGTTCCGCTACACGAAGTCTTCCGTCTTGAGCGAAGAGAAGGAGCGCTTGCTCGAGACAACTCGCGATTTGGCTCACGAGTATTCAAACAAGGCGGACTTTGCCCGCGGCAATAAGGAAGTGCCCCCTCTGGAAAATTCGTCTTTGGAGGCTTCAAATGAGGCCCTCGCTCTTCTCAGCAGCGTTGTTCTACAAAATGCCGAGGGAATCGAAGGCGGTTTCTATGCGCGCTCACCAGACACCCTGGTAGGGTATTCGTTTCCTACCCGGGGGGGAGCGGATTCTGCCGACGAGGACATCGTACGGACGGACCGTCTTGCGGTCGTGGAAATAGCTCGCCAAGCGGTTCTCACACGCGAGCCCTCGGAGAGAGTCCTCGTTACTGCCCGCGACATAGTTCTCATCGAAGCGGTTCCGATTCCCGATTCGCAAAGCTTCCCGGGCAGCGCATGGACTCTCAAACGTCTCCCATCGCTGCCGGGCACTAATAGACTCCGCGCTTACTTGATTGTTGTAGGCCTCGGTGTGGCGGCTTTGATCTGCGTTCTTTTGACTCTTCTGGTCGTGCGAAACCTTCAATCGGGGGTGATTAAGATCGAAGATGGACTCGAGAACCTAGAGCGAGATCTTACTTCCCGGATTCCCATCGACGACGATCCCGGCGAAATCAAGAGTATTGCGTCGGCGATCAATCGTCTGGGAGCGATCCTCCGCGAAAAAATTGAGAGCGAGAAACAGATTGAAGATCGGTTGCGCCACGCCGAACGGCTGGCCGCCTTGGGGCGGTTAATTGCGGGCGTTGCGCATGAAGTTAGAAATCCGCTTGCAACCATCCGGCTTCGCGTGCAGATGTGCCAGCAGTCTTCAGAAGACCCGAGTGTTCATGAATCCTGTACGGTTGCGCTGGAAGAAATCGAGCGCCTCAATGGCATGGTGAATCGACTCCTAACCTTTTCTCAGCCCGTACATCTGCATCCCGAGCCGACAAATCTGCACCTGCTCTTGGAGCAGAGACTGGAGAGCTTTGCCGAAAGAGCCCGAAACCATCGCGTCCGATTTGTCACAAATTTCATGAACGGTTTTCAGTTTCTAGCGGTGGATCCGAGCCGAATGGCCCAAGTATTCGATAATATAATTCAGAATGCGATTGAGGCGATGGCTGACTCTGGAGGAACGCTCTGCATGAGTATGACGTCTGATGGCAGTAGGTCCCCGGAGAAACAAGAAATGTGCGTGGAGTTCAACGATACCGGAGCAGGTATAAGTCCCGAGATAGTGAAACGGGTTTTCGACCCTTTCTTTACCACGAAGCCGACGGGGACCGGGCTCGGACTGTCCATATGTCATGAACTTGTACGAGCGCATGGCGGTGAGATACGGCTTGTCAGTGGGAACGGTCATGGGACTACCGTGCGCGTTCTCCTTCCTCTCTCCGATCCAGCTTCGACTCTTCGTGCGGTATGAAGGCGTGGAAAAATGGCCGAGAAAATTCTTATTGTCGATGATGAAACAAGCCTCCGGAAAACACTCGCCACAATTTTGCGTGGTCGCGGATATTTGATTTTAGAGGCGGCGGATGGAAGCGAAGCCTTCGAAGTTCTTCGAAAAGTGACGCCGGATCTTATCTTCACGGATTGGAAAATGCCAGAAATTGGGGGCGACGACGTTCTCCGCTACATGCGGCAGGATCCCCGTCTTGCGGTGATTCCCGTTATTGTTATCACGGCCTTTGGCTCCAGTCATAGCGCCATTGAAGCTGTTCGCCTAGGCGCTTACGACTTCGTTACGAAACCGTTCGATCTCCAGGATATTTCCCTGACCGCGGAACGGGCGCTGGCCCATTCGTCACTGAGTCGGGAAGTGAACCATCTGCGTGCTCAGGTTGGGCGAAGCGGCACGGTCGCAGCAGGGCGGCTGGTTGGATCAAGTGGACCAATGATGGACGTCTTCAAAATGATTGGAAAGGTTGCTGAAACCGATTCAACTGTTCTCATTTGTGGAGAATCCGGTACGGGCAAAGAGCTTGTCGCGGAAGCGATTCATAATTATAGCCAGCGCAGAGAAAGCCCCTTCATCGTCGTCAATTGTGCCGCGCTACCGGAGAACCTGCTCGAATCCGAACTTTTCGGGCATGAGCGCGGAGCATTCACCGGGGCCGTCGGCAGAAAGGCTGGGCGTTTCGAGATGGCCGAGGGCGGAACGATCTTTCTTGACGAAATCGGCGAGATTCCCCCGAGCCTTCAATCGAAGCTTCTCCGTGTCCTGCAAGAACATACATTTGAGCGCTTGGGCGGTACCGAAACCATCTCCGGCAATTTCCGGGTCCTTGCAGCTACGAATCGGGATCTTGAAGCCTGTGTCCGCGAAAAGGTCTTTCGAGAAGACTTATTCTATCGCTTGAATGTCGTCCGCATTTCGGTACCGGCAGTACGGGAGAGGCGGTCGGACATCGCGCTGCTGGCCGAGCACTTCTTGCGCATCTACAGTGAGAAGAATGGGCTACCTGTGGTGGGTTTTTCCGATGATGCAATCCTCATGTTGCAGACATACTCCTACCCAGGCAATGTTCGCGAACTGGAGAACATGATCGAGCGAGCCATCCTGATGGCTCGAGGACGGGTCGTGATGCCCGCTCATCTTCCTACAAAATCTGCTCCGGCGAACGGGCGCAATTCCGCACAGCCGCCAACCGATCTTCTGTCCCTCCCGTTTCACAAGTCCATAGCAGAATTAGAGAAGCGGCTGATTGAAAACGCTCTCAACGAAGCCAAAGGAAACAAGACGGAAGCAGCAGATCGGCTCCAAATCAATCGTCGCCTGTTGTACAACAAGATGGAAGAACATCAAATTATCGACGAAGACTAGGGAGTAAATTTGCTGCTCGCTGGCCAGAACCCCCGAATGCAGAAACTACGGAAAGGCGCGTTGGAGAGCGAGTTGAGCCTGGCGCGCGATCACCGATTTGCATTTCCCAAGATTGATAAGACCAGAAATGCACAGGGTCCCCTGAATTTTCCCCATACCTGCTGAATGGCGCGCGTTTAACTTGCCTCAGGTCAATGTTTTCTGAATGGCACTCCTGCCTCCGCCTGTTCTTAAATATTTGTCATGCAGCGAACTCATTGGAATTAAGCGGCTTGCCAATTCAGACCGCCTGTCTGGTCAAATTCCACAGATGAGCTTTGAGTGAAGCGAGCTCTCGATAAATCAAAGAAAACCCGCGAGATGTTTTGAAGGTCAGGATTGAGACTACTGGCCTCGATTTTTTTGCGCCGCTTTCCTTAGCACGCCCTCGAACGGCACACTGTGTTCCGCCAGCGAAATGAAGATGTTAGAATTTTTTCAATCTATCGGACTGGATTGGCGCAGCGAAAAACGCGCGAACGTGGCTGTTTCCCTCACTCTCCTCGCTGGGGCGGCATCTTTTCTCTGTTCGTTTTGCGGTCTAGGGTAGGCTGCCCTCAATGCAGGGTTCATAAAGACAGTGCTCTTCAATCCGGCCCCCGACCCGTTCCCCCCAGGGTGTTACCCACAATCGCTGGCACCAGATTTGTTGTGGCGCTCAGTGTTGTCTGGTTGATACTCCGTGATAACGCGACGACGGGTCAGTG
>Ga0210398_10001289_pt1 | contig 26209 bp, 21 predicted proteins | sample IncBWC4OmetaG_FD_161047 | JGI IMG/M metagenome (GOLD analysis project Ga0210398, IMG submission 161047) | Forest soil microbial communities from Barre Woods Harvard Forest LTER site, Petersham, Massachusetts, United States - Inc-BW-C-4-O | ecosystem: Environmental > Terrestrial > Soil >... | reverse complement strand
GCACTCGCCCTTCGGTCAAGTGCTCAAGGCCATTCGAGCAAACGAACCGCGCGCCGTCTCCTTGGGGTACAAAGTCGATCGCTTCAAGCTCATGGCCTTTGTGTTGTCTGCCGGGCTTTCAGGCTTGGCCGGTTCCCTCAAGGCCTTGGTGCTGGGTTTTGTCACGCTGTCGGACGTCAGCCAAACCAATTCCGGCGAAGTCATTCTCATGACCCTGCTCGGCGGCAGCGGAACGTTTCTCGGACCTGTCATCGGCGCCGATGTCGTGGTGACGTTGCAGGAATATCTTTCCGATCTGGTCGGCGCTTGGGTTTCCGTCATCATCGGGGCGATATTCGTAGTTTGCGTGCTGGTTTTCCGGCGCGGTTTCGTGGGCGAAATTCAGCGCCTTTATGCGCAGCGTGCGCGCTAGCTAAACACTGGAGCCGCGCCTGTCAATTGACGGGTGCGCCGACCAAGATTTCAAAGCCATTGGGTCCCGTCGCCGGCACATAGAGGCGATGGCTCGCGGCGTCCAGCGCCATGGTCTTTGAGCCGGCGGAAGTGGTGAGGCTGCCGCGCGCGATGTACTGGTCGGCGGTTGCGGCGAACACAACGCTTACATCTGCGCTATCTCCGTTGGAACTGAACACGAGAGACGTCGCCGCATCGAAGGCCGCCGCATCGACGTGCTTTCCGATGGGCAACGCGGCAATCCGTTTGCCGGTACCGCTGTCGGTCACGATGAGAAGCTCGTTGTGACACACGGAAAATAAACGGTGTCGCGCCGTATCCATCGCAATTCCGGTCGGCTCCACACAGGGCGCGAGAGACCATGTGGCTTGCACACTGCCTTTGGCGACGTCGATGACGGCGATCTGGCCCTTGTCCTCGAGGTTGACGAAGATGCGGCCGGTGCCGTCGCTCACCGCGAATTCGGGGCTCCCCGGCAGCGGGATGGAGCCGACTTCCCGCGCGGAGCCCGCGTCGATGACGGTCACATTGCTGCTGCGGCCATTGAACGTGTACACCCGCTTGCTCGGTGCATCGTAAATGATGGCATCGGGATCTTTGCCGGAGATCTTGATCTCGGTGATGGCCGCGAGGGTTTCCAAATTGAATACCGTCACGGAATCGGCCTTTCCGTTGCTGGTGACACCGCGATTGATGTCTTGAGCCAGCGCGATGCCGTGAACACCCGGTGTGTTTTGGATGTCGCCGGCGAGTTTGCCCGAGTCGAGATCGAACGCCTGAACATGCGTTGCACGGGAGACGAAAAGATGATGGTGAGGTGAATCGACGATCAGGTAGTCCCATTTACCGCTGCCGCCCGCGGGCCACTTGTCGACAATACGGTATCCGCTGTCGCCGCTTGCCACGACGGCGGTTGCAAAGGCGAGTCCGAGCAGAATCGCGCCGGCTTGCGCGACTGAAATTGACTTCGCAAAAAAAATCATAGCGCTGAACTCCACCACCGCCGGTTTGCGGGGGCACTACGCTAATCGGTTCGTCGCATCAGCGCAACTGAACGCGCGTTCGAAGCGGCACGCTGTTGTTGGCACCGTGCGACAGAGTTGTCGCGTGTAAGAAATCGGCAACATCGCGCACTTAAGCTGCGCTGCTACTGCCAGCACTAGGAGCATCGAAGTGACTCAACTGCCGTTGTTTTTAGCGCGAATGAGCATCATCGCCGGCGCGGTCATCGGTCTGGCGGTTACGAGCGGAATGGCGGTTGCTCAAGTGCCGAATCCGCCCACGCCGACCTCGCCGCCGCCGAAGACCACACCACCCGCGGAAACCGACATCGGCCGTGTGACGACTCAATCAGGTCAAGGCGAAAGTACCAACGTCGTCGTTCCGAGCGCCACGATCGATCGCGCCGATGCTGTCGCCGAGAAGCAGCAGGCGCCAAATCTCATCGAGGTGCAACCCTTGAGCGAGATCATCAAGCTTCCGGACATCAATACCGCCGAAGCGCTGCAACGCATTCCCGGAATTTCGCTGGAGACCGACAGTGGCGAGGGCCGCTTTGTCCACATCCGTGGGCTCGATGCGGACCTGAACGGCACGAGCTACGGCGGGGTACGCCTGCCCGCGTCGAATGCTTCTTCACCATCTGGTGGAGGCCGGGCCGTTGCCTTTGATACCTTTCCCACCGGCATCATCGGCGGCATTGAGCTGACGAAAACGTCGCGGCCGGACATGGACGCCGAGGCGCTCGGCGGGTCGATCAATCTGGTACCCCGCAGCGGTGCGGAGCATGGAGGCGCGCCTTTTCTCGATGCGGATATCGGTACGGGCTACGAGCCGCTGCGCCGCACCCCCGTGTACCACGGCGAGGTCAGCGCCGGGCGCAGCTTCGACGGCGGGGACGGCATCGGCGGTTTGTTCAGCGGGGCGAACGCGTTCAGCGCCGTGGTCAGCGCCGTCTATCACGACGACTGGCGCGGCATCGACGATGTGGAAGAGAGCTACACCGATCAGCAGAGCAGTGGCGTGCCGGACAAGGTCCTGAGCAATCTGCAATTTCGACGTTACGAGTATCATCGCCAGCGCTACGGGGTGGCCGCCAATTTCGACGCGAAGGCGAGCGAGAACACCTCTTTGTACCTGCGCGTGCTGTGGTCCGGCTATCTCGAAGCCGCCAACAAGCATTACTTGGTCCTCAATAGTTTGGACTCGGATGCCGGCTGTTCGCCGCTACCGAGTTGCATTCAAGACCCCAATAATCCGAACGGCTTCATCGCCTCGAGCGCCGGGCTGGAGCAGGACACCACCGACACGCTGGAGCGCATCCAAAACGGCTTGGGCGTGATCGGCGGCAGCAGCGTGTTTTCGAACTTCAAGCTGGACTATCACGCATCCTTCGCGCTCGGGACGGATCGAGTGTCCACCAGCTATGGCAGTTCCTGGACTGATCCTAATCCGGTGCCGATTGCTTACGACACCAGCACCGATCCGCGCTTCCCCAGTTTTCATACGCTCGACGGCACCAATCCCGCCGATCCGAACAACTACACTCTGAACAACATCGGCCTGGGGCAGTCCTACACCCACGACGGCGAGACGGCCGGGGTCCTCGATGCAACGATCCCCACAGGAAGCGGCGATCAAACGGCGGAATGGAAATTTGGCCTTTCGGTGCGCGAGCGCCACAAGACCAACGAATCCACATCGCCGGTTTTCACGCCCAATGGCACGATTTCATTGGCGCCCTATACCTACGGATCGCCGCAGATCTACTACAACGGTCTATACAATATCGGACCGGCGATCAGCCTGGTGTCGGTCCGCAATCTGGCCAACGGCAATCTCGGCACGATCACCGATGATTTACCCGCCGATCAGTCCGGCAATACCGACGATCGGGAAAATGTCTATGCCGCGTACGGACAGTATTCGGCCAAATTCGGCGCAGTCGGGGTGCTGGCGGGTGTGCGGGCGGAGTCCACGCATGCGACCTACGGCGGCAACTTGTACGATAGCGATCTGGACACGAATACGCCGGCAACAGAACGAAATTCCTACACCAATTATTTTCCCACGCTGCAGGCGCGCTATGAGTTTCTCGATAACCTAATCGGGCGGGCTACCTATTCGACCGGCATCGCTCGGCCGGGTTTCGAACAGATTACCCCCGGCGCGTCCATCAGCGTCAGCAATGCCGCTGTGACGGTGGGCAATCCGGCGCTGAAACCCACGCTGGGTCAGAATTTCGATCTGGCCTTGGAGTACTACCCGGGGGATGGGCAAATCGCCACGGCGGGCCTGTTCTATAAGCAGTTTCGCGACTACATCTTGTTGTCACAGCAAATCGTGTCGGGCTATCCCTTTCCCGGACTCACCGGGACCATCACGACGATTCAGAGCTTCACGAACGGTCCGGCACACGCCGAGGGCATCGAGGGTCAGTACCAACAACAGCTGAAGTTTTTGCCCGCACCCTTTGATGGATTTGGCTATAGCGCCAACTTCACCCTGGTCGATTCACGGGCGCAGATTCACCCCGGGATCTTTGGGCTGCTGCCGTCGACCTCGAAGGTGACCTGGAACGCGGCAGTCTTCTACGAGCGCGAACCCTTCGAGGTGCGTCTCGCCGCCGGATATGTCGGACAAAATCTGTTCGCATTCGGCAGCACTATCGGCAATTCCGCCGATGTCTATTCCCGCCATCGTACGACACTCGATCTGGGCACGAGCTATTCGATCGCGCATGAAATCAAAGTCTATTTCGATGCCAAGAATCTACTCAACACGCCTTTGGAGTTTACCGAGGGAACCAGCGACTCCCGTCCGATCCAGCGCGAGTTCTATGACGTCACACTGCTCGCCGGTGTGCGCTTGAGCTTTTGAGCCGATGCGTACCTGGCCCGTACGGCCCCGAAAATCAGCGCGCATCGAGATCATTCCGATGATCGATGTGATGATGTTCTTATTGGTGTTCTTCGTGCTCATCAGTCTGAACGCGCTTCCATCGCGGGGGCTCAAGGTGGCGCTTCCCTATGCAGCCGACGCGACCCACCTGGATGTTCCCAAGCGCGTAACGGTCACCCTTGCGGCAAATGGCGACGTTTATCTTGACGGCGTGAAAACCGACCTTGCCGATCTCGGCACACAATTGCACGCGATGGCGCAAAACGCCAAGCTCACGGTGATCATCGCCGGCGATCAGAATGCTCATCTACAGCCGCTGGTCAGCGTGCTCGATGCCCTGAAAAGCGCGGGAATCGGCTCCGCCTCCATCATAGCAAAGCAGCCGTGATGTCACCGAGCCACGATGGCGCGCAGATTTCCAGCGATGCCGTGGCGCTCGCGCTTTCCGGCGTGGCGCTGGCCGTGCTGTTGCACACCAAAGTGGATTCGTGGACTGAGGTGTCCGCGTCGCGCGCCGCCGACCAATCGAGCATCGAGGTGTCAGTGCTGGCGGAAGCCGCTGCCACGCCGCCGGCGCCGGTGCCTCCGCCCCCGTTGCAGAAACCCGTGCCCCGTCGGGTCGTGCCGCAGGCTCGGGTCGCCGAGATTCCGGCTCCGGTCGAACCTCAACCGCAAGCTTCCGAGCCGGTGCCGGAGGGTGCCGCGCTTGTCGCATCCGTCAGCGCGCCCGCGCAGGCCCCCGATACCCGTCCTGACCTGGAAGCTGAATACGCGGCCGGTCTTCGAGCCGATATCGATCGCCGCACGCATGCGCCAGATTCGGCGCAATACCGCCTGCACCGCCCCTCCGGCGAGGTGCGCGTCGGTTTTGCGGTGATGCGCAACGGCGTCGCGAAGGCCGTCCGTGTGCTGCGTTCGTCGGGATCGTCAATTCTCGACGACGCGGCGCAATCGACGGTTTCCTCGGGTCATTATCCGCCCATGCCGGTCAAGGCGTTTGCCGGTGAAGCAGAGCATCTGTTTGCCGTCACGATCGAATTTCGCCGGGCAAACTAGCCGGCCTCAAGTTTCAGTGAGAAGAGCGTAACCATGAAGTATGAGCTGTTCCATGACATCACTTTCGACGCGCTGTACGGCTGCATCGGAGTGCTGATTTTCGTCATTCTCGAGCGCGGCATCTATTTGTCGTATCTCGGCTGGCGAATGCGACAACTGGCGCAAATGATCGATCGAACGGAGAAGACCATCGGTCACGACATTCGTGCGGTGAAGTGGACGGATCCTGCCAGCCGGGCGCTGGTGCGTTACTCGCAGATCATGGCACAAGGGGCGAATCGCGAGCGGCAGGAAGATTTCTCCTCGGCGCTGTTCATCGGCTTTGATAAGAAGGTCAGCGGACGGCTTTGGATACTCGACACCATCGTGACGGCGGCTCCCCTGCTGGGCCTCCTCGGCACGATTTTTGGAATCATGGAGACATTCAACTCGCTGGCGGCGGGAGGCGTCTCCGACTCCGCCGCTGTTAGTCGGGGCATCGGTACGGCGTTGATCGCGACCGCGATCGGAATCGCGACGGCCTTGCTTGGCCTATTGGGCAATAATGTGCTGAGCCGCCGGGCGCACGTATTGACCGAAGACTTCAAAGCGCTTCTGCTGAGCCTCACGGTCGAATCGGATTCAGAATCGACGCAAACGCAAACCTATGCGGCCTTGCCCACCGCATTGCGGGCGCGGGGGATCTCGCCGCGATAGAGAATTGCGCCGGTGAAGTCGCGAAATTCCACCGACAGTGAATCGAGACTCGAGCGGAAGGCAGCGAAACCAGAACGGGCGGCGCAAAAAAGCGTGCCCGTCACGGCTTGCACCGGCCTGACCTCGGAACCGGCTCCACAGCAGAGATAATCGACGCCGCCGCGCCGAATATGCTGCAAATCGTGATCGTGGCCATTGATGTATGCCTGCACACCATGCTCGCGCAGCAGCGGCTCGATCAGCTCGGTGGTCTCGGGGGTATCCCCATGACCGCTGCCGCCGGAATATATCGTATGGTGTGCGACAACGACCTTCCAGGGGGCCGTGGATTGGGATAGCTGTTCATCCAGCCACCGCAGCTGTCCCGGCACATCTTGATTCGAAACATTCTCCGCGATCGCACTGTGCACGTCTTTTCGATACTTATGCACGAGCGGCGAGGTATCAATGACGAACAGGTCCAGGTGGGCGGCGCCGATCTGGCTGCCCGACACCTTGTAATAGCGGCTCGGCATGTGCCAGCGCTTGCTGGTCTTTGCGTAGTCGATCTGCGCCTGTGGCACACCGCGGTAGTCGTGGTTGCCAAGTGCAACATACCAGGGAATTTGCAGCGATCGGGCCGAATAGATGGCCTCGAAAGAGGAGCGCCACATCGGATCCGAAGTCGACTGCACGCCGTCTTCATAGAAATTATCGCCCACCGAAATGACGCACTGGCTCGCGAGATCCTCAGCTGCCTTGCCCATCTGCACGGCGACTTCGCGCTGATTCGAGTCACCGTTTCGTCCCCAGTCGCCAACGACCAGGAAGTTGAGGGGAGCAGGCGAGGCACCGGCGAAGGCGTTCGGAATGGCCATCACAGCGGCCGTTGCAGCCAAAGCGCTCAACACTTCGCGGCGATTGAGAAGATCAGTGCTCATGGTGGCTCCGAGTGGCAGATTTCAATGGTGCACCAGTAGTGTTGCGGTTTTGTATCAGCGCAGAAATCCCCTAGTCGCCGCGAACCGCTTCGAGATGGTGTCCATGCGGGCCCGCTTCTCGTCGCCATAGCAGAACGGCTGAGAGCAGTGCCGTCAAGCTCAACAGAAAGAAGAACCCGAGCATGACGTCGTAGCCCGCTGGATTCTGCGCTCCGGCGCCGGCGAGGTCGGCGAGTCTGCCCGCGGCAAGATTTGAGGCCGCCATGCCGAGCGCCTGAATCAGCGTGATCAAGCCCAATGCAGTGCCCAGCCGGCGCGGCTCGACAATCAGCGTCGTGGCGGGCCAGATCACCGCCGGCACCAATGCGAAGCTGATACCCATCATGACGGTAGACACCCAAAGATTGAGATTCGTGAGCCCGAGTACCACGAAGGTCAGCGGCAGCAGCAGGGTGCCGAAGCTCAGCATGAGGGCGCGATGTCCGAGCCGGTCGGCGAGCAGCCCGAAAAAGGGCGTGGCGAAAATCGCCGCGAAGAATACCCAGCTATTGGCGACACCGGCCTGCTGCAGCGTGAGCCCTTTGGCGTGCTGGAAATACTCGATGGCATAGGTCGTTCGAAACGGGAAAAACACCGCGGCATAGAGTACGTGCAGCCCGAGGATATACCAGTAAGACAGGTCGAAATTCAGCAGCTGGCGCCATTTTATGTGCTCGACCGCGATGCTGAGCGTGGCCTTCGGCCGATGGCGAATATCGAGCCGATAGTACATCGCCGCCGCCGCCAGGCCGATCGTGGTGATCGCGGTGCCAAGCCACAGCGGTGCCTGCCAGCCGCGTTCGTAAAGCGGATGTGCCCACGCCGTCGAGGTGTCCACGGCGTAGGACCCGACGCGGGCAAGACTTAGGTACAGGGCCGTCGCGAGGGCGATGCCGCTGCGCGGAAACCACTGGGCCAATCCAGCCACGAGCGCAATGAAAATCGCGCCCTCGCTGATGCCGAAGATGAACCGGCCGAGCACCATGAGCGTGTAAGGATCCCCGATGGCCGTGAGCGCAGCACCCAGTACGCCGATCGCCGCCGACCAGAATGCAACGCGCGCAGCTCCTAAGCGATCGATCAGCAGTCCGCTGATCAGCGCGAGCGCGACATTGGGGATGCTGATGACGCCGTTCAGCATGCCCAGTTGCGACTGAGTGAAGCCGCGCTGGCGATGCAGCAAGTCGGCGATGGGGCCGATCACGTCGTCTTCGTAGTAACTGCTCGACACGGCGATGGCGGCAAGCACCAGCACCCACCAGCGCATCGGCGAAGCACGCTCGCCGCCGGTCACCGGAAGCGCGCGCCTTGCCGGGTCAATTCCTGATGAACAGCGCCGATGTTCAATTGATCGAGCGCCTCATCTCGTTGCACAGAAACGGCGGCGGCGACGCCGGCACCCTGTCCGCTGACGGCGCAGCACATCATGTTGCGCGCCGAGGCATGCGACATCTTGTCCCCGCCGATGCAGCGGCCCGCGACCAGTAGATTTGCCACTCCCTTGGGCAGCAGGGCGCGATAAGGTACGTGCCAATAGCGCCCGGTCGTCGGCAGAATGAGCACGCCGTAGCCATCGAGAAATTCCGGGAATATGCCGATGGCGTCCTCGAACCGGGCTTGCTCGCGCACGTCGTGGCCCGTGAGATTGTAGTGCGCGTCGATTTTTCGCGTGTCGCGAATACCCAAGGTCATGCCGAAATTGCGCAGCTTGGCATCCTCGCAACCCGGCATGAATCCGCGCAGCGCCTCGAGGGCGTAAATCGCCTCGCGCCGGCCGCGGATTTCTCCCACCGTCAGGTCATTCGGATCGGTACCGTCGATTTCCGGCACGTGCACCAGGTTGAGGTAGGTCAGGTCGCCCTGTTCCGAAACCGAGCCCCAGGTGCCGGCAATGGTGGAAAGAGTTGGTGGAATGATGCCGGCGGCGAGCGCCTTTTGAAACGGCTTGCGCAGGAACGGCGAGAACAGCTGATCCTCCTTGCCGGTGGTCTCGTAATCCCATTCGTTGTTGCCCGACCAGTCCGCGTAGGTCTGCGGATCGGCCTTGACGGCCTCGATGAAGCGGCGCTTGTTGACGCCGCTCATCGAAAACATCACGGATGCCGACATCATTTCTTTCTTGGGCAGCTTGTGAAACGGCGCCCCGGCGCGGCTGGCGACGTCGGCGTCCCCCGTCGCATCGATCACGCGCTTGGCGAGGATAGCCTCGCGGCCCGCCTTGCTCTCGATGATGACCCCGGCAATGGCGCCGTTCTCCATGACCGGCGCGACGCACAGCCGATGCAGCAGCGGCGTGATACCCGCTTCTTGTACCAGTGTGTCCGCAACCCATTTGAACATCTCCGCATCGAGCGCATGGCTCAAGGATTGCGGCTCCGGCATCGCGGCACCCATGGCCGCGGCGCGCTTTTCCATTTCGATGCCGATGCCTTCGCAGTCGACGGTGTGCTCATGGCGATACCAGGCGAAGCCCTCGACGCCGACCTGCGTGATGTTGCCGCCGAAGCAACCATTGCGATCGATGAGTGCCGTGCGCACACCGGCGCGCGCAGCGGCGAGCGCAGCGGCGAGACCGCCCGGTCCGCTGCCCACCACCAGCACATCGGTTTCCAGCACGACATCCGTTGCTCTCGCCGCTTCATTTATTTTCTTCATGGCCAAAGGATCATCCCTGTTAAGGGCACGCGGATGCAACGTGTTTCGCGGCGCGCATTTTATTTATTGTCGCCGCTGTAATCATTCTGTCATGCACAGTGAGTAAAAAATGCGTGACGGTAAAGAACAACGCGAAGGGATGGCGACCTCGTCGAAGGTCGCATGGGATTTCTTTTGGTTTGTAATTTAGCCGTCGCACAAACGCTTGCCTAACTCTATATCCGCGGCTTTAGCCGCCGCGACGTCTTTGGGAGACTCCCTTGCAGAACAACCAGAAGCTTGCCTTGGCGATTGCCGCAATCCTGGGCTCGTGCGCCGGCATGGCGCGTGCCGCGACTGCCACGGATACCGACACGACGGGCGCGATTGAAGAGGTTACCGTGACGGCTCAGCGCCGCTCGGAAAACATGCAGGACGTGCCGATCACGATGCAGGCGCTCACGGGCACGCAACTGACGCAGCTCAGCATCACCAATTTCGATGACATCATCAAATACCTGCCGAATGTGACCTTCGGGACCAATGGTCCCGGCATGGGCGATATTTTCATACGCGGCTTGAGCGCAGGGTCCGTCGGAGGCCAGTCCACCGCGACTTTTGCGCCGTTTCCAAATGTGGCGCTGTATCTCGACGATCAATCGATGCAGTTCCCGGCGCGTAACTTGGATGTTTACATGGTGGACATGGAGCGCATCGAGGTTCTCGAAGGGCCGCAGGGCACGCTGTTCGGCGGCGGCGCTCAGGCCGGCGTGATTCGCTACATTACCAACAAGCCCAAGCTCGACGTCACCGAGGGCAATGTCGAGGCCGGATACGGCGTCACCGCGCACGGCGACCCGAACAGCAGCGTCAATGCGATGATCAATGTGCCGTTGATCCAGGACACGCTCGCTGTTCGTGCCGTGATCTACAGCGACCGCCGCGGCGGCTACATCACCAATGTGCAGAGCAATTTCACCCGCAGTAACGATGATCTGGGCAACTACTACGGCGGTCTCAAGCCGGCGGCGAGCGGCTTGTGCCCGAACGGCCTGCCGACGACGTCGGGATTCTGCGTACCGGCGAATAACGTCATCGGTAATAACAACAACATCGCGGGGCCGGCCACGAATCCGGTCGTCTACAGCGGTATTCGCGCCGAGGCCCTGTACAAAATCAATACGGACTGGGACGTCCTGATCTCGCAGAGCTACCAAAACATGGAAGCGGATGGGGAATTTACCCAGTACCCGCTCGGCTCCGACGGACAGGTCTTGGGGCCCGATCAGGTCACCGCGTTTAGTCCGGCGGTGAACAAGGATAAGTTCGAAAACACCGCTTGGACGGTCAACGGCAAGTTCGGCGATTTGAAGGCGGTGTACACCGGCGGATATCTGGTGCGCCACATCGATCAGACCAATGATTACTCCAATTACACGCGCAGCGCCTATGGTTTTTACTACACCTGCAGCGGCGGCACGGGCGGCGGATTCGGCTCGCCGGGCAGCGGTCCGGGCGTGCCCGCGGGCGGCGCTCCGTTGCAGTGTTATTCCCCCATCACGTCGTGGCACGACGTGGTGCAGAACACCCATCAGACGCACGAGTTTCGCCTCAGCACCCCGGACGAGTGGCGGATGCGCGGCATCATCGGCGCCTTCTGGGAGGACTTCGAAATCCTCGACAACATGAACTTTCTCTACAAAACCATTCCCTCCTGTACGCCGGGTAATCTGACGGTCGCCCTCGGGGGCGGCACGCCGTGCGCAGCGAATGTCGGTCCCGCACCGGGTTCGACCGCCTCGGATCCGGGCGTACGCAACGACAATGTCGCATTCGGCGAGGATGTGCAGCGCGGCTACAAGCAAACCGCGGCCTTCGGGTCGCTGGATTTTGACATCATTCCGAAAGTACTGACCGTCACCGCGGGAACCCGTTACTACCACTACAGTGAGTTCGAAACGGGATCGAAGTACACCACACCGGTCGCGTGCACCAATATCGCCAATGGCCTGTGCACGGCGGGCGAGACCAATATCAATGCCGAAAACGAAAATACGACCTTCAGCGGCTTCAAGAGCCGAGCGAACGTCACCTGGCACATTACCAACGATGCGATGGTCTATTACACCTGGTCGCAGGGCTTCCGCCCGGGTGGTTTCAACCGCACCATCGCGACCAAGGCGGACCTCAACGCGGCGGCGCCCAAGGATCCGCAATATGCTTCACCGTTGAGTTACTCGCCGGACTCGCTGACCAACAATGAGATCGGCTGGAAGACCGAATGGTTCGACCACCGCTTGCAGCTCAATGGTTCGGTATACCAAATGGACTGGAAGAATGTGCAGTTCGCTCTATTCGATCCCACCATATTGGGCAACACGACCTTTGTCGTGAATGGCCCGGACTATCGGATCAAAGGAGTTGAGCTGCAGCTCGTGGCGCGCGTCACCGACGGCCTGACGGTCCAGGGATCAAGCTCCTGGAACAGCGCCAATCAGACCTCAACCCCGTGTTTGCTGAGCAACATTCCCTCATCGCCGACCGTCGGGCAGTGCATTACGACAGTTAAGGGAGCGACATTCCCCAACCCATTCGGCGAGTTGGATACCCGGCCGGCCTTCTCGCCGCCGTTGGAGTTCAACTTGCGGGCGCGCTATGACTGGGCGATCAGCGAATACAAGGCATGGGTCATGTTTGGCGGGAGCCACATTGCGCATCAATCCAACCAACCGGCGAGTTACCTGGATGGCAATACCGAGTCGATTCCAACCACGACTCACTTGCGCTACGACATGCCGGGCTACACCACTTACGACGGATCGTTGGGCGTCACCCGGGACAATTGGTCGGCGCAGCTGTTCGGGCAGAACTTGAGCAATTCGAATGCCAGTGTGTTTACCTCCTCGGCGCAGTTCATCAAATCCGAAGTGCCGCTGCGGCCTCGAGTACTGGGAATCAAGTTCGGCTATAAGTTCTAGGATTCAAGTTCCGTCGTAGAATTGGATTCTATGGACGCGACCGCCGATGCCGCAAAAACGCCGGTAGAACTTGAAGTTCACCGGATCAGGGAGCAAGTCAAGAAACGCCGCTTCGAGGAGGGCCTCGAGGCGGCCGAACTGCTGGCGGCGGAGGTTCCGGAGAACCGCGACGTACTGTATCTGATCGCGATGAATCAGCGCTTCCTCGGCAAGATCGAGGCGGCGCTGGCAACGTTGCAGCGCCTCGAGCGGCACCATCCCGCTTTCAGCCGGTTGTATCAAGAACGCGGCCAATGCTATGTCGTCTTGAAGGATGCGCCGCAGGCGATCGATGCGTTTTTGCGGGCGGTGAACATCAATCCGGCGCTTCCCGCGAGCTGGAGCATGCTGGAGGGCTTGTACGGCATGAGCGGCCAAGCTGACAACGCGGCCACCGCCGCTGCGCACGTGGCCACGCTCAAGCGCTTGCCCCCCGAAGTTCTAACCGCGACCGGGCTATTTTCCGACGGCGAGATTCTGGCTGCAGAAAACATGGTAAGAGCCTATTTGCTCGAGCACGGCAATCAGGTCGAGGCGATGCGGCTGCTGGCGCGTATTGGGATCGAGCGGGACGTCCTTGACGATGCCGAGTTGCTGCTCGAGGCGGTGCTCGAACTGGAACCTGACTATCGAGCCGCACGCCATGACTACGCGCGTGCACTGATGGAGCGACACAAGTATCAGCGCGCGCGCGAGGAATTGGAAACGCTGCTGAAGCTCGAGCCGCTCAATCGCGACTACAAGACGCTGTATACGAGCACGATTGTCGGCCTAGGGGAGCACGAGAAGGCCGTGGGGCTGTATCGCGAACTTCTGGAGGGCGCACCGCAACCCGCCGACCTGCACTTGTCGATCGCCCACTCGCTCAAAGCCATCGGCAGGCAGACCGAATCGATCGAGGCCTACCGTGCCGCGGCGGCTGCACGCCCGAGTTTCGGCGACGCCTACTGGAGTCTCGCAAACCTCAAGACCTATCGCTTTGGCGACGCTGAAATCGCGCGCATGCGCGCGGAGGAGTCAGCCGGAGAAGTGGCGCTCGTTGATCGCTATCACCTGTGCTTCGCGCTCGGCAAGGCGCTGGAAGATCGCGGTGAGTATGAATCCTCCTGGCAGTATTACGAACGCGGCAATGCATTGAAGCGCGCCGAAAGCCGTTATCGACCGGAAATCCTCGAGACCAACACTCGCAAGCAGATCGAGGTATGCACGCGTGCATTCTTCTCGCAGCGCGAGAGTTTTGGCGCCGCGAGTTCAGATCCGATTTTCATCCTGGGATTGCCGCGCGCGGGGTCGACCCTGCTCGAGCAGATTCTCGCCTCGCATTCGCAAGTCGAGGGTACCCAGGAACTCGCCGATGTCCCGAGGATGGTACTCGCGCTGCAAGACCGGATCCCCGACCTCGACAATCCGCGCTACCCGGGTGTGCTCGCGCAGATGAATGCAGAGGAGTTTCTCAAGCTCGGCGAGAAATATTTGGCGGACACGCGCGTCTATCGCACCGACAAGCCCTTCTTCATCGACAAGATGCCGAATAATTTCAGGCACATCGGCCTGATTCATTTGATGTTGCCGAATGCCAAGATCATCGACGCGCGACGCGAACCCATGGCGTGCTGCTTCGGCAATTTGAAGCAACTGTTCGCCAACGGGCAAGAGTTTACCTATAGCATTTCAGACATTGCCCGCTACTACCGGACCTATTTGGAGCTCGTGCAGCACTGGGAGACAGTGCTGCCGCGGCGAATCCTGCGGGTCGAACACGAGGCGGTGGTCGACGATCTGGAGGGCAATGTGCGCCGCATATTGGATTTTTGCGGACTCGAGTTCGAGCCGGCCTGCGTCGAATTCCACAAAACCGAGCGCAGTGTGCGTACCGCCAGTTCGGAGCAGGTGCGCCAGCCTATCTATCGCGCAGGACTCGATCAGTGGCGGCATTACGAGCGATGGCTCGAGCCGCTCAAGGACTCGCTGGGTGATGCGTTGCTTCGATACCGTAGGGTTTGATCACGGCTGTCTTGCGCACAAAGTACAGCGCCGAGAGGCCCATCAACAACATTCCGGCGACGCTGGTGCCGTAGGCGCCGGCCGTAAAGACTTGCAGCCAGTTGAGTTGCGTCAGGCCGAAGTTGCGCCACACCAGGAGCGCACAGCTGCCTAAATAGCCGGAGGCATCCGCTATGTAAATTAGAAATCCCGCGGTTCCCACCGTGTCGCTCGCGGCAATCAAGCGATCGAACAACATGGCGTTGAATGGGACGTAGGCCATGTACAGTCCCGCGCCGCTCAAAATCATCCACGCCAGCGGTGAGAGCAACCCCGCTTGAAAGGCCAGCGTCGACACGCCGAGCAGCAGCAAGCCGGCAATGACGACGCCGTGGATCACGAGCAGCGCCTTGGTGTTGTCGCGTACCACAATGATGACACCCAGCACCGTGAGGGACAGTACCGCCACCGGCAACTCGCTGGCGGTGAACACCGCGGCGGCGTGACCGAATCCCAAGGCGGTCCAGATTTCGGCGGCGAAGTTGTCGCGGAAGTCGCGGATTGCGGTGACCAGCACATAACAGAGCACCAGCAATGCGAGCCCGGCGCCGTAGCGATGCAGGAAGCGGGCACGCGCCGCGCCGTCCATGGGTGCGCGCCGCACCCGGGCAGCTTCATCTTGCGCACTGGGCGGAGGCAATTGGGAAAGTACCCAGACGGAGAGACCCAATAGTGGGAAAAACAACGCGCCCGCCGCAGCCGGCATCCAAAACGGGCTGACGTGCCAGCCGTCCATGAGCAATTTGCCGACCGACTTGACCGCGCCTGACGAGACGATGAAGCTTGCGCACAAGATGGCACCCAACACCTCCGAGGTGCGTCGGCCCTCCATGAAGCCAAACACCAGGCCCCAGATCAATCCCAGGGGCAGGCCGTTTAGAAACATCGTGAACACATTCCAGGGCGCCGGTATGACCGCAAACAGGATGAGCGCGAGCCAGGAGATGAAAATCAACACCAGGATGGCGACGGCGCGTTTATTTGGCGTGATCTCCGCGATCACTTTCACGCCGATCAGTTTTGAAACGGCGTAGCCCAGAACCTGCGCCAACACCAGGGCGATTTTGTAATCCAAGACGAAGTGCCATCCGGGAACCTCGGTGAAGAGGGCAACGGAAAAGGGCTTGCGAAAGGCGTACATGGAAAAGTAGGCTGCGAAGCCGGCCAAACCGGCGAAGCTGGTGAACAGTATCGGGTTCGCTGCCGCGAGCGCCCGATGCAGCCGGGACGTCACGCGAGCGACTTCTTCTTGTAGCGCATGACAGCAGCCTACCCCGAACAACCCCGTCGATACCACCGGCCACGCCTAAGGACTCCTCTCGATGCCGCCACATATTTGTCATGGTCTTGTAGTAATTAAGTCACCGGGATGTCTGTTTTCAAATGAATGAGTAAGTCATAAGTTCTCAACCTGCCGTGCCCGGCGTCTTTGACCTAGCGATCGTCGGTGCGGGAATCATCGGACTGTCCTGCGCACGTGCGGCCGCATTGCAGGGCCTGCGTACCGTCGTGATCGATCGGGATGCCGAGGCGTACGGCGCGTCGGTGCGAAACTTTGGCTTCATCACGGTGACCGGCCAAGAACGAGGTACGTCCTGGGCTCGTGCGAAGCGCAGCTGCGCGATCTGGGAGGATGTGGCGCGACAGGCCGGCATCTCGATCCTGCAACGGGGATTGTGGATGACGACGCGCCGTCCGGAGGCGGCGGCGGTGCTCGAAGCGTTTGTCCGCACGGAAATGGGGGAGGGATGCCGTATTTTGAGCCGCGCCGAGGCGGCCGCGCACTGCCCAGAGCTCGTCGGCGCGGATGTGCAGGCGGTGCTGCAAAGCTCCATCGATCTTCGGGTCGAATCGCGCGAAGCCATCCCCAAGATCGCGGCGTGGCTGGCAGAACGTCATGGCGTGGTGTTCTTGCGCCAAACCGCGGTGCTGTCGGTCGAGCCGCCGAAGCTCGAAACCTCGCGAGGTATCGTGGCAGCCGGCGCGGCCGTGGTGTGCCCGGGAGATGATGTGGTTTCGCTGTTTCCGCACCGCATCGCGAAGTACCAACCGACCCGCTGCAAGCTGCAGATGTTGCGTCTCGCGGATCCGGGGTTTCGCCTGCCGGGTGCGGTGATGTCCGATCTCGGCCTGGTACGCTATGCAGGTTACAACGCACTGCCTGAAGCGGAGCCCCTGCGAGCGCGCCTGAAAAAGGAGCAGGATGAGCATCTGCAACGCGGGATTCATCTCATCGCGGTGCAAAGCGCCGATGGCTCGCTAGTCGTGGGCGACAGCCATCAGTATGCGATCACGCCGGATTATTTCGCGGACGAGCGGGTCGATCAGCTCATCCTCGATGAGTTTACGGCAGCAACCGGCCGGCAGCCGCCGGCGGTTTGCGAACGCTGGATCGGAACCTATCCTTCTTGCACCGACCGCACCATGTTCATCGATGCGCCGACGCGCAACATTCGCATCGTCATGATTACCAGCGGCACGGGCGCGTCCACCGGTTTTGCCATCGGTGAAGAAGTCGTGGCGGATCTATATTAAGCGGAGTGTGGCGCATGGCAATTCGTGATCGTTTCGATCTGGTGATATTCGACTGGGCCGGCACCATGGTCGACTTCGGTTGTCATGCGCCGGTCAGCGCGCTGCGTGTGGCCTTCGCGCAGCGCGCAGTGACCATCAGCGACACGCAAGCGCGCCGCGACATGGGAAAGGCCAAAGAGGATCATGTCCGCGCGCTGCTCACGGAGCCTTCAATCGCCCAAGCCTGGGAAAAAGCGCGCGGCCGACGCGCGGACGACGAGGATGTGCGGGCACTGATGATCGATCTGGGTCCGCTGATGCGCGATCAGGCGGCGCGCGCAGCGCAGCTCATCGATGGCGCGCGAATCGCGGTCGAGGCATTGCGCGCTGAAGGCATCAAAGTGGCTTCCTCGACCGGCTATACCCGCGAGATGATGCTGCCGGTCCTGCAGGCGGCGGCCGCGCAAGGCTATGTTCCCGACCACCTGGTTTGCTCGGGTGAAACGCCGCGAGGACGGCCCACGCCGCTGATGATCTACAAGGCCTGCGCCGAGCTCGGCGTGTGGCCGCTGTCGCGCGTGGTGAAGGTGGACGACACCCAAGCCGGCGTGCAGGAGGGCCGCGCAGCCGGTTGCTTCACGGTAGGAATATCGGCGTCGGGCAATGAGGTGGGCCTGTCGCGCGACGCGCTGCGGGCGCTACACGCCGAGGATCGCGATGCGCGCATCGCCGCTGCGGAGGACTCGCTGCGGGCTGCGGGTGCTGACGCGGTGATCGAGACGGTTGCGCAGTTAATTCCGGTGCTGCGATCAGCAGCCGAGCGCCGCGTGGAGCGAACCTAATTGGTGCTCGGCGTGTTTGAGGATCTCGGCGCAATTTTGCTGCGTCAAGTGCAGGCGAGAAAATGATTTGATGCCGTCCGTTTCCACCGTTCGCGGGCCCGGCTCGCGCAAGACGCGGGCAAGGGCGACGGCGACGACGATGATATCGGTCAGGTCGGCTTCATTTTTGCCGCCGCGATCGTGATCGTCCTGATCGCCGAGCGCCTCGCACATGTGCTCGTCAAATCCCCAGTTCTCCAGCACCGCCTTGCCGATGGCCGGATGCCAGTTTGCGATCATGTCGACGAAACTCGGATCCTGATACAGCTTATCCGACTTACCGACTGATCGGACCATGATATAGAGGCGACCGATGCCATGGAGCAAGCCGGTTAAGAAGGCCTCCTCCGGACTCACGCGCGTGCGCCGCGCGACGACCTGACAGATCGCGGCGACCGAAATGCTCTGTTCCCACAAGACATTCAGCGGCTTGGAGATAGAGCGCAGTGCGGGCGCCAATCGCAATTGCTTGACGGCGAATGACATCGCCGCACTTTGCACGGGGCGATGCCCCAATCGCGTAATCGCCGTGCGCAGGTCGGTGAGATGTTTGCCCGCGGGATTGAATGCGGCGGAATTCGCGGCTTGCAGCAGGCGCGCCGCGAGCCGCGGCTCCGTTCCGACGATCTTGACGATTTCAGTCAGGCTGACTTCGGGTTCCGCGAGTGCCTTGCGAATCCGCATCACGACGTCAGGGAAGCAGGGCAGGTTGACTGTGCCCTTCGACACCTCGGTGGCCAGATCGGCGAGGAACGCGAGCGCCGAGGTGCGTTCGTCCGTGCTGGTCGCGACTGAACTGGATTCAACAGCCGGCTTAGGCACAACCGGCTTTGGCGCAACCGGCGTTGCCGGAACTGCGACTCTCGCCACGGCCGGGTTCGCCTGAGAGGGAGCTTTGATCGGCGCAACTGGCTTAGGTTGGGTCGCCGGCCGTGACGCGGCAACGGCCGCTGCCGGCGCTGCGGGCCGGGTCTGGCCAATGGGTTTGGGCGCGGACGCGGCTTTAGCTGGAACCGATTCTTTCAGTTTGCCCGGAGGTGCTGATGCCACATTCGCCATAGTTGTAAGTTTACTGATGAATCGCGCACGCGCGTCCGAATAGCGCCCGCGCGCGTCGCCTTCCCTTAAATTTCGGCTCGCCCCAGTAAATCTTGACAAAATATCCCGGGGTCCTGCCAGGTAATCCCTTAGTTCCTTGCCTTTCTGCGAACCACGGCACGCCTTTCTGGACGATCACTTGTTGCAACGCACCATGTCTGCTGCCACGGATTGGACTTGGGCATGCGGTTGCGGTTTTATCTCCCCTCGGCCACCATGAATTCGTGGTACCCGAAACCGAACTCGTTCCCGAGATCAGAAAGACCGGCCATCGTCTGGCGGACTTGGCGGTGGCATTTAGCGCCCTGTTTGTGTCGCTGTGCTCGCTCGGCATTGCGCTTCATCATGGCCGCACCATGCAAAGGCTGGTCGAGGCCAACTCGCGCCCCTTCATTCAGATCACGACCAGTAACGGTCAGCCGGCCACAGACGCCTCGCCGTCTTTCACGGTTGTCATCAGCAATCCGGGAGCAGGTGCCGCGCGGGTAGAACGCTTCTCCATCTTGGTCGATGACAAGCCGGTCAAAGATATTGGCGAGGCGCTGTTGCGCCTTGCAGGACTTCCCGACAACACGCCGCAGGTCTCAGCGGTCCTCGGCCCGATGACCTATTCAGAAGTAGCGCCCTCCTATGTGAGGGCCGGCAGTGAACAGATCGTGCTGCGTTGGCCACGCACGGCGAGCAACGCGTCCGTATGGGACAAGGACGTGGCAGCGGGTTCGGAGCGCGTGAAGTTCGAGACCTGTTATTGCTCCATCTTCGATGAATGTTGGATCGAAAACTCGCACACCTTCAGGCCCACTGCGGTCACGAGCTGCGGGTGAGGCTTTGGGTAAGGAGCACCGTGCTTTGTTCGGCGCTTGCGGCCGGATCGCCCGCGTCGCTCGAAGCCGCCACGTATCAGGTATACGTGACCAATGAAAAGTCGGGAGACGTCACGGTCATCAACGGCGGCAACCTCGAGGTCGCGGCCACGATCCCCGTGGGTAAGCGGCCGCGCGGCATTCACGTAAGCCCCGACGGCAAGGTCGTCTATGTCGCCTTGAGCGGCACGCCGATTGAAGGGCCGCCGCAGATCGATGCTCACGGTAATCCAATTTTCGACAAGAAAAAGGCCGACGATGATGACGAGAATGCCGACAAGTCCGCCGACGGCATCGGCGTGTTGGATGTTCGCGCACGAAAGCTTAGATCGAAGCTCAATGCCGGGTCGGACCCCGAGGAATTTGCGCTGAGCAAGGATGGGCGCCAGATTTACATCTCCAACGAGGACACCAAGACCGCGAGCGTGATCAATATCGGCTCGGGAAAATTGGATCATATCATTCCGGTCGGGCAAGAGCCGGAGGGTGTGACCACCACCCCCGACGGCAAGCAGTTCTACGTCAGCTGTGAAGCCGGCGGTGATATTTACGTCATCGATGCGCACTCTTATTCTACGGTTGCTCACTTCAAGGTGAACGGGCGGCCGCGCAGCGTGGCATTTCTTTCCGCGGGCGGCATCGGCTTTATTCCATCGGAATCGGCCGGCGAGTTGAACATCATCGATTCGGTCCATGCCAAAGTACTAAAGACCATCACGCTGCCGTCAGGCTCCCGGCCGATGCGCGTCAAATTGTCGCCGGACGAGAAGCGACTGTACGTCAGCAATGGCCGTGCCGGCACTGTTTCAGTGTTCGACAGCCACAGCTATCAGTTGTTGGACACCATCCGGGTCGGCGCGCGGCCCTGGGGCATCGGCATTTCGCCCGACGGCAAATTGCTGTTTGCGGCGAATGGCCCCTCCAACGATGTCTCGGTGGTCGACCTCGACACCAACAAGGAAGTGTCGCGGATCAAAGCCGGCTCGAGTCCCTGGGGAATCGCCATCGCCATTACTTCGCGATGATGAAAACCTGCTGCGCGGTGATACTGCGCGTGAATCCATGCTTGAATGCGCGCGTGCGTAGAACCGCAGGACCGCTCAGCCTAATCGGCCCGTCGTACAACTTATCGGTCGTTCCCGGCACGGTGCCATCCAAGGTGTAGCGGATCTCGACGTCCGGCTCGCTCGACGTCAAGGAAATCTCCACAGGGTGCGCGTACGTTCCGCCTTGGGGAGAAATGTTCGGCGGTGCCAGTACCGAAGGCCCCGGCATGCTGTTGATCCACTCACCCAGCAGCTGCACGCCTTTTTGATCGATCGTTTCGCGCGCCAGCGGCGGCATCCGTATATCCCCTACGGTATCGATGCGCATGTAGGCAATCGAACGCCAGATATCATGCGGTGAAATGACCCGCGGCCGATCGATGCCCTGATCGATCAAAACCGGCCCATCGATGAGCGCTTGTTTCTCGAGCGGAGTGTCATAGCGCGCATCGAAATTGGCGACGGTCCCGCCGGGCCGGTGACATTGCGCACAATTCGCATCGAGGTAGGAGCGCGCGCGATCATCCAAGGACCGCGTGGTGTCGTCGGTGGCGGCGAGCGCGGAAAACTTAAGGAGCTCTGCATCCTTGAAGGCGGGTGCAAAAAGCCCGAGATGATTCCAGGTGCGCAGCTCGTTATCGGTCACACCGTAAGGGTAGGTGAAGGACCGATTCAGCTGCCGTGTTTTCACGCCGAGTACGCCGCCGGCGTCCGCAGTGTGGCAGGTCAGGCAATCCTGCCTGCTGGGGTAGTACCAGGTTTGCTCATGGACTTCTCGCGCGGCGGACCTGACCGGAATACTCTCGGTCGCGCCGGCCTCGAGCAGATCCGCATCGCTGCCGTCGGCCCGCCATTTGTAGACCGCCCCGTATACCCCACCCTTGGAGTCGCGTACCAAAATCCTCGTTTCCAGCCGGCGCCGCGTGCCGGGCTGCGCGGCGTCCAAGGCCAAGTCAAAACTTTTCACGAACACCGTGCCGGCGGGGAAGCGCCATTCTCCTGAGGGCGAAAAGAGAATCTTTCCCGCGGGAACGGCGATCAAGCGCAACTTGTCCGCGCCATCAGACCAAAAGGCCACATTGAGATCGTACGGAACCAAACCTGGGCTCGCGATCCGCCTAGGTGTGTCGCTGAAGACGCCCGTTTGAGATAGCAACGCGGGCATTTTGCCGTCGGCCTCGGAAGGCATTCCCAAGTAGGGCTTGGTTGCGATTCGGGCATCGAGGCCGTAGGGCGCGGGGCGCGAACAGCTACCGAGCGCGATGAGCAGCAACGCGAAACCGATTCCAGGCGCAGCCTTCAGTTCGATTCTCCTCATCCACGCCAATATATAGTAACGATCTCGCCACCTGCACCTTATCGAGATCACCATGAAACCCAGCTTGCCCGTACTTCTCAGCGTGAATGGCGGATATGTCGATGCCGCCGGCTACCTCGCGCTGCATGGATTGTTCACCACTCATGTCACCGGCAACTTCGTCACGCTCGGCGCCGCTCTGGTGCTGGGAACGAGCGGCGCCCTCGCCAAGCTTTTGGCCCTGCCATTGTTTTGCCTCGTCGTGATGGCGATTCGGCTGCTCAGCGTGGCGCTCATGGCAAAGGGCTTGCCGGCGCTGCGCACCATACTCGGCGTCAAGGTAGTGCTGCTGAGCGTGGGCGCGGCTCTGGCGATTGAATTCGGCCCATTTGACAGCGGCGATGGGTGGGCGGCGCTGTCGACCGGCATGGTGCTGGTCGCAGCGATGGCAATCCAAAATGCCATTCACCGCATTCACATGGGCGCGCTGCCGCCGACTACAGTCATGACCGGCAATACGATCCAAATCATGATCGATTTGGCGGATCTGCTGCGGGGAGTACCGGCGGCGGCGCGCGAGGTGACTCGCGCGCGCCTGTCGCGGATGTCCCTCAGCGTGACTGCATTCGCCTTTGGGTGTGCGGCGGCGGCGCTGATCTACGCGAAGCAGGGCGTTTGGTGCTTCGTGCTCCCGCCGCTTATCGCGGCGTGTACCCTGTGGTTGGGGGAGTCAATTCCGGAAAAAATCGCGTAGCCTCTGTCCCGATCTGTCCGCGGTTTTCGATGTACTCGGTAGGGCAAACGATTTAACCGGGAGACATCATGGAAAACACACTCAACGGCGCCGCAAGTGCACCGGCGAACGAACGGTCTGCAGTGCAGAACACCAAAGGCGCGGGCTCCACGCTCAAGCTCATGCTGCTATGGCTTGCGGTCAGCATTCCCATGCTTTGGGGCATCATCAAAGCGTTCGATGAAGTTCAATCTGTACTCCCCTAGACGACGATAACTCCCCCGCGACGCCAGAGTCGCTTTTTCCTGCGGTATAATCCCGCGCAAAATATTGCATGGGGGAGTTTCATGATCCGATCGATACTCGCGATAATCTCCGTTCTGTCGCTGGGCCTAGCCATGGATTCCGTGCGCGCGCAAGACGCGGCGGCAACGCCGGCCGCGACTCCGGCCGCAACGGATTACGCCAATCCCGCTGTCTGGCTGTGCAGGCCGGGCAGGGAGGATGCATGCTCTGCCCCCCAGGACGCGACGATCGTTGCCGCCAATGGCAAGCTGACGCGCGAGGTTTTTCATCCGGCCAAGAATCCGCCGATCGATTGTTTCTATGTCTACCCCACGGTATCCAATGAGCCGGGTGGCAATTCTGATTTGAACGTAACCGGCGCCGAAAAGTTGGTGGTCGATGCGCAATTCGCGCGCTTCGCCGCCAAGTGCCGTTTATTTGCGCCCATGTATCGGCAGGTGACGCTCACCGCGTTGCGCGCGATGATTGGGGGCAAGCCCATTCCCGTCGATCGGGATTTAGGCTATAGCGATGTGCTCGCGGCTTGGAACTATTATCTCGCGCACGACAATGAGGGCCGCGGCGTGGTCTTGGTCGGCCACAGCCAAGGTTCCGGTGTGCTGACGCGTCTCATCAAAGAAGAAATCGACGGCAAGCCCGTTCAAGGCAAATTGGTCTCGGCTATTCTCATGGGAACCAGCCTGCAGGTCCCGAAAGGCGCCGATGTCGGCGGTGCGTTCAAGCACATTCCCGTCTGCCGTTCGAACAGCCAAACCGAATGCGTGATCGCGTTTGCGGATTTCCGCGCCAATGTCCCGCCGCCGGCCAATTCTCGCTTCGGCAAGGCGCCCGACGGCATGCAGGCGGTGTGCGCCAATCCGGCCGCCTTGGGCGGCGGCTCCGGGATGCTGAATGCGTATTTGTCGGCCGGCCGTATCTCTACCGCTTCCGACGGCCCCCGAGAGCCATTCGACTGGACTACGCCGGCAAAGCCGATCGACACCGCGTTCGTCAAGGTGCCGGGACTCTTGAGCGCTGAATGCGTCACCGATGAGCATGGTTCCTATCTTGCTGTGACGGTGCACCCCACCCCAGGCGGGGCGCGCACCAATGACATATCGGGCGACGTCGTCGTGAATGGACAGGTGTTGCAAGACTGGGGATTGCACTTGATCGACGCCAACCTGACGATGGGGAATCTGGTCGCGATTGTGGGCGATGAGACCAAGGCGTATTTGGCAAAGGGAAAAAAATAGAATTGAGCGGGGCCACTGAGCTGCCCGGTCAAGCGCGCTTGAACAGGTGGGCGCAAGGATGCTGAAACGTCTCTTATTGGCCGGATGTGCGCTGGCATTGATGGGAGTCAATGCACCGATCGAGTACTCGATCGAGGCGATTCGCTACGGCGTATCTCCGGACATTCCGGTTGGCGCTTTGGTCGTGGGCGGTCCCAAGGACGAGAAGGTCGATGTCGACTTTGTCGTATGGCTGATTCGAGGCGGCGGTCGCAATATTCTTTTCGACAGCGGCTTTCACCGCGAGCGCTGGTTCAAGCAATGGAAGGTCACGGACTATCTCCGGCCCGACGAAGCGGTGCGGCAGGCGGGCGTGAAGCCGGAAGATGTTACCGATGTGGTGATCAGCCACGCCCACTGGGATCACATGGGAGGCATCGATCTATTTCCCAAGGCGACCGTTTGGATTCAGAAAGACGAATTTCGCTACTACACAGGAGATGCCTGGCAATCCGGCGGCCACAACGGCGGCATCGACCCGGACGATATCCAGGAACTGGTGCGGTTGAACACCGAGGGACGCTTGCGCCTGGTGGACGGCGACAATGTGGAAATCCTTCCGGGGATTCGCGTATTCGTGGGAGCCCGGCACACCTTTGCGTCGCAGTACCTGCGAATCGACGGCAATTTGCCCTTCGTCCTGGCATCCGACAACGTCTATTTTTATCGCAATCTTGCCGAACACAAGGCGAGCGCCACGTTCAGCGATGCCGACCACCCGGCGAATATCATAGCGCAGCAACGCATGATTGAATTGGCGGGCTCAGTGGATCGCGTGGTTCCCGGACACGATGCGCTGCAGTTTCAGAAATTTCCCACCGAAGGACGCGTGGCGAAGATCAAGTAATTCGTGAAACCTGATCCAGGGCCGCCTGGAATGTCCCCACTTTCTGTGCGTCCATGAATGTAGGTCCATATCTTGCGAGAAACGCAGCGGGTTGTTCGCGCAGATCGCAAAGAATCAGACGTGCGCCATCGCGGTGTGCCTGATGCGCAAAGGCCTCCAGAGCGCTCGCGCCGCTTGAATCCACGAATGGCACTTGATCCATTCGCAAAATGATGACCCGGGGTTTGCGCCCCGACCGACGCACCGCGTCAAGCATCTCACGCGCCACGCCGAAAAACATTGGACCTGCGAAACGAAATACTTCCACTCCCTTGGGTAGGGCAGCGCGTTGCGCGGGATCATCGATGCTGAGCTCGGCAGACAAAAGACCGGCAGTCTCACTCATTCGTGCCAGGAAGAGCAGCGAGGCGAGGGTGACACCGACACCGATTGCGACGGTCAGGTCCACGAGCACCGTGAGCCCGAACGTCAGGAGAAGCAAGGCTCGCTCGCCGGCGTCCATCCTGAGAAGATTTTTGAAGCGTTCCGCTTCGCTCATTCCCCAGGCGACGACCAGCAGAATCGCCGCCAGCGCAGCCATCGGTACATGAGC
>Ga0210398_10001287_pt1 | contig 26249 bp, 26 predicted proteins | sample IncBWC4OmetaG_FD_161047 | JGI IMG/M metagenome (GOLD analysis project Ga0210398, IMG submission 161047) | Forest soil microbial communities from Barre Woods Harvard Forest LTER site, Petersham, Massachusetts, United States - Inc-BW-C-4-O | ecosystem: Environmental > Terrestrial > Soil >... | reverse complement strand
TTTTCCGGTTGACTATGGGTACCGGTTGTGGACGGTGTATGCGGTCTGGGTTGTTGTGCTGCTGCTTCTCTACCCCGCATGCCTTTGGTTTGCGCGACTCAAACAACGTCGGCATGATTGGTGGCTGACCTACTTGTGATTCTTTTGGAGAGACGGCGGTAAGCTTTCCAGTTGTCCGCACCCTCTGAGTCTTGAGCAGGTACCCGGATCGAGCAAACCGGAAATTGTGCCCGAAAGCGGGCAAACCGGCTGTAAGAGATTTGTGGGATAGGTCTACTATCTTTCTCCATTCCTTGACGGAAAAAGGAGGGCTTTACACCAGCTGAGTCAGAGCTATCTCACGCGAGCGCAATAATTTGCGTATTTCCGGCGGCCCGTATTCCACCGCGCCCTTTGGGCCCGCAGCTCCATCATTCCTCTCATCACGTATAATCGTTTCTTCCGGCTCATGAGCTACACCGTCCTGGCGCGCAAATACCGTCCGCAGAAATTCTCCGAGGTTATCGGACAAGAGCACGTCACCCGCACCCTGCAGAACGCGCTTGAACAGGGACGGACTGCTCACGGCTATATTTTTAGCGGCCATCGGGGAATCGGAAAAACCACCGTGGCCCGGATTCTAGCCGCGGCGTTGAATTGCCGTTCGTCTGCCAGGCCGGTGGCGGAGCCATGCGGCGTCTGCGAATCCTGCACCGAGATCCGCGCCGGTAACGCGGTCGACGTGATTGAGATCGACGCCGCCACGAATCGCGGCATCGATGAAATCCGTGAACTTCGCGAGGCCGCGCGTTATCGCCCGGCGCGAGATCGTTTCAAGATTTACATCCTCGACGAAGCTCACCAAATTACCGACGCCGCATTTAACGCGCTGCTGAAGACGTTGGAAGAGCCCCCGGACCATATTGTTTTCATGCTGGCAACCACGCAGCCGGAGGATATTCCGCAGACGATTCGTTCGCGCTGCCAGCACTTCAGTTTCCGCGCGGTCAAGTTCGATGCCATCGTCGGCCAACTGCGCGATCTCGTCGGACGCGAGAACATCGAAGCGGATGACGATGCTCTGGCTCTCCTGGCCGAGGCCGGCGACGGCTCAATGCGCGACGCCTTGTCGATTCTCGATCAGGCTATTGCCTCCTCCAGCGGACGCATCACGGCTGATTCAGTGCGCAATCTGGTCGGCGCCGCGCCCGCACACATTCTCGAGGAAGTGATGCAGGCCATCGCGCGCAGCGCCAGCGAAGATGTGCTGAAGCAAATCGACCGTCTCCTCAGCGAAGGCCACAGCCCCACCCATTTCGCGCGCCAGATGGTTCGCTTCCTGCGCAACGCCACGGTGGCCAAAATTGCGGGAAGGGACTCTTCCCTGCTGCAGATATCCAGTGAGGAGCGCGAGCGCGTGGAACGTGTGGCTGCGCTCTTTGAGGAAGAAGATCTGACGCGTCATCTGCAGATCATGCTGCGGACTCACAGCGAGCTGGCATACAAGCAGGAGCAACGTTTCCACCTCGAGCTCGGTCTGCTCAAGATGGCCTACGCGCAGCGCTTGTTGCCCATTGAGCAACTGCTCAGCGAAGCGGCCGGTACTGCGAAGGCCTCAGGGCCTGGAGCAAATGCCGCCAGAAATTCCGCGCGGCCGTCCATCGTGGCTTCGACTCCGGGTGAGCGGCGCACCGAGGCGGTTGCACCGACGCGTCTGAATCCTGTTTCGCCATTCGCGGCTGATTCCGCACGCAAGGGTGGACCGCGTCAGGAGTCCTCCGAGCCAATTTCCGCCAGCCTTCCCCGAGGGTTCGGCGAAGCAAGTTCGTCGACACCAGTGATTATGGGTGCTACGGCATTGGCTAATCTCGAATCAGCTCCCGAAGCGAAGTTGCCGGCTGCTCTCGAAGATTCTCCGACGCCGTTAAATACCCCGCCGGCCGCGCCGATCGAGAAGCTGCAGACAGCAGTACTACAGGCGCTGACCGACGGAAATCAGCGCATCCTGGTATCGATGCTCGAAGCAGGGGAATGGACGATCCAGGGAAACGAGGTCGTCGTTAAAGTTCCTGAGTCGCAAACCGTGGTCGATATGTCGTTAGGCGCGGATGCAAGGCGGTTAGCCGTCGCTTCGGCCAGCGGTCTTTTGGGACGGCCCGTCAAACTGAAGATCGTCCCCGGGGCGGCTGTAGCGGCGACAGGAAAGCACAACGGATCTCCAAAATCTAACGGGGCAAGTTCCGGAGTTGGCGGCCGGGGACGCGCCGAACAGGATCCCATCGTCCGGCGGCTACAAGAGAAATTCAGCGCCCAGATTCGCACCGTGATTGATTACAAGGAGAAGCGGTAAAGACATTTATGGGTGGATTCAATCTGCAAGAGCTGATGTCGAAGGCCAAGTCGCAGTACGAGAGCCTGCAGAAAAAAATGCAGGAGACCGTAGTGGAAGCCTCCTCGGGCGGAGGCACGGTAACGGCGAAGATGGACGGACGCAAGCAGCTGTTGAGCGTGCGCATAGACCCGGAGGCGGTGAAATCCGGCGACGTGGAGATGCTGCAGGATTTGATCCTGGCTGCAGTAAACGAGGCGGCACGCAAAGTGGATGGAGCGATGCAGTCAACGGTCGGCGGTATGCTGGGCGGACTGGGCATCGGCGGACTGTAAAGAATCGGGCCGATTGCCTAATCTGGTCATCTAGTCATTTCGCCCAATTCTTGGATCTTGATTTTCAAATTGTCCGATGACCGAATCACCGAATCACTCAATTTCTTATGTCTAAATTTGCAGAACCGATGTCGCGGCTGATTGACGAGCTGAAGAAGCTTCCGGGTGTGGGCGCGAAAAGCGCACAACGGCTGGCCTTCTACATTCTGCGGGCAAGCGATAAAGATGCCGAAGCGCTGGCCGCGGCGGTGCGCGATGTCAAAGCTAGCCTCCGGCTGTGCTCCGTGTGCAACAACATTACCGACGTGGATCCGTGCGTTTACTGCACCAGCGCGACTCGAAATCAGCGGCTGGTGTGCGTGGTTGAAGAACCAACCAACATTGCCGCCATCGAAAAGACTAGGCATTTCAACGGGGTCTATCACGTGCTCCACGGCTCGCTCTCGCCCTTGCACGGCGTGGGCCCGGAGCAGCTGCGCATCTCGAACCTCATTGCTCGCGTCGACGCTGGCAATGTGGATGAAGTAATCGTGGCCACCAATCCTACGGTCGAGGGCGAAGCCACTGCTGCCTATCTCTCGCAGCAACTCAAACCTGCCGGCGTGAAGGTAACGCGCATTGCGATGGGCATTCCGGTTGGTAGCGATATCGAGTACACCGATGAGACCACTATGCTGAAGGCCATGGAAGGTCGGCGGGAACTGTAAAGAAAGCTTCTAGCTGCTAGCTCCTCGCTATAACGTCAGATCCGGTTCCAGGAATTCGTTGATCTCTTCTTCGGCAGAAGCAAGTCCTTCCGGTAGGGTGCCACGGTTGTATTCGGCCATGCGATTCTTCCACTTAAGGAAGTCCGTGATGCTTTGCGGTTCGACGCGGACCTCGACGCGGCGCAGACTGGCCAGCAGTAGATTCATTTCGTAGCGGAAGCCAGTGGCGCTGCGCAGGTTTTTCGCCGAAGAGTGCGTAGTTTCAATTCTGCCGCGACGAAGTTCCAGCAAACCCCAGCCTGCGGGCAGCTCTTGGCGCCGGATCAGTCCAGCCGGTGCTAAGTAGAATCTTTCGCAGCCCACTCCCTGCTCGGGCTTTAAGCGGAAGGGCTTGGCTCGGTCGGCCAGGAGATCAGAGCGCGTGACTTTGCACTCGACGAGAACGGAATGGCAGGCTCGCTTCCAGCCGATAGCGTCGGGCATCTCGCCGCTAACGCAGGCTTGCTCGGAGAGCACTACCCCGCAGCGGTAGCGGCGGAGCCAGTGAACTGCTTTTTCGACTAGTTGGGCGTGAGTCATGGATAGTTACGTTCTAACCTCCAAAGGCAAGCGCTGGAAAGCGACGGGGTGGCTACCGGCTGGCATGCGCACCCATTGCACTCCTTACCGGTTTAAGAACTACGGGCCTCCGCAGAACGGTTTCCAGTAGGTGACGCTCGGCGGCGATGGTCTGAGCGGATGGGCCGAGCGGCGAGTAGCCTTCGGCGATGATCGTCAAAGCATCGTTCCCTCTCGTCTTGTTCCGAGCATTTTCAATTTGAATGCGACGGATGTGACCGTCGTGTCCCGCATCCAAGGCGTTGGCCAGGCGCAGCAGCGCAGCCAGCTGAATGGTTGTTTTCTGCTCGTCAGGCAACAGGTCGCGCAGAGTCTTGTGTTTCCGGGTGGGCAGCTTTCCGCAGTGAAAACGCGCAACGACGGCGGCGCGCGCCAGGTCTGCGGCCTTCCAGCCTAACAGATTCCCGTGGGCACGAATCAAATCGAAAGAAGTTTTGTGATGGCCCTTCCGGCCTTCGGATTTGCCGACGTCGTGCAGAAGAGCAGCCCCGAGCAGGCTGGAACGGGCGGAGGCAGCATCGGCGGCAGGCTGCCATCCCCAGGCCAGAAGCCCGTCGTAGAGTTGGAGAGCCAAGCTAGCTACGCGCTCGGAGTGCGGGAAGTCTGGATCGAGACCATTCGCCCAAAGCTTCATCCGGCGCGTGGCCAGCTGTTGGATCTGCTTGCCTTGCGGCAGCGCCGCCCGCCACACTTGCCAGAGAGAATTCTGGCCAACCATTTTGGCGCGGTAGCGGTCGATGCGCTTGGTGCGCTCGGAGAGGATCCGCTCCTGCCAGCGGTTGCGTGTGTCAGTCTCGGGAAAAACCCGACAGGAATTGGCCGTAGCCCAAAGCACGTCGAGGTCGTGAACCTCACCGAGCAAGTCCTGGATTTCCTTGAGGTCATTGCTCCAAGTCCTGTGCTCAACGGGAAGAAAGTTCTCCGCGATGTAACGGAAGCGTTTGATTCCTATCCGTAGGCTGTGGAATGCCACTTGGGAGCGGTTGCGCAGAGCACGAGTATGGAGTTCGTGGGCTGTGGTCCAGCGCTCAAGAGCCAGATGTTTAAAAAGCGCGCTCCCCGGACGGACGCGCCCGGCGCGCGCGGGAAGAGACTTGCTCCAGGATCTCCACTGTTTGCGATCGAACTCTTCAAGCGCGGCTTGGGCCTCGTGCTGCTGTTCGTTCTCACCGCGGTGGAGTATCTCGAAAAGGGCGTGGGCGACGGGATCGGCCGAGTCTGGGTTCGACACCGGAATCGATTGAGATGAAGGCGTCGCGCGAGCCCATGGCTCGTCCGCGTCCACCTGAGTTTGAACTACGGCAAGTCTTTCCACCCACTCCATCATTACGTGGACATCGCGCAAGGCACCGAGGCGCTGAAACAGGCGCTTGCCGGCCTTCTTCATCGCTTTCCAGTCAGGGTCGGGATCGAGGGCCATCAATCCATCGGCTAGCGAGCGGCAACGGCGCAGGGAGACGCGCAGATCATGAACCGGGTCGGGGGAGAAATCGGCGGAAACGCGCTCGCATTCCTCCAGAACACGAAGCATCCAGTAGCGAAGGCCGGTGGCCTTTTTGGGACGGGTTGGACGAGCGATAAAGGATGGCACAGGGGTTCCGGAAGCGAAATATTTCGCACAACCATTTTCGCCGCTGTCAGCGCAGAACGCCAGTGCCGGGGAGTGTCCCGACTACCTTCCCCCATTGGGCGTTACCGGGCCTGTAGCCAGGCGATTTGCTATTACCTCCGTAACATGCGGGGACTTACCTCCTGGATTTAACCTTTTACTTGCACAGTGCAGTTCGAGGAGCGCTTTATCACGAACGCAACTACATTTCATGCCAATCGCGCGGCCTCGGCGCGGGCTTTCGTCCATAGCCTGAACATCCTCATCAAGTATGCGCGGATGTATGGCTACGAGCACAAGCGCACCGAAGCACAGTTTGAAATCGCGTGGAATGAGCTCCAGCAGGGTCTGCCTGTAGCTGGCGATGGCGGATTTCTGCTGGGAGTTTCGGACAACAAGTTATTGCTGGACGGTATTCCTCTAGAAACCGGTCAGACCGAACGCAGCTTTGGGCAGCTCTTGAGCACGGCTGGCCTGGCCAGTCTACACTTCTCCAAAGAAGTTACGGTAGAGGACTTCACCCGTCTGGTGCGGGCCTTTACGGTGGCCGGCTCAAAGGCCCAGGATGTATCCAAGCAAATCAAAGAAGCTCTGAACAGCGGGAGCAAACCAAGCACAATCAAGATTAATGAAGTGAAATTTGTGGCAGCCGACCCGCTCACCGGAGACATCAGCGTAGCCGCACAAATCGCAGCGCAAACCCTGGGACCGGAATTCAAGCAATGGTTGAACGACCCGCAAAAGCTTCTGCAGTTGATTGCGGCGGCTGAGGGTGCCAACGCTGGAGGCGGTGGCCAAGGACAAGCTGGCGGCACTGTAGTTCCATTCGGGAGTGTTCCTTACCTCCCGGGCGGCACGGGAACAGGGCAAATACCCGGAACCGGTACTGGGACCGGAACGGCTCCGGCATGGGAGGGCGGAGTGGTCCCGCTGCAAGAAGCCGAGGTGGTGCAGGCCATCCGCCTGCTGACTCGATTCGGACAGGTGCAGGGCGACCCGAACGCAAGCCCAGAGGTTCTGCAGAAAGAGCTCACCGATACCGATCCGAACACGCGCCTGAACTTGCAGCAGTTGTTGGGTACGCTCGCGGCCAAAGCGACTGCTGAGCAGGAAGATACGCCGCTGCTGATGAAGGCAGCCGAGCACATGGCGATCCGCTTCGCTCTGGAGCGTTATCAGAAGGGCGAAGTCAAAGTAAATGCCGTCCATCAGATGATGGAGCACATGAGCCGGCAGATGGACTCGCTGCGCCAGATTCTGAAGTTGCAAGAAGAGAAGATGAACAAGGCCGGGATCCTGGTGGAGTCGCACGCCGATATCCTCGACCGAATGTTCTGGGCGGAAGTGCCGGAGTCGGGAAAGAAGACAGTGCTGCTCTCCCACGAAGCCGCCTGCGTTCCACCCCGCAATGTACGTCAGTTCGTGGAAGTACTTCTTGACCGCGACGACAAGCAAACGTCCACTGAAATTCTCAATAACTATGCGAGCAGCCTCACCAACAAGGAAGCCGATTCGCGCCGCAAGACGGCAATTGGGTTGAGCCAGTTGGCCGACCTATACTCGAGACTCGGCGGCGAGGCCATGGGCGAAGCCATCCGCAAAGCATCCGAACAGCTATGTGTGGAGAAGGATCCCGAACTGCAGAGCTTGTTGAGCGCGGCTTTTGTGCGTTTAAGCCAGGAGGCCAGCGAAGCCAGGAACTACCAGGCGGTGAACCAAGTATGTTCCGGGATGGAAATGCTACAGCAACGGCGGCCAGTGATGGTGAGTGACCTAAGGCCGCGCGTGGGAGTGGAAAACCGGATTCCCGAGTTTATTGAAGAGGCACTGCACCTGGATCCGATACCTGCGGACCTGCTGGTGGTATTGCGGCGCACCTGCCAGTCAGGAGCGGAACATCTGGCCGACCGGTTCTTCCGCTGCATGCGGCGCGACGAATGCGATCGCATGATCGAGCTGGTCAGGGAGATGGGATCTCCTGCACTCTCGCAGCTGCGCGAGATCTTGCGCACCGGACAGTCGCGGCAGGCTTCGGCCGTGGTGGGTCTCTTAAGCAGGCTGGATGTGGGCACGCTGCTGGAGCTTTTGCCGACGCGATTGCCCGAGTGGAACCGCTTCTACCATGACATCGTGGTACGGCAGGTCGCATACGGAGCTGCGCCGGACCGAGGCAGAACCCTGCTGGAGCTGGCAGAGGTCCTGGATTCGGTGGTTCTCCCGGAAGCGATCGATGAAATCGGAATGAGCGGCGACCTCAGCGCGGCCCATCCGCTGATGGCGATGGCCAAGCCGGGCGAAGCGGCATTGCGGTCGCCCTTTGTGCAGCTGAAGGCGATCGAGTCTCTGGGACGCCTGCGCGACCCTGAGGCAGTCTCTCTGCTTCGTGAGATTGTGGAGACGAAGAAAACATTTGGATGGGCTTATCACCGCGAACTGCGAATTGCTTCCGCTCAGTCGTTGTCGAAGACCGATCCACGCTACAGCGCTCAGATTCTTTCCGACAGCGGGATTGCAGCGGCAGAGCTGGCGATCGCGCCTCTGGATACGGCTCCCGCATGCCCTTGGGTGCGGCAACGGCGCTACGAACGGATGGTGCTCTCGCGCACGCTGGGCGCCACGATTGGCAGCTCTTGGGGAAAATCACGAATCCTGATTCGTGAGTTGAGCCTCGGCGGCGGTATGGCGACAAAGGAAGATAATCTTCGAATTGGCAGCGAAGCCGATCTCGAGATATCTCTGGGTATGCGGTCGAAGATCAAAGCTCACGTGCTGCTGCGCCGGGCGCGCGTGAATGAAGTGGGATTCGAAATCGTAAGTACTGATCTCGAAAGCCGTTACCGACTGCGCCGGCTGTTGGTTGATGCTCTGAGTCATATTCCACAGAAGAAGGATCAGGAGTGGAGCGGGGATCGGAAAGTCTAAGCCTTCCCGGGCTTGAATAGCCCAGTAGAAAGCGAAAAGCCTCTGCTCATGAGCAGAGGCTTTTCGCTTCTAAAGGAGGAGGATGCTTACTTCACCTTGACGAAAATGATGACCAGCGTGTAAAGAGCGAGCGATTCGATCAGAGCCAGACCCAGAATCAGCGCCAGCTGAATCCCGGGACGGGCGGCCGGATTGCGGGCCAGACTCTCAGCCGCCGAGGCGGTTGCCTTACCCTGCGCCAGAGCGCAGATGCCGGAGGCGAAGGCCATGGAGAATCCGGCGGCGATTGCCACCCAGTTGACTCCGCTCTCGGCTCCGCCCTGGGCGAAGGCCGGAACGGCGAACGAAAGTACGGAAAGTACCATGAACAATTTGCTTAGCTTACTCATCGTGTTTCTCCTCGTATGAAATGCCGCCAGTGGGTGGTTGACGCCACACCTTGCGGGCGCCCTCACGCTAAGCGGTTAGTTTCTAAATTCCAGTTGCCAGTTTCGGCCATCGCCGAGGTACTGGAAACTAGAAACTGGAAACTTGAAACCGAACGCTAATGCTCTTCCGAAACCGCGCCTTGCAGATAGACGGTAGTCAGCAGAATGAAAATATACGTCTGCAGGAGCGACACGCCGATGTGCAGACCCAAGAACACAATGGGGACGCCGATTGGTATCAGCGAAAAGAAAACCCAGGTAACCATGTCGCCGGCAAACATATTGGCGGTAAGACGGATTGTGAGCGAAAGCACGCGGGCCAGGTGGCTGATGAGTTCGATGGGAATCATCAGCGGCGACAGGGCTGGAATGGGTCCGGCAAAGTGCTTTAGGTAACCGACCCCGGCGTGCTTGAATCCCTGCATCTGGTAATACACGAAGGCGCAAATCGCGCAACCCAAGGGAACGATGGGCACGGCTGTTGGAGACTCCAAGCCTGGAATCACTCCAATCAGGTTGCAAAACAAAATGAAGAAGCCAAGCGAGGCCAGAAACGGTGTGTAACCCTCACTGTGGTGACCGATGATCTCGTCGCTCTGGCCCTGGATGAATCCTTCAACGCCCTCAAAGGCGTGCTGCAGCGCGCCGGGACTGTCCACCGAAAGCCGTGAGCGTACCAGAAGAAACATAATCAAGAGGAAGGAGAAGACAAGCACTTCCATCGCGAACGAGTTCGTAATGGGGGCCGTCGGGTACTTCGGCGACAGGTGCAGCGCGTGCAGCACCGAGGTGACCGGGCCTGCGAACAGGCGATTCAGAACTTCCGTGAACCAAAGTTGTTCAGGCATAAATAAGCTTGTGGATCTTGGCCTTAGCTCTTGGCATGGTCGCGACTAGTCTCACTTTCCAGCTAGACTCCACGCGTCAAAGCTGCGTACAGCTCGTAAGCCGCTTCACAGCCGATCGCGGCGACGGGCAAAAATAAGCCCGCAAGAAGCCCATTCAGGCTCGCGGGTGAAACAGTCAATATAACATAGGCGCCAACCGCCATCAAAAGATATCGGACCAGAAATCGAAATACGATTCCGCTTCCGGATTGCGACGTAGCGGCGCCCGTGGCGCGATCGACAAAGCCGCTAATCACGCGCTTCAACCAGTGGAAATTGATGTAAGCGATGGCGCAGCCAAAGGCAAAGCCGGCGGCAGGACGTAAACCAAACCTCCACCAGGCGACCGTAATCAGCAGCGGAGCGAGCACCGCCATGAAGCGGCGAATGCGATCGAGCGCGCCGGAGTAGAAGTACTCGGCCGCGCCGGCGCTCGCCGCATCAACTTCGGGTTGGACCGAGTCTGGCATTCGCACGGATCGCAAATATTCTCCCGCAACATGGTATGCGATAGGCGGGTCAAACGATAGACGGGTTCGCGGGGGCGCGAGCTCAGGCGCCCCGAGCGACTACTTCGTGTCGCGCAGCACGGTGCGGATCAGTTCGATGAAACCGGCGGCGATCCCTAGGAGAATGCCCGCCAGATAAAGCCAGGTGGTATGCAGCCACCGGTCGAGTGCCGTGCCGATCAACCATCCTACTACCAGAGCCGCCGGCAAGATGAATGCCAGTTGGCTGTAGCGGCCAGCCTGAACCCAGAAGTTCTCTTTCCGGGAATCTTCAGGGCGCGGCGTTGGGTCGGATGGAGGTGTCGGCATGGCTGCTCGTCCAAATCCGTGATTCGCGAGTTAGTGGACAAGCTTCGCCACTGGACTCTGCACGATCACCAGCGACCAGTTCACGAGATTGATGAAGCGGTCCGGCATGATTCCGATGAAGAGCGTCGCGAACGCGCTCACCCCGAGTGCTGCGCGCATGGTCCAACTGACCGGCAGCAGGCCCGTCTCCTCGGACTGACCCATGAACATGGCATTGGCCATTTTCAGGTAATAGTACAGGCCGAAGACCGAATACAGCACGCCCAGGGACGCGAGCCCGTAGTGTCCGGTTTCGATCAGGCTGAGGAAGATGAAATATTTGCCCCAAAACCCGGCTAGAGGCGGAATTCCGGCGAGGGACAGCAGGAAGATCAACATGAGAACGGCTTCGACGGGAGCGCGCCAATAAAGTCCGTTGAGGTCGTCGAGGTCGTCGCCAATGACGTTGCGGTGCCGCAGCGAGGTAATCACGCCGAAGGCGCCGAGGTTCATGAAGGTGTACACCAGAAGATAAATCAGGATCCCCTTCACACCATCCGGGCTAAGCTGGGTGGAAGTCCCGGCGATCAAGCCGAGCAGCATGTAACCGACGTGCGCGATGGAAGAATAGGCCAGCAGGCGCTTGGTATTGCTCTGCGTCAGCGCGGCAAAGTTCGCGCCTGTCATGGTGGCAATCGATACGAAAACAAACAGCGGAACGTAGATGGGCCGCATTGCCGCCAGACCCAGCACGACGCTGGGATAGGAGGGATAAGTCGCGCCCATAATGCGCAACAGCATTGCCCATCCCGCGGCTTTGACGGCAACCGACATGAAACCGGTGATGCTTGTCGGTGCGCCTTCGTAGGCATCCGGCGCCCACTGATGAAACGGAACGGCGGCGATCTTAAACAACAAGCCGGTCGCGGTGGTCAGTAAGGCGACGATCGCAATTGGATTGTGCGGATCTCTGGCCAGGATCCGACCCAGCCGCTGGCCAATGTCCCCCAGGTTCGTGCTCGCCGTAAGCCCGTACAGCAGCGACAGGCCGTAGGCAAAAATTCCCGATGAAAATGCGCCGAGCAACAGATACTTCAGCGCGGCTTCATTCGACCGCCGATCACGGCGCAAAAACCCCACGAGAACATAGGTAGAAATCGCCATCAGTTCCAGACCGATGAAGATGACTACGATGTCAAAACCTGCTGCCATGCACATCATGCCCACCACGGAGAGCAGCATCAGGGCATAATACTCGCCGTGGTTTTCATGCTCGGTCCTCATGTACTTCACCGAGATGAGAATCGAAACGGCTGTGGCGGCCAGAAACAAATACCAGAAATAGAGGACGAAGCGGTCTACATACATCGTGTCCATTAAGCCCGGCGAACCAGTGGACACCGATCGATTCAGCTGCATCCAACGCTGAATGGTCCATACCCCCCTGACGGCAAACAGCACGCCCACAAACGCCAGGAGCGCGTTCACCCACTTCTCCCCGGCAGGAAGCATCAGGTCAATGAGCAGAATCCCGAGGGCAAAGACGGTAAGCAGAGTGATGGGCAGCACCAGCAAATAGTCGCTCGCGTTGAATTGGGAGAGAACGCCCACTAGTTCTCCCCTTTCCCCGCCGGCATGGCGGACGGACCGATCACGGCCGTCGCGGCCGTAACCGGCGTGGTCGCTTCATGCTGGATGGCGGCATTCACCGCGTCGCTAGTCCGCGGTGCGTGCACGTTTTGCACGATCTGATTCACCGGCTGCTCCAGAATCTGGAAAAACGGCTTGGGATAGAGGCCGATCCAAAAGGCCATGACGAGTAGGGGAGCAAACGTCAGCACTTCGCGCGGCGTGAGGTCATGCAACTTTTCATTCTTCGGATTCGTCACCGTGCCGAAGAAAACGCGCTGGTAAAGCCACAGCAGATAGGCGGCTGCCAGAACCACGCCGGGCACTGCCCATGCGCCCCACCGCCAGTTCTCCATGAACGTGCCTTGCAGAATGGTGAACTCGCCGACGAATCCGTTGAGCAGCGGCAGTCCCATCGAAGAGAGAAACATGATCATGGTGATGGTGGCGTAGACCGGCATGACGTTGGAAATGCCACCATATTCGGCGATTTCGCGCGTGTGGCGTCGTTCGTAGAGGATTCCGACGATCAAGAACAGCGCGCCGGTCGAGATACCGTGATTGATCTGTTGTAAGACCGATCCACTCAGGCCAGCGGAGTTCAGCGCGAAGATTCCAAGCGTGCAGAAGCCGAGATGGCTGACTGAGGAGTAAGCCACCAGCTTCTTCATATCCTTCTGCATGAGCGAGACGAGCGCGCCGTAGAGGATGGCGATAATCGAGAGTGTGATCATCCAGCCGCGAACCTTGGTGTGCGTCAGCACGTCGGGGAAAAACGGCAAGGAGAAGCGAATGAAGCCATAGGTCCCCATCTTCAGCAGAACGCCCGCCAGGATAACGGAACCCGCCGTCGGCGCTTCCACGTGGGCATCCGGTAGCCAGGTGTGAAAGGGAAACATTGGCACTTTAATCGCGAAGGCGAAGAAGAAGGCAAAGAAAAGCAGTGTTGCGATGGTCGGGCCGTAGGCTGGATCAGAATAGATCTTCGGCGCGGTTTCGTAGAGTGCTGTGAGGCTAAAGGTATAAATTCCGGTCAGCGCGTGATGGTGGAAATAGAGAAAGAGAATGCCGAGCAACATCAGCACCGAGCCAGCCAAAGTGTAGAGGAAGAATTTAATGGCGGCGTAAAGTTTGCGCGGACCTCCCCAAATGCCGATCAGCAAGTACATCGGAACCAGCATGGCTTCCCAGAAGACGAAGAAGAGGAAGAAATCGAGCGCCATGAAGACGCCGAGCATTCCGGTCTGGAGAATCAAGAACCAGACATAATATTCCTTGACGCGGTTCTCGATGGCAGTCCAGGAAGAGAGAATCGAGATCCAGCCCAACAGCGTGGTCAGCATGATCAGCAGAAAAGAGATTCCGTCGATGCCGATCACATAGCCTGCGCCGATGGAGGGAATCCAATTATTGGGTGTGCCTTCGATGAACTTGAAGCCGGGCTCGAAGCGCTGCGCCCAGAACATCGGCACCAGCGGCAACGAGATCAGGAAGCCGCTCAGCGAGAAAAAATTCGCGATCCAGCGGACAGCGTTCTTGTTCTCCTTGGGAACAAACAAGAGCACAAGCGCGCCCAGGAGCGGCGTGAAGAGAATGACCGACAGTATGTGATTTTGCATGAAAGATCAGCTTCTAGCCTCTGGCTCCCAGCGAGATGCTAGGAGCGAGAAGCCGCATTTCAGTGGTACACGTAATAAAACGCGAACCCTACTAACCCCGCGGTCATCACCAGCGCGTACCACTGGACCAGACCCCATTCCAGCAGCCGTGCCGGATAGGAGAGCATGCGGGCCAAACTCGCTGGGCCGTTGACTCCGATGCCGTCGATAATCCATTTATCCCACCAACTGGAAATGGTTGCGGCCAGACGAGTAATCCAGCCCGCGGCGTTGACTGCCCCGTCGATGACGTGGGTATCGAACCACGATGACGCCTCGCCCAGTCCCATGACACCGAGACGCAGTTCGCCGAGTTTTCGGCGTCCGGTAAAGATATAGTCGTAGCCTTCGTCCACGTAATATTTGTGGAGCAGCAAGTCGTAAACCGGTGGCGCGGCGGCGGCGATGGGTTCGGTGTAACCCTTGTCGGCGTGGCGATAGCTCCACCAAGCCATGCCCCATCCAAGGCCCGCGGCTCCCAGAGACAGCGCCATCAGCAGCCACTCCGTTCCTGTGTTGTGCTCTTCTTCCACTCCGGCTAGCAGTTGACTGGTTCGGCCTTCTACCTGAAGAACACGAGCCTCTGGAGCGAACACCGGTTCAAGGAAAGCCGTGAACCGGTCGGAGCCGCCGAGGCTGTGCGGCCAGCCCAAGAATCCGGCAAAGACGGCGCAGACTGCGAGCGCCACCAGCGGCGCGGTCATCGCTATGGGCGACTCATGAATACGATGCTCGGCCTCGGGGCTCATGCGCGGCCGGCCGTGGAACGTCAGATACATCAGGCGGAACATGTAAAAAGCGGTCATCAACGCGGTGACATAACCTACCCCCCACAGAAGGCGATAAGCCCCACCTTCGCGCGACCAAGCTTCCCAGAGGATAGCGTCCTTGGAGAAAAATCCCGCGAAAGGAAATATCCCAGCGATGGCTAACGTAGCGATGAACATGGTGCGGTGGGTGATGGGAATGCGATGGCCAAGGTCGCCCATGTGGCGCATGTCCTGCTCACCACTCATGGAATGGATCACGGAACCAGCGCCCAGGAAGAGCAATGCTTTGAAAAACGCGTGGGTAAAGACGTGGAAGACGCCGGCGGCGAACGCCCCCACGCCGAGCGCGAGAAACATATAGCCAAGCTGCGAGATGGTTGAGTAAGCGAGCACGCGCTTGATGTCGTTTTGGACGAGGCCGATGGAGGCGGCGAAGATCGCAGTCAAGGCCCCGACGATGGCGACCGTCTTCATCGAAGTGGGTGCCAGCACGAACAGAGCGTTCGAGCGCGCCACCATATACACGCCCGCCGTGACCATGGTCGCGGCATGGATGAGTGCGGAAACCGGCGTAGGGCCTTCCATCGCATCGGGCAGCCAGACGTAGAGCGGAAGCTGCGCCGACTTTCCGCAGGCCCCGACGAACAGAAGCAACGTTGCGGCCGTGATCACGGGATCGCCGATCGCGAACCGGCCGCTATGCGCCATGCGCGTTACTTCGGTAAAGCGCAGCGATCCAAAGTACCAGGCAATGAAAAACATTCCCAAAAGAAATCCGGCATCGCCGATGCGGTTCACGATGAATGCCTTGGCGGCTGCATCGCTCGCGGACTTGCGATGGAAATAGAAACCGATCAGCAGATACGAGCACAAGCCCACGCCCTCCCAGCCTACGAACAGCAGCACATAATTGTTGGCGAGGATTAGCGTTAGCATGGAAAACATGAAGAAGTTGAGGTATCCGAAGAAGCGGTAGTAGCCGCCTTCATGCGCCATGTAACCGATCGAGTAAATGTGAATCAGCATCCCCACCCCGGTAACGAACAGCAGCCAGATGCTGGAAAGCGGATCGAGCAGGAAACCAGCGTCAGCCTGAAATGCGGCCGGAGAGCCGTCGTGGGTTGCGTAGTTCATGTGGCCCGTATCGCTGCCGAGCCAGGTGTACAGAATCGTCTGGTAAGGCTGGTGGAAATTCTCGGGCGTAGATGACCAGGCGGAATATTGCCAGACCGCGCCGCAAGCCATCCCAAACGCGAGCACGATCGTCCCCACGCAGACCGCGCTGACCGTAGCCTTCTGCAGCCTTCGGCCGAAGAAGAACATGACAGCCGCCCCGAAAGCGGGTAGCAGCGGAATCAGCCAGATGTATTTTAGAAATACCATTCAGCACTCGAAATCAGCTTCTAGCTCCTTCGCCGCAACTTCAACCCTCAAGGTCTTAAGCCAAAAGCCAGAGGCAAGCAGCTAGAAGCCGTCTTTTTACCACTTCAACAAATTCACTTCGTCAATGTTCACGGTCTCCTTGTTGCGGAAGAAGGCGATGAGAATGCCGAGTCCAACCGCAGCTTCCGCGGCGGCATCGGTGATTACAAAAATGGCGAACACCTGGCCATGCAATCCTCCCCATAGGCGCGAGAATGCGACCAGATTCAGGTTGACAGCGTTCAGAATCAACTCGATGGACATCAAGACAATGACTACGTTGCGGCGGGTCAACACGCCGATGACGCCGAGCAGGAACAAGGCAGCGCCCAGGACCAAGTAATGCAACGTCGTAATGTGCAGCATCGATTCCATATCAGCTTCTAACTTCGCACTCGCAACTAGATTCTCTTCTTCGCCATCACGACCGCTCCGATAATCGCTACCAGCAGCAGTAGGGAAGCGATTTCGAAGGCAAACATGTACTGTCCGTACAACATGGTTGCGATCTGCTGGGTATTGTCGTTTTCCACCATCGGCAGCGCGTGCTCCGGAAAGATATCCTTCCCTTTCGTATAAACGGCGATAAACAATCCCCCCAGGGCCGTGGCCGCAACGATGCCGACTACCCACTGGCTATTGAATTGCCGTTCCTTCATGGAGCGGTCGATGCTCACCAGCATGATGACGAACAGAAACAACACCATAATTCCGCCAGCATAGAGAATGATTTGCACGCCAGCAACGAACGGTGCATACAGCATCAGATAGATCGATGCCTGTGCCAGCAGCGTCACAATCAACGCCAGCGCGGAGTGCACCGGGTTCTTCCGCGTGATCACCAGGATGCCCCCGATGAGCATGATCCCGGAGAGCAGGTAAAAGAAAAATGGGGTGGCTACGGGTGCCATAATTTCTCTTGCAGCAACGCTACACCGGCCGTCAAAATCAGAACGCCGAGGCCCAAAGGCAGAAGGACCTTCCATCCCATCCGCATGAGTTGGTCAAAGCGATATCGCGGGAACGTGCCACGATACCAGATATAGAGGTACATGAATCCGGCCACCTTCGCCGCGAACCAGAAAATGTCCTGAATGCGCGTGCTGACTGCCGGGATGAACAGAATCAGACCGATCAAGCCAAGCACGACGCCAAATCCCGCGAGGCCGATGGTTTGCACTCGAAAGAGCGGATGCTTCGGCATGCGGACCGTGTTATAAAAACACATCGCAGCGAAAAGCAGAAACGTAACCCCCGGAAAGAGTGAGAAGACCTGATCCCAGGTGTGTCCGCCAAGCATATTGGCAAACGGGCGCAGCCACCCTCCAAGCCAAAGTGTGACCGCGATAGAAGACACCGCGATCATGGCGGAATATTCGGCCAGGAAGAACAATGACCAGCGGAAGCCGCTGTACTCAGTATGGAATCCGGCGGTCAACTCAGATTCGGCTTCGGCCAGATCGAAGGGCGCACGATTGGTCTCGGCGACCATGGCAACTGCGAAAATGAAAAAGGCGATCAGTCCAAGGGGAAAGAATTTGAAGATGAACCACTCGCCCTGCGCCTGTTGCGCCTGAACGATCCCAATCATGCTGAGCGTTCCGGTTCCCTCGGCGTTGAGACTGGTCATCAGAACGGCCGAAACCACGGCCAGTCCCATGGCAACTTCATACGACACCATCTGGGCACTAGAGCGGAGCGCGCCGATCAAAGGATAGTGCGAGTTCGAAGCCCATCCCGCCATCACGATACCCAGCACACTCAGCGATGACACGCCGAGCATAAAGAGGATTCCGATGTTCATGTCCGTAACGGCATGGGTGGGACCGAACGGGACCACCACAAACACCGTGAAGGCCGCCAGCACCACCACGAACGGGGCCACCCAGAAAAGAAGGCCATCGGCCTCGGCGGGCACGATGTCTTCTTTCAGCAGGAGTTTTAGCGCGTCTGCGATCGGCTGCAGCAAGCCGTGCGGACCGACTCTCATGGGGCCAAGGCGGACCTGCATGTGAGCCAAAATTTTCCGCTCGAGCCAGTTCATCGCGATCACGGCCACGGACAATCCCGCGAAAACCAGCAAGATGTAGACCAGCACCCAGAACATGTTGCCAGCAGCTCCCGGCGTCTGGCTGCTGCTCAGGTAAGACCTGATGTACTGGATGATCTGCCCCATCAGCGATCCACCTCGCCGAGAACGATGTCGAGCGTGCCGATCACGGCGATCACGTCGGCCACGAGCTGGCCGCGGCACATCCGGTCGAGAGCCTGCAGATTCACGAACGAGGGCGGCCGCACGCGGACACGATAGGGCTGAGTGGAACCGTCGCTTACGATAAAGTATCCCAGCTCCCCTTTAGGCGCTTCGATCGAGTGATAGACCTCGCCCACAGCGGGTTTCATCACCTTGGGAACTTTGGCTATGATCGGGCCTTCGGGAATTGCATCAATCGCTTGTTCAATGATGCGCACCGATTGCCGCATCTCGGCCATGCGAACCAGATATCGATCGTAGGTGTCGCCGTTCTGTCCGGTCGGAATATCGAAGTTGAAATTCTTGTAGTTCGCGTAGGGCTGGGCCTTACGCAGATCCCACTTCACGCCGCTGGCGCGCAGCACCGGTCCGGTGACGCCCAGTGCGATGCAATCTTCTCCGGAGATTCTCCCGACATTCTTGGTGCGCTCAACCCAGATTCGATTCGTGGTGAGCAGCTCCTCATATTCATCGATCTTGGGGCGAAAGAAAGCGAGGAAATTCTTCACGTCCTTTTCGAAGCCCGCGTAGGTTTCATACTGCAACCCGCCGATGCGAAAAGCATGGGTGGTCAGCCGGGCGCCACAATATTTCTCGTAAATCTTGAGGATTTCTTCTCGATCGCGGAAGGTGTAGAACAGCGGCGTGATGGCCCCGATGTCGAGGGCATGGGTACCTAGCCAGAGCTGGTGGCTGGCGATGCGGTTGAGTTCGGTCAGAATTACGCGAACATATTGCGCTCGCGGTGGCGCCTCTACGTTGAGCAACTTCTCGACAGTCTCACAATATCCCAGTCCATTCGAGACCGCGGCAACGTAATCCATGCGATCCACGTAGGGATTAAACATCGTGTAGGTGCGATGCTCTCCGATCTTTTCGACGCCGCGGTGCAGATAGCCGATCACGCATTCCAGGCCAAGAACTTTTTCTCCGTCCAGGCGCAAAATCACGCGCAGCACCCCATGCGTGGCGGGATGCTGCGGGCCCATATTGATGACCAGCTCGTTGGCGTCAAGAAACGGCTTCTCGGGAGTTTCGAGATCGAGATGCGAGAGCGAGGTATGCTGGTCGGTCATTCCGTTTTACTGGCCGCTTTCAATGCCGAGGTTGATCTGCACCCACTCGTTGTCCTGTTGCAGGATGCCGTAGTCCTTGCGCAGAGGATATCCCTTCCATCCCTCAGGCAGCAGGATGCGCTTTAAGTCAGGATGTCCGTCGAACTTGATACCGAACATGTCGAAAACTTCGCGCTCCAGCCAATTGGCCGTCGGCCAGATCGGGACCGAGCTTGGCAAGCTCTCCCCATCCAAAATTCGCGTGCTCAGGCGGATGCGCTCGTTGCGCGCGAAGCAATACAGCACCCAGACTACCTCGAATTGTTTTTCGCGCTTGGGGTAATGCACCGCCGTGAGGTCGACGCAGTAATTGAATTGCTCTTCGTTGCGCAGAACCTGCAGAATTTCGGGAATCAGTGAGCGATCGACCACCATGTAGTTCTGCCCAGCGTAGGTCAGAGACTCGATGCCAGACCCGTACATCCCATTGAGCTTCGCAATCATCGGCGAATCCCAAGGAACCGGCGCAGGGGCTGCTGGCTTCGCAGGCGCCGTGGGTTTGGCTGCCGGAGTCGATCCCGCCGCGGCGGCTGCAGGTTTCGGTGGAATTGGCGGTGCAGGAGGCGGGGTTGGATTTGGAGCGGAAGTCTTGGTGTCTGATTGAACGGAGCCGGAAGCAGTTGCTTTCACGCCGCCGGGAACGGCTGGCTTGTCCGCCGTCGGCTTCGGATCACCTTCCGGCGGCGGTGTAGAGGGCGATTTGATTTCGTCCGGCATTAGCGGCGAAGGCGCAAACCTCAAGCCCGCAAGGTTTCGGAGAGAACGATAATTTTTATCAGCTTGAGCATGCGGTGTCAACGACGTGGGTCACAAAAAATAGTCCACCGCTTTTTTCACAAGTGCCGATCTTGCCTGCTAGGCGCGCGATTTCGCCTGGTAAGACTCGATCAAGTCGCGGATGCGCTGCGCATCCTTCTTGCGATGGCCGTGACTGGTGATGGGATCAGTGCCGCCGGTGGACTCAATCCGAATCTCGGCCCAAAACACGCCAGTCGAAATGTGCACGGAAGCAATCTTCGACATGGCGATGCTCTCGTCGTTGCTGCCAAACCAGCGCGATTTCACGCGGCTCACGCGCAGAGGACTGACGACCAGGCGAGTTGGAAAAAGAAAATTGCCCTGAGTCCAGCGGCTGGCGGTAAAGCTCTCGGCCAGCGACTCAGTATCCGGCGTGGGCGGCGTTACACCCATTCCAGCGCACCTTTTTGCCAGACCCAGATGTAACCGACGATCAAAATAACCAGGAAAATGAGGATCTCGACCAGTCCGAAGACGCCGAGGGCCTTGAATTTCACCGCCCAGGGGAACAAGAAGATGGTTTCCACATCGAAGACCACAAACAGGATCGCGATAATGTAGTAACGCACCGTATAGCGGCCCCGCGCATTATCGATGGGATCGATACCGCATTCGTAAGGCATCAGTTTAGTCTTGCTGGGATTCTCCGGGCGAACCAGCTTAGCCAACAACAACGTGAGCGGAAGAAGAATTCCAACGACAGCCATGAAGATAAAGATGGGGACGTAGTTTTGCGGCATCGGGAGCCTCGCGCGATCTACTCGCTCGCGCAACTGTCAAGCACGCAATCTTACCGCCGATCACGGGCCAGTTCAAGAAGGGATGTTGACGTCGTTGGCGACGCAGCCTACGGGTTGGCTTTTGCTACTTGCGGCGCTGAAGACACGCGCTAATTTCTTGCTGCCAATCGCGCATTTTGGCGAGATACGACTTCTCGGAAAATGCCTCCAACAGATGCTGCGCTTGTTCTCCGAAGGCAGTCACCGTATAGCTCACCACCACCTTGCTCCGTTCCCCCGCGAGGGATTCGATCTTCACCACGACGCGTGCCGTATGAGAGCCAGGAGCCAGGCGGACATATTCTGCCCGGTGCATTTTCCAGTCCGCATCCACGATTGTCCAGACGGCCTCCTCGCCAGCTTTCCCCTCTCGAAAGACCGTGTCCCTGGCGAATGCAATTTTGTCGGGAAATATGGGCTTGGGATCCCATCCCTTCACCCAATCTCGTTCGCCCTCGGGACTAAACAGCGGGAAAGCGCGGTCTGCGGCACACGGCAATTCGAAGCTTCCGGTACGGCTGACCTGCTCCGCGGTCTCCCGCACAAAGGCGGCGTTCGCAAGGGTGAAAAGCCAACTTGTCAGCATGATTTTGAAAGCGCTCATGGGGTGGTCCTTTTCGTGAATTCCGTGACTGGGCCGAGCAGAGGACAAACCTCGAGCGGTTATCCATTCCTGCCCACCGCAACCGCCCATGCGGCGGCGGTGAATATGGCCAGATTACCGACCTCGTAGCTGCCGTGCAGAAGATGAATGACGATCGCCAGGACGAAAACGGCCACCAGAAGCCAGGCTCCACGGAGGGAGGTTCGCGGGATCAGCATCAGGATGCAGCCCGCGATCTCGCCCAATCCCAGTACCAGACGCACCGCATTCGGCATATGAGTTTTGGCAAAGTCGTGAGCCGCACCGGGCATCACAAACAGAACCGCTTCCATCAGAATGACCAGTCCCAAAGTCCACTGCAGTCCGGTCAAAGCAATTTGCGCGCGTGGGGTGGCCATCAAAGCTCCGCTATTTGTCGGCACTTCGCTTGCGCGGCGGCCGCGACTTGATTTCCTTCAAGCGGTGGCTGGCGCTGGAATCGAGGTCGAACTGGTAAAAGTGCTTCAATTCCTGAATACGCTCAAGCGAGGCCGAACTGAACGGAGTTTTCCCGTCGAAGGCATGCAGAACAATTCCCTCCAGCAAATCGCCGAGGGTCATGTCATGGTATTCGGCGAAAGCCTTGAGCACTTTGAGCAGACGCTTCTCCATCCGCACCCCGGTTTGAACGCGCTCGACCACCAGCTTCGGATCCTCGGTCATGTGTACCATTGTACCACTGTACATAGGTATCACACAATTCGACTCGCCGCAGGCGCCGGACGCCCACGTCTCCAGCCGCGTTGTTTATAATCGCGTTTCACTGTTTTCATGAGCGGAGCTCGGGCAGGGCGGAATTCCCGCTAAAAGGACTCTCTTGGCATTCGACGAAAATGTTTACGAACTGCGGCGCCAGAAGCTGAAACAAATTGAGGCGCTGGGCCAGACCGCCTATCGCAGCAGGTACGACTTCACGCACACCATTCCGCAGATCCTGGCGGACTATTCGGACCAGCCTGCGGAGCAATTGGAGGCTCCGAGGGTCACCGTGCGTGTGGCGGGACGCATCATGGCGATCCGCCTGATGGGTAAGGCCGGATTCTCTCATCTGCAGCAGAGTGGCAAGCGACTGCAGATTTATGTGAAAAAAGACGCGGTCGGCGACAAGGGCTTTGAGTTATACAAACTGCTCGACCTCGGCGACCACGTCGGAGTCAGCGGCTACTTATTTCGCACCCGCACGGGCGAACTGACGATCCATGTCGAGGAGATCACCTTTCTCAGCAAGGATCTGCTGCCGCTGCCCGTGGGCAAGGCCGTCGAAGGCGATGCTTCTAGCCCCGATGGCCCTAAGAAATGGAACGAACTCACCGACGTCGAACTGCGCTACCGGCAACGATACGTCGATCTCGTGGTAAATCCCGAAGTACGGGAAGTTTTCCTGAAGCGCAGCAAACTGGTGCAGTCGCTGCGGCGGACGATGGAGTCCCACGCATTTGTCGAAGTCGAAACGCCAATGATGCAGCCGATCGCAGGGGGAGCAGTAGCGCGGCCGTTTGTGACTCATCACAATACGCTCGATATGGATTTGTATCTTCGCATCGCTCCCGAGCTTTATCTGAAGCGGCTGGTGGTGGGCGGATTCGATCGCGTCTACGAAATCAACCGGAACTTCCGCAACGAAGGGCTGGGCTGGCGATGGAATCCAGAGTTCACCATGCTGGAGTTTTATCAGGCCTACACCGACTATCAGGGCATCATGGATCTCACGCAGGAACTGATCACGCAAGCCGCAAAGGACGTGAATGGTGAGACGAGAGCCAAGTGGGGCGATCAGGTAATCGATTGGGCGAACTGGAAGCGGATGACGATGCGCGAGGCGATCATCCATTATTGGCCGGAGGCGGCGGGTGCGAAGCCGGAGATAGGCGATTTCTCTTCCCACGCAGGCGTGAAAATACTAGTCGAGCGCTTCAACCGGGCGCACGCGCATGTGGCTTACGATCCGAATGAGCCTTTGGGCAAGACCATTGCAAATTTATTTGAAGGGACGGCAGAGGAGCATCTGACCCAGCCGACCATCATTTACGAGTTCCCCACTGCCGTCTCGCCGCTCTCGAAGCAAAAGCCCGATGAGCCCGAGTGGACCGAGCGCTTCGAGATCTTCGCCGGACAGATGGAGATCTCGAACGGCTTCAGTGAACTCAATGACCCGGAAGATCAGCGGCGTCGGTTTGAAAGCCAGTTAAAAGAACGCGAGCGCGGCGACGAGGAGGCACACCAGATGGATGAAGACTACATCCGCGCCCTGTCGTATGGCATGCCGCCGGCGGGCGGCTGTGGCGTGGGCGTGGATCGCCTGTGCATGCTGCTTACCGACTCGCACACCATCCGCGATGTGATTCTGTTTCCGCTGCTGCGACCGGAAAAAAACTCAGCCGGGGAGAACGCGGAGGAAAAACCGTAGGTCTTAGGTTAAAATTCGGTGATTAACTCCCGAGTACCCTAGAATGCGCTAGAAGCAGGGCGACCGCGTTCTTATACTCTTGCTGGCGGTTCGGGCTCAGAAATGGCAGCGCCAACGCAAGGTTGCTGTGCCTCGGGAGATTGTCGGTAGGGCCTTGCTTTTCCCCCAGCCAATTCCTAATCCGACGTTTTTCCGGAGGCATTCTTGTTGGCCGTTCTCGGCGGCGCATAGGCAGGTTTGTCAGGGCTGAAATTGGTCGTTAAATAGTCGATCAGCGCATCCCGATCCGCAGCATCGACGGCCGCTCCCCATTTCGTCATCTTGTCAACCTCCTTTGTCCACGCGGCTTTGCTGAGACGCTGCTGCAGGATGATCCGCGCCTCATGACATTCCAGGCACGCAGCACTGGCCTTTGCCTGCATCGTACCGGCGGGAAGATCTGCGGTGAGGTTGGCGGGAGCGGACTTCTGCGCCAGCAAGCCGGTTGTGATCGTCAGCAACGCGACCGCCGAGATTCTACGAAACATGGAGGTTCACCTGATCGACGGCGTTATAGAGATAGCCGCTGGGATTCCAGACCGGCGTCGTGGGCTGGATGCGGCCCTGGCTATCCGTAGCCCGCGACTGGATTGAGTAATCGCCACCTTTACTAGGCTTCCAGTCGAAGCTCCACAGTCGCCAGGCATAGTGCGCCTGATCACGGCCGAGTTTTGCGCGATTCCAACTCGTCCCGCCGTCGACCGAGACTTCGACTTTCACGACGTCGGCCTCTCCCGCCCAGGCCGCGCCATGCACAGTCACCTTGTTCGCCTTTAGGCTGCTGCCATCAATCGGCCCAGAGATGACCGACTTCACGCTTAACGCGGTGACCGCGTGGGTATCCTCCGGCCTCACGGCATCGCCGGGTTTGACTGCCTGGTTGGGCAGCCGATAACCGGGGCTCATGAAATTGCCGATAAATTCCGCATCGAGCAGCTTGATCTCGGTCAGCCATTTGCAGGACGCCGCGCCGATCCAGCCCGGGACCAGAGCCCGCGCCGGGAATCCATGGTGCTTGGTCAACGGAGATCCATTCATGTGTGTAGCAATCAAGGTATCGGCGTCGAGAGCTTTCTCAATCGGAATGCTGCGGATAAATGGAGGCACCTTGCCGGGGACTTCGTCGAGGCCGCGGAACATGACGTGCTTGCCCGCGGGTTTCACTCCCGCGCGCTGCAAGACATCGCGCAGCCGAGGACCGGAAAAACGGGCCGTGCCTACCGCGCCTTTGCCCCACTGTATGCCGGGAACCGGTGGGCGCTGTAAGCTGCGTCCGTTGCCGGCGCACTCAAGGGTGTTGACCACCGAGTGGATCTCGAGTTTGGAAAGTTCGGCCAAACTCAGGGTGACAGACTTCTCCACCTCTCCGCCAAGGGAGAGTCGCCAGCCCCCGGCGTCGAGCTCAATCGGTTCGTGCATGTGATTGCGTACGAAGAAGTGCGGCACCGGAGTGAGCCAGGTACTGAAATACTCGACCGGGCTTTCCAAGTCGACGAAGCGGAAGGAGCGAAGAATCATGCCCTCCTCGCCGGGGAATGGAACGTCTTGTCCCGGCGGGAGAGCCCAAGTCCATATGGAAGGCACTGCGGCTGCGGCGAACACCGCCCCTGACATTTGCTTGAGGAATTCGCGTCTGGAGTTCAATTGCCCTCGCCAGCCTGCTTGGAGATACCGCTTCGCGGTATCCCGTGCAAGAATTGCTGCCCGTAGATCAAGGCTAACACCGCCGGCCCGGAAAAGGAGAGTGGCCAAAACCGGGCCGGCAGCGTTTCCGAAGGGAAGGCGCCCCTCGAAAAGTGGAGAGTCCGTGGAAACCTGCTGGTCCCGCGTCAACCCTGGCGCGGGACCATTTCGGTTTACGGCAAGTAATAGCGGAATGAGGTGAAGACCATACCGTCCAGGCCTTCCGGCGAGACTCCAATTCCCTTCGTGAAGCCAGTACCAGACCAGGTCTGCCGGGTCACGTAGGAGTACTGGGTGCCGAACTGGAACTTGCCTCTGGGCCCGTTATAGAAGCGGTACCAGAAACCGGCCGTCCCTTCGATCGCGGCTCGTGTGTCCGACGTGCATTTAGAAAGCGCCCCTGGGTTGAAGCCGTTCGTCACGCCGAAAGAAGGAGCCGTC
>Ga0210398_10001286_pt1 | contig 26251 bp, 35 predicted proteins | sample IncBWC4OmetaG_FD_161047 | JGI IMG/M metagenome (GOLD analysis project Ga0210398, IMG submission 161047) | Forest soil microbial communities from Barre Woods Harvard Forest LTER site, Petersham, Massachusetts, United States - Inc-BW-C-4-O | ecosystem: Environmental > Terrestrial > Soil >... | reverse complement strand
CGGGGGGTGGTCCCCCCCAGATCTCTCCCCGGCGCGGCGCGAAACGATCCCCTACGGCCCATAACCGCAGGTCAGAGGCCCTATCCCCCCTCGACGGCGTGTTCGAACCGATCTCGGCGGCGGCCCTTCGAAAACCGGGGGGCGCGCTTCGAACGAACGGCCGTTCGACGGAGGTCTGTTCGATCGAACGGCACGCGGGGCGGATCGAACAGGGGGGCGAGCCGTGACCACCAAGCGTTACCGGGAGGAGCACCCCGAGGAGGAGGCGGCGCGGCGGCGCCGGTACGTCGGTGTCAACCGCGAGAAGGTCAACGAGCAACAGCGACAGTGGCGGGCCGCCAATCTTGAGGAGCAACGGAAGCGGGACCGGGACCGGAGGCGAGGGATTCCGGGGCGGAACAAACCCGAGGCTGCATGGCAACAGAAACTCTGGCGGGATCACGGCATGCGGCCCGAGGGATGGGCCGAGCTATGGGCCGATCAAGGCGGGTGCTGCTACCTCTGCGAGGAGTCGCTACCGGAGACCGGCCGCGGCGTGGCGATCGAGCATGATCACCGATGCTGCCCGCAGGGCAAATCATGCTCCCGGTGCCGACGCGGGCTCGCTCACACGACGTGCAATTCCGTGGTCGGCATGGCTGGCGATGACCCCGGGCGGCTGAGCCGGATCGCCGCGAGTTACGCGCGGGCTGAGCAAAAGGTTCTCAAGCGACTACGGCCCCCGCTGGCCCTGTTTGAGGCGGAAGACCTCGAGGTGCCGTCGTGACGTCGCTGCTTGACACGAATCACCGGGCGTGGGCGGCCCTGCGGGTGGCCTACGCGCGGTCGCTGCCGTGCCCGTGCTGGCGGTGCGGCGAGACGATCGAGGTCGGCGACGAGTGGCATCTTGGTCATGTCGTTGACCGTGCCCTCGGCGGGTCCGATGCGCGGCTCGCCCCCGAGCATGCCGGGTGCTCGAGGTCGGCCGGTGCGCGGCTAGGCGTGACGATCGCCCGTATGCGGCTGCGGGCGATCGCCGCGGGTCGCCCGGTGGGACCGAGGGCGAAGCAACCGCCGCCCGCCTCGAGGGAGCGGGCTAGGCTCGCGGCGCGGCTCGCGCCGTCCCGGGAATGGTTACCCCTGCGCTCGAGTGGCCGGGCGTGGGCGAGATGCCCGAGTCGGCGCGCGTGCCGCGGCTGATGACGGGACCGCACCCGAGGGCGGCCGGGAGCTACGGCGCCGAGGCGGTCGCGTGGGGGGAGGCGCGGCGGTTGCACCCGCGGCGGTCGGCCGGGACGCGATGGTGGCAGCGGCTCGCGCTCGAGCGCGGGCTCGAGCATGACGAGGCGGGCGCGCTGGTTTGGCCCGTGGTCGTGATCTCGGGTCCGCGGCAGGCGGGTAAATCGTGGCTCGAGCGGATCGTTTGCGGGTGGCGGATTCATCAGGCCGAGCGGTTCGGCGGGCAAGAACAAGCCGTGTTGCACGTCGCTCATAAGCTGATCGCCGCGCAGGAGGTTTGGCGGCCCGCGGCCCGGTGGGCGCAGGGGTCCGGGCTCGGCGTCCGGTGGGCGAACGGCGAACAGCAGATCGAGCTACGCGACGGGTCGCGCTGGCTTTTGCAAGCGGCGAACGACGGGGCCGGGGTCTCGTTCGCGCTGACTATGGTCCTGGTCGATGAGGGCTGGCGGGTGCCCCGGGCGGTTTACGAGGAGGCGATCGAACCGGCGATGGCCGAGGCCGACTCGCCGCAAACGTGGCTTGTGTCGACGGCGGGCACGGCCGAGTCCGACCTCATGATGACCTACCGGGCGAGGGCGATCGCCGGGCTCGAGGACCCGGGCGGCGTGCTGTTGCTCGAGTGGTCGGCGCCCCCGGATCCCGACCTCGACATCGACTCGCCCGAGGTGTGGCAGGCCAGCCAAGCGCATTGGGACGACCGCCGCGCCGCGTGGATCCAGCGCAAGCGCGATTACGCGGATGAGCGCGCGTTTCGGCTCGAGGCGCTTAACCAGTGGGTGCCGTCGCTTTCGCCGCCCGTGCTCGCCGAGGGCACCTATCCGCGGGTATCGACGCGCCGCGGCCCGGCCGGGGCGCTGGCATTCGGCGCCGACGTCGCCGAGGATCACTCGCGCGCCGTGATCGTCGCCTACGGGTCCGGGGTCGCCGAGGTGATCGAGGACCGGCCGCTAGCGGATTGGATCGCCGGGCGCCTCGGCGAGCTAGCGGTCCGGCACGACGCGAGGGCGGTCGGAATCGACGGGTCCGGTCCGGCCCGCGGCCTGGCCGATGAGCTGAAATCGCGCGCTGACCTGGCCGGACGTCTGGTCATCATGTCGGCGGGTGACACGTCGGCGGCGTCCGGGCAACTGTTCGACGCGCTACAGGCGGCGCCGCCGCGGGTGGCCCTGCGGGATCATCCGCTGTACGCCGCCGCCGTCGGCTCGGCGCGTCGGCGCCGCGCCGGGGGCTCATGGGCATGGGACCGGAGCGACGCCGGTCTCGCGCTGATCGCTACGGCGTGCGGGCTATGGGCCGAGGCGCACGCCCCCGAACCGGCCGAGGATCCGATGGTGTTCGTATGAGCCACCCGCTAGGCCCGCACGGCGGGCGCCCGCCGAACCGGCTCGGTCACGTCAACCCGGGGACCTACCGGGGCCGCGGCCCCGGGATCAACGTCTACACCGGGACCGACGGGCGCGACCTCCTCGTGAACACGCCCGACGGGTGGGAAGTCGACCAGCCTTGGCTATGGTGGGACGGCCCGGCCGGGGGGAATGGCGAGGGCGGCCCGATCGGCAACCCGCCGCCCGGCGCGACCACGGGCCGCGGGCTGCCCGCCGCGGTCACGCGGTGCACGTCGCTACTGGCCGACACGCTCGCCGGGATGCCGTGGCGGGTGATGCGGGACCGGGACCGGCTACCGGCCCCGGACTGGATAACCGACCCGCAGGCGAAGCGGCGTGATCTGCGCATCGCCGCGGGTCCGGTCCCCGAGTGGCGCCGCTCGGCGATGGAGTTTTGGAGCTGGACGCTTACCTCGATGCTCTGGGAGGGCGAGGGCGTGATCTACGTCCCGTCCCGCAATGATGACGGCAGCCCGGCGCCGCCGCTCTGGCAGCTCAACCCGCACGATATCGAGATCGACGGCGGCGAGTACGTGATCCCCCCGGCGCACGGCGGCGAGGGCTACCGATTCCAGCCCGGCGAGCTGATCGTTATCCGCGGGATGGTGCGGCAGGGGCCGCGCGGCGTCGGCGTGCTCAAGGCGCATTTTCTCGACCTCGCGCTCGCGGGTGAGGTGCGCGGGTTCGCGTATAACATGCTGCGCCGGGGGATCCCCGCGGGTTATCTCAAGGTCAACGCGCCCGCGCTCACCCGGGATAAGGCCCGCGAGGTGCAAGCCGACTGGATGCGCGGGCACGGCGGGACGCTCAAGAAAATCGCGGTGCTCAACGCGACGACCGAGTTTCACCCGCTCCAGCTCGACCCGCAGGCGATGCAGCTCGCGCAGATGCGCGATTACTCGACGCTCGACATAGCGATGATTTTCGGGATACCGCCGTACATGCTCGGGCTCGCCGCGGACCGCTCGACCTATGCGAACGTCGAGTCGCGCATGATCGAATTCGCCGAGTTTTCGCTCTTGCCGTGGGCGCGGCGGGCCGAGTCGGCCCTCGACGCCGAGTTTGCCCGCGGCACGTCGCTCAAGATCAATCTTGACTCACTGCGCCGCGCCGACACGGCGACCCGCTACGCCGCGCACAAGATCGGGCTTGACGCGAAATTCCTCACGATCGAGGAGGTACGCGAGATGGAAGACCTACCGCCGATGCGCGAGGAGGACTGACCGATGACCGCCGAACTGATCACGATCCCGCTCGAGGTGCGGTCGGTCGAGGAGGCGCAGCGCCGCGCGGTCATGCTCGTATGCCGCTACGGCGAGACGTCGACCCGGACGCCGCGCCCGGAGCGGTTCACCGCGGGCGCGTTCACTAAGTCGGTGACCGAGCGGGCCGACCGGATCCCGTTTACCGACCGGCACACCGAGGGGACCGGCAAGCTACGCGCCCCGGCGATCGCCCGCCCGGTCGCGTGGGACACCTCGGGCGACGCCGAGCTACTCGCCGTGCTCAAGTTCTACGACACGCCAGAGGCGTGGGAGGTGTTCACCCGGGCGCGTGACGGCGAGATCAACGCCGGATCCGTCGGGTTCCAACCGATCGCCGAGCGGACCGTCGAGGGCGTGCGCGAGATCACCGAGGCCGCGCTACATCACGTCGCGCTACTGTCGAGGGCCGAGTCGGTCCCGGCTTACGACGCGCCCCGCCTCCTCGAGGTCCGCGTCCCGCCCGCCGACGTGGCCGCGTTGCTCGCCGTGACCTACGATCCCGGGCTCGCCGATAGTTGCGTGTCCGCGCTCGAGATGACAACAATGGTCCGTAACGGCGAGGCGCGCCCAGCACTGAACCGCCCGCCGACCTCGGCCCGCCGCGCCCAGCACTGAACCGGCAGGCCCTCGAGCACGACGGCGACCGCGCCCAGCACTGAACCGGCCGCCCCCGCTGCGCCCAGCACTGAACCAGCGGACCCCGCAATCATGCGAGCGACGCCGGGAGGGCGCGACGTGTCTACGAACGTGTACCTGAAATCCAAGATCGAGGAGCGGACCTCACAAGCCGCGGTCATCGAGAACCTACAGCGGACCGCCGCCGAGGCTAAGCGGGACCTGACCGAGGATGAGCGCAAGACGTTTGACTCGATTGTCGAGCGGCTCGCGTTCCTCGATGGCGAGATCAAGCGGCTTACCGACGCCGAGGCGGGCTCGGCGAAGTTTGTCGAGATCTACGGCGCGCACGCCGAGGCCGAGGCTAAGGCCGCCGCGGCCCGGGACCGTGAGCACGCCGCGCCCCCGGCGCCGCCCGAGGAGCGGGCATCGTGGGGGACTCGCTTTGTCGAGTCCGAGCAATTCAAGGCGTACAGCGGGCACGGCTCAAGCCAGCCGTACAAGATCGAGGGCGAATTCCTCGAGGAGCGGGCCGACATCACGACCGGCATCGGGACGCCGCCGCAGTATTGGAGCGGCCCCCGGGATCCGGCCCTGCGGGTGCCGTTGTTCGACGTGGTGGGCGTCGTGCCGACGACTATGGGCTCGGTCGAGTATTACTACTGGCAGCCCGAAACCGGCATGGCATCCGAGGTCGCCGAGGGCACCCTCAAGCCCGAGGCCCCGATCGAGGGAAAGCTACTCGCCGTCCCGATGTCCACCTACGCATGGTGGAAGGGGATCACGCGGCAGGCCCTCGATGATGTGCCGATGGTGCGGACGATCGTAGACACGCAGCTACGCCGCGGCGTAGTCCGCAAGATCAACGCCGAGGCCGCGGTCGCGCTGGCCGCCGACACGAATATCCCGACGCACGGGACCGGGACAAGCATCCTGCTCGAGTCGCTGCGCGTCGGTCTCGGCATGGTCGATGAGGCGGGATACTCCGCGAACGCGGTTTTGCTCAACGCGCTCGACTGGGCCGCGCTCGATATGACGATCCTGCCGGTTAGCCGGGACGGCGCGAACGTGTCGACCGTGTTTTGGGGGCTGCGCGCGGTCGCCGTGCCGCAGATCCCGCGCGGTACCGCCTACGTCGGCGACTTCGCCGAGGGCATGACGTTCTTTGACCGCAATCAAGTCTCGGTCATGATGACCGACTCTCACGGCGAATACTTCCTGCATAACAAACTCGTCCTACTGGCCGAGGCCCGCGGAAAGGTGGTCGTGTCCAACGCGGCGTGCCTGGTCAAGTGCGCGGGCACCGTGCCCCCGGCGAACCTAACCGGGGTCGGCCCGGAAGGTCCCCCCGGACCGCAAGGCCCGCAAGGCCCCCCCGGACCCGGCACGGCATCGGCCCGTAAGTAGCGATGAGCGGGCCGCCGACGCTCGATGAGGTGCGGCAGTGGGTCGGGATCTCGGATTTCGAGCTGCCCGACGACCAGCTCGCCGACATCCTCGCCGCGGAGACGGCGGTACAGGCGAGCGACTGCGCGATACCGGATCCGTACCCGGCCGAGCTGAAACTCGCGATGTTCCGACGGTGCGCCCGCGCGGCGGCGGCCCGGCCGCTGCCGCTCGGGTCGCTGCCCGTCGCTGATAGTGGGATGGGCGCCCCCTACGGCGCCGCGGCGATCCCCCGGCTCGACGTCGAGATCGAGCGCTACGAACATGATCACCGCATACTCGGGATCGCCTGATGGCCGGGTTTAGGGTCACCGACCCGGCCGCGCCGATGCGTGAGGTCGACCCCGGCATCGGCGAGATCGCCGAGCGGTTCAAGGGCGACGTCGCCGGTTATACGCCCGTGCTGACCGGCGCCCTGCGGGCGGGCTGGCGGGTCGCTCGGGCGGGCGACGGGCATTACCGGGTATCCAACGGGGTCCGGTACGCGGGTTACGTCGAGTACGGGACTAGCAAGATGGCGCCCCGGGCGATGCTCGGTCGCGCGCTGGCGGGTGCGTGATGCGCGGGCTATGGCGGGCGGTCGTGCGGCGTTACCGCGCCTACGCCGCGTGGTTCGGCGGGCTGCCGCCCGAGGTTCAAGCCGAGATCATCCGCAATCAGAAAACGCTGTTGTGAGCGGCCCCGTGGTCGAGCTGCCGCCCGGCGCGGATCCCGTGCTCGGCTTCCCGGCGCCCGACGTCGAGGCCCTCGCCTACGCGGCGATCAAGCCGCTTGGCGGCGTCATCACGTGGTCATACACCGCGAGCCGGGGCGACCCGCCCGGCTGGCTCACGACCGTGAGCATCCAAGTCGATATCAGGGCGCATAACCGCGCGTCGGCGTCGGCGAGGGCCGACGCTGCGCGGCGCCTCATTTGCGCGTTGCCGTGGGCCGAATGGCACGGCGGCGTCATCGCCCGCGTGGACGTCATCGAGGGACCGTTCTGGTTCCCCGATCAGGGCGCCCCGCGGTACGTCGCCCGGTACGCGATCACCGCTCACCCGGCCCGCGTCCGGCAGTGAAACCAGGAGGTAACCCCGCATGACAACCCCCGCCCCCGCGCTCGACCCGACCGAGGTTCAAGTCGGGACGGCGAACGGCCCCGGAATCTGGATTGCCGAGGCGGGCACCGACCCGCCCGACGACACCACCGACGATTTCGAGGACCCGTGGCACCTCCTCGGCTACCTCAGCGAGGACGGCCCGACTATCGGCGTGTCGACCGATACCGAAGACCTCACGCCGTGGCAGTCCCGCGTCCCTATCCGCTCGGTTATCACCGGGCGGCAGCTCACCTTGCAGTTTGTGATGTGGCAGCTCAACCCGCGGACGCTCGCGCTGTATTTCGACGCCGACCCGCCGACCGCGGGCACCGACGGATCGTTCGACATGGAGCTACGATCCGACGCGCCGAGCCACCTGTACGCGGTCGCCATCGACACGCGGGACGGCGACCGGGTATTCCGCGTGACGTTCGGCCGGGCGAGCCTGTCCGACGCTGGCGACATGGATATCTCGAGCGGCGCCGCGGTCCCGCTCGACGTGACGCTAAGCGCGCTCGATGACGCCGGGGTACTCGGGCTCGTCCAGGTCGGCCCGGCCGCGGCGGCGGCCACGAACGGCGGGACCGGCAACGGTCGGCGCCGCGCGCCCGCCGAATCGGCGGCGTGACCGGGGCCAGCGCGAACGGCGACGGTCTGCTCGACCTCGAGGCGGCGTCGGCTGCCGCCGCTACCGAGGCCGAGCGGGCGCCGTTCACGTTCGCGTATAAGGGCAAGCGCTATGAGGTCCCCCCGATGGCGGGATGGCCGCTACAGACGATCCGGGCGGTCGCCCTCGGCGACCTCGAGGGCGCCCTCGGCGAGCTGATCGGCGCCGACTATGACCGGCTATGCGACGCCGGGCTCAAGCTCGGCGAGCTGACGTTTCTGTTTACCTCGATGGGCGCGACCGCCGCCATGCCGAGCCTCCCAAATTCCGAGCGGCCTGCGCGGCGAGGTTCGACCCGGACGTCGAAGCGCTGATCATGGAGGTTTACGGGGTCGACGTGCTCGACCCGGCAGTCTCGACGCGCCGGGTTGCCGTGCTCCTCGACCGGCTGCCGCCGTATGCGCGGCGGCCCGGCGAGCACTGGTCGACCGAGGCCGAGCTACTCGCCGTGCTCGCCGATCGGGTCGGCGAGCTGACATGGGTCACGCTGCGCGCCCACGGGGCTAAGAACGCGGCCCGGCCCCGGCCGCTCCCGCGCCCCGGGATCCGCGCGCAATCCGCGCGTAATTCGGCCGGACCGGCCCGCGGCCAGGCCGCCGCGCCCGAAACCGCAGGTCAGGGCAAGACGGGCACGTGGGCCGACGCGATAGCGGCGCTCGCGGGCACGCCCGGGATGAGGCGCCGGGATGGCTAGCAAATACGGCGAGCTAGAGGTCGACGTCCGCGGCAATACCGCCGTGCTCGAGTCCGACGTCGCGAGCGGCGCCAACAGGGCAGGCCATGCGGCAGCGCAGTCGATAAGCCAGGCGATGACGTCCGGGCTCAAGGCCATAGGCGGGTTTGGCCTCGCGGTCGGTAAGTCCGTCGCGACGGGGCTCGGCGCCGCTAGTGCCGCCGCGATCGGTTTCGGCGTCGCGTCATTCCAGACCGCCGCCCGGGTCGGCGAGATGGACGCGAGCCTGCGCGCCCTCGCCCGAGCGAACAACCTGAGCTATCCCGCGATGCAGCAGACGGTTAAGTCGATCCGCGATCAGGGCATCGAGGCCGGGACCGCTCAAACGCTAGTCGCGAAATTCGCGCAAAATCAGCTCAAGATGGCCGACGCGACCAAGCTCGCCACGGTCGCGCAGGACGCCGCCGTGATCAGCGGCCGCAACTCAACCGAGGTCTTGGCTGACTTGGTTCACGGCGTGTCGACTCAGAACAGTCTCGTCTTGAGAAACGCCGGCATAAACGTCATGGCCGGTAAGGCGATGGATGATTACGCCGCGTCGGTCGGTAAGGCGACTAAGGATCTGACCGAGGCCGAGCGGGCGCAAGCGGTACTCAACGCGGTACTCAAGGACGGCGACAAAATCGCGGGTGCCTACGCCGAGGCGATGACCGAGCCGGGAAAGGTTTTGCGATCCTTTAAACGGGTCGTGGACGATATCAAGCTCTCGGTAGGTCAAGGTCTCGTAACAGCCTTTGGACCTGCGATTTTGGCCGGGTACAAGCTCGCTAAGGCGCTGAGCGAGGCGATCGGGCCGGGTGGGGCGCTGTCCCCGATTTTCGACGCGATCGGCGTCGCCGTCGGCCGCCTGGTCGCCCCGCTTACCGGGCTGATCAAGCAATGGACCAAATGGCTCGAGGGCCTCAAGCCCGGCGACCTCGACGGGATCCTCGGGATCATCAAGCAGTTTGGTCCCGCGCTGATCATCGCCGGGGCGGCGCTGGCCGCCTTTACCGGGGCGGGCGCCCTCGGCGGGCTGCCGATCATCGGGACGCTACTGGGGAACCTCCTAGGGCCGCTCAAGCTGCTAGGCCCGCTATTCGTGACCCTCGGCAAGTCGACGGCCGGGGTAGCGGCCGGGATGCTCGGCGTGAAGGGCGGCGCGGCCGGGCTGGTCGCCGCCCTCGGCCCGGTCGCGTGGATCATCGCCGCCGTGGTCGCCGCGTTCGTGCTGGTGACGGCGACGTCGGCGAAATTCCGCGACGGGCTACTCGCCGTCGGCAAGGGGCTGGCCTCATTTTTCATGCCGATCATTAAGGCGGTCGCCGCTGGGGTCAAGGATCTGCTACCGCCCATCCTCGACATCGGCCGCGCCCTCGGCGACGTGCTCGGCCCGATCCTGTCCCGGCTCGCGCCCCTCCTCGGCCCTATCGGCGCCCTGGTCGGCGGCGTGCTAACGGTGGCGTTCGGTCTCCTCGCCGTGCAACTACGGATAATCGCGATCGCTTTTACGGCGCTTATGTCCGTACTCGGCCGCCTGGTCGAGCTGATCCCGGTCGAGCCGATCCGCAATTTCTCGTCTGCGCTATCGGGGATCATCGGCGCCGCCGCCGCGGTGCTCAACCCCCTCAACGCCCTGCGCGGCGCCCTCGAGTGGCTCGGCAACGCGATCATGTCCGTAGTCCGCTGGATATTCGGCGGGTCACCCGGGCTCATCCCGGCGTTTGTCGCCGCCGCCGCGGCGGCCGGTCCCCTGATGGCGATCCTGTCCGCCCTCGGCGCCGCTTTCTCGGCGGTCGCGTCGGCGATCGCCGCCGCGGTCGGCGTCATCCGGTCGGTCGTGTCGGCCGGATTCTCCGCGGCCCGGTCGGCGGTCTCCTCGGCCATGTCCGGCATCAGCTCGGCGGTTTCGTCCGGCATGAACGCGGCCCGGTCGATGGTCTCCTCGGCAACGTCGGCGATGACGTCGGCGATCCGGTCGGCCGGATCCGGCATGGTCTCGGCGATGCGCTCGAGCATGAGCCAAGTCGCGAGCGCGGTATCGTCCGGTCTCGCGTCGGCGGTCAGCGCGGCCCGCTCGGGCGGCGCCGCGATCATGTCCGGGCTACAGGCCGGGATCAACAGCGCGGCCGGGGCGGTCATGTCGACTATCTCGAGCGTCGCGAGCCGGATATCGGGCGCCCTGTCGTCCGCGCTCAAGATCGGCAGTCCGTCACGGCTCACGATCCCGATGGGCCGCGACCTAGTCCGCGGGCTCGAGGTCGGATGGGACCGGGAAAGCCGCACGGCGACATTTGACGCCCCCTCGATCGGCGTCGGCGCGTCGGCGACGTTCGGCGGCGGGCTCGGCGGGCTCGGCGGCGGGCTCGGCGGCGTCACGGTCAACGTGTACCCCTCGGCCGGGATGGATGAGCAACAGCTCGCCGCGATGGTGTCCCGCGAACTGGCATGGGCGCAAGCGGCCGGGGCCGCATCATGACCGCCCCCCGGCCGCTCCTCGCCGCGCTCGCCGCTGGCCCCGGCCGAGGGTACGACCGCGGGTTCGACTGGGGTTACGCCGACGTCGGCGCCCCGGGCGGCCCCGGCGCTGGCGGGTTGATCCCGGTCGAGTGGGACGGGCTGCCGCTCAATACCGGCGACCAGGAATCCGGGCTATGCGCCGTGGTCGAGCGGGTCGAGGGCTGGCTCGACTCGCCCCCGGTCGACGGGCACGACGCGCAACGCTCGATCGCCGACGGCGCCGCGTGGGGACCGAAAACCCTCGGGCCGCGGACGATCGTGATAACCGGCGCGGCGGCCGGGCCGCGGCCCGCCCTCGGCAGTTTCCGCGACGCGCTGACCGGCCGGGCCGCGGCCCGGGATCCCGCCGAGCTGGCGATCACCGACGGCGGGCACGGCCGGACCCTGACCGCCGACGTCCGCGCCGGGACCGAACCGCTACACCACACCTGGCACGGCCCGGAGCTGTACCGCTATCAGGTGACCCTGACCGCCGCCGACCCCTGTCTCTACGATGCGCGCTGGCAGACCCGCCGCCTGTTCAATATTTCCGATGACATCACGACGGGCCGGATATACACCCGCGCCTACCAGTGGCGCTACGCCTCATCCGAGGTCCCCAACTCGGGCACGCTGGCGAACGACGGCAACGCCGCGGCGCCCGTGTTCGCGTTGTATGAGGGCGATCTCACCGAGTCCCGGCTAGTCGGCGCCGGGGGCGCGCATATCCGGCTCGCGCCGATCGCCGAGCACATGCAGATACTCGTGGCGACCGCGACGGTAACCGCGACGGCGGTCGGCGGGCTATCCCGCGCGTCGTTCGTGCTGCCCGGCTCGAGGCCGCTCACGGTCGCGCCGCAATCCTCGGCGCGCTGGTATCTCTACAGCGCCGGATACGGCGCGGTTACGCTCGCGTGGCGGTCGACGTGGCTATGACCATGCTCGAGCCCCGCCCGGTGATCCCGCTCCCGGGTCAGTGGACATTCTGGGCCGACACGATGCCCTACGTCGATGAGTCGATCCCGGTCAACCGCCCGGCCGTGCCGCTCGGCAACGTCGATGTTTCGGCGTTCGCGTGCACGTCCCGGCTAAGCAATTTCGGGCATGGTCAGGCGACCGTGGTACTCCCCTGCGGGCTCGATGAGGCCCGGCTACGGCGCCTCTGGTCGTGGCGTCTCTGGGCGTTCTATGACAATCGGCCCTACTGGTGCGGCGTCCCGACCGGCATCACCGATGAGAACGGCGCGGCGTGGGCGAACATCACGCTTACCGAGCTGCCCGGCTACCTCACCCGGAGGCAGTGGGACATCCGTCACCCGAGCTGGCGTTACGAGCAAACGTTCCTGGCCTATCAGCTCGCCGGACCCGTGACCGACGTCGGCGTGTTCTGGGAGGCCGACCCCGGCCCGGTCCCGGTGATCCGTGACCGGCAGTGGGAGTTTCTCGAGTCGACCAGCCGGGGCCAGTTGCTTATCAACCTGTGCAACGTTCTTGACGGCCCCGAATTCAGGGCGCAATACCGGATGAGTCCCGCGGGGCTGCCCGAGTGCGTGCTCAAGTGCGCTTACCCGCGGGTCGGATCCTCGGGCGGCGGGCTCGGCGTGACCGTGCCCGGGGGCGCCCTGGGCTACCGGGCGACGTGGGATTCCGATCAGCTACGGACCCGGACGTTTGCGGTCGGCGACCTGCCCGAGGACGCCGACGCCGACACGCCGCGGCCGGTCGCGATAGTCGACCGGCCGCAACCCGACCTGCCGCGCCTCGATGCCGTCGATGACTGGCCCGGCACGATCTTGCAAACGACGCTCGATGAGCGGGCGCGCACGTATGCGGCGACCTACGCCGCGCCGACGCTGGCCCTGTCGGCGAGCCCGCCCGAGTCGCTGCCCCCGATCACCGAATACGGGGTCGGCGATGACGTGACGATCCGGGCGGTAACGCCGCTTATGCCCGGGGGGCTCGACGTCACGGGCCGCCTGATCGAGGTCGACGTTAACGCGCAGACCGGCACGGCGACATGGACGGTAGCGGCGCCGAGCCCGCCCCCGGCGCCGCGCGAATCGCTCGCCCGGCGCCTCGACCGGCTCGACATGACGCTACAGGGCGTATTCCACGCCGGGCCGATGGCTGAAAGGACGATCCCGAATGAGTGAACAGCCAACCGGGTTGCTTGCCTGGGGACAGGGCGGGATCTATGACGCGACCGATGATCGGCTCGTTATCGCCGCGGTCACCCGCTACCGGACCGGGCTTACCTGGCCTATCGAGGCCGAGGCCGGGACCGGGCTAAACATCACGGTCCGCGGCGGGTGGCTCGGCGTGACCGACTGCGGGGACCGGACTAGCGCCGTGGTCGGATCCCGCGTCGATGGCACGGTCACCGCCCGCCCCGGATCGGGGACCGATACCCGCGAGGATCTCATCTGGGTGGACCCGCACCCGGATGAGGGCACGTGGTCAATGGAGGTCATCACCGCGGCTGAGTCGGCGAGCCGGTTCGGGCTCATCCTCGCCCGGGTCATGGTCCCGGCGAACGCGACTCTTGCCTCTCAGATGGATATCCGCCCGGTCACGGCCCGGCTCGAGCGGCGCCTCATGATGTATTACGAGGCGCCCGGCAACGTGCTCAACGTCGTGCGGAATGAGACGACGTGGGGCGACGCCGCCGCTTACACGTTCGCTACCGCGGCGGTCCCCCTCGAGCGCGGCCAATGGTACAAAGCGACGTTCACGGCCAGCGCGCCGCAAATGCTCACGAGCCCGCCTAACTACTGGGAAGGGCGCATCGGCATCGGCTCGCGGACGCTAGGCCAGCCCGCGAACGCCGCCATACTCGGCCGCGCCGCCGTGATCAGCTACCGCCCGACTAGCGGCGGGACTAGCTACGCGACCCATGCTCAAGTCGAGTGGGTATTCCAGCACCCGACAAACGCCCCCGGGGTCGACCGCATTTTCGACGGGCGTATCTGGTCGGCGGGCGCCGCGACTTACCGGCCGTGGTCGGTCGGCGGGCAAGGACCCGGGCTGATGATCACGGTCGAGGACATCGGGTCATGACGACCCCGACCGGGTTGCTCCGCTGGGGCCAGGCGGGCCGCTACTCCGCGCACGACGACCGGCAGGTGATAACCGCGCTCGCCGCCCGCCGTCACGGCATCGTGACCCCGGTCCGGCTATCACCCGCCCTCGGGCTCGGCATCATCATCGACGCGGGCTGGCTCGCCATCGCCCAATGCGGGGACGGGACCGTCGCCGTGATCACGTCGGACGTTGACGCCGAGGTCCAGGCCGCGCAGGGCGGCGCCGAAAACCGGGAAGATGAAATCTGGGCGATCGTCACCGACCCCGACGCCGCGCAATACCGCCTCGCCGTGCTGCCCGCAGGCGATTACACCGGGGTCCGGCTCGCCCTGGTGCGCGTCCCGGCCGGGGCGATCATTTCGGCGCAAATGCAGTTGATACCGCTCGACCAGGATTTCGGGGGCGGCGGCGGCGGCGGTCCCGGCCCGCCCGGCCCGGTCGGCCCGCCCGGCCCGCCCGGATCCCCCGGGCAGACCACGCTGATAGTCGGCAGTTTCTCGACCCGCACGCCCGCCGACCTGCTAGTGCCGCCGCTCGACGCCGGGCTCATCCCGGCTAACTGGGACGGCCCCGGCCGCCCGCCCGGCCCGGTACAGCTCGAGGTCGGATGGTCGCTGATTTACGAGCCGACCGGGGGACTCTGGACATTCGTTGGCGATATCGCCATCGGCGGCCCGTGGCTTAATCCCGGCGTCGTGCAAGGGCCGCCCGGGGTCGACGGGCCGCCCGGCCCGCAGGGCAATCCCGGGCCGGGGGGCGCGCAGGGACCGCAGGGACCGGCCGGGCCGGTCGGCCCGCCCGCGGCGGTCGGCCCGTGGGTGGACTTCCCCCCGCCCGCCCCCTTCACCGGGCGCCTCCGGTTGAGACTGGTCGGCGAGGTGTGGGCGCTGATCGACGTGTCCCTCTCCCGTAACCCGGTGGCCCCCGCCGGAAAGTCGAACCAAGAGCTAATCGGCGCCATACCGACCGAGTTTCTGCCGCCCAACTTTGGCCCCGGTGGCAGCAATGGCGTCACTCTGCCGCTGACGCAGACCAATAACAACCAGGTCGGCGCCCCGCACCCGTCGTGTTTCATCGGTCAGGGCGGCGTGATTACGGCATTCAACATCGACGGGAACACGTCACGGATCGACTGCCAGGCGGTCTATCCGACCCGCTCGGCCCTCGATCAAGGCGAGGACGAGATCGCCCAACCGATGCCCGCCAAGAGGAGGAAAACGCGATGACCAGGCCCGATAAGGCCCCCGGCCAGGCCAGCGGCCAGGCCGCCGACCCCGACGACCGGCCCGACCAGGCCCCGCCGCTCGAGGATCCCGAGGGCGGCCCGCCGAGCGGCGACCCCGGCCCCGAACATCCCGCCGAGGAGGTCCCCGAATGGCGCTAAAACGGATCTGGTATCCCTCGCCGCATCACTCGGCCCGGTCCGGCTCGGTCCGGCTGATCGTGTTGCACACGACCGAGGGCGCGCAGACGATCGAGTCGCTCGCCAACTGGTTTGCTAACCCGTCGGCGAAGGTCTCGAGTCACGTCGGCGCCGATAACAAGCGGCAAGGGACGATCGCCGAGTACGTGCGGCGGGACCGGGCCGCGTGGGCGCAGGGCAATTACAACAGCGCGTCGACCTGTATCGAGATGTGCACGCCCGCGGGCGCGGCTAACGGCTGGTCTCGGTCCTACTGGCTCAACAGCCAAGGATGGCTGCTGGATAGCTGCGCCGAGTGGATCGCCGAGGAGGCCCGCCACTACGGGATCCCGATAGTCAAGCTGTCGGCGTCGCAAGCGCAGGGATCCGGCCGCGGCCTGTGCGGGCACGTCGACATCCAACCGCGGGACCGCACCGACCCCGGCCCCGGCTTCCCGTGGGATTACGTGATCAGTAAGGCCGCGGGCGGGAAGCCCCCCGCGTCGGCCCCCCCGAACGCATCGGAAGGTGACAGGATGACTCCCGCCGTCGTGTATTTCAAGAGCGAGATTTACCGCGCGTGCCGCGGATCCGATCAGCGCGTGTACTACAGCGGCCCGGACACTAAGGGCGCCTGGCATATGGTCGACCCCGGCTCGAGGTCGATCTCGGGCGTGTCGATGGCGGTCTCGCCCGCGGGTGACCTGACTATCTGCTACGTCAACGGCGCCGGGAACATATGCAGCTACCAGCGCAAGAGCGGCGGCGGCGGGTGGGCCTGGTCAAACCAGGGCGGTAACGCGAAATGAGCGTCGGGCTCGAGTACGCCCCGGCCGCCGTGCTCGGCGCCCCGCCCGAGGCGCCCCTCTACATTTACCGGGGCGACTCCCGCACGTGGGTATTCCGGCTCTGGGCCGACCCGGAGCGGACCGAGCCTTACGACCTCGCCGGGGTCGACGTCGCCGCGCAGATTCGCCGGGATCCCGACGCCGCCTCGGCGGTCCGGCTCGCCGTCGAGGTCGCGCTACCGAACACGGTTACGTTGCACCTATCCGCGCAACTGTCGAGGACGGCGCCGACGGGCCGATGGGATATGCAAATCACGTGGCCCGACGGCCGGGTGCTCACCGTGGTCCGGGGCCGCGTCGCCGTCACACCGGATGTGACCCATGAGTGAATTCGACGTGATCGTCCCGAGGCCGCCCGGCGCGGTCGACGTGATAACCGGGCTACCCGGCCCGCAGGGGCCGCCCGGTCCCGAGGGACCGCAAGGCCCCGACGGGCCGCCCGGCGAGGGCGCGCTAGGGACGCTGATAGTCGGGAGTTTCGGCGCGCAACGCCAACCGAACGAACTGCCCCCCGACGGGTTTATCGAGGCGAACTGGGATGGGCTCGGCCGCCCGATCAATGACGTACAGATCGAGCTAGGGTGGTCGCTGATTTACGACCCGGACGGGTCGCTCTGGACGTTCGTGGGCGAGGTATCGCCGAACGGGCAACCGTGGATTACGCCCGGGATCCTCCAGGCGCCACCCGGCCCGCCCGGCCCGCAGGGACCGGCAGGCGGGCCGGGCGCGCAGGGACCGGCCGGACCGCAGGGCGCCCGCGGCGAGATGGGCGCGCAGGGGCCGCTAGGCCCGCAGGGCATACCGGGCGGTCAGGGCGCCCGCGGCGAGATGGGACCGGCCGGGCCGGGCGGCGCGCAGGGGCCGACCGGGCAAACCGGCGTTCAAGGCCCACCCGGGCAGGACGGCGCCGCCGCGATCATCGTCGGGCAATTCGGTATCCAGCGGACACCCGAGGAGCTACCGCCGACCGGCTATCTGCCGATCGATTGGGATAGGCCCGGCCAGCCCGCCTATCAGTGCCGGATCGGCGACGCGCTGCTTTATCACCGCGAGGGCGACCCCCGGGACGGCGACCTATACGGGTTCGTAAGCCAGGTCAACACGCCGCTTGGATGGGTTGAGATCGGGTCGATTCTCGGCCCGGCCGGACCGCAGGGGCCGCCCGGCATCGACGGCGAGCAAGGGATCCCGGGGCTAATCGGTCCCGAGGGCGCCGAGGGGCCGCCCGGCCCCGTCGGTCTGCTCGGCCCCGAAGGGCCGCAGGGATTCGAGGGGCCGCCCGGCCCGCAGGGCGAGGCCGGACCGCAGGGACCGGCCGGGCCGACCGGGCCGACCGGGGCGCGCGGCGCCGACGGCGAGGTGACCCGCGTCGAGCTGAACGCCCGGCCAGCGTTCTACTCACTGTCGCTCGGCCCCGGGTGGATGGACGGGTCGGCGGGCGGCGTCGAGCCCCCGCTACGGTTCTACTATCACCGCGGCGTGTGCTGGATTAGCGGTTATGTGCAATGGGTCAGCCCGGGAATGCCGATCTCGGGCTCGGTCATCGCCGGGATCCCTATCGGGTTCACGGCCCCGACCACGATTTACCCGTGCGCGGCGATACAGCTCGGCGGGCCGGGGCGGGTGATCGCAAACGTCATGATGGCGACCGGCTATCAGCTACAGCTCTACACAAGCCCGTCGGCCGACTGGCCGGGCGCGACCGGGCTAAGCGTGGTATTCCTCGACTCGATCCGGTTCGTGCCGATCACCGCGCCGCCCGTCGGCCAGCGCGGGACCGGCCCGCGGCTCGCCGTCCCGCCGCCGCGGTTCACGCTGCCCGGCTAGCCCGCCGATGCGCGTTGACTGGCGAGGCGTCGCCGCCGTGCTAATCGTGGTCGGCGTGTTCGCCGTGCTGATCATCGGCTCGATCGGCGCCATACTCAACCGCGGGCGCGAGGTCACGACCGAGGACATAGCGACCATATCGGCCGTGCTCGGGACCGCCATCGGCGCGGTCTCGGTCTACCTCGGGACCAAGAGCAACCGCAGGCCCCCGCCCGACACTAAATCGAAACCCCCCGATGACGGATGACGCCGCTACGGTGGGAAGGGCCGAGACAGGCCGCGGGACGCGCCCGGCTAGCGCAGGGACGCCGACCGCGGCCCGCCGCTTGCGAGTACCCTCGCGGCAGCGGCGAGCCCGGAGAATCGCTCTCAGGGCCGCGGCGCAGTTGGACCCCGACGGGCCGGGTTAGGACCGGCCCGGGGGGCGGGATCGAACTAGAAAGGACACAGCTATGACGTCAAGGATCCGCGGCGGGTTCCGCCGAATTCTGATCATCGGCGCCGCGCTGCCCGCGGTCGCCGGGCTGGCCCTCGGGCTCACCGCGGCGTCGGCGTCGGCGGCGACCACGGCGCCCGCCCATCACCAGAGGTGCGACGAAATCCTCACCTACCAGCAAGAGGGATTTTTCGGCGGCGGGCGGCTCGTGATCGTCCGCGACGTCTGCCCCGGCGTCGAGGTATTCCGCGCCCGGCATCACACCGAGAACCTCTTCTACCAGACCGAGCGTTTCGGGTTCCTACAGGATCACTTCGCTCGCGACGTGCGCGACGTGCGCGTCTTCTAGGCCCTAGCACGCGAAAGCGCGCCGTCCCGAGGTACGCCGGGGCGGCGCGCTTTGCGTGGACCTACACGGGGCCGAGCCTACATGTACCGCACGACCCGCGCGATAGCGGCGGCGAGGGCGGTCCGGTCGGCCCCCGCATCGTGGACCGGGCAGTAAGCCCGGTCAACGTCGAGGCCCGCGTCGGTCGCCACGTCGGCCCGCATGAGGTGCTGCCAGCCCGCGGCGGTCTCGACGCAGAAACGGGGCTCGGCATGGTGTAGCGCGTCCGGGGCGACCGGGCAGAAATACCGCAGGCGCCCGTCATGCCCGGCCGACCGGGCGTGCTCGACCTCCTCGCCGACGCCGGGCACTAGCGGCAGCAGACAGTAAGCGCACGGGCCGAGGTCGACGCCGCTCATTCCGCGCCGCCCTCGGGAGTGGCCTTGAACCGGACGTCGACCGAGGCCCGGTCGAAACCAGGCCCCCGCCGCGCCGTCGGATAGACCGTGACCTCGACCAGCAAGCGCACGATGGCCCGCTTACGCGGCAGTGTCAGCGATGCCCACACGGCGAGGGCGGGCGCGTCCCTGAATTCGGCGAGCGGGTCCGGCTGGTCGGATACGGCGAGCTGCGCGTCGATGACCGCGAGCCGGTCGCGTATCTCGCGCAGGCCCTCGGCCAGATCGTCGTTATCGATGGTGCCCGCCGAGTGCATCCTCATCTGCTCACGCTTAGCCGTCCGCAGGCGGCCCGCCTCGGCGCGCAGCGCGGGCGCGTTAACCCCGGCCCGCCGCGGCGGCGGTTTAAGTGCCGTCTTGCCGTGCAACTCGAGCCATGCCAAGACCGCCGCCTCGACGCACTCGTCTAGGTGCTTACCGTTCCGCCGCAAGTGCCAGCCGTTATTACGGCACCCGTACCCGAGGCCCCCCCGATGCTTGGCACCCGTCGAGTAAAGAACGTCATGGCAGATACCGCACAGAGCGATCATCGATAGCAGGTGCTTAGGCTCATTACCCGTCGTGTTGCGCCGGACCGGATCCTCGAGTTTGGCCTTGAGTTTCTCCCACGTGTCCCGCTCGAGGATGTGAGGCCAGGGCGCGACCGTAAGCTCGCCGCCGTACACGGCGAGCCCGGCGACCGCAGGCTTAATCAGCGCTTGCCGTAGTTTCTGGGCGGTCCACGGTTTACCCGTCACGGTCACGGCGCCGCGTGCCCGCCAATCCCGGGTGATGGCGGCGAGGGTAATGTCCCGGTCGAGAATGTCGGCGACCGCCGCTAGGATCAAGTCTTTCTCGTCGGGCACGATCATTAGCGTCCGGTGGTATTTCTCGGTATCGGCGACGTGAGCGTAACCGAACGGGCGCAGGCCCCCCTGATAGGTCTGCCCGAAGTAACGGGCCTTAGCATCGCGGACCCGCCGCGACGTGTCGCTCGAGGACTTGTGAGCCTGCGCGACCATGACCCGCGCCATGAATATCTCGCCGTCGTTACCGCCGTTTGTCAGTGTCAGGCTTCCCGTGAGGGACCGCGCCGAGGCGGCGGTCTGCGCGCAGGCGTCGAGCAAATCCTCGAGGTCCCGCGGATCCCGCAGGGCGCGGTCGAGATCCTCGGCGAGCACGGCCGAGGCGCGGCGTGTCTTGAGGTCGGCGATCACCGATTGCCAGCCCGGCCGGATCACCCGCATAACCGGGCGGCCCGTGTCGGGATCCCGCACGATCTCGCCGCTTGCGTTGCGGACCGCGCGGCGCTTGAACGCCGACGCCGGGGCCATCTTCCCGCCGACCCGGCGCGGCGCGTCATTCTCGACCACGACCCGGCTTACTATCCAACCGAGGCGGATCGCCTCGGCCCGTAGCTTTGCCTCGCGCCCGTCGAGCGCTTCCTCGGTCCGTGAGTCGGAAAGCCGCAGGTAAAGGTCTGTTGTGGGCATGTCTAGCATTGTGTATGCTCCTCTAGGTGTTGTCAACGCGACCTGTGAAGCAGCATACACACTCTGACCGGGGAAAGCGAATGGCCCCGGCGCCCGGGAAGCGTGGGCGCCGGGACCTCTCGACCGGCCCGCCGCAGGACCCTTGCGCGGCAGAAAAGGCCGGGAGTCTAGGGCACGACGTCAAGCGTTACCGGGCTGATCGTCCTACCGCCCGGCAGGAAACAAACGGCCCCGGTCCGCCCGGTCACCCGCACGACGGGCGGCGTCGGCGCTGGTTTGGCGGTCGGCGTCGGCGTCGGCGCCGCGGCGATATGCGCGGCCGGGGCGGGCTCGGCGGGCGCGTTCCGGGCTGGCCATATCAGGAGGGCGACGGCGACCAGGGCGAGCACTACGATCAGCGCGCCCCACCGCCCGCCGTGGTGTGCGTTCGGGTCCGGCTGGGGTACCAGGTGAATACCGATCTGGAATTTATACCCGTAGGGCATGGCGATGTCCTTTCATGCGTCCGGGTTTACGCTTTGGGAGCTAGCCCCCGGTCCCGGCAGACTCGGAAGGTCGCACGTCCGGGGCCGGGGGCTGGCTCGCCGCTCTAAGACCGCTTCCCCACGGTCTAGGGCAGGAATTGGGCGTTATGGGCGGCGCACTCGTAAGCGGGCGGCCCGAGCACGGCGCGCAACTCGGCGCGGCCCGCCTCGGGAATGAACAGATCAACGGGCGTGTCTGCGCCGAACCGCCAAACACGCCAGATTGCCGATATGCACCCGAGCGGATCGGTTAGCCATTCATGCAGTCCCACGGTCATCACCTCCCCTCTGTGTAGCGTTTCGCTCACGACGATAGACCCCCTACAGATACACGTCTACCCCCTATCGGGCGTGGCGAGTGGCTACAGACCCGCCCCCCGGGCTAGCATGCTGGTCATGGCTGGTTACGTGAAAGGGACCGATGTGCGACGCGAGATGACGCGCATTCGTGAGGCCGCGGCCCGGATCGGCGCCGCCATGCAATCAGACCCGGACGCTGCCAACGCATTCCGCGACGCGACCGCCCTAGAACTGCTCGGCTCGGAGATCAGCGCGGGCGCCTCGGCGTTCCGCGCGTGGTTCGCCGCCGAGCTGGCCGACGAGCGGCACATCCCGCAGACCCGGCTAACCGGGATCCTCGGGCTCAGTCCCGGGCGCGTAGGTCAGCTAGTCCGGGCAGGCCGCCAACGGAAGGGAAACCCGATCGTGGACCCCGGGACTCAACCCCTGCAACCCCCTGTCGTGCTCGCCGTCGTGACCGGATCGCTCGGCGTGCTCATCTGCCACCGACGCGACGAACGGCCCCCGTGGTCGTTCCCGGGCGGCGACATACTGCCCGAGGAGTCGCCCGCCGACGCCGCCGCCCGCCGCGTGCTGGTCGAGACCGGGCTCACCGTCCGGTCGGTCGCCGTGCTCGGCGGCCGGGTGCACCCGCGGACCGCCCGGCACATGATCTATCTCATCTGCCAACCGGAAGACGACCGGATGGTGCCCGCCGTCGATGAGACCGATGAGGATCTCGACCGGGCCGAGTGGGCCGGGCTCGACACGGTTCGCGAGCGCATGCCGGACATGTTCGCGCCCGTCAAGGCGCACCTCGAGGCGACCCTCGGCAGCATCGAGAGATTCTAGCTAGACCGGCGCCGCGCAGGCCCGTCCCCGATCGACCGGGGGCGGGTCTGCTCGCGTATGCGCCGATCATTGGCGTGTGCCGATCATTGATATGTCCGGTTTGGCCCCCACAAGTGTCCTTAGTTTCTGTATGCGAAATACGGTGGCCGCCTACTGTTGACCCGCTATTTATCGCGATGTAATGTCGGGACCGTATTACCCCGGTCGGGTCAAGGACCCGGCCCGACCTGGGGAAACTACCGCCCGAATGGGAGGGCGTTAACTACCCTTGCGCCTCACCGGAGGTCGTAAAAAACCGGCAGCACAGTCCCCGCCCGTGCCGCTGACCCATCGCTAGGCCCCGCCCTGCGCGTGCCCGCGGTCCCGAGGGGACTTACCCCCGACGACCGCCGACATGGGAGGGCTCTGCCGTGCCCGCTGCGCTTTACGACCACGTGAAACTAAGGGCCTGGCGAGATGAGGCCAGGCTTACCCGGACCGAGGCCAGCCATAGGGCGGGCATCGCGTACCCGACGCTCGCCGACCTCGAGGCGGGCCGCTACCGTAACCCGTCGCTCGAGCTGCTAACGCGGCTCGCCGAGGCATACGGGCGCCCGCTCGCCGAGCTGCTACCCGGCGCCGCCGTATGACCGCCGAGCCCGGCCGAAGTGTCCACGGTGGACACCTCGGCGCCCCCGCCGAGCCGACCGACCGCGAGGAGACGCTCGAGGAGTGGGCGCGGCGTATCGCCGCCGAGGCCCCGCCGCCCGATCAGGCGATGCTAGACCGGCTCGCCGTGCTGCTCGCCCCGGGCGGCGATCATGCCTAGCCCGCCGCCCGCCCTCATCCCCGCCGAGGGGATCTCGCGCCGCAACTACGGGCGGAATCACTCATACAAGATCGACGGGCTCAAAGTGCCCGGCGTGACCACGATCACGGGTCATTTCAAGTCGGGCGCCCTGGTCGAGTACCCCGGTAAGCAAGTCGCTAACTACGCCGTAGACAACTGGGGGCGCCTCGGCGAGCTGCCACCCGCCGCCCGGCTTAAAGAGCTACTCGGGTCACGGTGGGCCGACCGGGACGCCGCCGCGGGCCGCGGGACGCTCGTGCACGCGATCGCCCGCCGTCTGCATGAGGGCGAGACCGAGGTCCCCTATCCCGAGGAGCTAGCCGGGCACGTCGAGGCGTGCGTCGACTTCCTCGACCGGCTCGAGCCTAAGATCGTCGCCGCCGAGCTGATCCTCGGTAACCGGACCGTCCGCTACTGCGGGACGCTCGACCTGATCGCCGACCTCGGCCCTATCCCGTGGGACGGGACGATCATCCCGCCCGCCCGCTGGCTACTCGATCTCAAGACAGGCCGCTCGGGAATCTGGCCCGAGACGGCGCTACAGCTCGGCGCCTACGAACACGCCGAGGTGTTCCTCGGCGAGGACGGCGCCGAGCGGCCTATGGAGTGGCTCGAGATCGAACGCTGCGCCGCCGTGTGGATCCGCGGCGACGGGTGGGACCTGATACCCGTCGATACCGGCCCCGACACGTGGGCCTATTTCCAATATCTCGCTTGGCTCTATCACCAGGAGGAGGCGCGGAAAGAGTGGGTCGGCGTAGCTGCCGGACCCTGGCCGACTCAAGGGGGGAATTAACCGACATGACCGCTACCCGGCGCACGCGCGCCGATGAGGTCTCTATCCGCGAATGGGCCGCCGAGCTTGAGGCCGCCGCGGCGATCGCCCGGACGCTGGCCCCTACCGACTTCCTGCCGCTCACCCTGAAACGCTGGTTTCGGGATGACCACGGGCGGCCCCTCGACGGCAAGGACGGGCGGCCCGGTCAACTCGACCTCGAGGCGACCACGGCGACCGCCGCCGCGGCGATCATGACCGGGGCCGAGCTAGGGCTCAAGCCCGGCGCCGCGCTCCGGTCAATCGCCGTGATCAATAACACGCCCGCACTGTCGGCGCTGACCCTGCGGGCGATCCTCCAGAATGCCGGTCACGATATCTGGGTGCTGCCCGAGTCCGGGCCTACCCGGGCGATTGTCCGCGCCCGCCGTGGCGGATCCGAGGACGTACAGCAATCAACGTGGACTATCGACCGGGCTAAGACGGCCGGTCTGTACCCCGGGCAAGAGCGCGGGCAGTGGCGCAAGAATCCCGGCGCGATGCTGGTAGCCCGCGCGACCGCCGAGGCGGCCCGCTACGTCGCCGCCGATGCCATCCTCGGCATCCCCTACACCGCCGAGGAGCTTATCGACCAGATCGAGGGCGGCGAGCCCATGCTCGCCCTGGTCGCCGCGCCCGCTAACGGCGACGGCGGCGAGCCCGTCGGCCTGGCCGCCGAGGTCAAGAAACCCCGCACGACCAGGCGAAAGACCGCGGCGCCGCTGCCCGCGCTGCCCGCCGCGCCGCCCGCCGAACACGATCGGGTCGCCGCCGCCGCGGCCCGCCCGGTCCCGCCCGACGACACGCCCCCGACGCTGATCAATGACCAGCACCGCAAACGGCTACACGCGGCACTGCGCGACCTCGGGCTCGGCGCCCCCGAAAACCGCGACGACGCGCTCAACCTGATCAACGGGTGGATTGAGGGCCGCGTCGAGACCACAAGCGACCTGACCGCGACCGAGGCCCGGACCGTGATCGAGAACCTTGAGGCAATGCACAAGATCGCCCAGACCGAGGAGGGCACACCCGATGAGCCTCAACCATAGCGATATCGCACTGATCGCCGAGCGGCTCGACGTATTCGTCTCGACCGGCGACGTCGATTCGGTACGCGCCGAGGATGTGCTCGCCCTCCTCGATGAGGTGCGGATCCTCACCCGGCAGCACAATCACGACGTCAAGATGTTGACCCGCTGCCGCGAACAGCTCGGCAAAGTCGCCGACGACTACCGCGAGGTGATCGCCCGGATTCAGGCGGTCGACGCGCAAGAGGCCGCCGAGACCGAGGCGCCGTGACCGATGAGAACCTCGAGAAACGGATCCGCGCCGGGCTGGCCGACGCCGCCGCCGACGTCGACCCGGCCGGGACGCTCGCCGGGCTGCGCGCCCGCATCGCCGAGGGCCGCCCGATGACCCACCTATGCCCGGCCCGCCGATGCCCCCGGATGGTCCCCGATCACCTGCTCATGTGCGGCGAGCACTGGCGGGTCGTGCCCGCCCCGACCAAACGCGCCGTCAATACCGCTTACGACCACGGCGACGGGCTCGGCTCGCCCGAGCTGATCGCCGCGCAGTCTGCCGCGATCCGGCAAGTTAACCGAGCCATAGGGGAGACCGATGCCGACTAAGCCCGCCCGCGTCGAGGACCGGCAGCTAACCGCCGCGCTCGACCTCCTCGGCTCGACCGGCGCCGATGAGGTCAAAGTCTGGTATTGCGATGAGGAGAAACCCCCCCTGATATTTGTCTGCGCGGCCCGGTGGGGCGGGCGCTGGGAATGCGCCGCCTCGACCCATGTGCTTGAGGCAGTGTTCCGGCTCTGTGATCAGGTCATCGACGGCGGGCAGTGCACCCATTGCGACCGGCCGACCGGGTTTAGCCCCGACCTCGACACGATGCCGCTCGACACGCTCGTCTGCTGGTATCAGTGGGATCCCGAGCTGTCCGAATTCCGCCGCGGCTGCGCGGGCTCGGCCCCATGAAATTCGCCTACGCCGACCCGCCCTACCTCGGCAAATGCGGCAAGTTCTACGGCCATCATCACCCGGACGGCCGATGCTGGGATGACCTGGGCACTCATGCGCTTTTGCTCGAGCGGCTGACGGCCGACTACCCCGACGGGTGGGCGCTGTCGTGCAGCTCGCCGTCACTGCGCGACCTGCTACCGCTCACCCCGCGCGGGACGCGCGTTGCCCCCTGGTGCAAGCCCTA
>Ga0210398_10001284_pt1 | contig 26265 bp, 26 predicted proteins | sample IncBWC4OmetaG_FD_161047 | JGI IMG/M metagenome (GOLD analysis project Ga0210398, IMG submission 161047) | Forest soil microbial communities from Barre Woods Harvard Forest LTER site, Petersham, Massachusetts, United States - Inc-BW-C-4-O | ecosystem: Environmental > Terrestrial > Soil >... | reverse complement strand
CCGGACATCCATTTGCTGCCTCGGGCCACAGGGGCCGTCGCAGAAGATTGAGTTGGTGTTCTCTGCCAGTCCCGAAACAATTCGTAGAGAGCCTCCGGAGTAGTTAGCCCCTTCGCTCAGTCGGCAAGCTCTTTTTGTGCCTATTCCATACCCTGTATCTCTCTGATTCCCTTGATCTTGCCTAACTGTCACGACAGAGGTCACCATCCTACTTGAGTGAATTGTTTGAATGCTGAGTCGAGGAGGAGCACGGGGTGTTACAAAAGCTGAACTCAGCGTCTTCGCGGGCAGGTTCTCTGCAGTTCTGCCCTGGGACCTGGTCGTGGGCATGGGCACAGCGTAGCAAGTCAGTCAACGCATTGCCCAATCGCCAACGGTTACCTTTAAAGCGCCGCTTTCCGTGAAGTAAGCCCGCTGTCCGAGTCGATCGAATACTAGCCACAGAGCGGCCAGGACGGCGAAACTTCCCGCCCTCCTGCACAGGCAGACTGCCAAGTGACCCTCCCGCCGGCGAACCGGATTCAGCCCCTGATCACCGATTCCCCCCTGAATCCGGCGCACCGTGCGTATTGTTCAAATGCAGGCGGGAAAGCAGGGAGCGGGGCGCGCTCGAGAAGAATTCCAGACTGATGTTGGCTCCCACATATCCCAGCGTGGTGTAGTTCCCCATCCGGAACGCATCCTTCGCTCCGTAGCGGCTGGGGTACCAGGCGTAGACGGCCGTCATCGAACCTGCATAGGGCGCGATGAGCGCGGGAACCGAAAAGACGCGATGGCCCTCTTCGCCGCGGCGTGCTGTCAGAGTCGAAATTATGGCATGGCCAAGCCGTGGGAAAATGCCTTTGCATTCGCATCGGTAATACAGCGCGTCTTCCCTGAAGGCTTGTGAAAGCGCGTACCGTGTCGTCGTGCTGACCGCTTCGATGGCGAGGTCGGACCCGAATCGCCTGCCGTAACCCGCGGCGCCCTGCTTCCATTCCGGAGGAGAATTATCTTCCTGACCGATGCCAGCTTCCACGGCGGCAACTCCGATGGGAAGCGGACCGAAGGCGTCGAAGGCATAGTTACGAATCTTCGTTCCCTGTGTCGGACGATTGTAAGTCAGGTCGGAGTGCGCCAAGTTCGTGCCTGCGACTGTGGCAGAAGGATCGCCGGTGTCAAGGGACGACTGCGCCTTTGCCGGCAGCGGGAGGCCTGCAAAATGGACGCCGACGATGAAAGGGAGAATGATGAGGCGCAGCTTCATGCCGGGATCCTCCCAGGTAATTCCCAGAGACAAGTGTTGCAGAGTAGCCACGCAGAAGGATGGTCACTTTTGCACTAAAGATCGAACAATCGCATTGCGGCTGAGTCAGCTGAACGCTATTAACGTCGCTAACAGCTGTCAAGAGGGAGATACTTCGCTTCACAGCTACGCAGCGGACCGCACACTCTTCATGGGTGGATAATCGCGTACTGAATCGGGTTCGAGCAGTGGGCGCATTTTGTGTTGCGCGTGGACGCCGCGTTCTTGTCCAGAACCTGTGGGAAGGTCCTGAGGCACTCCGGACAGGCGTACGGTTCTCCCGCGGGATCGTGCCCGTTTGTGGGAATCCAGATGGGCGTGTCGGAACGCAGGGAAAGACGAACCGCTCGCGATTTCTGTGAGTGCGTCATCGCTTCTATCGCATCCAGCAACAAATGCGGCCGGTGGCACCCCTTTTCATAAAAGGCATCCGCTGCGACGCCCGCCGGTATTGTCGTACCTTCGAACCCGCCGCTCATGGCCACTACGCGAATGGACGGAAATCGGCGTCGGACCACGGATAGCAATTCAAATCCCGACATGCCGGGCATAAACAGGTCCGAGAGAATAATGTCGGGAATCTCACTCCTGATAGCGCCCAAAGCAGAAAAACCGTTCGGGGCCGTCCGGGTCGCGTAGCCAAGGGCGGTAAATATGATCGACATGTTTCTGCAAATCAGCGCATCATCGTCTACAACGAGAAGTCTGACCTTTGGGTTGAGCATCGCTCACCTCAGTGCGAACATCCAACCGAACTCGGACCTACAGTGTCCCATCAGGCCGGTTGTGATACTGGTCAATATGGCACGCTCGATAGCGGGTAAAACCAGCGAGCGGCAGGGTCCTTTCCCAGGCTCAGACGGCAGAAACCGAGTGGCAAGCTGAAACCATAGCCGGCAGCTACTGCTGCCGTGACTGGATTTATCGTTCTTCGGATTTGTGTGATCGGACATTCCGGTCGGGTTGTCCGTTTACGCGCGGCGGCTCCAGACGCACTTAAATGTGAGCACAATTGCACAGTCTGGGAACTGAGGTGATGGAATACTCTGCGTGCGGACCTCCCTCGGCATCCCCAGGCCACGATGTGCGACTTGGAAATCGGCCTCGTCTCATTGGGGCAGGCAGTCGAAGTGTGTGGCAGTGTCGAAGATTGCAAGGGTCCGTCCGGGGGTTGTTGGTGGACTGGAGAGAAGCCGACATGGCATCGACGCACAAGACCGACCGAAGTGAGACCCGGCCCCACAGAGTGGGCGAGTTCTTTCGTTCTTTGTCCTCCGACGCTTTACGGGAACTTCAGGCATACGTTTCTCTGGTGTGTTATCCGGCGAACACGGTGCTGTTCGAAGAGCAGCGGGAAGCCAACAGCATCCTGATTCTGGTAGAAGGCTGCGCAAAGATATCGGTGAACTCGAGCGATGGGAAGCGGCTGATCCTGTGGATCGCAAGGCCGATGGAGTTGTTGGGGCTCACGTCTGTGCTGCGCGGCAGCTGCCATGAAGTGACGGCGGAGACTCTGCATCCGTGCAGGATCGCATCGATTCGCCGCCAGGAGTTTCTCGATTTTCTGGTGCGGTATCCCGCTGTTTACCAGGGCGTGGCACGCGAGTTAAGTGTGGAAATGAGTCGAGTGCGCGAACAAATGCGGATCATGGGCTTATCATCGTCGGCCTCGATAAAACTGGCGTGGCTCCTGCTGGAGTGGTCGGCAGACGGCGGACGCACAACCGGGCAGGAGACCAGCGTCAGCGTTCCTCTGACGCACGAAGAGATGGGGGAGTGCATCGGGGTGACGCGGGAGACGGTCTGTCGCGCAATGGCCGATCTGCGACAGCGGCGGCTGATCAACCAGGATGGCTCGGCGCTGATCATTACAAACCGATTTGCCTTGGAATCTTTTGCTCAGGGGTTGCATCAGGGAACGCCGCGAGAGGCTTCTGCGACGGTCAATCGCGCCGGCCGCGCCGGGTTTCCAGGCACTCTTCCACGAGGAGTGACGGAAATAACCGCTGGACGTCGACGTCTGAATTGAGGCTGGATCATCGATCGCCAAAACGCAAAACCAGATGCCGTGCTGACGGTGAATCTATAATAATCCGAAGCTCTCCTTGTTCACGTTGAGCGTGGATGCGTTTGCCAGTGCGTCGCACCCTGGCTGGCAAGGTCGATCCGGAAAGGGCTGTCGGAATGGTTGAGCTGAAGAAGCTGCCTTTTGACGCCGGGGCCTTTCTGGCGAGCGCCGGGCTGGGACGGAAAATTGTTCAGCTCAAGCCGCGCCAGGTTTTCTTTGCGCAGGGAAATGCCGCCGACTCGATCTTCTACCTGCAGAAGGGCCGCGCAAGGCTCACGGTTGTTTCAACCAACGGTAAAGAAGCTACGATCACGCTGCTCGGTGAAGGGGACTTTGTCGGGGAGGAGTCGCTGGCTGCGGTGGGCGGACTGAGGATGGCAACGGCGACAGCGATCACCGCCTGCACTGGGCTGAAGATCGATAGAGAAGAGATGATCCGCGCCATGCATGAGGAGTCAACCTTCTCCGACCTTTTCTTATCGTTTCTGTTGGCACGGAGCATGCGGATCCAGGCGGACCTGGTGGACCAACTCTTTAATTCCAGCGAGAAACGTCTGGCGCGCATTCTGCTGCTGATGGCGGAATTCGGCAAACCGGGTCAGCAGGCAACGATGATCCCCAAGATCTCGCAGGAGACGCTCGCGGAGATGATCGGCACCACACGATCGCGCGTGAGCTTTTTCATGAATCGATTCCGAAAGCTGGGTTTTATTCAATACAACGGCGGTATCCACGTCCACAAGTCGCTGCTGAACGTGGTTTTGCTTGACCCATCGCCTAACAAGAGGCGTAGTGACTCTTACCCGGAAGCATAGCCAGAAAAGATATGTGTGCGGTTGCGCATCGGATGTAAATCTGGCCTTCCGGTAAGGCGGGGTTCACCCGCCTTACCCGAGGCATGCACACGGATCTTATGCGTGTACGGGAACGGCGATCTTGTGGAAGGTCGAACTAATAAGCTCACACGTCTGAACCCTGGGGGTTCCATCGGTGACTTTCGAGAGACTTTTCACCACTTCAGGATAAGCGCTGGTGTTGTAGGCCTCTGCATCCGCCTTGTTGTCCCACAGACTGATGGCCGTTACATCGAGCCCATTTGCGCTGGCGATTGTAATTTCGTCCCTGAACCCCTTTTGTTTGCGCAGCAAAGGGAGAACCTGGCTCTCGAACAGGTGGCCGTACTCAGAAAGCATATTGGACTTCAGACGAACGGAGACATTGCGTGCGAACATAGGTCCTCCTCAAGAGGCCATTGTTAGCTAAGAAGAGAGAACTTCAGATGGGCTGACTTAGTTCAGGAGACCTGAAAGAGGAGGAGGTGTAGTAACCGCCTCATCTCCGACTCTACGCTGAACAGGCAGCTTTGTCCATCGCAGCAAAAATGAACAAAGTTTCACGGTGGCTCGGCTCGAGTCTCAGTTAACGCTCGGGTTGCGTCACCGATATTCGCTGCAACGCGCTCTATCGAAAGACGCCAAGCAGGTAGCAAACCAGCAGGATCACCAGCACGGTGCCGAGTCCAATACCGCCGCCCCCGCGATAGCCCCACCGGTTGTACCCAAAGTATCCTCCACCCAGCCCGAACACCAAAACCAGAATGATGATGAGTATCAGCATTGCATTCCCTTTTTCGCTCTCATCCCGAATGGGTAGTTACGCGACAGCTTTAATTTCACCCGGCGTCTGGACCTCGACAAGTTCGTCGAAGAGCGAGCGGTACTGAATCATCGCGGTTCGCAGGTCTTCCGTGCTTGCTTCGTCTCGCCCCAGCCGCATCGCGATACCGTGCGCGGACCGGTAATACTCCACCAGGCGGGGATGGTTGACGGAGATGTCGGCCGCGCGCTGATCGAAGTCGGCGACAGGATAACCGCGCGCCTTCAGGAGCGCAGAGACCAGCTCATCGGCTTCCGTGACCGCGCCCTTCGGGTGATCGACGAAGCGCGATTGCGTCACGCGCCAGTCCGCTGTGAAGCGCTCCCGCTCTGCGGTGCCCAACTCTCGGATCTTCAGCCCTTCCACCCGGGTCTCGCGATCCGCCAGTTTGGCCTCGGCCTTGCGTTCGGACCCATGCGTTACAACAGCCTGCTCGTATTCCGGCCCGAAACGAGCGCGCAGACCAGCAGTCGTCTTTCTGCGCTTTCGCACGTATAGCGCAACTGCAACCACCATGATCAGAACGATCGCCACCGCGCCCGCGATGAATCTCGGATTTGTCAGTTCAGGAATCATTGCACCCTCCAGGGTGTTGAATGCTGGCCGTGGAAAAGGTCAGGTTTGAGACGCCTCGCCGCTCTGCCAGGGCATTCAACACAGCGAGTATGGAACAGGGAGGTTCACTAAAGCTGGTCAGAAACGCTCAGCTGGCTGCATGAGAGAAGAGATTGTTGCGCCGGCTGGCGCCCGAGGAATTTTCGGCCTTCAGTCTCCGAGTTAGCGGGAGGCCGCCAGTAGCTCTTCAATCGCTCTCCGCGGCTCGCCGCAAAAAGGCCACCGGCTCGATGAACGCCGTGAATTCGCACATGGGACCACCAAATCAACAGGCCCCAAGCCGGATCGGTAATTAATGAGCCCGCCCGGACTGAGCAAAAGTGATCAGTAATGATGACGCCAACTGAAAGATGATCCGCTTAGCCTGGGAATCGCCACGAATGCTTCGGAGAGAGGTACACGATGTCCAGTCCCAAACCGAAAATCCTCATCGTCGACGATGAAGCACCGATGCGGCTTGCTCTTTCGGCCATCCTGAACGAATTTGAATACAGCGTGCAGACCGCTGACGACGGCTTTTCCGCACTGGCCGAGATTCGGCGCGAGATTCCGCATGTCCTGATTGCCGATCTCCATATGCCGCGCATGTCCGGCTTTGAGTTGCTGTCGGTGGTTCGTCACCGGTGTCCTGCAATTCAGGTGATCGCGATGAGTGGCGCCTATGATAGCGACCATGTGCCGCCAGGCGTTGCTGCCGATGCTTTCTATGAAAAAGGAACCCATCCGGGCCTTCTGTTCCGGCTTGTGAAAGCAATGTCGCAGTCGGCATGGCTATCGATGCCGGATCGCCCAAACTCGACGGCGCCCATCTGGATTCCACGCAATGGGCATGACCCTGCTGGAGAGGAGTACGTCATGGTTGCCTGCACGGAGTGCCTCCGGACGTTCCCCCAGGTCCTTAGCAAAGGTCTCGAGGGAATCCAGCAGACCAACTGCATCTACTGCTCCAGCCCAATCCAGTATGCAATTGTCCAGCCGGCGCACCTGGTGTCCCCTCACACTTTTCAACAGAAGCTTGGTGCGGGCTCGCCCGCCGCTCTGCGGGCCTCGAATCTCTACTTTTAGATCCATGACACGAGTGGGGCACCGGTGCCGCTTCGCCCTCCGGGCCGCGAACGTGATGCAGAAACTCCGGCCGATAGCCAGGAGCACCGGACAAGCCGGCAGGGTGATTCCGTAGATCCTGCACGCACTCTCCCTGGCAACCGGGGCAGGAATCCAGCACTCCGACACATCGTGCCGAAGCTCTCCCGATCGCGATGGATCCGGCTGCTGCTGAAGTCCGTTGGCCCGGGCGTGATCACCGGGGCCGCCGACGATGACCCATCCGGTATTGCAACGTACACCGTTGCGGGCGCGCAGTTCGGAACCGGGCTGCTTTGGACCGCGGCCCTGACGTGGCCTCTGATGGCCGCCGTCCAGATGATGTGCGCACGCATTGGCAAGGTGACCGGGCAGGGCCTGGCCGGGAATCTGAAGGCTCGATTTCCGACATGGCTGCTCTACGTGTTCGTTATTGCTTTGCTTGTAGCCAACACGATTAACATCGGCGCGGACCTGGCAGGCATGGCCGATGCGGCCGCCATGCTGTCGCGGATCGATTCCCGCATCTTTGTCGTGATTTTTGCTGTCCTGATCTCCTGGGCTACGGTGCGACTCCGCTATCAGCAGATCGCGAACACGCTCAAGTGGCTGGTGCTGGTTCTGTTTGCCTACCCTATAACCGCCTTTGTGGTGGGAGTTGACTGGCGCCAGGTCGCACACGCTACCTTTGTGCCTTCGATGCCGCACAGTGGAGCCGAATGGTCGATGCTGGTGGCGATTCTCGGTACGACCATCAGTCCGTATCTCTTTTTCTGGCAGGCCAGCGAAGAAGTGGAAGAAGAAAAGGCGGCAGGCCAGAGCACCCTGGCGATGAGGAAAGGAGCCTCGCTGCAGGAACTGGAGATGAGGAATATCGATGTTGGCGTGGGCGCCTTTTTCTCCAACATAGTCATGTTTTTCATCATTCTGACCACGGGAATCACCCTCAACCGCCACGGCCTGACTCACATCGAGACCACCCGCCAGGCCGCCGAAGCCCTTCGGCCCCTTGCCGGCAGGTTCGCCGCAACCCTGTTTACCCTGGGCATTGTCGGGGTCGGTTTTCTTGCCATTCCAACCCTGGCGGGCTCCTCGGCGTACGCCTTCGCGGAAACCCTGGGTTGGCGCCAGGGACTGAACCGGAAACTCAAACAGGCACGCTGGTTCTACGCCCTGATTCTGCTCTCAACGGCGGTCGGAGTGGCTCTGAATTTTGCGGGCGTTAACCCGGTGAAGGCGCTCTACTGGACGGCGGTGATCAATGGATTGCTTGCGCCGTTCCTGCTGGTCGCTATCCTGGTGGTGGCGACGGACAAAAAATTGATGCAGGGGCAGCCCAGCTCGCGATTGGGTTTCTCCATAGTGGCAATAGCCACAATCGCGATGTTTGCCGCCGGCATCGCCATGTTTGTCTTCTAGCGCCGGGATCACACCAGGGCCTTTGCCGCTCCCGTCCAGGCGGAGTGAGCCGAATGGTACAGATTGTTGCTTCTGTCCGTGCGACGGTAGCTATGGATCATTCCGCAAGGGCGTCATCGGGAAGAGTTCCGAATCCCGCTCCGATTGGCAGGCGAGCCTTCCCCACAAGACCCAGTCAGAAATGGCGCAGTAGTTCAACGAAGTGTCACAAGTGAACAAGGTGAATTTATGGTGAAGTTCAATGTTTTTGCATTAGCCGCGGTTGCCGGAATCTGCCTCGTGGCAGCTGCTCCCTCAGCCAAGGCTCAGGTGGTCGTCAGCGTCGGCGTCGCCCCCGCATGCCCCTACGGTTACTATGACTACTCTCCTTATAGCTGCGCTCCTTACGGCTACTACGGTCCGGAGTGGTTCAATAGTGGCGTGTTTATCGGCGCCGGACCATGGTTTCATGGCGACGAACATTTCAATGGCCACGTTAATAATCGTTACGATCCGCAGCATGGATACAAAGGCGCGCTGCCCAAGAACGGCGAGAAAGGCCGCAGCAACCCCGCGCCCCGCAACTTCAAGGCAAATGAAACCCGGGATGGTCGCGGCCACACTGCTGACGACAAGCGATAAAAGCCAGATCAGTTTCCTGTTCTATCGCTGAAAAGGCTGAGCTGCCACCTTACCGCCAAAACCGGCCGGGGGGCAGCCGTCGTCTTACGCGAACCGATTTCGCTTCTGGTTAGGGATACCTATGCCGCAGAGCCTGCGTGATCGAGTCGCGGAACTACACAACCTCGCAGCCCACGCCCATGCGGCCGCGGCTACGGCCCATGGCAGGGGGGATTATCTGACAGCTCATGAGCTAACGAAGCAGGCGCATGAGCACTCCGTGAAGGCGCATAAGCTTGCCGAAGAGCTTGCCTATGTAACGTTGCGAGGCGGCTAAATGACCGAGCACGAGAACACCGCGTTCAGCGTCGATGACTTTCTGGCGAAAGCCGGTCTGGGGAAAAAAATCGTTCAGCTAAAGCCGAAGCATGTCTTCTTTTCGCAGGGAACTCTTGCTGACTCTATCTTCTATCTTCAGAAGGGTCGCGCAAAGCTGACCGTGGTTTCGGAAAAAGGGAAGGAGGCCACGATTACTTTGCTTGGAGCAGGAGATTTCGTTGGGGAGGAATCACTCGCCAGCGACGGGGGCCTGCGCATGGCAACTGCGACCTCCATCACCGCCTGTACCGCACTCAGGATCGAGCGCGAGGAGATGATCCTGGTCATGCACCAGGAGCGTACGTTCTCCGAACTGTTCCTGAAGTTTCTGCTGGCCCGCAACATGCGGACCCAGGCCGACCTGGTCGATCAGCTCTTCAATTCCAGCGAGAAGCGACTGGCGCGCATTCTTCTGTTGATGGCGGAATTTGGTAAAGCCGGTGAGCCGGAAATGTTAATCCCGGCCATCACCCAGAAGGTCCTTGCGGATATGATCGGCACCACGCGCTCCCGCGTCAGCTTTTTCATGAATCGATTTCGCAAGCTCGGTTTCATCGAATATAACGGGCGCATTCGCGTGCACCAGTCGCTTCTCAACGTGATCCTGCACGATCAATTGCCCGAGCAGAACGCAGAAAAGCCCGCACTCCCGGATACATCCGTGCGGACGGCCCGGAAGAGACCACCAAAAGTCAATTGAGCCAACTCGATTAGGTTGTGATTCCTCCCAGGATTGTGATCAGCCCGCGAGCAGCAGCGTCTGGCACCCGTAGTCCTGCACTTCCCCGCAATCGCGCGATGGAGTCCAGCCGGGATGGGTGGGCAGAAAGATGGAGAAAACCGTTCCGGTAGAGGGGGAGTGCGCACGGCTCTTTACGTGAATGGAGCCGCCATGTCTGCGCACAATTTCAGAGCTGACCCACAGCCCCAGACCAGTCCCGGTATTTCCCTTGGTGCTGACAAACGGCTCGAAGAGCGTGTTTCTGATGTCAGGGCGAATGCCGGATCCGGTATCACCGAAGGTCACGCGAACGCCAGGCCTCGATCCGTTACGGCGTTCGCGCGTTCCTGCAATGCGGATTTTCAGCGTACCGCCATGCCCGATGGCGTCAAGGGCATTGGCTATCAGGTTCAGGATCAACTGGCGCAGTTCTCCCGCGACGCCGAGGATTGGCGAACATTCCCGGAAATCTCGATCAATCGAGATTTCCGCGGTGGCCAGCCTGGCCTGATAGAGATTGAGGGCCGCGTTCACGACATGGGTGATCTCGACGGACGCCGGTCGATTCGACTCCCTGTAAAATCTCAGATTCTGGGTGACGATTTCCGAAACCCGCGCTAATTCCCGCGATGCAATCTCGGCGTACTTCTGTGACTGGTCCAGCGAATGCGAGCCGCCGATGAGGTAGAGCAGGTTGGTGACCGAGGCAAGCGGATTATTGATTTCGTGCGAGAAGCTGGCGGCGAGACGCGCAGCCACGGCAAGTTTTTCGGCTTTGCGCAGTGCTTGTTCGGCGACAAGCCGCTCGGCCATAAAGTCTCTCACCTGATATTGACGGCCCCGGCCGCGCAGTGCTGACTGGACGGCGCTGATCAAGGTCTCAGGACGAACCGGACGTTCCAGCAACACCAGGTTTCCGAGCGGTTGCCGAGCCAGAGCTTTCCTCAGGTTTTCAGTGTTGACTGCGCCAGCCACGGTAAGCAGGAGCAGAGGGAGATCGGACCATGAAGGTTGGTCGGATATTTGCGCGCCCCATGCGTCGATGTCGGGTAAAGTCAAAACCTCTTCAGCCAAAATTACGGCACCTGCCCCTGCGTTCAACTCCGACCGAGCCATTTCCGAGGTTCTGCAAGGGGCGCAGCCAACGCCGTTGGCGGCAAGAAGAGCGCAGATCATGGCGCCATCTTGTCCCGTGGGCGCAACCACGAGGACTCGGAGCTCGTTTTCGCGGGCCGTCATGGCGCTCTCTGAAAGTCAGCGCGGGAACTGGACCGCTGAAGACTTTCCATCCGCCCACGAAAGGTTGGCGAGCCGGTCAGCACCCCATCGAATTCCGTGAGAACCTCTCCGACGGCGATGACGCCGTTTCTCATGACCAGTTCACGGATGGTGCGCTCATGTTCTCCGCTGCGCTTTTTGATGACGGAAAGTGCCTGCCGCACTTCTCCGGCGGCCTCGAAGTAGCGAAATAACAGGATGGTGTCGGCGAGATAGCTCACATCCACGGGCGTATCGATATTCGTTCCCACGAAGCCAACCTGGGAAACGGTCATGATCGTCGTGACTCCCTTCTGGCTCAGGAACGCCAGCAACTCGTGGAGTTGCATGGCGAGAAAATGCTCGCCGGGCATGGCATTGAGAAAGCCATTCAGGCTGTCAATGATCAGGAGTTTCAAATCGTGCTTTTCGACCAATTGCCGGATTTCGTAGACAAACTGGCCAGGAGACAGCTCCGCAGCATCGACCTGGCGGAGCAACAGTTTTCCGGAATCAACATGTTTTTTAACATCCATCCCCAGGCCCTTTGCCCGGATCACAAGAGTGGCCAGGGTTTCATCGAAGGTGAAAAGCGCTGCACGGTCGCCGCGCTCGACCGCCGAAACCGCGTATCGGACAGCAATGGTGGATTTTCCGCAGCCGGCGGGTCCCAGCAGCAGCGTGCTGGTACCGGTGTCGACGCCTCCACCCAACAGGGTATCCAGGGCGGGAATGCTGCTCTCCAGATGGGTCGGCTGGAAGGCCACCAGGTGCTCGGCGGCCACAAGGCGCGGATACACTTCCACCCCACCGCGCTTGATGCAGTAGTCATGCAGGCCCTCGCGGAACTTTGAGCCGCGCAGCTTCTTTACCTCCAGACGGCGCCGCTTGATGCCGTATTCCCGCTCTGCGCTTTCCATCAGGATCACGCCATGAGCAATGCTCTGCAGTTGCTGATCATGGCCTTCACCGGTGCGATCATCCAACAAGAGCACGGTACATTTGCGCCCGGAAAAATACTGTTTCAGACCCAAAATCTGGCGGCGATAACGGAGGGAATCGCGAGCCAGCAGGCGCAACTCGGAGAGCGAATCGAACACCACGCGGGCAGGCTGCAATCTCTCCACTTCCGCCATGACAGCGTTCGTGGTGTCGGACATTTCGATTTCGGAAGGGTGGAAGACGGTGTACTGGGCTTCGGGCTTAAGTTGCGCCTCATCGGGAGCCAACTCAAACATTTCGATCCCGTCGAGGGACCAGCCATGCGAATCGGCGATTTCCAGCAGTTCAGCCTTCGATTCGGAAAGAGTGACATAGAGACCTTTTTGGCCGCGACGGACGCCCTCCATGAGGAATTGCATCGCGATCGTGGTCTTTCCGGTTCCCGGATCGCCTTCGACCAGATACAGGTGATTGCGGGCGAGGCCGCCTCCCAGAATGTCGTCCAGGCCGGCGATCCCGGTCGCGAATCGCTCCACGGACGTAGTTCTCCCGCTGCTTTGAATACTGGTTCCGTTTCCCGACGTTGCGGTGGAGGTGCTCGGTTTGAAGCTCGAATCCACGGTGAACCCCTCTCGCTCGTACTCAGGATGGCCGCGCCCGGTTCCACTGTTTTCTGTATGGCCGGACGCGACTCCAGGGGGCTTCGAATTCAGGGCTGTTTGTCCCTAACCCGACTTCGTCGAACACTGCTGTGTTCGCGGCTTCCAGGTGATGGAAGCCCCCAGGGTATGGGTACAACGAGTATCCTGCTTTGCCCGGGCGGGTTCTGGTCAGTTTTATACACTCTTGCCCCTATTTCCCGAGGCTGAATGCGCCCGGCAACCAATACCAGGGCAACGCGGCGTTGCGACACTCGGAGACATTCGTAAGGTTGCGTCGGTCTCCCGGCCAGCATTTATCCAGAGAAACGATGGCTTACGCAGCCCCGCTCACGCCCTCGCGAATCAGATGGATCGCACCGAAGGGAACGTCCCACAAGACGTCACCTGGATTAGCCCACCGTTCCAGTTTGCCGACCCGCCCGACTTTGTCGACACGGACGACGATAAACATGCCTTCATGATCGCTGACGCGAACTCTCTCACCTCGGCGCGGCACACGTGGAATTGTCATACGTCGGCAGGTTCTCACGGTTTTTCTCTCAGATACTGTCCATTTTGGACCGCGGCGTAACGTGACGCGATAAGGGGCCGTAATTCTTTCAGAAAGGAAGACTGTTTTCGATGCTCAATATTGCTCACATTCCGAACGCTCCGAAACGGAGAGTATTACCTAATTCTTACCCCCGCTCTATGGTGAAGGGCGGTGTGCGGCATTAACCTCGAGACTGGAGGCGCGCCATGGCAACTCTCATTGCACAACCGCAAAGAATCAGCAGTCCCGAGATAGTCGACCTGGTGCAGGCTAAGTCTGCTGAATTCAATTGGGTGTTTTTTGCGGTAATTGCAGTTTTTCATCTTGGAGCCGTGGCTGCGCTGTTCACCTTTCATTGGTCTTCAGTGTTCGTTTTTCTTGCGATGTGGCTAATTGGCCAGAATGTAGGCATTTCCATCAGCTATCATCGCCAGCTCACTCATCGTGGTTTCACCACACCTAAGTGGCTTGAGTATGTCATGGCGATCTTCGGCACCATGGCGCTGCAGGGCAGCCCTGTCTACTGGGTTGCGGTGCATCGGATGCACCACCAATACACCGACAAGCCTGGCGATCCTCACTCTCCCCGCGACGGCAAATGGTGGTCGCATATGGGCTGGATTCTGCGTGGGTCTCTTCATAGTGAAACGACGATGCTCTCTCGTTACGCACCTGACCTGCAACGCGACCGCTTCTACCAGTGGCTGGCGGTATGGCATTGGCTGCCGATCACCCTGGCTGGGATTGCTTTGCTCGGCGCTGGCACCGCTCTTGGCGGATGGAAGCTGGGTCTCTCGTGGTTGCTCTGGGGTGTGTTTCTGCGGATCTCTGTCGGCTTCCATGTCACCTGGCTGGTCAACTCGGCTACGCACCTGTGGGGTTCACGCCGTTTCAAAACCCGCGATGATTCGACAAATAACTGGTGGGTTGCACTATTGACCGGAGGAGAAGGCTGGCACAACAATCATCATGCGCATCCCGTGTCTGCAAGTCACGGCATGGCCTGGTGGGAAGTGGATTTTAACTACTGGGGTATCCAGCTGTTGGGAGTGCTCGGCTTAGCGAAGAACATCAAGGTGATACGTCCCCGGTCAACTCCGGGGGACAGGACGAATGCGTTCTGAGTCATATCGGGGTATAAGTTCCCTCCTGACTCAACCGTCAACCTTCTACCGTGGTGAGGAGAAAGTCCAGTAGCGTTCTCTCCGCCCAGAAGCCTGCGTCACCTGGCTCGAGTGACAGAAAGGCGCAGTGGCCACCGTGCCGGGTCTCAACCAGCCTGACGCGGCTGTTGGCGAGGAGCTTCCCGCGGGTCTCGGGAGTCATGCGGATGAAGGGATCGTCGAGAGCGTGCAGGATCAGGGTGGGCACCGAAATGTCCTGCACCCAGTTGGAACTGGCCACACTGCGGTAGTAATCGTCTGCGTCCGCGAAGCCTCCGTATCGCGCAACAACCTGCTCGTCGAATTGCCGCATCGTGCGGATCGTGCTGAGGCCGTCCGCGGAGTAGAGATCCGGGTAGAGTTCGACCTTGTGGCGAAAGTGCTTTAGCAGGTCGGCGAGAAACCTGGTCTCGTAAAGGCGGTTCTGCGGTTGGTGCAGTGCGACAGAGGAGGCAACCAGATCCATGAGGGGCGAGACGCCAACGACGGCCCGGAGATAGGACGGCGGCGTGCCGCCCAACTCGCCAGCCAGCTTGAGAACCAGGTTGCCTCCCATGGAATAGCCGACCAACGCGAAGCTACGGATGAGCTGCACGCGAGCCAATTCGGCCATCACAATGGCGACATCCTCTGAGCGGCCAGCGTGATAGATGGACGGAGAAAATTGTTCGCCAGCACCGCAGCTCCGCATATTCATGCGGACGACGTTGCAGCCGGCTTTCCAGGCACGAGCCGAGTTCCCTCGTACATACGGAGAAGCAGAGGATCCCTCAAGCCCATGAACGATGACCATGGTCAGTCGTTCGGTCCGGACCTTGGCGGGTTGCCAATGGCAGTGGCACAGCACGAAACTGGCTCCGCGAGCTGAGCTGGCGGCTTCCACTTCGATGGGTTGACTTTCCGGCTCAGGCAGCGACTCGGTGCGCGGCAGAAAGTTGCCGACAATGGTCTGCAGATGGCCACTGCGCAGGAATCGCCGCGGCACAAAGGGACGCATCCACGGCGACGCTTCGGTGGAGTCGAACCGGTTCTCCCCTTTCATGCTCATGGGGCCCTGATTTTCTCTGCTGCTACTTATCAGGATACGCGTCCTGGCGAAGTGCAGCCGGCTATGTGAAGCACTCGTGACCGTGATCACTCGTGGTGGTGACACTGGCATTCAATTCAACACGGTAAGAACGTCATCCGCAGGAATGCACCGTCATGGTCTTATTGATCTGTGACTTCGTCCAGTTCCTCCAGCCTCGCGTCTTCGCGTGGCCACTCCATCGCCAGCAAACGCTTGCTGCCCTGGCTGGTCGCGGTTGCATTTTTCATGGAGTCGCTCGACACCACCATTCTCAATACCGCTGTGCCCGCGATCTCGGCAGCGCTGCATGTCGGTCCCCTCAGCATGAAAGCGGTTCTTGCCAGCTATACGCTGAGCCTCGCCGTGTTTATCCCGATCAGCGGCTGGGTCGCGGATCGGTTCGGGACGCGGCGTGTGTTCGCCACCGCCATCGGACTTTTCACGCTCGGGTCATTCCTCTGCGGCATATCGGGCAACATCCACGTGCTCGTAGGCTGCCGCATCCTGCAGGGCTGCGGCGGCTCCATGATGGTGCCCGTAGGCCGGCTCACCCTGGTCCGTACGTTCGCCAAAGCTGATTTGCTGCGCACCATGAGCTTTGTCTCCATCCCCGCCCTGATCGCTCCAATGCTTGGGCCCATTGCCGGCGGTGTGATCGTCGGGTATCTGCACTGGCGCGTGATCTTCTTCCTCAACATCCCGATTGGTTTAATTGGACTGATTCTGGTTTATCTCCATCTGCCTGACTATCGGGAAGAGACACATCCATTGGATACAGTTGGGCTGATTCTCTTCGGCTCTGGTATCGCCCTGCTTTCCTACGTGCTGGAGGTGTTCGGAGAACATTCCCTGAGCCCGCGCCAAATCGCGGGCTTGTTGGTACTTTCGCTTGCGCTTCTCGCGGGGTACTGGCTGCATGCAAAGTCACTGGCCTTCCCCTTACTGCAGCTCAACCTCTTCAGGATTCGTACCTTCCGCGCGGCGGTCAGTGGTAGCTTCTTTACCCGGCTCGGCATCGGTGGTGTGCCATTTCTGCTGCCGCTGCTGTATCAGGTGGGCCTCGGTTTCACTCCTGTGCAGTCCGGACTTTTGATCATGCCTCAGGCCATGGCTGCCATGGCGATGAAGAGGGTGATGCCGCGCCTGTTGTCGACCATCGGCTATCGCGGGGCACTCATTTCGAACACTGTCGTCCTCGGGTTACTCCTTCTGCTATTTGCGACGATTGGTCCTCATACGCGGGTTTGGGTCATCGTGCTCCTGGCGTTTTTCTACGGAGCGTTTACGTCATTGCAGTACACAAGCATGAATACCCTTGTCTATGCCGATACCACAGACCAGCAGACAAGTGCCGCCAGTTCGATCGCGAGCACCGTACAACAGATGTCGATCAGCTTCGGTGTGGCTATAGCGGGATTGGCGACGGCATTTTTCGTTCCCGGCAACGGACAATCGGGGTCGGCCGCAATGATCCACGGTACTCACAAGGCTCTTGTGGCGCTCGGAGCCCTCACCATCGTTTCGACGATCGTTTTCCGTACCCTGAAACGCGGAGACGGCGATGCCGTCAGTCACGAAAAAGTCTTTCATCCCGGTGGTTAAACGGCCTGCAACGAAAGTCTGGCAAATGGGGACCCGGCGTCGTGGTTGGACTGCGGACATCCCTCGGCAATACTGGAATGGTCACCGTGCTTGAGATCGTACCCCTTGCCGACGCTTCCTGTTTACGGCCGGAAGTGTCGACAAGAGCGGGTGGTGCGAACCGCACCCGGGAATCGACCACCGCCCCACCGCTCCCGCCGTTACATCGAAAAGCTCACCGCAATGCCGACGCCTGGATAGCTTCGGTTGTAGAGGTAGTAGCCATTGTCGACATAGCTGACATAGACCTGGTCGTTGTCGTACCAGTCGTTGCCCCAGTTGGCCGGCCACGGGTCAACGACACTCAGCCAGTAGCCCTCGTACTGGAAGCGCGGATACCCGCCGACCACCAGGAAGGGCAGGCCCTGGATTCGGAATCCATGGTCAGGGCCGAAATAACTGCGAAAGCGGTCGTCGGGAACGCGATATCCGTGGTAACCGCCGCGCTGCTGCCAGGTGCGATGGTCCGATTGCCAGTTCCCCGCCCGATGCTGCTGCCAGACGGCTTGCTGGACATGCTGCTGTGTCTGGCTCTGCTGTGGAGCGGCAGCGCCTCGCTGTTGCCGCGTGTGCTCCTGCTCCCGGCTGACGGCCGGGCTCTGCATTTGCCGAGCCTCTGTGGCCGGATGCTGGGAGCCGTTGGTTCGCTGCTGCGGCGCCGGAGCGGGCTGCTGCTGCTGTTGCCGAGCGGGTTGCTCCGGCCGGGTTGATGGCCGTGGCTGCTGCTGTTGCTCGTGTGGCTGGACCTGCTTGCTGTCCTGTTTTGGATGATCCTTGTCTTCGGAAGGCCGGTCCTGCGCGGCACATACAAGTACGACCGATCCGACAAGTAATGACACCACAGATGTGCGGATGGTTCCTGAAGCTTTCATAACTAAATACCTTTCGCTGCCTGTTATAAGCAGGTCCGCTATTGCAAGCGGCTGGTGGTTACGTGGTCGCCGATCGATTCACCGGATACGACCAACTCGACTCTCCGGTTCTGCTGCCGTCCAGATGCATCATCGTTCCCGGCGACCGGTTCGGTGTTGCCAAAGCCCTTTGCCGTGACTGAGGCTGTCGCGACGCCCTGCTGCACCAGGTAATCGCGAACGGAGTCTGCTCGATTCTCGGAGAGCTTCTGGTTCATGGCGTCGCTTCCCACGTTGTCGGTGTAGCCGCCGACTTCAATGGCCAGTCCCGGATAAGCCAGCAGGATTCCCGCAACCTTGGCGAGCTTCTCCCGGGCGCCTGGCTTCAGTGTGTATTTCCCTGTATCGAATAACACGTCCGACATATTGACGATAAGTCCGCGAACGCTGTCGTGCGTTTGGAGAATGCTATTGAGCTGATCGGAGAGCTTGGCGCGCAAAGTAGCCTGATCGTTTTCAGCCTGCTGTTGCTTCTCCTCGGCTGCACGTGCCTGAATGCGAGCCTGGTCGGCGTCGGACTGCGCCTGCAGGGCCGTTTGATGGGCCTGGTCAGCGTCGGCTGTGGCCACCGAGACTGCCGTCGCGGATGCAATCTGGTTGGCGGCCAGGTCCGACTGCGCCTTCGCTGCGTCCGCTTGCGCCTTCGCATTGTCCGATTGTGCCCTTGCAGCAACGGCCTGCGCGTTCACATTGTCCGCTTGCGCCTTCTCATTGTCTGCCTGTGCCCTTACATTCTCTGCCTGTGCCTGTTCCTTCTGCAGGGTGGCGGCATCCGATTGCGCCTGCAACGCGACCTGCGTGTCTTTAGAAGCCTGACGCTCGTTCGACAGACGCGCTTCGTCGATCTTCTTTACCGCAACGGCGCGTGCATCTTCCGCCGTCTGGACAACCTGCCGCGAGGTGGCAATCAGTTCCTGCTGCGAAGAGTGGTGGGTCGTCGCCTCGCTGTCCGCTGTGTTCATCAGCGCGACGGCGTGGCGGTAGCTCTCGCCGGCATATTCTTCCGCGCCCTCGGACTGCGCGATTCGCACCGCATTCCGCGCTTCAAAAAATTCCAGGGGCAGTTTGGCCTGCAAGACTACCGGATCGAACTTATAACCCGTGGGGATGTAGCCCCCGCGCTCGAGAAGCTCATACTTCGCGCTGACAGCTTCGCTGGTGCCCTGGGTATCGGCGCGCACGACGTTCTCGAGCACGACGACATTGCTGGGCTGGCGAACCGCGTAGTAAGGCTCTGCAGTGATAATCAGCGCGAAGGACTGCAGATCGGTAGTTGTCTGGAGCTTGCTGCGGTGATTGCCGCCGACCAGCACTTCGCCCAGATTGACCGGCCGACCCTCGGGAGAGATCGCCCACATGACGTAGGTGAGATACTCGCCGCCAAAGGCAGTGGGCTTATCCAGATTGCCGAATTCGGCCGTGATGGCGAGATTGCCTCTCTTGTTTTCTACTTTTGCCCAACCATCGGCCGAAGGCATCAGAGTGGTTCCGGCAAAGTCCACCTTGGTCGCCTGGTTGCGATGCTCATAGTTCACCGCCTGAACCGTTCGGCTGATGACGATCGCCCGATAAGGATTGGGCGAAGACGCCGCATCGGCCAGGGGGACTAACTGCGGAGTGTTCTGCGCAAAGGCGCTCGCACCCAGCATGGTTGCGACAATGAATAACATCGTGCTTTTCACAATTGTTCCTTTGAGGCAGATTGACTGCCATAGTGACTTACGCCGGGTCTGGGAACGGAGCTGGACTCACTGACCGGAGCTATTCGTCGATCGGCTTATCACCGTCGGCCATGCACATACGAGAGGGCATGGAGGTGAAAAATTCCGAAAACGCTGAGGAGCCACAAAACCGTCGCGATAACGACGACTCCATTGAGAATCGACTTGATATTCGATTGCATGGGGATGAATCGGTTCACCAGCCACAGCAGAAGGCCTACGATGATCAGGGTTATAACGACATGGATCAACATACGGTGCTCTCCTTACGACAGGGCCGTGCTGATCGGGTTGTCGGAAGATCCCGATCAGCGATGGTCAAGAGGATTACTGCTGGCCCTGGTTCGCTGCAGCAAGCGTGCCGGCGCGGCCGATCTCCCCGACGACCCGCATAAAGCTGAGCGTCGATCTCGGTGCGGGGACACGGCCGGACAGTATTGACCGGAAGGATGCATCGCGGCCGTAGATGGCGCGTGTGGAATCCACATCCTGCTCCACCACGGCGCCGTCGAGGGTGACTCCCGCAAAGACTCCGTGTGAGCGTGAGTAAGTCAGCACTTCCGTGGTCATCTTCCAGTCCGTTCCCGCCGAGGCGTGGCGGCCCACCGGGCCAGCGGACGCGGACGCATCCCCGCTGAGCTGGAATTTATCACCGAGCAGATGTTGCAAACCGTGGTCATTCATGACGACCATGACGAGGTCAACGCCTTCGACGCCAATCTGCAGGCCCCAACTTCCGCCGCCCACGGAGACGAATGCAGGAGCGCTCCAGCCGTCAGCGGTGCGGCAGGACGCGATGCCGCGGCCATGCTCGCCGCCAACCACAAATCCGCCCTTCACCAGATGAGGAACCACCACAATGCACTTCGCATTCTTCACCACTTCGTCCGGAATGCCTTTGTCCGGTGCATCCATAATGGAGTGTAGAACTTCGGAAGACATTTGCAGACGATCGATCGAATCCTGGCGTCCAGACGCAGCCCAGAGGTTTCCACTCGTCAGCGCAAAGGCGCTAATCAGGAACAGAGGCATAATTTTCATTCGTTTTCCTTTATTTCGGCGGGGAGAAGCTAAGGGAAACACATTTCAGATGGGCTGACTTAGCTCAGAACCAAGAGTGAGGAGATACAGAGAGACTCTGCTCCAAAATGATTAAATCAGAGATGCAACACAATAACTGAGCTAAATTGCTCACATTTGTCCGATTTCCATGCAGGGAGCAAATCGCGCTTGGTTTATGCGTAATGTTTGAGCGTATAGTAGGAGAGTAGGTCAGATTTCCTTCCTCGCCTTCAGCCTTCCCCGCTCTGCTCCAGACGAGCATCTTTCAGGTACGCAACCAGACGACTGGAGCTTCTATGAGCCTCATTAAGAAATCTGATGTGAAGAGCCATCTCTCTTCGGTGAACACTTCCGTTTATCCCTTCGGACTCAAACGGTCAGATACGAACACCGCCGCGAAGACCGACGATCCGGATGCGCAGGCAGAAGTGACCGACATCAGCATCAGTCCCAGCCATCCGATCTCCGCCGAAGCCGTGCCAAACGCCCAGGTCGGAGGCTCCGTTGGTGTACCGGTGAGTAGTAAAAATAACGGCAACGGATCATGGTAAGGCCACCGGCGATTTTTCTGCGCACCGAGTGCCGGTTGCCGGATGGTCTTCATCTCACGACGAAGCCGTTCTCCAGGTCGTGGATGTCCGTGGAGAATGTTGCGCCTGCACAACTGGATCTCGCGGTGCGCGACGCAGGCTGGCACTTCATGTGGATCGAGGCCGCCTGTTCCCGCATTGGATGGGGTTTGAGCGACGAAGCAGCGGTCACGCGAGCGATCACACATGCGCTCATGCAGACGCGCGACAACTTCAATGCGGCGGAACTCAGCTTTGTGCGTGTCTCGCGCTACTTAGGTTTTCATATTGCCAAAGTAACGGTGTACACCCGGCACATACAACACGGCGCTTCGCTCGGCATGGTCGACGGTTTGCCCATCCCGCAGCTCGTATAGACACTAGCATCTCGATCATCGCGGGTTGAGTCGGCTAAAAAGACGGCTGGGATGCCGGCTTTTCTTCGAATGCCTCTCGAGGGTTGCGCGAATAGTGAAAGCAGGGACTTATTGACTCTTTCGGAAATGCTTCACGATGAAGGAGTGGCCGGACTCCCCTTCGCCCCGATTTTAGTCGGCAGTGCAGCGTTGCCGCTGCCCACGCGCATCGCCGTTATCGGAAACTATCTCCCCCGGCAATGCGGCATTGCGACGTTTACGACGGATCTCTGCACGGCCATCGCGTCTGAATATGGCAGTGCTCGTCTCTTCGCAATCCCTGTGAACGATCCGGAATCGAGCTACGAATATCCCGATCGTGTGAGGATGGAAATTGAGCAGGAAGATTTCGCCTCGTACGAACGTGCTGCAGAATTTCTCAATTTCAATGGGAACGATCTGGTTTGTCTGCAGCATGAATACGGCATTTTTGGAGGGCCAGCGGGTAGCCACATCCTGTCGCTCCTGCGCCGTCTGAAAATGCCGCTGGTGACAACACTCCACACTGTGCTGCGCGAACCGGATTTGAATCAGCAGACCGTGCTCGAAGAGATCGCGCATCTTTCCGATCGTCTGATCGTGATGAGCGAACTCGCCTCGACTCTGGTGCAAAGCGTGTACGGCGTTCCCGCAGAAAAGATCGATTTGATTCCTCATGGCGTGCCGGATTTCCCGTTTACCGACCCCAATTACTTCAAGGATTTGTTCGGTACTCAGGGTAAGCCGGTGCTGCTGACGTTTGGGCTGCTGTCGCCCAACAAAGGCATCGAGAACGTCATTCGTGCGCTGCCCGCGATCCTGGCAAAGCATGAAAACGTGACCTACATTGTTTCGGGAGCAACGCACCCTCATATCAGGCGGCACGAAGGTGAGCGCTACCGGGAAGAATTGCAGAAATTGGCCGTCGAGTTAGGCGTTTCTTCTCATGTGATCTTCAACAACCGTTTCGTCAGTGCGGAGGAACTAGTGGAGCATGTCGGCGCCGCCGACATCTACATCACTCCATACCGGCAGGAAGCGCAGATCGTCTCGGGCACACTGGCGATCGCTCTGGGCGCGGGGAAGGCAATTATCTCCTCACCCTACTGGCATGCGCAGGAACTACTCGCTGACGGGCGCGGCATACTGGTTCCCTTTGACGATCCGGCTTCCATTGCAGAGGCGACCATCCGGCTGCTGAATAACGACGCCGAGAGGCATGCGATGCGGAAGCGTGCTTATCTTCATGCGCGAGGCACCACCTGGCAACGGACCGCCCAGGCGTACATGGCAAGCTTTCAACGTGCGCGCACCGAACGGATCCTGCGGCCGCGACCGTCACTGCAGGACATCCTGGCGGCCAGATCGACCGATGAGTTGCCGGCTCTGAACCTGGATCACCTGAGCAACATGACAGACGGCACAGGCATTTTGCAGCACGCCGTGTTCTCCGTGCCCAATTGTAAGGAAGGCTATACAACCGACGACAATGCCCGCGGTCTGATCGTAACTGTCCTGCTGCAGGAGTCTCCGGTCTTGGGCAGCGGACTTACTGCGAATCTCTCTCGCCGATACCTCGCTTTTCTGGAGCTTGCCTTTCACAGCAAGGTCGGCCGATTCAGGAACTTTCTCGGGTACGATCGCCATTGGCAGGAAAGTGCGGGGTCAGAAGACAGCCATGGCCGGGCACTATGGGCGCTTGGAACCGTGCTGGGCCGTTCTGCGGATCCAGGACTACGGGGGGCGAGCGGCCAGTTGTTCGAGTCCGCTGTTGCCGCCACTCTCAGCTTCACCAGTCCGCGCGCATGGGCGTTCTCGGTTCTGGGCATGCAGGGATATCTTGACGGATTTCCCGGAGACAGAATCATCCAGGGGACTCGCAATCTTCTTGCGAACCGTCTGCTGGACCTTTACGAGCGAACGCACTCTCACGACTGGCGGTGGTTCGAGACGAGCCTCGCCTATTCCAACGCGCGATTGTCACAGGCGCTCATTCTTGCTGGGTGGAACAGCAAAAACCTAAGGATGATGGAGGTGGGTTGTGAGTCATTGAAGTGGCTTGTCGCCGAGCAGCATCGAGAGGACAACCACGTGTTTGTACCGATCGGCTCCAGCGGGTTTTTCACCCAGGGAAAAGACAAGGCTCGCTTCGATCAACAGCCAGTGGAGGCCTGTGCAACCGTCGCTGCCTGCGTTCAGGCGTACCAGGTAACCCGAGACAGCTCCTGGCTGGACGAAGCATGGTCGGCATTCCACTGGTTCCTCGGCGAGAACGACCTGCAGGTTCCGCTGTACGATGCCGCGACCGGAGGCTGCAGGGACGGACTGCATCCGGATCGCGTCAACGAAAATCAGGGGGCTGAATCCACCCTCTCGTTTCTCATGGCGCTGCTGGATATGCAGGCCGTAGAAACGTCCACTGCCGTACACGAGAACCCGGAAATGAGCGTTTGCCTTTGACTCCCATTCTTCTTCCATCGACACAGCCGGAACTTAATTCTGCAAAACGGCAATCTCACGCTAGCGATCCACAGCTTTCCCTGTTTACTCGCCATCCTGAGAATCCGATCCTCAGCCGGGATAACTGGCCCTACGCGGTCAACAGCGTATTCAATGCGGGCGCTGTGCGTCTGGCTGACGGCGATACGTTGCTTCTGTGCCGCGTCGAAGATCGGCGTGGCCTTTCGCATCTGACCGTCGCACGCTCTGCAAACGGAATCGATGGATGGCGCATCGACGCGACGCCGACGTTCCCGGCACAATCGCGCGAGTATCCCGAAGAAATATGGGGTATCGAGGATCCCCGCATCACCTATGTTCCGGAGTTGGAACAATACGCTATTGCCTATACTTCTTTCGCCCGCGGCGGGCCCGGCGTTTCGCTTGCACTCACCAGAGACTTCAGAAACTTTGAGCGCTTTGGCGTCATCATGCCGCCGGAAGATAAGGATGCCGCATTGTTGCCGCGGAAGATCGATGGATACTGGGCTCTGATCCATCGCCCGGTGACATCGCTGGGTGCTCACATGTGGATCTCTTACTCGCCCGATCTGCGGCATTGGGGACGTCACAAAATCATGCTCGAAGCCCGTCGCGGCGGATGGTGGGATGCCAACAAGATCGGCCTCTGCTCGCCTCCGATTGAAACTGCGAAGGGCTGGCTGACGCTGTACCACGGCGTCCGAAAGACGGCCTCCGGCAGCATCTACCGGATTGGTCTTGCTCTGTTCGACCTGGAAAATCCGGAGATTTGCCTGCAACGCGGCGATTCCTGGATCTTCGGTCCGGAGGCGGCGTATGAGCGCGGCGGAGATGTCAAAGATGTCGTCTTCCCATGCGGACAGACCATTGGCTTGGATGGTGACACGATTCACCTCTATTACGGGGCGGGAGACTCGTGCGTAGCTCTGGCAACAGGCAGTATCCGTGAACTTCTCTCCTGGCTGGACACCAATTTGAGCGCGAACGATGCCGCGACATTATAGAGTTCAGGGTGATCGATCGATATGAACAATGCAAGCCTGAACTGGCCACCCACAGTGCCGCGATTCCTCTGGATTCGGCGGAAATGCCCCCTGTGCAGTTCCATCGAGTTCAAGTCAGCCGAGCCGGAGTGGCTCGACGTTTTCTTCGCTCCGCTCTCGCTGCGGCCTGTCCGTTGTGTCAACTGCTGGCGACGATATTACTTATTTACAAAGGCAAATACCGTATGAACGATGAAACGGTCGTCAGTCCTCAGTTTCCGTCCGAGCACGGTACCATGCTGGTGTCAGTTAGCGATGAATCGTCGGTTCGTGGCTGGATTGTTTGAATGCTGAGTCGAGGAGGAGCACGAGGTGTTACAAAAGCTGAACTCAGCGCGACGCTGATTCAGAGAACAACCTCGCAGGCTCCTCAGAGACGATATGTACTCCATCGGACTGGATGTTCACAAGAAGACGAGCAGCTATTGCGTCAAAGGCAAGGTTGGCTCGACCCGATGCGAGCTGGATGCGTGGATCGGAACGCTGCCCCAGCCACGCACGATCGCGATGGAAGCGACCATTTTTACGGGCTGGATCGATCCGGGCAGCGTAAAACCTGCCCGCTAAAACGAAACAGGATCATCGATGCGCAGACTGCAGGTCCTGCCGATCGCCGACTGAGCGAAGGAGACAAGTGCTCCCGAGGCTCCTGGGTATTGTTTCGGGACTAGCAGAGAACACTAACTCAATCTTCTGCGACGGCTATTGCGGCCCGAGGCAGCAAATGGATGTCCGGTTCTGCGAGAGCAGGAACCACCAGCCGAGAGGCACCAGCGCGCACGACGAAACCTGGTATTACGCACTGCGCGTTCTCGCGAACGCGCCCAGGACATCTCTGCTCACCCTTGACAAAAGACTCACATGGAGGTCGGCAATACGGAATGTATGGTCCGCCGCCTTGTTGCAAGCGAAAAGTGAAGATGGACGGTTGGGTCTGCGCAAATGTATTCGGTCTTTGTGTGAGCCAAAGCTCTGGACCTTGATGGGATGCG